>Ga0137412_10000087_pt1 | contig 46325 bp, 37 predicted proteins | sample CZODoug2_1_16fun_FD_122160 | JGI IMG/M metagenome (GOLD analysis project Ga0137412, IMG submission 122160) | Vadose zone soil fungal communities from Angelo Coast Range Reserve, California, USA - CZODoug2_1_16fungal (Hybrid Assembly) | ecosystem: Environmental > Terrestrial > Soil > Vadose zone...
ACGGTGTCGGCCTTGGCCCCGCAGTACGCGCAGCAGAAGCGGTCGCGATGCATCAGCGCCGCGCGTGTCATCGGGACACGGGCCCGATAGGGCACCCGGACGAACGTCTTCAACCGGATCACCGAGGGCACCGCGATCGACCTGGACGTCGAGTGGACGACCGGCCCGGTCGGGTCGTCATGCACGACGTCGGCTTTGCCGCAGATCAGCATGATGATCGCCCGCCGGACAGGCAACGCGGTCAACGGCTCGTAGGTGGAGTTCAGCAGCAGCACGCGCCGGCGATTCCAGATCGATCCGCCGTCATGGGAGACGGGCGGATGCGTGTCGACGTTTTGGACGCTATGCAGGGTTGAACCGGTCGCGGGCCCGGTGAATCCTGCCGCGGCACCCGAACTGTGGTGGCGGCGTTTGCGCTGCGCCATACGTCCTCCGCCAGACAGTCCACCACGATTCGCGAGCCAGCGCACGCCAAATTGCCGGTGCCCGCTGGTCAATCCGGTTAACAGCCGGTGGCGACGTCCGCGGCCAAGCTTCATATGTCGCTCAGCGGCCCACTCTGGGCATGGCCCACAATGGAGGCGATGGAACAACCACAACAGACCTTCTACGACGCTGTCGGCGGCGCAGATACGTTCCATGCGATCGTGTCGCGCTTTTACGAGCTGGTCGCCGAGGACGAAATTCTGCGGCGTGTGTACCCCGAAGATGACCTCGCGGGCGCCGAGGTCCGGCTCCGGATGTTCCTCGAGCAGTACTGGGGTGGCCCGCGGACATACTCCGATCAGCGCGGCCATCCCCGGCTGCGGATGCGGCACGCGCCGTTCCAGATCGGCCCATTCGAGCGCGACGCCTGGCTGCGCTGCATGCATACCGCGGTCGCATCCGTCGACTCGGCGACCCTCGACGACGTGCACCGCAAGGCGTTGCTCGACTACCTGGAAATGGCCGCGCATTCCCTCGTCAACTCGGAGTTCTGATGCCCTCACATCGACAGCGGCCGTGGTGGGCGGACGCGGTGTTCTACCAGGTGTATCCGCGGTCGTTCGCCGACAGCGACGGCGACGGCGTCGGTGACATCAATGGCGTGGCGGCACAGCTGGACTATCTGGAACGACTTGGCATCGACTCGATCTGGTTCAGCCCGATCATGGTGTCCCCGATGGCCGATCACGGCTATGACGTGTCTGATCCGCGCGACATCGATCCGCTGTTCGGTGACTTGGGGGCTTTCGAAGGACTGATCGCGTCGGCGCATGAGCGCGGCATCAAGATCACGATGGATTTGGTGCCCAACCACACCAGCTCGGAACATCCCTGGTTCCAGGAGGCACTGGCCGCCGCACCGGACAGCGCGGCCCGCAACCGCTACATCTTCCGGGACGGTCGCGGGCCCGGTGGCGCGGAGCCGCCGAACAACTGGCAGTCCGTTTTCGGCGGACGGTCGTGGACCCAGGTCGACGAGCCGGACGGTAATCCGGGCCAGTGGTACCTGCATCTTTTCGACGTCGAGCAGCCGGACCTCAACTGGGACAATCCGGAAGTCTTCGACGATCTCGAGAAGACGTTGCGGTTCTGGCTGGAGCGCGGCGTGGACGGCTTCCGCATCGACGTGGCACACGGAATGGCCAAACCGCCAGGTCTTCCGGATTCCGATGTCGAGATGCGGCCGCGGATGCTCAGCGACGGTGACCCGCGGTTCAACCATCCCAATGTGCATGCGATTCACCGCAATATCCGCCGAGTGATGGACGACTATCCCGAGGCGGTGACCATCGGCGAGGTCTGGGTTTTCGACAATGCCAGCTGGGCCGAGTACTTGCGCGCCGACGAGTTGCACCTGGGTTTCAATTTCCGCATGGTGCGAGCCGAATTCGACATCACCGAGATCCGCCATTCGATCGAGAACACCCTGGCCGCCGCTGCGATCGAAAATGCCACTCCCACATGGACGTTGGAAAATCATGACGTCGTACGGGCACCCAGCCGCTACGGCGGCGGCGCGGTCGGACTGGATCGGGCGCGCGCGATGGCGCTGGTGACGCTCGCCCTGCCCGGCGCCGTGTTCCTCTACAACGGCCAGGAATTGGGCCTGGCCAATGTCGAGTTGCCCGACGAAGCGCTGCGGGATCCGACGTGGGAACGCTCGGGCCATACCGTCCGCGGCCGCGACGGATGCCGCATCCCTATTCCGTGGCACGGCGACACTCCCCCGTTCGGTTTCTCGGCATCGGCGGACACCTGGTTGCCGATGCCGCCGGAGTGGGCGGCGCTGACCGTGCAAAAGCAGCTGGCGGACGCCGACTCGACATTGTCGTTCTTCCACCATGCGCTCGAAATACGCCGTAGCCGCACGGAATTCGCGGGCGAGGGTATCGATTGGCTGGACATAGCTCCCAACGCGCTGGCGTTCGCCCGCCACGGCGGCGGGCTGCGCTGCGTGCTCAACATCGGCAAGCGGCCGCTACCGCTGCCGGACGGCGAAGTCCTGCTGGCCAGCGCACCGACGGTTGACGGGAAGTTGCCGCCGAACGCGGCGGCGTGGCTGGCCTCGTCATCCGACCCTCACCGGTAGCGCATCGCGACGCCAATCTCTATACATAACCCATGACTTACGTGTGGACAGTCATCGGCGCCGGGCCCGCGGGGATCGCGGCCGTGGGAAAACTGCTCGATTACGGTATAGCCGGAGAGGACATTGCCTGGATCGATCCCGCCTTCGCGGCGGGCGATATCGGCGCGAAGTGGCGATCGGTTTCCAGCAACACTCAAGTTGGCTTCTTCCTCAGTTATCTGAACGGCGCTGACGCATTTTGGTTCTCGGCGGCACCACCGATGCCACTGACAGAAATAGACCCCGAAGAAACCTGCGCGCTCGGCCTGGTCGCCGACCCTCTGCAATGGATCACCGAGCAGCTGCGTGAGCGGGTGATAACGCTGGAAGGCACCGCAACTGCACTCTTTTTGGAACGACGACAGTGGCGTATCGAAACAGCACAACAGGAACTGACGTCCACAAATGTGATCCTGGCCGTCGGCGCGACACCGAAGAAGCTCAATTACCCTCAGCTGAAAGAGATCCCGTTAGAGGTCGCCCTCGACCCCGAGAAGCTCGCCGCAGAGCCGTTGGACGACACCACGGTCGCGGTGTTCGGGTCTTCACACTCGTCGATGATCGTGTTGCCGCATCTGCTGCGCCACCCGGTTGCGAAAGTGATCAACTTTTATCGTAGCCCGCTCAAATATGCTATTTATCTTGATGATTGGATCCTGTTTGATGACTCCGGCCTCAAAGGCCGAGCGGCCGTCTGGGCGCGAGAGAACGTCGACGGTGTGCTTCCGGACCGTCTGGAGCGGTGTCTGGTCGATGGTCCGGAGTTCGAGGAAAAGCTCAATGAATGCGATAGTGCGGTGTATACCGTCGGTCTTGAGCGCAGAACACTGCCTGAGACCAGGCAATGGGGTCAACTGGACTACAACCCCGACAACGGCATTCTTGCTCCGGGATTGTTCGGTATCGGGATTGCGTTTCCCGAGCGCGCGCTCGACCGGTTCGGCTACGTCGAATACCGAGTGGGCCTGAAGAAGTTCATGGACCATCTCCAGGACGTCCTGCCGCTGTGGTTGCGCTATCCGCCGTGAGACAGGTCAGCGCAGCACCAGCGCCGGATCGCCCCGACGCCGGTACACCGAACCGAATCGCGCATCGATGCGCAACCAGGCCGGCAGCACGCGAACCCGCACGATCTCGTCGGCATCGACGGCCTCGGATGACTGCGGCAGGAAACCCATTGCCGTCAGCGCGAATACACATCGCATCGGGACACCGACGCTGCCTTCGGCCGAGCTGACCTGGATCACCTCCTGGTCCAGCAGCGACACCGGCGGACCCTGAGCGCTGCTGTGCTCCTTGGCCAATTGTCCGCCGCGCTGAGCCAAATCAAGCATCAGGCGGGCCGGCACATCGTCGAGGTGGGCGAAGCCCGAGTCCGGTGGCAGTGCTCCCCGCCACGCCGAATCCATCGGAAAGCCCGGATTGACGTAACCCGTGCTGTCTACGGCAGCCAGCCCACGCGCCAATTCGTCTGCGCCAACGGATAAATCGTCGGGGCGGACGATTCCGGCCACCACCCTGCTGGCCAGCACGTCCAAGCCGGTCGACGCCCAGGCAGTGAATTCCCCGGGCGACCGTGTCCGCAACCGGACGACTGTGGCGGCGTCGAGTCGCACTGCCCGCTCGGCGAACGCGGCCAAATCGGCGCGATGGGCGGCGACGGATTCTGGCCCCAGCCACACGCCCCGCTCGGCTATCTCAACCACCGCTGAAGGTATTCCCGGTGATGCGGCGCCAGACGCACCAGCCGCTGCTCGTCGATGTTGAACGCGGCCAGTTGCGACTCGCCGATCACGGCAGGCTTCGAATCCGGATCGGCGTTAACCGAACGCACTTCGTAGCCGAGCGTGAAATCGACTGCTCGCAAACGCTTTACCCACATGGTGGCCTGCAACGGGGAATCGGCCAGCCGCAGCTGACCTTTGTACGTCACGCGCACGTCGGCGATCAGCAGGCCGATGGTGAGGATATCCGGAGCGAATGCCGGCGCCAGGAACGGGACGCGGGCCTCTTCCATGATCGTGACCATGGTCGCGTGGTTGACATGCTGGTACATGTCGATGTCCGACCAACGGACCGGAACGGCCGCGACGAATCCGGGGGTCACTTGCGCCGCTCCTCCTCATCGCTACGCTCTGCATCGTCGCCGGCGGTGGTCAACTTGCGCCGCTCCTCCTCATCGCTACGCTCTGCATCGTCGCCGGCGCGGGTCAACCCGCTGCTCCTCGCCCGCTGGTGCGCGTCATCGAGCGAATCTGGCGCGCCGCCACCGACAGTGTGGCCAAATCCTTTTGACCGCTTTCATGAATTTCGCTCAGCGTTCGCCGTGCCCGCTCCACTCGCGACGCGCTGGTGTGCTCCCACTCGGCGATCTTCTCTTCGCCGGTTTCATCGGGCTCACCGACGGCGAGCACCTCGAAACACAACGAGCGCAGCGACGAGTAGATGTCGTCACGAATTGCCAAGCGCGCCAACGAGTGCCACCGGTCAGCGCGCGGAAGCTCGGATATCGCGGTGAGCAGACCGTCGGTACCGAGCCGGTCCATCAGCGCGAAGTAGGTGTCGGCGACTTCGGCCGGTTCACGGTCCTCGATGTCGGCGACGTCGATGATGTCGAGCAGGCTGTACCGGTACAGGCCTGCGGCCACCATGTAGCCGAGATCCGCTGACGCGCCCTGTCTGACGAATTCCGCGGCTTCCTTCTCCACGATCGCCTTGTCGTCGCCGCGCAGCCAATCCGACATCCGTGGCGTCAGCGCTGCCACTTTCCTTGCGAATCGGTTGATTTCGGCGCCCACCGCCAACGGTTGCGGGCGGTAGTTGAGCAACCAGCGTCCGGCGCGGTCGATCAGCCGACGGGTGTCCAGTGTCATCTCATCGGACACCGCGATCGGCAGCCCGGCCGCGCGAATGCTGTGCCACAGTTGCCCGATCCCGAAGATGGCGTCGGTCGCGGCGTAGGTGCGTACCGCATCCACCGGACCCACCCCGGTGTCTTGGGTGATCCGGTAGTCGTAGCTGATGCCGGCGGTGTCGACCAGATCGTTGACCAGCATGGTGGTCACGATCTCCCGCCGTAGCTGATGCGAGCGGATTGCCGAGCCGCACCGATCCCGCAGCTGCGACGGGAAATACCGCGGCAGCTTGCCGGCGAACACCTCTTGATCCGGCAGATCGGTTTCCAGCAGTTCGTCCTTGAGCGTCAGCTTGACGTGTGCCATCAGCGTCGCGAGTTCCGGCGAGGTGAGCCCGGTGCCGACCTCGAGCCGCCGCGCGATCTCCTTCTCCGAGGGCAGCGCTTCGAGTTCGCGGTTGAGCCCCCGCTCGGCCGCCAGATATTTGATCTGGTCGGCGTGTACCGGTAGCAGGCCTGGGGCGTTGGCACGGCTGGTGCCGATCAAGTCGTTCTGGTCCGCGTTGTCGGCGAGCACCAATGCGGCGACCTCGTCGGTCATCGACTCGAGTAGCTGGGTGCGTTCACCCGGATCGATCTTGCCCGCGGTCACCTGCGCGTCCACCAGGATTTTGATGTTGACCTCGTGGTCTGAGCAGTCCACACCGGCCGAGTTGTCCATCGCGTCGGTGTTGATCCGCCCACCACACAGATCGAACTCGACCCGGCCACGTGCCGTGACACCGAGATTGCCGCCCTCGCCAACGACTTTCGCGCGCACCTGGTTCGCGTTGACGCGCAGCGCATCGTTGGCCCGGTCACCCACGTCGGCATCGGATTCCGCCTCAGCCTTGATGTAGGTGCCGATGCCTCCGTTGAACAACAGATCCACCGGGGCCCGCAGAATCGCCCGCACCAGATTCGGTGGCGCCATCTCGGTGACGTCGTCTTCGATGCCCAGCGCCGCACGGACCTGGTCACTGATCGGGATGGATTTGTGCTCGCGGCTGTACACCCCGCCGCCCTCGCTGATCAGCGACGTGTCGTAGTCGTCCCAGCTGGAGCGGACCAGGTCGAACATCCGTCGTCGTTCCTGCCACGAGGCGGCCGGATCGGGGTCGGGGTCTAAGAAGATGTGGCGGTGGTCGAAGGCGGCCAGCAGGCGAATGTGCGTGGACAGCAGCATGCCGTTGCCGAACACGTCGCCGCTCATGTCGCCGACGCCGACCACGGTGAAGTCCTCGGTCTGGGTGTCGACGCCCATCTCGCGGAAGTGCCGCTTGACCGCTTCCCACGTACCTTTGGCGGTGATGCCCATCGCTTTGTGGTCGTAGCCAACGGATCCGCCGGACGCGAACGCGTCGCCCAGCCAGAAGCCGTAGGACTCGGCGACCTCGTTGGCGATGTCGGAAAACGTTGCGGTGCCTTTGTCGGCGGCCACCACCAGGTAGGCGTCGTCGCCGTCGCGTCGCACGACTCCCGGTGGGGCGCTGATCTCACGGGTGGTGTGGTCGACGTTGTCGGTGATGTCGAGCAGTCCGGAGATGAACAGCTTGTAGCAGTCGACGCCTTCGGTGCGGTTGGCGTCGCGATCGGCGGCAGGATCACCGGTGGGCAGCGGCGGCTGTTTGACGACGAAACCGCCCTTCGCGCCGACCGGCACGATGACCGCGTTTTTGACGGCCTGCGCCTTGACCAGACCCAGGATCTCGGTGCGGAAGTCCTCCCGCCGGTCCGACCACCGCAGGCCACCGCGCGCTACGTAACCGAATCGCAGGTGCACACCTTCGACGCGGGGCGAGTACACGAAGATCTCGAACTTCGGGCGTGGCAGCGGAAGCTCTTCGATCAGCTGCGCATCCAGTTTCAGCGACAGCACATTCTGGCTGCGGGCCGATCCCTCTTGTGTCACAAAGTAATTGGTGCGAAGCGTAGCCTGGATCAGTTCGGCGAATGCGCGCAGGACGCGGTCGGTATCCATGCTCACCAACGCATCGATGTCCGAGGCGACCGCCGCCGCGGCAGCCTGCGCGTCGCGGCTCTTCGGCGAACCCGACGGATCGGGATCGAACAGCGCCTCGAACAACGTGACCAGTGATCGCGCGGTGTCGGGGTTTTCGTTGACCACCGATTCGATGTGGGACTGGCTGTAGGGGAAACCGGCCTGCCGCAGATATTTTGCGTAGCTGCGCAGCAGGACAACCTGCTGCCAGGTCAGGTCGGCGCGCATCACCAACTCGTTGAACCGGTCGATCTCGGCGCGGCCTTCCCAAATCGCGGTCACCGCCTCGGCGAAACGCTGAGCCGTTACGTCCCGCTCCGGACCCGGCTGCGCCAGCGGGACAGTGGGCTGCGGCGCGATCTTGAACTGGTATATCCACACCGGCAGGCCGTCCGGGCGGTTCACTGTGAACGGCCGCTCCTCGAGCACCACGACACCCATGGACTGCAGCATCGGCAGCAACTGGCTCAGTGATGCCGTCCGCCCGCCCAAATACCATGTCAGACGGACGGTTTCGTCATAGTCGTGATCAGACAGCACCAGCTTGACCGAATCGTCGGTCAGCTCCTCAAAGATGGCGATGTCGTTGATCGCATCGGCAGGGGTGACCGCCTCCTTGTACGGCTCGGCGAACGCGCTCGCGTAGTGCTCAGCCTCGATGGGCTCCACCCCGGCCGCAGCCGCCTCGCCGAGCAAACGGTCCGACCAGGTGCGCGAGGCTTCGGTCAGCAGCGCCTGCAGCCGTACCCGGTTGGCGTCGGAGGTATCGATCTGTGTGGCGGTGTCCGCACGCAACCGGACCATGAAATGCAATAACGCCCAGGGTGATTCAGTGACACGAGCGGTGAATTCGAGGCTGGTGCCGCCGAATTCCCCGACCAGGATGTCTTCGATCTGCAAACGCACCGCCGTTGTATAGCGGTCGCGTGGCAGGTAGACCAGGCACGACACGAAGTACTCGAGGCGATCAGCACGCAAGAACAGCAGTGCGCGTCGCCCCGATCCGAGGTCGACCACCGACTTGGCCATCGCCAGCAGCTGCTCGGGGCCGCGCGCGAAAAGCTCTGAACGCGGCACGGTCTGGATCACGTCAAGCAGCAACTGCCCGGGATGACCGGGGTCGAGGTCGGCCAGGGTGAGCACCTCGTGGACCCTGCGCGAGATGATCGGGATTTCCAGCACATCGGCGTTCATCGCGGCAACGGTGAACAGCCCGATGAGGCGATGCTCGAAGACACTGCCGTCAGCGTCTTCCCGGACGGCGAAGACATATGGGTAAGCGCCGAAGCGCAAGTAGCTGGCAACATCTGTCTGCGCCAAGGTCAAGAGTTCGTGATCCTCGGTCAGACGCGGACGCGAACCCTTGCGACGACGCAGCACACCGAGGCTGGTCGTCGCCGCATCCCCCGACACACGTCCGTCGTGCACCGGGCAGCGTTGGTATCCCAGCAGCGTGAAATGCCCAGCGACCAACCAGCGCAACAGGGTGGCGACGTCACCGTTGTCGGCCCCCGGATAGTGGCCGTCCGCGTTGGTTTCCACGTCGTGGGCCAGCTCGTTGAGCACGGCGATCATCGCCGTCGAATCCGCTGCGACTCTGCGCAAGTCGGCGAGCACCCCCGGCAGCAGGCGTTCGGCTTCATGTAAGGCGTTGCGGTCCACCGATGGCACGAGCTGGACATGGATCCAGGTCTCATCGATCCCGTCACCGCCGGAATCCTTCGGCCCAACGGCAAGCAGATCTCCGGCGCCGTCCCGGCGCACATGGAAAACCGGGTTCATGATCGCCACGTAGGCCACCCCGAGCCGATGCAGCAACACGGTGATCGAATCCATCAACATCGCGCCGTCGTCGGTGACCACCTGCAGCGCGGGACCGAATCCGCTCGGGTCGTCGTGCGGGTAGACCGCGACACGGCTCTCCCCCGCGGGCCGATGGGAACCGAGCCGATAGTGCGCGCTCAACAACGCCGGCGTGACCGCGGGAGCCGAGAGCGACTCCGGCGCAGACCCGGAGTCGGCTTCGGCCTCGTCGTCGTGCGGGCCTTGGTAGCTGTCGGCGTAAGCCTTCGATATCCACCCGGGGATGTCGTGACTGTCAGTGAACTTCGCCCAGTTCAGAGCATCAACCGTCATGCCGACCGCTCCTCAGCACGCATACCAACGCTGGCACGCCTGACACTAGTCGCGAGTGAGCCTTCGGTGAGTCACTCGGTGCGGACGCGCCGCTTCGGCTCCGAGCCGCTCGATCTTGTTCTCCTCGTACGCACCGAAGTTGCCTTCGAACCAGAACCACTTGGCCTCGTTGTCGTCGTCGCCTTCCCACGCCAGGATGTGGGTGCAGGTCCGGTCGAGGAACCAGCGATCGTGGGAGATCACCACCGCGCAGCCGGGGAACTTCTCCAGCGCGTTCTCCAGCGAGCCCAGCGTCTCGACGTCGAGGTCGTTGGTCGGCTCGTCCAGCAGGATGAGGTTTCCGCCCTCTTTGAGCGTGAGCGCCAGGTTGAGCCTGTTGCGTTCACCACCGGACAAGACCCCGGCCGGCTTCTGCTGGTCGGGACCCTTGAAACCGAACGCCGAGACGTAGGCCCGCGACGGGATCTCGTTCTGCCCGACGTGGATGTAGTCCAGCCCGTCGGAGACGGTCTGCCAGACCGTCTTCTTCGGGTCGATGCCGCCCCGCGACTGGTCGACGTAGCTCAGCTTCACGGTTTCGCCGACCTTGACGATGCCGCTGTCCGGCTGTTCGAGGCCGACGATCGTCTTGAACAGCGTCGTCTTGCCGACACCGTTGGGACCGATGACGCCGACGATGCCATTGCGGGGCAGCGTGAACGACAGGTCTTTGATCAGCGTGCGTCCCTCGAAGCCCTTGTCGAGGTGCTCGACCTCGACCACCAGGTTGCCCAGGCGCGGGCCGGTCGGGATCTGGATCTCCTCGAAGTCGAGCTTGCGGGTCTTCTCCGCCTCGGCCGCCATTTCCTCGTAGCGCTGCAGGCGGGCCTTGCTCTTGGCCTGGCGGGCTTTGGCGCCGGAACGCACCCAGGCCAGCTCATCGGTCAGCCGCTTCTGCAGCTTGGCGTCCTTGCGACCCTGAACCGACAGCCGCTCGGCCTTCTTCTCCAGGTAGGTGGAGTAGTTGCCCTCGTAGGGGTAGGCGCGGCCGCGGTCGAGCTCCAGGATCCATTGCGCCACGTTGTCCAGGAAGTACCGGTCGTGGGTGACCGCCAGAACAGCGCCCTCGTATGCGGCCAGGTGCTGTTCGAGCCACTGCACACTCTCGGCGTCCAGGTGGTTGGTCGGCTCGTCGAGGAGCAGCAGGTCCGGCTTGGACAGCAGCAGTTTGCACAGCGCGACCCGGCGCCGCTCCCCGCCGGACAGATGCGTCACCGGCTCGTCGGGCGGCGGGCAGCGCAGCGCATCCATGGCCTGCTCGAGCTGCGAGTCGAGGTCCCACGCGTTGGCGTGGTCGAGGTCCTCCTGCAGCCTGCCCATCTCTTCCATCAGCTCGTCGGAATAGTCGGTGGCCATCAGTTCGGCGACTTCGTTGAAGCGGTCAAGCTTGACCTTGATCTCGCCAAGCCCTTCTTCGACGTTGCCGCGAACGGTCTTCTCCTCGTTCAGCGGCGGCTCCTGGAGCAGGATGCCGACCGTGGCATCGGTGGCCAGGAAGGCTTCACCGTTGTTGGCCTTGTCCAGCCCGGCCATGATCCGCAAGACGCTCGACTTACCTGCCCCGTTAGGGCCGACGACACCGATCTTGGCGCCCGGATAGAAGCTCAAGGTGACGTCGTCGAGGATGACTTTGTCGCCGTGCGCCTTGCGGACCTTTTTCATCGTGTAGATGAACTCAGCCATGCGGCGGTGTTGCCTTTCTGGTTGGCGAGGGATTGCTCGCGCCCCATCCTAGGCACCTTGTCCGGCTCCTCCCCACGCCGCTGCGCGGCGAGCATCGTCACCGGACCGGCACCGCCACGTTGATGCAGCTAAGCCGACAGCGGCAACGCAGCCTCGGCATCGGCTGCGGTCTCGGCGCTGTCGGGTTCTTTCTCCTCCCCGGCATCGGTCGCCCCGGTCGCCGATCCGGAGGAGATCGTCTTCTCGACCCGCGCGATGCAGCGAGACAGATCGGGACCGACGGCGGTGGCGCGCATCTCCAGGGTCGACCGCCGGAGACCGTCGCGGTCCTCATATTCGCTGGTGTAGACGTACCCGGACACGATCACCGGCGAGCCCTTGCCCAGTGACGCGCCCACGCCGGAGACCAGTCGACCCCAGCAGTTGACGGTGACGAACAGCGAGTTGCCGGGCTCCCAGGTGCCGTCGGCGGACCGGCGCCGCGAATTGCTCGCGACCCGGAATTTCAGCACCTCCTGGTCACCGACCCTGCGGCGCTTCGGATCGTTGACGACGTTGCCGACCACGGTCAGCGGTGTTTCGAACATTTCTAATTCACCTTTCCTGTATGGCACCGCAACCGGTGCTGCATGGACGCCATTCAGCTCGGGATCACCGACAGCTCGATCCGATTCCGGGCGAAGACGGTTGGCGTTGTGGAGAAAGCGTTGGGTGTGGATAAAGAAGTCACATCCGCCACTCGGCCCCCGGCCGCAGGGGTGCGTGTCGTGCCCGCCTTCGGGCGACAAACCGTGCGTGCCGAGCAGTTGTCGCTCAGAGGCGGGCAAATCGTGTGGCCCGACCTTCGCTGCGACAGGCGTGACGCTGACCGCTTAGCGTTGGCCTGACGTGTCGCGGCGCGCCAGCTCGGCCAGCATCGCGTTGTAGGCCGCCAGTTCGGAATCGTCGTCGCGGTCGGCCGCGCGATCCAATCGCCGGGCGGTTCGCTGGTCGCTGCGTGACCACTGCACCAGCAACGCGATCATGACGACGACCAGTGGGATTTCCCCTGCGGCCCAGGCCATTCCACCGCCGAGTCGCTGATCGCCCAACAAGTCGGTGTGCCAGCTCAAGTGCAGTGAGTGGTAAAAGCTTTCGCCGAGCACCTGCGGCATGCTCATCAGGATTACGGCGAAGAATGCGTGCAGCGGCAGCGACGCGAAGACCACCGCCACCTTCGCCAGCGGCGGGATCGGCCTCGGCGTCGGGTCGACACCGATGACCACCCAGTAGAACAGGTAGCCGCTGGCCAAGAAGTGCACGTTCATCACGACGTGCCCGATGTGGCTACCGACCGCGGCATCGAACAAACCGCCCAGATACAGCCCGTAGAACCCGGCGACGAAAAGGGCGGTCGCAACCACCGGGTTGGTCAGAAACCTCGAGATCCGGCTGTGCAGGGCGGCGAGCAGCCACTCCCGCATACCCGGCGGGTCGCCGCGGCCGGCTGCCGGCAGTGCCCGCAACGCCAGGCCGACCGGTCCGCCCAACACCAGCAGGATCGGGACCAGCATCGACAGCAGCATGTGCGCGGCCATGTGCATGCTGAACATCGCCGGCATGTACCGGCCGACACCCGATGAGCTCACAAACAGCAGCGCCGTACAGCCCAGCAGCCAGGCCGCGGTCCGGCCCACCGGCCACGCATCGCCGCGGCGCCGCAGCCGGCGCACTCCGGCCAGGTACAGCGCGGCGAACACGATGGCCGCCGTGCCGAAGATCAAGTCGAACCGCCAATCGAAGAGCACCCTGGCCGCGGTCGGCGGCCCGGAGAAGTCGTAGCCGATTTTCACGTCGGAAATCGAGGGCACGCCGATCGGTAGTGGCGGCGGAGGCGTGCGGCCAAGGCCGACAGCGACACCAAACGTCAGGCCGAAAAGCCCCGCCTCGATCAGCGCCAGCCGAAGCAGGCCGGCGCGCGAGCCCGGATCTGCTTGCAGCGCTATGACCCCGGTGCGCCGTTGCCGCCAACCGGCGAGGCCGAGCAGACACAGCGCGACAAACTTCGCGACCACCAGCCGTCCATAGTTGGTGGTGAGCAGGTCCGACGGCACGATCCGCACCAGCGCGTTGACGACCCCGCTGACCGCCATCGCGACAAAGCACCACAACGCGATCACCGAGAATCGCCGCGAAGCAAGGTCGGCGTGCTGTCCGCTACGGAAAACGTGGATGAGCAACGCCAGCAGGCCACCGGCCCACAGGCTGCCTGCGACCAGGTGGATCAGCAGGCTGTTGGTGGCCAGGTCGTGCGAGCCACCGGCCGACGAGTGACCGGTCAGCCCGAGCGGTAGCAGGGTGGCCAGTGATCCGACCAGCAGCAGCGGCGTCCATGACCAGCGCAGCACCGGCAGGCTGGCTACCGTCAGCACGGCCGCCAGCACCGCGGTCCAGCGCCACGCCGTCGAGATGTTGATCAGGCTGGCCAACGACCACAGTGTCGCCGGGTTCAGATGGGCGCTGATCGGCTGACCGGAGACGTCGGAAATGGTCAGCGGCACCAGCAGGGCGGCACACACCGCCCATGTCCCGGCCGCCACCGTTCCCACCCGCAACGCGCGATAGCCGTCGACATCGAGGACACCGTTGTCCTGCGGCGGCACCAAAAAGGCGGCGAACAGGAAGGATCCGACGGCCACGACGGCCGCGACCTCACCGGCAGCCCGGACGAACGGCAGGCCAATCGTGGTGACCGGACCGGGATCGGGTAACCCGGTCGCGGTCAGCGCCGCCGCCAGCGACAGCGCACCGATCCCCGCCGCAGTGCAGCCGGCCAACGTGGCCACCCCGACGAGCAGCGGCCACGCCACCGCGCGACGGCTAGCGGCCGGAGCATCCGTCATAGACAAAGCCTACGGTCGCGCCTCCTACGGGCGATCTGCGGCGCGTGCCTCGGCCTCGCGGGCGGCGAACTGGTTGCGCGCGATCTGCGCGACGTGGTCGAAATCCCGAAGGATGGCCTGTAGTTCGCGGCGAAACGCGACTCGGCGCTCGGCCAGATCCGGGCCGGGCCTGAGGAGATCCTGATCGGCGACGACTTGGCGCGCGGTGGCGAACAACAACGTCGACACCGGCTCGCTGCTGCGCACCCGACCTTGCGCGACGTACTGCTTGCCGACGCCGAGCGCCAACTGGGTCAGCTCCTTTTCGCCGATATCCGCCGGAGCATCGCGCAGCACGTCGGCCACGATCTCGTAAGCCTCGAAGAACACCCGCAACATCGCGTCCGACATCAGCGGCCGCTTCGCGTACAACATCGCGTCGATCTCGGCGGCGCCCCCGGCTACGTGCGCTTCCCAATCCTCATGCCACGCCATCTCTTCGGCGATGTTTTGCCGGAATGACGCCGAATCGGCGAAGTAGAAGTCGAACTTCAACAGGTCGCGCAGCCGCATGGCCTGACTCCAGAACGCCTCCAGCCGATCACCGTCGGCGTGCCCGGCATGTGCGAGTGCCAGTTCGACGATGACGGTCTCCAGGAATGCGTGGATCACCGAGTTGCGATAGAACGCTGCGGTGTGCTCGTTCTCCGGGGCGATGCGCCACACCGGTTCGCGGCCACTGTCGATCCGGGTGACCGGATGGCCATGAGACAACGAATCCACCGCAGCGCGAACACCTTCGGTTGTACGCAACCGCAGCGCACTGGTGGACATCGGGGTTTGCTTGCGTTCGAGATAGTCCAGCGAATCCTGCAGGGTGTGGTGCAGTTGCCCCAGCGTCAACGCCACCCCGTGCGTGGTCAGCAGCAGCGCCGACACCAGACCAGTGGCATTCACCGGGGTGGATTGCAGGATCCGCCAGGCGACTTCGAACGACATCTTCTGCAGGGCAAGCCGTTTGGCGGCTTCATCCTCGGCGATCGCGCCGTGCGACGGACCGAGATACTCTCGCATCGAGACGGCTTCGGGAAAGCGGACGTAGATCTTGCCGTAGTTACGTTCACCCTGGGCCTTGATGAAGTTGTACATCCAACTCAAGCCCTCAGCACGCTTCTCGCCACCGCGGGCGTAGGCAGCGTACTCGGCGGTCTCGTGCAGCTGGTCGAAGCTGATCGAAACGCCTTGCAGCAGAATGTCATCACTGCGGCCGTCTAGATAAGCATCGGCCACGTAACTCATCAGTCCGAGCTTGGGCGGCAGCATCTTGCCGGTGCGCGAACGGGTGCCCTCGATGGACCAGCTCAGGTTGAAACGCTTCTCCACCACATAGCCGACGTACTCCCGGAGCACGTATTTATACAGCGGATCCTTGCCGATATTGCGACGGATGAAGATGGTCCCGGCGCGGCGCATCAGAGGTCCCATCACCCCGAATGCCAAGTTGATACCAGCAAAGACATGCACCGGCGGCAGCCGATTTTCTTGCATTGCCACCGGCATCACCGCGCCGTCGATGTACGACCGGTGCGAGAACAGCAACACCGCCGGATGAGCTTCCAGCGCGGTCCGCAGCGCCGCCACCTGATACTCGTCGTAGTCGATTTCCCGGTCGAAACCCCGGCTGAACAACCTGCCCAGGACGGAGACCAGGTCGATGGAAACTCGGCTCCATCCGGTGGCGAGCTCGTCGAGCATTTCTCCGGCTTGCTCGACGGAGGCACCCGGGATCTTCTCCAGGCCGGCGCGAAATCGCGCAGACGCCAGAATCTCCGGCCGCACCAGCCGCGGCGACTTGTATTGCGGTCCAAGGATTCGAGATTCGGCGCGTTCCATCGCCAGCAGCGCCCGGCGGGTGACGAAATGCGCAAAGTCACGAGGGTTATCGCCGACAGTGATGTCGCGCCATTGCTGACGAAGTTCGGACACCTTGGCCGATTCACCCGCCACCACCTGGGCGCGTGAACGGTCGGTACGCAGAATGTGACGCTGCTGACGCTCGCTGGGCTGGTAGGGATTTCGGCCCGGGATCAACGCCGTAACACGATTCCATGCCGACGCGTCGGCCCGCGGCATCCAGAAGACTCGCACCGGCACGATCGACCGGTCCTCGTCCAACTCGAGTTGCTCGACGAGTTGCGCCAGCGCGCCGGGTGACGCGTTCCGCTCGGGTAGCGGCAGCACCTCGAGCTTGGTCTCCGGATGGCGGGCACGTTGCTGATCCAGCCACGTGGCAAGCAATTCCGATTCCATCGGCGACGACGCCGACGCCAACACCAAGGTGTCGTCGCTGGTGCTGAACGAACCCGCGTCGGTGGCCGGGGTGGTCACGATCGCCCCTTGGGCCGAGGCGTGCTCGGTTGGGCCTTGGTCGCTTTGCGCGGCGCCGCCTTGGGCTGGATCGCCTTGGCCGTTTTCTTCGCCGCAGCCTTCTTCGCCGCAGCTTTCGCGGGCGTGGCCTTAGCGGGCGCGGCCTTGGCGGGCGCGGCCTTGGCGGTCTTGCGCGGCGCCTTTCGCGGCGCCGCCTTCTTTCGGTACGCCTCGTGGTCGGGCAGCTCGTCGACCGGCCAGTCGGCCAACGTGTCCAGATAGAGTTGGCGCACCTCGGCGATCCGATCCGCGAGCGTCTCAACTGTCCAGTCGCTCACCGAGATCGGCGGAAACACCGCAACGTCCACCGTGCCCGGATTCATTGTTGTGGAGTTGCGCGCAGCGATGATCTCGGCGTTGCGAATCACGATCGGCACGACCGGTATTCCCACCGCCATCGCCATCCGGAACGGCCCCTTCTTGAACGGCCCGACGCTGGTGGTGTCCAGCCTGGTCCCCTCCGGAGCGATCATGATGGACAGCCCTTGTCTGGCCCGCTCCTCGACCTGGTGCAGCGACTCCACTGCCGCGGTCGGGTTATCCCGATCGATGAAGACCGAGTCCAGGACCTTGCCGAGCGTGCCCATGATCGGGTCGCTCTCGAGCTCTTTCTTGCCGACGGCCACCCAGTTGTCGCGGATCAGCGCGCCGACGATGACCGGGTCGGCCTGGTTTCGGTGGTTGAAGATGAACACCGCGGGCCGCTCGGCGGTCAGATTCTCCTCGCCCACGATGTTGAGTTCCACGCCACTGGCAGTCAATAACAACTGCGACCAGGTCGCCGTGAAGAAATTGACACCGCGGCGCCTGCTTCGGGTCAGCAGGCCGATCCCCAGCGCGCCGGCGGCGACGGGAACCACCGAGCCGACCCCGGCCAGCGCGCGCAGTTGCGCGGTAATGCCGCCGCCGCTGCGACTGGTGAACCGCAGAATCGGCCAGCCGCGCCGCTTGGCGACGGCCGCCATCTTGCCTTCCGGGTTGGTCGGCCGCGGATTGCCGACCAGATACATCAGCGCGACGTCTTCGTCACCGTCGGCGTAGAAATAGCTGTCCTTGAGGTCAATCCCGTTCTCGCCGGCGAACTTCTGCACCGCGGCGGCCTTGCCCGGTCCCCACAGAATCGGCTTGACCACACCTCCGGTCAGGATCCCGTCGTCGTTGGTTTCGAACTTGTTGGTGAGCGTGTTGAGGATCCCGAGAAACTTGGCTACCGGGGCGACCTGGATGGTCAGCGCCGACGAACTGAGCACCACGGTGTGCCCGCGAGCCAGGTGGGCGCGCACCAATTCGCGCATCTCCGGGTAGATCCGCGACTCGATTCGCTGGGCGAACAACCGCTCGCCGATCTCATCCAAATCGCTCAGTATCCGCCCGCGTAGCGCTGCCGAGGCCTTGCCGATCAGCTCTTCGAATTCGATACGCCCGAGTTGATGATTCAGCCCGGCCGTGACCATGCTGACCAGTTCGCCGACGCCCATGTCGCGGCGTCGCAAACGCTCCTGGGTGAGAATGACGGCCGTAAAACCGGCCACCAGGGTCCCGTCCAAGTCGAAGAATGCGCCGATCTCGGGCCCGGGCGGGCTGGCCATGATTTCGGCGACCGAGCCCGGCAAGCGAAGATCACGCGCCGGTTTCTTGGACTTGCGATCTTCGCCCGTCACTTTGCGCCGCTCTCCCCCGGAAGCGGGAGGTGCCCCCACCTCATCGCTGCGCTCTGCATCGTCGCCGGCGCTCATGAGCCCACCACCGATCGTTTCGACGCGCCAAGCGTTTCGGTATCGAACGTGGCGGGCACCGCCTGCGGCGCGGGATCACCGGCCAGCGCGAGGATTTCGTTGAAACCCTCCAGCAGACACCGGGCGAACAGCGCCTCGTCACGGATAGCGGCGCGGTCGTAACGCGTGGTGATGGTGCAGTAACCGCCTCTGGAGATCAGCACGACCATCATCGCCACACCGGGCAACGGACCAATACCGTACTGCCGCAAGATCTTTGCGCCGACGAGAAATGTGTCGCCTGGATAGACCGGAACGTTGCTGGCCTGCACGTCGGAGCCGACGACCGAGGCCGTCATCGCCTCCAGCATCGGTCCAGGTAACACGCTCAATACCGGTGCGATCGAACCCATGATGTCCATCGCGGGCTCGTCGCGGCGCTGAGTCATCTGCAAGCGGATCTTCTGCATGCGAGCAACCGGATCCGCGGTACCGATCGGGGCCGCCAGGTTCACGCCGGTGAACCGGTTGCCGCCCGCCGCGTCGGACTCGGCCCGCAGGCTGACCGGCACCGCCATCGGCAACGTGGAGATCGGCACGCCGAGTGCCGCGTGGTAGCGCCCCAGTGCACCGGACAAACCGGCCAGATACGCGTCGTTGATCGAGCCGCCACCAGCTTTCGCGGCCCGGTGCAGGTCGGACAGCGGGATATCGATGGCCTCGCTGCGGGTGGCCAAGCTGCGTCGACGAAGCAGCGGCGAGGGTTCCGCGGCCCGGCTGACCACTCGTGCGCCCGATCGGGCGTAATTCAGCACACCCGACACCGCCCGGCCAGGATTGGCTACCGCCCGCCCGACCATCGACGCCGCTCCCCACAGCACACCGCCGGCCCCGTAGAGCACGTTCGCGGCGAGGTGATTGAGCCCTTCGCGCATCAAATCGTTGGCCGTCAGATCCTGCGGTATGGGTTGGGTCGGCGTCGGCTGAGGCGCCGGATCGCGCTCGAGGTCGTAGATGTGGGCGAACATCTCTACGCTGCCGACACCGTCGGTCACCGCGTGGGACAGGTGCAGCAGCGTCGCGGCCTTGCCGTCGGGCAGACCTTCGATCAGAGTGGCCGTCCACAGCGGTCGGGCGATGTCCAGCGGCGATTGCAGCATCAGCTCGGCAAGGTCGAATACCTGTCGCAGCGTGCCGGGTTCGGAGACACGCAGCCTGCGCACGTGATAGTCCAAGTTGAAGTCGGGATCGACCACCCAGCGCGGCGCAGCCGTCGGCAACGTCGGCACGACTACTTTCTGCCGCAGCCGTAATGCCCGTCGGGACGCGTTGTCGAAACGGGTCCGGAAGCGGTCCCAATCCGGCGTGGTGTCCAGGATTTCCAGGGCCATGATCCCCGAGCGGGTACGCGGGTTCGCCTCTCCGCGATGCAAGAGGTAGTCGACGGGCCCCAGCGCCGTGGGCATTCCGGCCGCATCGAGCTGCTCAGCCACCGCAGCTCCCCCATCCGGCCAACGCCGCCATCGCCACTCAAGCCTCCTGTTTCAGACAGTCCCCGCAACCTTCGTCAGGACGCTGCGGGCAACTCCAACGTAGTCCGGTAAGCGCGGTGACGGTAGCCGATTGTCCGGATCATAACCCGAGATCAAACGCGCTCTTGGTGCCCTGCGAAACGCCCTGACCTGCTGGCGAATTCGAAATAAGCAACTGGTTGTGCGCCGGGCCGACTCAGCCGGCGGGTGAGGCGTGCTTGCACGCAGCCCTCGATCGCGACCGCAAATGCTGTCCGTAGACAACACCCAAAAAGTCAGCGACGGCGTCGGCTGTCAGTCGGGATCGGACTGTGGCGAACAAGTCGAAAGCGTGGTGCGCATTGGGCAGCTCGGCGTAGCCCACGGTGTGAGCTCCCGCCTCGCGAAGTGCGCCGCAAAAGGCCCGTGCCTGCTCAGTCGGGATCACCGAATCGCTCTCGCCGTGCAGGACGAAAAATGGCGGCGCATCGCGGTGCACATGCGAAATCGGCGACGCCAATTCGAAAAGTTCGGGCTTGTCGGCGTAGCGCTCTTTCATGACGAAAAGCTCGAGGAACGGCATCATCATCTCGTGCATTTTCTCGGCATCGGTGAGGTCGTAGACGCCGTAAAAGGGCGCCGCGGCTTGAACAGTGGTGTCCACATCTTCAAAGCCGGGCTGCAGTCGCGGGTCGTTAGCGGTGAGCGCGACCAGCGAAGCCAAATGGCCGCCCGCCGAGCCGCCGGTGACCGCGATGTAGTCGGGATCGCCGCCGTAGTCGGCTATATTCTCGCGAACCCAGGCCAGTGCGCGCTTGACGTCGATGATGTGGGCCGGCCACGATTTGCGAGGGCTCTTGCTGTAGTCGATCGAGACGCAAACCCAGCCGAGTTCGGCCATCCGGCCCATCAGCGGATAGCCCTGCGGTCGCCTACCGTTGACGGTCCACGCGCCGCCCGGGATCTGCAGCAGCACCGGCGCCCGGTCGCCAACCTTGATGTCCCGATGGCGCCAGACGTCCAGCAAGTTGTCGCGGGTGTCCGGGCCGTACGCGATGTCTGACGTTTTCGCCGCATAACGACGGTGGCCGGCGGCGGAGTGCAACATCCCGCCGCGGCGCTCGGGCGGGTCGCTGATGGGATGACAGACCGAGTCGCGGTACTGCGCACCGAAGGAATCCTGCAGCGCCGCAGTGAGGATCCGATCTGCGCGCTGGGCCGCCCAACTCGTCGCAACCCGGCCGATCGACAGCGGGCCCACACCGGACAGCGCGTGCCCGGTGACGACGTGCGGAGGAAATTCGGCAGACAGCCAACCCGCCAAGAAGCCGGCGATCGTTGGCGAGCCGCGAAGCAGCAGTGAGCCGGTGCGGTACGCACCGATCGGCGCGACCGCAAGCTGCAACCCCTGGCGCAGCACTTCTGCACGCGCCTGCGAGTATCGCGCTCTGACATCTATGGCTACGGTCATGCCCCGCCACTCCTCGTCGTTGAGCACACGCCGCCCGAGAACAGCAGGGCCGTCGGTAGCGTACGTGTGTGGCGGGCCTCACAGTAGCTCAATCACTATCACTGCCAACGACATTTGCTGCGGCGTTTGCGCACCCGGGAGTCCGCTGGTGCGCGGTTGGCTACACTGACCTGGGCTTAGAAGTCTTCGGCCCCCGTAGCTCAGCTGGACAGAGCACATGACTTCTAATCTTGTGGTCGCAGGTTCGAGTCCTGCCGGGGGCGCAGATCAGAGGGGTGCCGTGTGATGTGTGCGGCCGACGTTCATCGGTTACGGTCGGGTCCGCGATTCTCATCGGGCGCGGCGCCCCCGCACCGCCGGCACATCCAGCTGTGAGGCGCCCATCCCGGCTCGTCGACATGATCGCGCGGTTTGAAGTCCCCGGCGACTCAGATGCGATACCAGCGTTCGGCGTTATCGGCGAACATCCCGCGGCGTTCGTCCTCGGAATACTGTGCGGTGAGACGCAAATAAGTATCGATCAGCGTTGAGTACTCAGTGAAGAGCCAGTCAACGGGGAAGTTCGATGCGAACATGCACCGGTCCGGTCCGAACGTCTCGATCGTCGCCTGGACCCACGGGCGGAGTTCTTCAGTGTCGTAGCCGCGCAACGGTATTCCAAGACCGCTGACCTTCACGGCAGTGTTGGGAGCCGCGGCGAATTCCACGATCCCCGCGCGCCACTCGTCGAAGACCTCTTTGCCACCCCCGCTGGGCCAGCCCGTGTGCTCCAGCACGAAGGACATCTCCGGAAACCGCTTCGCGGCCAGCGCCGCAGCGGCGAGGCTGTCCTCGTGCGCGACGGTGTCGTAGATCAAGCCACGCCGCTGCATGAGTCCGAAGCAGTCCAGGATGTGCTCGCTTGTGTAGTCGACGACCGCCTGATGGCGTATCCCGCGAAAGTTTGGGGATTCGGCATGGGCGGCTAGCTCGGCGTCGACCTCTTCGAGCGGCCGGTCGAAGTCCGTCCATCCGATGATGCCGTGCGGATAGCCCTCGCTCGAAAACAGTTCTTGCAGAAATCGGGTTTCATCCGGCCAGGTCGGAGGCGCCTGGGCCGCCGTTACGTGGACCATCTTCTGCACGCCGTAGCCACGGGCATGTCCGAAGTAGTCAGGCAGTAGAAAATTCTTGCCCTGAAGCTTCCCGAAAGGGCCCACCCCATGGTCTTCACCGGTCGTGTCGGTCTGCGGATCCAGCAGCGGATACCAGCCGGTCGTCAGGTCCCACAGGTGCACATGTGGATCGACGAATCTGAGCTCGCAGGACATCGGTGACCTACCTGACGCACGGTTGCGAATAATTCTTCACATTTATATGCTAACCGTCTCGGGACCGTCAAGGAGGACGTTATGCCCCGCACGTTGCCGCAGGTCACCCGCGAGAACGCAAAACAATGCCCGGATTCGATCGCAACCGTCTTCGGGGACCGGACCTCAACGTGGCGCGAGCTTGATGACGCATCCAGCCGTATCGCGAACGGGCTCTTTCATTTCGGGGCCGCTGCAGGCACCCGCGTCGCGGTGCTCGACAAGAACTCCGATCGATTCTTCGAGATTTTCTTTGGGGCCGCCAAGGCCGGCGCCGTGCTCGTCCCGTTGAACTGGCGATTGGCGCCACCGGAGATCAAGTTCATGCTTGCGAACTCCGAGACACGAATTCTCTTTGTCGCCAACGAGTTTGCCGAATCTGTTGCTCAAATACGAGGCGAGCTCCCCGCACTGAAGGAAATAGTGGTGCTTGACTACGACGCGCCCGAGGACGCCTACGCGCAGTGGAAACAAGGCTTCGACGCGGTCGACCCGGTGTCCGACACGCACCCGGCGGATGATGCGGTCCAGCTGTACACGAGCGGCACCACCGGTCGGCCCAAGGGTGCGTTGATCAGCCACGCGTACTTCTTTGAGAACTTCCGCATGCTCCACGACGTTCCGTCGCGATACTGGGAGTCCGACCCGTCAGACGCGACACTTGTCACCGCTCCGCTGTTCCATATCGGCGGCATCAACTGGGCTTTCATGGGTGCCTTGCAGGGTTGCGCGCTGGTGGTCATGCGCGAGTTCGATCCGACCCGAGTTTTGGAGTCGCTAAGTCGCTACCAGGTCCGGTCGCTGGCACTTGTCACCCCGATGCTGCAGATGGTGCTCAACACTCCCGGCGTGGAAAGCGCGGACTTCTCGCAGGTCCGCTACGTGGTTTACGGCGCGTCTCCTATCCCACCAGCGTTGTTACGCAAGGCTATCGATGTCATCGGTTGCGAGTTCGTCCAGACATATGGCATGACCGAGAGCACGATGATCACCTTGCTCGACGTCGATGACCACCAACTGCCGCCTGTGCCTCAGATGCTGTCGGTCGGCCGGCCACTGCCAGGCGTCGAGTTGGCCGTGCTTGATCGCGTCGGTGCACCGCTGGCAACCGGGGAGATCGGAGAATTCGCCATCAAGTCCCCAGTCCTGCCGAATGGCTACTGGCGCCTTCCCGAGGCGACAGCGGAGGCGTTTCGGGACGGCTGGTTCCACACTGGCGACGCTGGTTACGTCGACGAGAATGGCTATGTATATCTCAAAGACCGGGTCAAGGACATGATCATTTCCGGTGGCGAGAACATCTACCCTGCCGAGGTCGAGAACGCGCTCTACGAGCATGCGTCGGTCAAGGAGGTGGCGGTCGTCGGCGTCCCCGACGACCGCTGGGGTGAAGTGCCAAAAGCATTCGTAGTCCTGCAACCTGGAGCTGAACTCGACGAGGAGTCGCTGCGATCGTTCACCGCGGAACGGATCGCTAGTTACAAGTTGCCGCGTCATTTCGCTGCGGTCGAAGGACTTCCGAAAACTGCGACCGGCAAAGTTATGCGCCGCGAACTGCGCTCCCGGTAGCAACGGGCGATCACACCGCCGAGCGAAACCCGAATTCAGCGGCGCCGCTGTCTCTTTCGGCGTATATCGGGAGGCGGACCGCGGCCGCCCAACCGCCCTTTGAGTGCAGATCGTCAGCCATGTCCACATGATCGAAGCGCCCGCGCTCCGGGCGACCTCTCCAAACCGCAAACGGCTAGCCGCATTGGCATTGAACCCCCGCTTGCATCGGCAACGGTATTGGGCACCAAAGCAGCCAGCCAGAACGCTGAAGATCGTTGACAAGCAACAGCGCAACATGTTGGAATGCGAACACAAATAATCATTTGTGTCGTGTATCACTTGCTCCGTCCGGGCCGTGCCACTGTGCCGAGAAGGAGCTTGAACGATGACTCCACATTTTCCACCACACCAGACCATGCCCGGGAGCCAACTGCTCTTCACCGCACTGAACTTCGGCATCCTGCTGATCGTCGCAGCCCTTTTGGTACGCAACTGTCGAAAGCATCGCGATTGGCTCCCGGCGTGGCTGCTGATCGGTGGGTTCATAGCGACGCTTATCGAGCCAGTTGTGGATGTCGTCGGACTAATTTGGTATCCCCCGCAAGGGAACTGGGCCGTTCTATACATGGGCGGCATTACTGTGCCGTTGCTCTGCGTCGCCGGCTATATCTGGCTCTATGCCGCTCTGGGTGGCGCGACCTATATCTTGCTCCGCAACGGTGCGAACCGTAGCGACCTTTTCAAGGGTTTCTTTGGGCTGATGGTCTTTCTCATGCTCGTCGAATTCTTCGGTTCGGGTACCGGCGTTTATTACTACTACGGTGACCAACCGCTCCGCATCTTCGGGTATGTGGCGTACTGGGGATTCATCAACGCCAGCGTTCCGGTCATCATCGGTGTCGTGAGTTACCTGCTCCGACCCCATGTGACCGGATGGCGAATGGTGTTCTCGATCCCGGTCGTGCCATTCGTAACAGGTGCGTCGTTCTTCGGCGGTGGGTTCCCAGTCTGGCTGGCCATCTACAACGCTCCGCTGCCGTGGGTGGTCACGCAACTAGCCGGCGTCGCGACGTGCCTGCTCTGCACTGGGGGCGTCTGGATCGCCACCCGTGCTGCGCCGGTACAACGAACGACGCCTGGCACCCTATCCACCGGCAAGACCGTGGCCGCCGCGCAACCCCAACACTGAGGCGCCACCGCATCCAGCTGAGAGAGTCGGTCGCGTAATAGCCGCGAGCCGCCTCTGTCATTCGGATCCATTACCGCGACGAACGTTGTCAGCAAATCGCTTGCGGCCGAATGCAATGGATGGCTGCGCCTGCCTGCGCACACGGGCGATCGCGCGGGCGACCCGGTGGGACAAACGCGAACATTGTGTCTGTGGCGTTAGCCGTAGCGCCAGTCGCTGGTGAAAGATGCCAGATCGTACCGGTTGGGCGCGAAAATATGCGAATGATTGTTACACTTGATAAGTGGCAATCGCGCGCAAGAAAACGGCTGAATCGGCGGGTCCGCAAAAGAAACCCCCGGCACAAGCAGACCCCGTGCCGCAGCGGCATCACGGCTATAAACAGCACCGTTCCCTCCAGACCTTCGAGCGACTCCTCGCGGCTGCCGAAGAGCTGCTGTTGGAGCTCCCGTTCGACGAGGTATCGGTCAATGACATATGTGTGCGCGCCGGCCTTTCCGTCGGTGCGTTTTATCGCCGATTCGAGTCGAGAGAAGGACTGCTGCAGGTACTGCATGAGAACTACACCGAGCGTGCGGTACACCTCCAGGCAGCCGCGTTGAGTCCAGAGCGCTGGCAGGGCATCCCACTAGAAGAGATGATCGAACAGGTCATCCAAGAGATCGCTAAGGTCACCCGGCAGAACTCCGGGCTGCTGCGGGCAACGGCCCACCTCGCCGAATTCGATCCAGCCTTCGCCGCCCGCGAAGGCAAGATCCATGCCGAGTTCCAGGCATGCATGACTCGGCTGATCCTGCTGCGGGTCGACTCGGTTGGCCATCCTCGGCCGCGGACCGCCGCGGAGTTCTGCGCCTGGCAGTTAGGCGCTGCTCTGTTCTATCGCCTTCAAGTCGCACCGATCTTTAAGACACTCTCGAATGACATGACAGATCGGGAATTCACCGCTGAATTGGCGAGGGCCTCGGTTGCCTACTTGACGGATGCCTATCCCGAGCCTCGTTCAAATGCCCAGGCAACCACGACAGTCGACGAGGTCACTGGTACGACCGTCGATCGCCAATCCGCAGCCAAGGCCACCGTTTCGCGCAGTAAGGGCCGTCCACGTCGGCGCGTTTCCGCCGCAAAGCCGGTCAGCAACGGTCAATAACAGTGAAATCCGGGACGTCACTGTCCCCGGTACACCGGCAGACGCCTCTCCACGAAAGCCTTGGCCGCCTCTTTGGTGTCGTCCAGCTCGTCCAACTGGGCCCGCACGTGAAATTCGGCAAAGCGCACGAGGGGCGAGTACTGGAAAGATAGCTGTGAGGCTAGACGTTTGGTGGCCAGCACATGCCGCGACGGCCACGACAGCAGCTTCTCTACCCAACGGTGGGTAGCGGCCTCCAAATCATCGTCGTCGACCACCTCGGTCACCATGTGCAGCTCGCGCAGCTCGTCGACCGTCAAGTCGTCACCCATGGCGATTCGGAAAGCGGCAGCGCGCGGAATGCCCTCCGCGGCTCCAACCCAGTATGGCCCGAGCACCGCCGTCGGTACCTCGCGCAAGCCGAATCGGAACGTACGGCTGGCGATGCGAATGTCGCCGGAGAGGAAGAAGTAACCTCCGGCGCCCAGTGCGTACCCTCGCCCCGCAGTGACGACTACCTTGTCAGTGCGCGGTAGGCCATATTGCGTCAGGGTGGGGTCGAGGTCGATTCCCTCGGTTGGCGAAACGCCATTCGACGCGGCTTGTTCGGCGATGTCACGGCCGGTGCAAAAGCTTTTTCCCTCAGCCCTCAAGACCAAGACGTATGCGTCGGGGTCCGCGTCGAATCGCCTTATCGCGGCGACGAGATCGTCGTGAAACGGTCTCGTTATGGCGTTCAGCTTCTCGGGCCGGTTGAGGGTGACAGTCGCCAAGCGGCCCGAAGATTCATAGCGGACAAAACTTTTCGTCTCGGTCATTGCGAGCTGTTCCCTTCGATACCCAACAGTTGACCGGCGCGCGCGCGATGAAAGACGTGATCGCCACCGAACTGGTTTGCCACCCGAGCGCTCTTGAAGTACAGACCGACGTCGGCTTCGTGGGTCATTCCGATGCCGCCATGGAGCTGTATCGCTTCGGAAGTGACGCGAAGCGCCAGATCGCCTGTCCGAGCTCTTGCGGCAGATGCCCAGAGTGGGGCCTCGGGACTGCCGGCATCCAGCGCGCTCAGCGCCGCGCCGACAACCGCACGGGCGACCTCCAATTCGCAGTACAACCTTGAGACCCGGTGTTGTAGTGCTTGGTAACTTCCGATCAACGCGCCGAACTGGGATCGGACCTTCAGATAGTCCACCGTGATACCGAACGCACGCTCCGCTGTTCCCAACAGCCATGCACTCACTAATGCTGCGCCCACGGTCAAGATCGGAGCAAGAGCCTCGTCAGGACCCGACACGGCGCCAATAAAACTCTCGATCGGGAGTTCGACACCGTCGAAATCCAATGTCGTGCGGTGGCGGCCGTCAATCAGCGTCCGACTCTCCCGAAGCGTCAGGACGGCCGGATCGACGGCCAGCCACCGATAACCCTTCGTCACTGCTACGGGCGTCAGGATCAAGTCAGAACCCGGTACGTCGAGTACTGAGCACGACCCGGAGAACTCCCATGCGTCATTGTGTTTCACTGCCTGCACCTCGTCGGGCAGAGGAGACCGCAGCGCTCCAACTGGCGCGGACACCGCCACTACCAGTTCGCCCGCACCGATGCGTTTGAGGATGCTCTCCGCTCCTTCGGAGCCCTGCGCCAGTAGTACGGGCGTGGCCAAGCCGATCGTCGACAAGATCGGTTCGGGAACTAAATACCCTCCGCACAGTTGCACGAGCCGACCGGCGGCCGACCAAGAAAAGCCGGCACCGCCGAGCGATTCAGGAATCGCGATACTGGACCAGCCCAGCTGCGCTTGCGCTTCCCAGCAACTGCGGTCGAACGCGATGTCCCGTTCGTCGGTCAGGAGACTTCGAACGAAGCCGACGGAACCTCGCTTGCCGAGGTACTGGGAAGCTACGTCGAGGAAGTCCTCAAACTCGTCAGTAATGTCCTGAGTCGAAATATCGTTCATGAGGCCGGCAGTCCTAACCAGCGTTTGCTGAGGATATTGAGCTGGATTTCCGTGGATCCGCCCGCAATAGAGAAGGCTCGCGACGTGAGCCAGTCGCGGGTGGTGGACATGTCCTGCGTGTCCCGGTCGCCGCCGCTCCACGTCACGCCTTTCTCGCCCAGCAGGTGGACCGCGAGTTCGGCACGCTCCTGTTGGTATTCGGCGTTGACGATCTTGGCGATATTGGCGAAGCGCTCAGCTCTGGCGTCGCCGCGCGCCGCCTCGGATTTCGCCCGGTCCATCAACGCGTCCAGACCCAGGCGGTCCAACTCGCTCCGAATCACGCGCTGGGTGACCTCCGGCTCACTGCGCTGGTTTTCGCGCCAGAGTTCAACCACCGGAAACGAATACGAGGCCTCCATCCACGGCCTGACGTCTTCACGCTCGGAACGCAAGAGCAACTTCGCGACCCCCCAGCCGCCGTTGACTTCGCCCAACACGTTCTCCGCCGGGACGCGGACGTTGTCGAAAAAGCTCTCGCAGAACTCAGTGTCGCCATTGATCAGTCGGATCGGCCGCACCGACAAGCCCTTGGTCTGCATGTCGACGAGGAACATGGTGATGCCCTGCTGACGGGTTGGCGCGGTCGGGTCCGTACGTGCCAGGCAGAACATCCACTCCGCGACGGTGGCGAACGACGTCCAAGTCTTCTGACCGTTCAACACGAAGTCCGAGCCATCGCGTTCGGCAACCATGCGCAGCGAGGCCAGGTCTGATCCGGCCTCCGGCTCGCTGAAGCCCTGGCACCAACGCACTTCTCCCCGGGCGATGGGCGGGATGAACTTCTGCTTTTGTTCTTCGGTGCCGTAGGCGAGCAGAGCCGGCACCAGAAGCGCCAACCCGCTGCCCAGCAAGGGCGGTCGAGCCGCGATGCGTCGCATCTCCTGGGCGAGCACCTTCACCTCACCCTCGGTGAGCCCGCCACCGCCCCATTTCTTCGGAACGGCGGGCAGAGTCAGGCCGCGCGAAGCTGCGAGCTCAGTCCATTTCTCAGTATCTGGGTTCTTCGCCGGTCCCCCGCGCCTACCTCCGAAAGGTAGTTCGTCCCCCGACATGGGTGCGCGCATCGCAGGCGGGCAGTTCGCCTCGAGCCAGCCGCGAATCTCCCGGCGAAACTCTTCTACATCAGACGCAAGCATCGGTTCTCATCCATCTTCAAAGGCCTGATGCCCTTTACAGGCACAGCGGCCGACATAACTTGGTTTACGCGTTATGGTTTCGAAATTGAAGCAAGCCATTCAAGTCCTATCCACAATGCGTTGAAGCCGCTCGACGTAGCCGGCGCGCGCACTGAGATCCATCTCTTCGATCAACTTGTCGGACCCCGACACGCGCGCGAACCACAGTCGAATGGGAGCGGGCACCGCCTGGTTCAAGTACCCCAGCGGGCCGACCGCCCGCGGCACGAACGCTTGGAACTGCGGATTCCGCAAGATGCTCACTACCCGCTGCGCCACATCCTCGGGGCCACATGCGGGTGCGCCCTTTCCTATTGCGATGCCGTCCACCAATTCAGTTTTTACCAGCGACGGTTGCAACACGCTGATGTCAATTCCCGTGCCGTGCAACTCAATCGCAGCCGCTTGACTGAAGATCAGCACCCCCGCCTTCGACGCCGCGTAAACCGCGACTCCGGCACCGGCCAGGTATGCCGTCAACGAGGAGATGCTGACGATGTGGCCGCGACCACGCGGCTTCATTCGCTGGATCGCTTCCCGGGTACCGTTGATCACACCAATCAAATTGACCTGCACGGCTCGCTCGGCCGCATGAGCATCCATCTCGTCAATGAACCCGGTCGGCATGATTCCCGCGTTGTTGATGAGCACATCGAGCGGGCCGAGGCGGGTTTCCACCACATCGAGAAACTCTCTGAATGACTCAGCGCTGCTGACGTCCAACTTTGCCGCAAACGCAGCGCCAGTCTGATCATCTACCGCGGGGATATCGATATCACCTATTGCTACTAACGCTCCGGCGTCCGTCAGCGCCGCCGCAATCGCCTTCCCAATGCCGCGGGCACCACCGGTGACCGCGACGACCTTTCCTGACAGATCGCGCTTAGAACGACTCATATCGACACCTCACGGGTTTTGGCCGGTAGCTCGATCCCGGCCAAAACCCGGTCCCATCCGCCGGTCGACCGTTCGCGCAGTTCCGCCTTCTTTACCCGCAGCGTCGGCGTCTTCGGAAGCGAGTCAACGACTTCCACGTAGCGGGGAATCATGTAGCGGGTCATCCGTGGGATCAGGAATCGTACTAGATCCGCCGGATCGACGGTCCGCCCGGCCACCGACACCACGAAGACCTTGATCTCGTCTTCGCCCTCCGGGGACGGCACCGCGATCGCCGCGGATTCGGCCACGTCGACATGTGCATTCACCTCTGCTTCGACTTCGAATGACGACACGTTCTCACCGCGGCGCCGGATCGAATCCTTGATGCGATCGACGAAGAAGAAGCGGCCGTCGGCGTCCTGTCTGAAGGCGTCGCCGGTGTGGAACCAGCCGTTGCGCCACGCCTGGGCGGTCTGCTCCGGCATGCCGAGGTAGCCGACCGCGAGGGTCCACGGGACCTCGGTTCGCACGATCAACTCACCCACCTCGCCGATGGCGACCTCGTAGTCCTTATCGTCGACCAGTCGGACCTCCCAGCCGGGCCAGCCGGTGGGGACACGTCCGCAGCTGGCGATGTTCTCGATCTCATTCCATCCGGTACGAATGGGCGACGGGCACTCCGTCATGCCGAACGAGGTGTTGACGTTGACGAGTCCGAACCTCCGGATGAGGTCGTCAAGCCGCGGATGGATCGGCGAGATCGTGATGTGCCGCAGCGTGTGGCCGGCATCGTCGGGCGCCTCGGGTTGGCTGAGAAGAAAGTGCGCCATCGCGCCCACCAGCGTGGAGTATGTGCAGCCGTGCCGATCGATGTCGCGCCAGAAATCTTGGGTACGAAATCCACGCTTGACCACGACCGCAGCACCGAGTTGCGCGGCGATGAGGACGCTGACGCGTGCGATGAGGTGGTTCGCGGCCGACGTTAGGTAGAGCACGTCGTCGCGCGTCAGGGCGTTGTTGAGTGTCGTCGTGCCGTTGGCCAGTGCGGCCCACGGCACAAGCGCGCCCTTCGAAGGCCCCGTGGTGCCCGACGTGAACACCACGCACGCAATGTCATTGGGCGCCGGCGGGGGTCCAGGTTGGATCGGTGCCGCATCGACGATCAAGTCCGATTCCCAGTAGATGGTGAACGGTAGTTCCGGTGCATCCAAGGTCTTGGGTCCACGCACGATCAGCGTCTGAACCGTTCGGATGTCGGATGCCGCAGTAGCCAATCCGTCCAGCGCCTGAGCGTCGACATACACCATGCGCGCATCCGAGAGGTTGAGCACGTGCGCCAGTAGCGCACCACGATAGGCGGTGCTTACTGACACGTCGACGGCACCCAACAGCGATGCCGCTGCCCAAAAAACCGGTCCCTCAACGCAATTGTCGAGCATGGTGGCGACCCGATCACCCTCGCCGACTCCGTGGCCCTGCAGCACTCGGGCCCACCGCAAAGCGCGGTCGTAGGCTTCTGCATAGGTCAACCGCGGCCCGTCCGCGTCCTGTAGAAACAGCCGGTCGGGGTTGGCCTCGGCGTGCTCACCGAGGAGTTGCGGAAGCGATTTATCGCGTTGTGCCGCAGGAAGTTCAATGATCTGCGGAACAGCAGTGGAGGTCACTCGAGGTCCTTTCTTGGCGTGTCCCGCAGTTCAGAGCGGGAGGGTCAGGGTGACCTGTCCACTGAAGTGGGTGCCGATGGTGTTGGTGCCCTTGACATCCACAACGATGCGGCCGCGGTCGCCGGCAGCGTCATGCTCAATCACCTTGCCAGACAGCGTGTAGTCGCCGTATGGGTAATTCGGTACGCCGAGCTTGACGGTGGCCGCCTCGATGACGGCTTCGGGACCTGCCCAGTCCGTGATGAAGCGCCCGACGAAACCGGTGGAGGTAAGGATGTTCATGAAGACGTCCGGGTGACCCAGCCGTTGGACCGCATCCCGGTCATGGTGCACGTTTTGGTAGTCCTGCGTGGCGATCGCGGTCGCGACGATCAAGGTGGGCGTCAGTTCGATGACCAGCTTCGGGAGCTCGTCGCCGACGTGGACCTCGCTGTGCCGCAACGTCGTAAGTCGAGGACCCGGTGCGATGGTGTAATCACCGAGTTCCTCGGTGGGCGCCTTCCACGGCGGGCTCGACGGCATTTCCGTCGCACCCTCCTCGAACGCCGGCTTGAAGCGGATGAACCGGTGCTTCATGATCGCGACCAGCTCGCCGTGCTGATCCGTCACGTCCTGGCTCATCGTGATGAAGTAGCCCTTGCCGAGCGCAGTCTGCTTGGGGCCGAAGAACTCGTCGACGCTGGGCGCCGAGAACGAAAGATGATCACCCGGGCGTAGATACCGCTTGTATTCATACCATCCGTTGGTGACGGCGGGCGAGGTGTAGCCGGCTGCCTCCAGCAAGTCGTGGAGTTCGTCGAGCATGACCCGGTCGGGGCTGTCACCGGGGATGTGCTGTCCACCTGGCGCGAGCACGAATCGCTGCACTCCGTCCGGGCCGACGAGGTGGCGTCCCGGCTTCGGCGGTAGGCCGGGAAGTGAAAACACCTGCAGCGCCGTTGGAGGGACGACGATCTCGCCGTGAATCGACTTTGCGGCGAACTCTGGATCGGTGTAGACCGGGTTGCGATCTCCGAGCGCATCGGTCAACTGCCTGATGGTGGTGGTACTGATCGGTTCGCGCGCGTGAATTGCAGATCCGAGGTCTGTGCGCCCGACGAACTCAGCAAGCTTCGCGTTGATCTCTTCCTCGGTGAGTCTCTGCTCGGTCGTCGCCGTCACTTGGTCGCTCCTTGCTTGAGAATTTCGTCGGTGTGTTCGCCAGGCCCCGGCGGTCGGTCGGGGTTGAACTTCTGCCCGGCCACTTTGATGGCACTGCCGAACAGATGCATCGACCGCCCGTCTGCCTGTACTTGGTCGTACGTCAGATCGCGCGCGGCGATGTGCGGATCCTCGAGCACATCGAGATCCCGGTACGCCGGCGCGCCGGCCACGTTGTGGGTGACGAACAGTTCGGTCCATTCACTCCGAGTGCGGGTTTGGAACAGGTCAGCCAGCGCGCGCCGCAGTTTCGCCTTTTCCTCGGCGCTCGACGTCGGCTTGTCGATGCCCAGCCCGGGTTCGTACAGATCTGGGCGTTCCGTGGCATTACAGAAGTTCTTCCAGAACTTGTCTTCCAGCGCCATCAAGATGACGAACTCGTCATCCTGTGTCGGGTAGAACTGGTACCGGACGTAGCCGGCCATCGACATGTCACCGAATCCGTTGCCGCGCATGTCGAGTTCGGTCGCTCGGAACGCGAGTGCGCTGTCCACGCCAGAAACGTCGATGTATTGGCTTTCACCGGTCCGCTCGGCCTTTCGAACGGCCGCCAAGATGCCAAGCGCGCCGAACAGGCCTTCAGCCTCGATACCCACCAGCGTGTGACCGTCCGGAGTCACGGGCAGCCCATGGTCGTCGATGACCGGACGGGCCAGGCCGGCAAGCGCGTCGAACGCGTAACCGTGGGTTGCGAGGTCGCGATACAGCCCGTCTTGCCCGAAACCGCTTACCGCGCAGTACACGATGTCGCTCTTGACTGCACGAACGGCGTCATAGTCCACGCCGAACCGCTTCGCCGAGCCTGCGCGCAGTCCGTAGATGAATACGTCCGCGGTCCGGATCAGGTCGAGCACCTGTGCGCGGCCGTCCTCCTCCTTAAGGGTGAGCATCACGCTCTTCTTGCCGCGGTTCCACCGGTAGTGCAGCGCACCAGCGTGCCTGGTCGGCGTTCCGTACGGCGGTTCCTCGATCTTGGTGACGTCGGCGCCCAGATCAGCCAGGTTGCCGCCAACGGTGTCAGGCGAGAACATGGTCAACTCGACCACGCGCAGCCCCTCCAACAGGTCGTAGCTCATTACTCTCCCTTAGCTCCCAAAAGCCGCACGGGCAGATGTTTCACGCCGTGAATATTGTTTGATCGCAATGGTTTAGCCGGCCCGAGCCGCGTCAGCTCCGGCACCCGCTTGGTCAGTTCCTCCAGCAGGATCTGTACTTCCAGCCGGGCCAGCTTGCTGCCCATGCAGAAGTGCGGACCGCCGCCGCCGAACGCCAGGTGCTTGTTCGGAGTGCGGTGGATGTCGAACTTGAACGGGTCGGGGAAGACGTCCTCGTCACGGTTGGCGGACAGAAACCACAGCGCGAGGGTGTCTCCGCGGGCGATAAGGTTGCCGCCGATCTCGGTGTCGATCATCGCTGCCCGTCGGAAGTACTGCACTGGAGTGGCCCACCGCAGAATTTCCTCGACTGCGGTAGGGATCGCCGCCGGATCCTCCCGCAGTTCTGCATACGCGTCGGGATGGTCGAGCAGTTGGTCGATGCCGTGCGCGATAGCGGTCCGCGACGTCTCATGCCCTGCGGTTAAGAACAATTCGATGTAGAGCACGATGTTCTGATCGGTCATGGGCGAACCGTCCAGGTCGGCTTGCACCAGCTTGGTGACCAGGTCGTCGCGCGCCTCCGCTCGGCGCACATTCACCAGTCCGAGGGCGTACGCCTGCAGGTCACCGCGGCCCTTGTAGAGCGCCAAGAAGCCTCGCCGCTGGGCGGACGTGTGCTTGCGCAGAAGCGGAAGCATACGCAGACCGGCGAACCCGAACTCGCGGCCGGCGCGGACGACCTCGCGCAGCATCGCTCGCGGACTCGCCAAGTCGCGCAGGAACGGCTCGGCGAACTCGAGGTCGTCGGCGCCCACCGTGAGATTCGCCAGGTCGTAGAGGCGCGGCCAATCAGCCTCGTCGGAGCCGATCATCGTGCCGAGTACACCGAGCGTGATGCGTCCAGCCACGTCGTCGACGAAGTCAACGTCGTGGCGTTGGAGCGCCTCGTCGAGGATGCGGTTGACGATGCCCCGGACTTCGTCCTCCATCGTCATCACGCTGCGCGGCCGGAAGGCCTTTTCCAGGGCAGCGCGGTGCGGCGTGTGCGCGGGCGGGTCCATCAGGGGGATCGACTTGCCACCCTTGGCGGTCAACGTCACCGGGGCGCGCTCTGCTTCGGTCAACCCGAGAATTCCGCCGTTGTCGACGTCGGAGCTGAAGTTCGCGGAGTCGCGGCTGACCGCGGTGATGTCGGCGTGTTTGGACAGCACCCAGAAGCCCGGGCCGCCCGGCTCAGGGTGCCGGTACACCGGTGCGTTCTGGCGCAGCCAGGTGAACCACTCGTGCGGCATGCCGACGGCAAACCGATCCTTGTCAAGAAGGTTGATGTCTGAGGCATCCATGGCGGGCTAGTCTCGTACGCTTATCGCGACTTTGGGGCAATCCGCTGCCGCCTGCTCCACGTTCGCCCGGAACCGTTCGTCGGGCTCCTCATCGAGGAGCCGCACTTCGTCATCGGTCAACTCGAAGAGCTCCGGAGCCGCCTCGGCGCAGAGGCCATGCAGGTCGCAAGAAGTACGATCGATCGCGATTCTCATCGGCCGCCGCCACTCCAATCAAAGGGCAGGTGAACCGATTTCGCGTGAAGAAACTCCTCGAATCCTTCCGGACCGGATTCGCTGCCCAAGCCGGACTGCTTCCAACCTCCGAACGGCGCGCACGCATCGATGCCGAAGCTGTTGATGCCGTAGTTCCCGGTCCGCACCTTCGCGGCGATGTCAAGTCCGCGATTGTGGTCGGACGTCCACACCGTTCCCGACAACCCGTAGGGCGTGTCGTTGGCCAAGGCGACGGCATGGGCCTCATCGTCGTAAGGGATTACCGCGATGACGGGGCCGAAGATCTCGTGCTGCGCAACCTCGGTGCTGTTGTCGACGTCGACGAGGACGGTGGGCTCGAAGAACCAGCCCCTGGTCTGTGAATCCGGACGCCCCCCGCCGATCGCGACCTTCGCACCGTCCCGCACACCGCGGTCGACGAAACCCGCCACCCGGTCGCGATGCGCAGCGGTAATGAGCGGACCCACATCGGTTTTCTTGTCGAGCGGGTCACCGATTGCCAAACCGGCGGCGGTCGCGGTCAACGCGCTGACGATTTCGTCGTACCGCCGCCGCGGAGCCAGGACACGGCTCTGCAATACGCACGCTTCACCGTTGTTCATGAACGTGACGAACGACAGGAACGGGAGCACGGCCGGCAGGTCGACGTCGTCCAGCACGATTGCCGCGGACTTGCCACCGAGTTCCAGAGTGCACCCCTTGAGCTGTCGCGCGCAGGTCTGGGCCACGATCCGGCCGACAGCCGTACTGCCGGTGAAGCTCACGTGATCCACGCCAGGGTGCGCCACCAACGCCGCACTGGCCTCCCGCTCCGCCGGCACGACGTTGATCACACCCGGTGGTAGTCCGGCCTCGTGGATGACCTCGGCAAGAGCGAACGCGTGCAGCGGGGTGTTCGGATCGGACTTGAGCACCACCGTGCAGCCGGCAAGGAGCGCCGGAATGAACTTCAGCGCTGCCAGGCTCAGAGGTGAGTTCCACGGCACGATCGCCGCGACCACGCCCACCGGCTCCTTGCGGACCAACACCTTTTGGATCGCTCCGCTACGCACCTCCGAAAGCTGCACCCGTTCGGCGTAATCCAAGTAGTAGTCGACGAAATTCAACGCCAAGTCGACCCGCGCCCAGGCCTTGATCGGTAGACCCGCCTCGGCGGCGATCAGATTGGTGATCTCGTCGTTGCGAGCGAGCAGGCCATCCCTGATCGCGCGGACGTACTTCGCGCGCTCCTGCAGGTCGAGGCTCGACCAGCCACCGGAGTCGAACGCGGCACGCGCCGCACCGACGGCGGCATCGATGTCGGCGGGTGTGACGACTGGGACCCGGCCGACGATCTCCTCGGTCGCCGGGGAGATGACGTCCAGCATCTCGGCGCTGGCCGGCGTGGTCCACTGCCCGTTGATGTACAACTTGCGGTGCTCAATCATGATCACTCTCCATCGAGCTTGTAGTCATCGGTATGCGGCCGCCGAATGGCGTGCCAATACTCTTCGGTACTCCACGGCCCATTGGTCGCCACTCGGCCGAATTCATTGACGTAGTAAGACTTTTGCGCCGAATCCATCCACACCGAGGTGCTCAACCGCTCATCGAGCCGCGCATTGAACTCGTCATAGGCCGCCTCGGTCACTTCCGCGGCGGCGACGCTGCGCTCGACCATCAGCTTGATCCACTCCAGGGCATAGCGAGTTTGCAGTTCGCTCCACACCACCGGGCCGTTCGCGAAGGCGTTGGTGTTAGGCCCGTAGAGGATGAAGAAGTTCGGAAAGCCGGGGACGGTGAGCCCGTTATAGGCCCGCGCGCCATCTTTTTCCCACCGTTGGGCGATGGAAAGCCCATCTCGTCCGGTGATCTCCATCGGCCATAAGTAGTCGGTGGTGCGGAACCCCGTCGCCAGCACGATCGCGTCGAATTCGTAGAACTCGCCTGATGCGCTGACGATGCCATTGGGCTCGATCCGCGCGACGGCCTCCGCTACCAGGTCGACGTCCTTTCGTTTCAGCGTGTGAAACCAGCCGCTGTCGACCACGAACCGCTTGGCCAGCGGCGGATAGTCCGGAAGTGTCTTCGCCAACAGCTCCGGGTCATCGCCGACTTGCTCGCGAATGTAAGCGCTGAGGTTCTCCATCATCGCGTGGTTGCCGGCGCTGATCGAGATCGGGTCTTGCCACTGCGGGTCCCGGTACAGAGTCGGTCTGAAGTTGCGGTCGGCGACCGCCCAGCCGATCCGCAGCCTCATCCAGTTGTTGTAGAACGGCAGGTTCTCGTTGAGCCACAACATGTCTTCCGGCAGCGCCATGTCATTGCCGGGGATGCTCAGGATCCACGGGGGCGTGCGTTGGAAGACCGTCAGCTGACCGGCGATGTCGGCGAGCTGCGGAGCGAGTTGACATGCACTGGCGCCGGTACCGATGATCGCGACCCGCTTGCTTGTCAGGTCCTGGCTGGGGTCCCACTGCGCGGTGTGGAAGAGGGGTCCGGAAAAGGTGTCGATTCCGGGGATGTCGGGAATGCTCGGTCGGTCCAGGAAACCCACGGCGGCGATGACGACGTTCGCCGTGTAGTGCTTGGGCGCACCGTCGCCTGATGTGCCCTCGACGGTCCACGTCTTGGCATCGTCGTCCCAGTGAATTGACTTCACCTCGACACCAAAGTCGATGTTGGGGCGAACGTCGAACTCGTCGACGCACCAGTTGACGTACTTCTCGTTTTCTGGCTGGGGGGCGAACATGTGCTCGAATGGGTAGTCGACGGCGAAGGTGTGGGAGTAGACGCGACTGGGCACATCGACCCGGGCACCTGGGTAAGTGTTTGCGAACCATGTCCCGCCCGCGCCGGAGTTCTTCTCGACGACGGTAAACGGCACCCCGGCACGTTTGAGTCGCACCGCCGCATTGACGCCGGCGAGGCCGGCACCGACGACGACAACATGAAAGTCCTTTAGGCGCTCTGTATTCGGCGTCGTATCCCAGTTCAGATCCCTAGCCGTCGAGTCGAGACCCAGCTCCTCGATCCAGAAGTCGGCGTCCTGATCGGCGATCTCCTCGCCGACGGCCAAACTGATCGCCGCGCGCAGGTGTTCGCGTGTCTGCGGTGGCGGTTGCAGCTCGCCTGCCCGGTGTTCGGCCAGCATCGCCAGGGTCTTTTCGTGCAGCCGGGCGATCTCGGCCGGATCGGTCACGGCCGCCATCTCCCCGACGAACATCCCTGGCATTACACCGAGCTGAATCGTCGTGAGTTCTTCATCGCCGGTCAGCTGATAAAGCAGCCCGCGCAGCGCGAGCGGGTCGGCGAAGTTCAGCGCCTGGGTCGCTGTCGCGATTACCCCCCCGTCGCCAGTGGCGGTCTGCAAATCGGTACTGGTCGTCATCCGGTTGGCCTCATCTCGCCTGCAGAATTAATGCGATCGATGATTCGCAATATAGCCCACCGGCGTAGACGGTCGCAACTGCCTCAGAGCGCCCGTGAGAGGCTGAAATCCACACGGCGCGGGCCGAATCAGGTGCAAAGTTTTAACGGGGCGTGGCAACTTACCATCGAGGCATCTCGCGAACCGAGACTCGCTTAACTCTCGACCCCAGGCCGCGTAGAACCTGCCGCGTGCAACATTGTCACGTGGCGTCTACCCGCGATCAAGAGATCGCTCAACATCTGGCCGCAGTCAGTTGCGCCACAACGCCTCAAGCATCCGAGCACACCCCATGCCGACCCCGGGCTGACTAGTCACAGCTGGCTGCGCGCGGCGACACTGACCAACCGCGTGACCAGGCCGTCACGCAGGCCGGGGATAAAGTGCTCATGCGGGTCGGCGAAGCCCAGCTCAGCCATCGCGATCCGGACCGGCTCGGTCGGCACTGAAAAGGGGTTGTGCTGACGTTGAACGGTAGGAGAAGGCGTTGTCGCCCGGCCCGGCTGGGCGTGTCCGCGCCCCGTGCTGTCACGCCCAAACATGCTGTGTCAGAGGAGCTACCCGCGCCTGGAAAGGAAAGCGCGTTCAGTAATCCCGTTGAGGATGTCGGCTAGCTCTAGGGGTCGGGAGATCATGATGTCGTGCCCGCCGTCCATCTCCCAGACGGTGGCGTTGCCAAGTCTGCGGATCATCTGGTCTTGCACACGGCGCGAAAGAGCCCGGTCGTGCCGAGGACGAATCCATGACATCGAGATTCCTTCGGGCGCACCGAACTCCATGCGCTCGAACACTATGTTTGCTGGTTCAGCGCAGAGGCGTTGTTGCAGATCACGAATCTCGGCTGGATTGAAGTCGTTGCAGAACAGATAGCGTGCGACGCGGTCGGGAAGCTTGTACGAACCACCTCGAGCAACCGCGTGGCCGAAGCCCCGTTCTAAGGATCGCCGCAATGCTTTCGGGGCGATGTCGATGGCCCGCGCGCCGGGTAGAGGGATGACCGACGCAATGAACACGACGTGTCGAACCTTCGCGCGGATCGCGTCGGCAAGACCGCAGGCCGTGACGCCGCCAAACGAATGCGCGATCACAACGACTTCCTGCCATCCGCGCTCGACGACGGCGCGCTCGGCGTGGGCTATGTAGTCCCGCACTGACAAGTCCGAAGTCGCGGCCGGGTGGCGGCCCGGCAGATCAATGGCGAGAGACTGATGCTGCAGATGAGGACGAAGTCGATCCCAACACCAACCACCATGCATCGCCCCGTGAATCAGCACGATGCCGCGATTGGCAGCCAAGTCCTCACTCAGTCCGTCGCGCCTCATCAGGCACCGTTACCCGTCTCATGGCCAGGCTTCACAAACCCGGCTAATGCGATTCTATGTTCGCACTCTAGCGCCTGCTGTCAATGAGGCGCTGACGCGGTGTCGCAGAGCCGCAGGTTTTGGGCATCACAATCGTTCTCGTTTTCTCAAGGTTACGTACTAAACGCATCCCGCCAGTCGCAGAGTTCGAGAATCTGCAATCGCTTCCGCCCGGACGAGAAGCATCGCAAAGAGAACGGGCGTCAGATACTCAGTGACTTGCTGATCACGCTCTTCAACACTTCGCTTGTGCCACCGTAGATACGGGTGACACGCGCGTCGGTATAGAGCCGCGATATCGGATACTCCGTGATGTAGCCGTAGCCGCCGTGCAGTTGAAGGCACTTATCGACGACTCGGCTCTGCATCTCGGTGCAGAACAGCTTGACCTTGGCGGCGTCGACGGCCGTTAGCTCACCGGCGTCCTTTTCCTCGAGCGCCCGATCGCAAAGCGACTGGCCTGCCTCAAGATCAGTGGCACATTCGGCGAGCACGAACTTGGAGTTCTGGAAGGTATCCGTTATCACTTTCGTGCCGAGGATGCGCGCGGTCGCACATGACACACATCAAGTCCCTTCGGTCGCGCGAGGCCGTCCGCGGAATATAAGAACGCCGGCGTGCACAAACTTACGACCTACTGCAGCGCCCCTGGACAGAATGCAACACTGCTGCAAGTGTGGCGAAAGAAGAGCTCGGAGTCTGCAGCTAGAACTAGCTCCGCGCATGAAAATGCTTCCGGTGCATAGATCTTGGGGTTGTGTCGCGACTGCCAGGGTGTCGGCGCAGCCGATCGCGAGGACTGCCGGCCTGGGCGACTACGAGGTTGACCGTCGTTCCGACCGCGCGAGCTCAACGCTTTGCGGCCGAGCCTGAGCCTCCGAACCGTCAATCTCCCGGTTCCCGGCCGGCGTCGGAACCTATGCCCACAAACAGCATGTCCCATAAGCCTTCGGCGAGCGCACGGTGCGAGCGCGGCCCCGACGAATTGAACGAATACTGAACATGGTTCGCCATACCGAGGATCGCTTGTACGACTAGACGGGGTTCGACCGGCCGCAGATCTCCCTCGTCGATCGCACGTTGGACGGTGGCCACCATCAGGAGGAAATACTCACGCTCGAGCTCACTCATCACCGCCTCCCGTTCGGGAGTCGACTTTCCCTTCAGCTCGATGATGGCGCGGTATTTGGCGGGCGATTCGTGGACAACCCTGATGTCCTCTAGAAGCATTTCGCGGACCAGCTCAAGACTCGGTCGGGTGCTGGTCATCCGTCGACGTTGGTCAGCGACCATTGCGGTCATTGTGTCATGCCGGATGGCGAACAGCAGGTCATCCTTCTGCTTGAAGTAATGATAGATAGCAGATTTCGAGGCATCGAGCTCATCGGCAATTAAGTCCATCGTCATCTCCTGAACGCCTAAGCGCGCAATCAACTCCTCGGCTTTTTGAAGTATTTGCGCGCGACGCTGCACGCCAGTGACGGTGACTCCAGGCTTCCGGGCCATATCCTTGACCTCGATGCTTTCGTGACGCTGGCCGCTCAACGGACCACAGTCGGTTAGGTTAGCACTTGACCGTCGCGACGGTTGACCTTTAAATCCCGGCCCGTCTAGGCTAGAGAAGCGCTTTCGGTGACGAACCATGTGCACGGCGGCCTTCTAGTAAGGGTGAATATCATGAGATGGCGAAGACCAGATGCGCGGGTGATTGCCCCGACGTTGACGATATCGGCGTTGCTCGTGGCCGCTTCGTTCTGGGCTGCTCCAGTCCGAGCTGATTCGATCGCCTACCTCAAGAATCTGCACGACCTCGGGATCAATACCCCAGGTGGCGATTCCGAGTTGAAGGAATGGGGCTGGGAGGTCTGCGCGCTCTCCGCGATGGGCATGGCTCCCGACAAGGTAAAGATTCAAGCCGTGTACAACTCCCAAGACGTGCCACCATATGGAATGTCGGTCGGGCAAGCCGACACCATAGTCCACTACGCTCAGGCCGACCTGTGCAACGATCGTAGATGAGATTGGGTCTCCGCTCGCGCCCACAGCAAACGTTCCGCGAATGCCGGCGATGACAGGCGGCGGCATCCATCGCCGGTGCCATTGTTTCTGCAACGGAAGCACATTGGGCGCAGCCAGGGTCTTTGGACGATGATGATTGACGTCAGGTCGTCGCAGTGATGTCGACTTGGCGGCGAAGTGGCGTCAAGCATTTTCCATGATGCAAAGTTGCCGATTCTGACGCTCCAGTAGTGCCGTCGTTAGTCACGTTCTGCCGGATATACACGAAACCGCTTGCGGGAATGAATATTAGGCGAATTTACGTTGCCGGCACGAACGTCATCCCAACGTCCCAACATTTGCGAGATCATCTGGTCCGGAAATCGACAGATTTGAGCATTGCGACGTCCGACGCGACGGTCGGGGATATCATTACAGCGGTTACACACGTCTCTAGGAAGGCAGCGACATGCCTGAGGACTTTCATCATGGCCGCGTAGCGACGACTATCTTGCGCCAGGTTCTGAGATGCTTCGCGCTCGTGGCTGCGTCGACGGTGTTAGTGGCGCCGGCGAGTGCGGACCCCGAAGATGTGCCCTTCACGCCCTTGCCGCAGTTCACTCCTTCGTCTTCCAACTGGACGCCAAAGTTCCCTCCCCCCAACGACGCGACCCGCAAGAATGTGACTCAAGCAGACATCAGCGCCGAGGGCGAGATGTGCCAGTGGTTCAACGCGCAGTATCGACCGCTGGTTCGTCAAATGGATGAGTTCGGCTTCAATCTTCTGCAAGCCAACAACGACTGGACCGTTCCGGGAATACAGCTGCAGGCCGACACGGTGGCCTCAAACGTCGAGCAGGTGGTCGCCTACTTGACTCCACGCGCGGAGGCTCTAACGCAGAGCCAGGATTTCGCGGGCGACAACTACTTTCCGATTTACCAGGGCGAGAGTTTCTACCGTTTGTGGCAGTACCTGTCGAACACCGGTGTTGGCATCAGGGCGCGCAACACAGCCTGGGTGTACGGTCCGGTCCAAGAGCGGGTGAAGCACTGGGGCAGCAGGATCCAACGGTCGCACGTCTGCGACTGAGTCCCTCTCAGGAACGTTGGCGGAACGCGTGACTCAGCCTCCTGGTCGCGTGCGTTTGTCCGTGACGTCAGCCGCCGGAGGGCGGATTTAGCGCACTCGGCCTCATCGCACGTGCCGTGAGCGCACGGCGTGGGCGACTGAGCCGGCTTCTATTTCTGGCCCACCGCTGAAGCGATTCCACCGACGTCGCTGATCTTCCACGCGTTGTTGCTATCGATGGTGACGCTGTAGGTGGCGGTGGATTGAAGGTTATCCGCGGCCTGCACGGTCTTGGTCATCACGCTGACGAACGCGTCGACTACGTACACACCGTTTTGATGCGTGCGCACTTTTGCGGCCAGCGGCTGCGCCGTTGAACTCCACTGCAACGGGAGCAAGATCTGTTCCATGGCAACGGCCGCTTTGCTGAGCTTCTCGCTGAGCTCGGGTGTTGTGCCTTTGACGAGGTTCTGCTTCCAGGGGCCGAGATCTTTGTAATCCATAATCGCTGCGTTGACCGCGTAGTCCTGAGCGATGTGCTCTGCATGCGTGATGTCGCCACCTTGGCGGGCCTGATCGTCGAATCTGGCTGTGGCCCCGAGGTATAGCCAGGTCATGACGCCGGTCGCGGCGATCAACGCGACGACGAGGGTGCTGACTGCCAGAGCACGGATCGAGACAGATATCCGGCGTTCCGTGTCGCGTCTCTTCGAGGGTGGTTCAGGTGCGCTGTCGCCGTCAGCGACATCGGCATCGCCCGATTTGTCCTCGGCTTCAGCTTGAGGGCCGGTGCTCGGCGGTCCGCTTTCGACCACATCGGCGTCGCCAGGCTCGTCGTTTACGTCCGCTTCCATCTTGGTACCTACGGTACCTACGTCATCGGATCCGGGGGTTCGCTTGTGCGAGTTTCCATGTGCGGTTTCTTTTACATCAGCGGGCATCAGTTATCGGCCTTACCTGTCGGGATCGCTACATGGAGGTTGATGGCGCTGTCTGCGGGCACCGCTGAAAGCAAGTTCGCCAGGACTTGACTCGTGTCAATCGTCGAAAGCGACGCCGCGATTGCGTGCATGTTGGGCGTCAAAGGCTCGGTCAACACTCTGATGTCGGGCGCGCGATCATCCAGTAGTTTCTGAATGCGTTGCAAAAATTTGCCGAACACGTAGAGACTGCCTGGCGAGCGAGTGCGGACAATTATGTTGGTGAAATTGTTCCACAGCTGGCGGATACCCGGTCCAATGATGCGGACAGGCCCCGCCGAATCGGCCAATGCGGGCCCCACAAAGCCGGCATTCTCAAGGAGGCTTTGAGCGTTGTCGAGCGCTGTCCTGCCCGCACCATGCATGTCTTTGGTTGTGTTACGCAACAGCAGGCTGGCACGTTGCAAGTTCGGGAGGACGGCGTAGGGATCGGGTAACGCGGTGTCCGCTTCGGCGATGACATGCTCGAGTTGGCCCGGGTCCAACTGGTTTTCCATCCGCACAACGCTGGCACCGAGCTCGGATATCGAGGCCGGTTGCCGAACGGAATCTGGCACAAGGTGTTGGCCATCGTGAAACGGCGGGCCGTTGGAGTCCCGTGGCTCGAGTTCGATATACGATTCGCCCAATGCCGAGAGGTTCTCGAGGCGAACGACGCTGTTGGCAGGTACCTTGTATTTGCCATCGATGTAGAAGTGTACGGTCGCGTTCGCCGTCGATGTATCGATACCTGTTACCTTGCCTACTGGTACTCCGCGAAGTAGTACGTTCGACTGCGCTACGAGGTTGTTGATATCCGCGACGTTCATTGACAGGTTGGCTCGCTGAGCCGGAGGGCTAACTCGAATACCGAGCGACCCGACATAGACGAAGAAGCCGACGATCATCATAAGAAACGCGCTGAACGCGGCCACGGCTTTGACGATCACGGGACCGCCCCTAGCATTCGCAGTACCTGTTCAACATTGCCGGACAACTCGCGGCCGTCGGGTCCCACGATCGAGGTGATGTTGATGGCGGGATGTTTCTCTTGTTCCAGGAAGTACTCATTGATGAACTGCCGATACAGCGGGTACTCATGCTCAACGGCCTGCTTTGAGCTCTGAACGGCGCCGAATGCGGCTCCGAGCGAGTCGAGCAGCGGAGCCAGCCAGTAACCGCCGTTGTAGATGGTGCCGACCGACGGTAACAATCGACCCATGGTGTCGGCCGGAACCATGTCGCGCTTGAAACCCGCCACACCAGTCGGTGAGAACCAGACGCCCAGTGCCGTTGCACGAGAGGCCATTACGGTGGAGGTGTCGGACACGCCATGCAGCAGCGTGTCAACGGTGCCTACGTTATCCGACAATTCACCGAGGTCGACCG
>Ga0137412_10000121_pt1 | contig 46247 bp, 44 predicted proteins | sample CZODoug2_1_16fun_FD_122160 | JGI IMG/M metagenome (GOLD analysis project Ga0137412, IMG submission 122160) | Vadose zone soil fungal communities from Angelo Coast Range Reserve, California, USA - CZODoug2_1_16fungal (Hybrid Assembly) | ecosystem: Environmental > Terrestrial > Soil > Vadose zone...
TCCAGCGGCATGTCGGGCGAGCCGAGCTGCACCGGGGTCAGTCCGACGTGATGGTGGCCATTGACGAAGCCCGGCAGGTCAAGCTGGACAAGGACCGCGGGGTATCTGTCACACAAGCCGCCCGTGATCCGGACGTCGACGAGAACGTGCTGCGCAAATGGGTCAAGGCGTTCGGCTCCGATCCCGTTCAGGCGTTCTGTCCGAGCAGTGTTCCGATGCACTTCGGACTATCGAGGATTGCTTCGCGACGAGTCGGGGCTGCTACGCGGGGGGGCCCGCACATTGAACCGCCACTCTTAATCAGCCGCGTTGGCGCGCTGTCCGAGTGAGTTGGCTGACGTGAGCATGGCTTGGCTGCTACAACTGCCTCGGAGGAAGCACGTCGTCGCGTCGCAGCTCATCGAGCTTTTCGCTGGAGAGCTCGAGAAGGCTCGAAAGCACCTCTCCGGTGTTCGCATCTGTTCGTGATCATCACGATAAAGAACGCTCGGTCCCGTAAAGCACATTTGTAGCATTTTTCGAGCTTCAGCGCACAAGCGCGATGTCTTGAAGATCGCGATCAAATTGGCTCAGTCCGCCTTCGCCGGCTGGGTCAGCAATTTGGCCAACAGCCGCCCACCCGGCGGCAACGGCCGATCGATCGCAGAAATCAACGAGAACTGAGTCGTGTAGCGGAAGGCTTCTGCGCCGGAGACTTCCTGAAGGTGATGGATGGGAGTCAGCATTTCAGCGTAATGCGTCGGCAAAAAGCCAACAAATCCGCCGCCAACGAGCATCGTCGCGACGGCTTCCAGTCCGAAGGCAACCGCATGCCGCTTGATCTGCAGGCGCTTGGCGAGGTTCTGTGTGCGCCGGTCATTGGTTCTCGTCACCAGAACAACGTCGCCTTCGCGAAGCGCATCGAGGTTCAACGGTGATGCTGCCACCGTGTAGAGCCGGAACTCCTCCGTAAATAACGATGTGTACTCCAGCTTGCCGTTGCCGGCAGGCTGTCCGCTGATAGCGAGGTGCAGGCGTCGGTCCAGGACGTCCTCAACAAGCGCACTTGGCAGGCCGATTGAGATATTGAGTGCGACGTCGGGTGCTGTTTCCCGAAAGCGAGCCAGCGTTTCTGCCAATCGACAACGCCGATTGGACAGGCAGTTGTCGGCAATGCCGATCTTCAGTTCGCCCGATAGAATATTGCGGGCCAGATTGAGCTCGTGACGTACCGTTTCAAGCGCGTCGCAGGCTGCAATGCTGGCACGCAGCGCCCTGCGGCCAAAATCAGTCAGTTCGAAGCCCGAAGGGCCCCGAAAGCAAAGTCGGCTACCAAGCCGCGTTTCCAGCGCCAGCAGATGTCGACTGATGGTTGAACGCTCAATGCCTAGCTGGGCTTCTGCGGCGGTCAATCCGCCTGCTTCGGCGACCGCGCGAAAGATGCGCAGCAGTCTGAGATCGGTCTCGGTGAGATTCGGAACCGGTGCAGGCGTGACGTGCTTCATGTTGCATTCCCTACAAGCATGGTTTCGCAAGTTCTCATTCCGAACGTCGCCAGGCCCGAACTATCGTAGATGCCCCAGTGACCCGCAGACAGGTCACTTTCCGATCAGATGCCGATTCGTTCGGCACAACCAACCTGCCGCTATTTGGAGGACGCATTGGCTCTGCCCTTGACGGTGCCGCCTTCCCTGAAGCACCAGAGCCTGCTCTGGTCGCCCATATGCACCGACCTCGATGCCCTCGATGCCCACATCGCCATTCTCGGTATTCCGTTTGGCAGCGCCTACCAAGCCTCCGCGATCACCAACGACCAGAGCAAAGCGCCCGACGCCGTCCGTTCTGTCACCGATCGCATCTGCCGCGGCCTGGAGCGCTATGACTTTGATGTCGGCGGCCCGATCTACGGCGGACGTGCCTTGAAGGTGGTCGATGTCGGCAATGTGCCCGCCGACATGACCGACCTCCGCAGCCATTACGCCCGCGCCGAACAAGCTGTAAGCAAGATTCTTGCCGCCGGAGCCATGCCGATCACCATTGGCGGCGACCATGGTATTCCGATCCCGATCCTGCGCGCCTACAAGGGGCATGGTCCGATCACGCTGGTCCAGGTCGACGCACATATCGACTGGCGCGATGAGGTGAATGGTGTCCGAGACGGGCTGTCGAGCCCGATCCGCCGCGCGTCCGAAATGCCGCATATCGGTGAAATCTTCCAGATCGGCATCCGCTCTCAGGGCAGCGCACGGCCGGAGGAGGTCGAAGCGGCTGCCGCCTACGGTTCCAACATCATCCCGGCCTTCGAAGTGCACGATAAAGGCATGGAAACGGTGCTCGATCGGATTCCGGAGGGCGGCCAGTGTTACATCACCATCGATGCCGATGGTCTCGACCCGAGCGTGATGCCCGCCGTTGAGGGTCCTGCGCCTGGGGGCCTCACTTTTCATCAAGTGCGCAAACTCATCCACGGTCTAGTGCGCAAGAGCCGCGTCGTCGGCATGGATATCGTGGAGATCACGCCGTCGACCGACGTCAACATGATCAGCTGTATCACCGCTGGCCGCCTGATCGTGAATCTGATCGGTGCCGCGGTCAGGGCGAACTATTTCGACGCGCCGCCTGTTTGAGGTCGCGCCAAATTCCGGAAGGGAAGAGGGGTACTGCCATGTTGCGGATCAATCGTGGAGCGCTCGGCCTTCTGGCGAGCGGCGCCTGTTTCGTGCTTATCGCGGGTCAACAGGCCTTCGCCGAGACCACGCTGGAGAGGATCAAGCGGACCGGCGAACTGACGGTCGGCACCGAGGCGGCCTATCCACCCTTTGAATTTGTCAAGGACGGCAAGATCGTCGGTTACGGCTCCGACATCTTGGCCGAAGTGGTGAAGGAGCTCGGCGTCAAGAAGCTCAACCAGCTTGATCTGCCTTGGCAAGGCATCCTCCCGGGTGTGTTGGCCGGTAAGTTCGACTTCGTCGCGACCACCGTCGGCATCAATGCCGAACGCGCCAAGCGTTACGCCTACACGATGCCGATCGCCGACGGTGTGCCCTACGCCATGAAGCGCAAAGGCGACAAGCTTACCAAGGTGGAAGACCTGAATGGCAAAGTGGTTGCTACCCAGCTCGCTTCGTCGACGGAGCCGGTCGCCCGCACGCTCGACGCCAAGCTGAAGGCCGCGGGTGGACCGGGTTTCAAGGAGCTAAAGCTCTTTACCGCGTTTCCCGAAAGTTACGTGGCGCTCGCCAACGGCGAAGTCGATGCGGTGATTCAGTCGCTGCCCAGCCTCGCGGCCCTGGTCAAAGAGAAGTCCGACGTGTTCGAGCTGATGGCGCCGACACCTCAAGAGGGCGGGTTCCCCTATCTCGCCTGGGTGGCACGGCCCGACGACAAGGATTTGCGTGATGCGATTTCCGCCGTCATTCGCAAAATGCGCGACGACGGGCGTCTCGCCGCTCTTCAGAAAAAGTGGTTCGGCTTCGAAATGAAGATTCCGGATGAGGGCTACCTGCCACCCGGCGCGATGTAAGCCGCTTCGAGCAGGAGTGAGGGCGGCATCGATCGGTGCAGCGCCTTCCAGGACGAAAGGTACCGGCGATGGGTTTCAAGCTCGCATATCTGCTGTCGATCCTGCCCAATCTCGTGAGCGCGGCGGCGGTGAATATTCGGCTGGCGCTCGCCATCATGCTGCTGGCGCTCGCTCTCGGCACCGCGCTCACCGTCGTGCGCTCTTTGAAGATCGTAGCGGTGAATGCAGTCATCGCCGTTGTCATCAGCTTCGTGCGCGGTACGCCGCTGCTGATCCAGATCTTCATCGCCTATTACGTGTTGCCGGCCGTCGGTCTCGACCTCTCGCCGGAAGTCGCGGGCGTTTCAGCCATCGCTTTCAACAGCATGGTCTTCGTCAGCGAGAGCATGCGCGGCGGCCTCGCCACCATCGATCCGGGCCAGATCGAGGCTTCGACGGCGCTCGGCCTGCCGCCTCGCGCCATCTGGCTCAAGGTGGTGCTGCCCCAGCTGTTCCGGCGCATCGTGCCAGTGCTGATCAACGAGGCGACCATCGTGGTGAAGGGCACGGCGCTCCTGTCGGTCATCACCGTCGTCGAGGTGCTGCGCCGCGCGCAGCAGATCGCGAGCACGAGTTACCGGCCGTTCGAGACCATGATCGGCGCGGCCCTGGTCTTTCTGGTCATCAATCTCGTCATCAGCCTGTCGGGCAAGGTTGCAGAGGCCCGGTTTGCAAGGGCGCGGATCTGACCGATGCATTTTAATCCCGCCCTTCTGTTCGACTACTGGCCGCTCCTGCTGCAAGGCGCCTGGCTGACCGTCCAGGTCTCGGCTTTCGCCTTGGTCATCGGTTATGCTGCAGGGGTCGCCGTCGCCATGTTCGCACTAATGCCAGGCTGGCTGCCGCGGTTAGCCGCCGGGCTCTATATCGAAACCCTGCGCAACATTCCCTTCATCATCCTGATCTTCGTCGTCTATTACGGGTTGCCGTTCTCAGGCATCCGCCTGCCGGCGACCGTTGCCGGCACCCTGGCGCTCGCGCTGTTCGTCAGCGCCTATTATGCTGAGATCGTGCGCGCCGCGATCCTCGCATTGCCGCGCGGCCAGTTTGAAAGCGCGCGCGCTATCGGCATGTCGCCCGTCCAGGCGATGCGGCATGTCGTGGCGCCGCAGATCCTGCGTGCGCTGGTGCCTCCGTCCACCAACATGACGCTGACGATGATGAAGGAGTCGGCCGTTCTTTCCTCCATCACGGTGCCGGAACTCACCTACCAGAGCCTCGTCGTGCAGGGGAACACCTTTGCCCCGTTCGAGGTATTCGCGGCGGTGGCATCGATCTATTGGCTGATTGCGATCGTGATCGCAGAATTCTCTAGGCGACTGGAGCGCCGCGTTGGCGCGGCGCAGATCGAAAGCATCAACCGCAACCCGATTGCTGAGCGTTATCTCTCGCTCGTCGCGCGGAGAGCATGATGACCGCGCCGCCAGTCCTTCGCGTCTCGGCCTTGACCAAGTGCTTTTTCGGCACCGCCGCAGTCGATGATCTCTATCTCGATGTGCACGAAGGCGAGATCGTCGCTCTCATCGGCCCGAGCGGCTGCGGCAAGAGCACGCTGCTACGCTGCCTGACCTGGCTCGAACAGCCCGATGATGGCTTCATCGAGGTGACCGGCAAGCCGTTCGGGCGCGAATTGACCAACGGCGGCGTGGTGCGTCGTCATAGCCGGCGGGAGATCGACGCCCTGCGCCCCAAGATCGGCATCGTCTTTCAGCAGTTTAATCTCTGGCCACATATGACGGCGCTCGAAAACGTGGTGTGCCCGCAGGTGGTGGTGCTGGGCCGTCCGCGGGTGGAGGCGGTGCGACGCGGCGAGGAACAGCTTGCGCGGCTCGGGCTCGCCGAGCGCATGGACCGCCATCCGCGCGCGCTCTCCGGCGGGCAGCAACAGCGCGTTGCTATTGCCCGCGCGCTCGCCATGGATCCCGCTCTGATGTTGTTCGATGAGCCTACGTCGGCGCTCGATCCGGAACTGGTCGGCGAGGTCCTCTCCGTCCTGCGCTCGCTGGCCGAGGTTGGCATGACGATGCTGGTCGTCACTCACGAGATCGGTTTTGCGGCCAACGTCGCCGATCGCATTGCCTTCATGGACCGCGGCCGCATCCTGGAGGAGGGGCCGGCGCATGACATCATCGCCGCACCGAGGGAACCGCGGTTGCGCAATTTTCTCGATCTGGTGTTGGCGAACCGTCCTCACGCCATTCCCGGCACCAGGATCAACAAAACGGAGTAAGACCATGTCGCGCGTTAACCGGCCTTATGTCGGTATCCCTTCCTTCCTGCGCTCGCGCATCTGTGAGGACCTGTCGAAGCTCGACGCGGTTATCGCCGTGCTCGGCGTGCCGTTTGATGAAGGCTCGCCCTTCATACCCGGCAGCCGCTTCGCGCCGCGCGCGCTACGGGAACATTCCCTGCGCTTCTATGGCAGCGGCAAGGGCTATTACGATCCGGAGACGCGGCGCGAATATCTTGTCGAGGAGATGTCGCGGGGCCTGATCGCAGACGTTGGTGATGTCGATATCCATCCGGCCAACGCGCCACGTACCTTTGAGAATATCACCGCCACGGTGCGTGGGATTCTCGATCGCGGCGCGCTGCCGGTGGTGCTCGGCGGCGATCATTCGATCACCTATCCGGTTTTCCGTGCCTTCGACGAGCAACTGCACGTCATCCATTTCGACGCGCATACCGACTACGCGCCGTTCGAGAACGATCTAACCATGACCAACAGCCATGCCTTTCGCCATATTGCTGGTATGGAGAACGCGCTGAGCCTGACCCAGGTCGGTATCCGCAGCTTGCGCCATTCGCGGGCGCAGGTGGAGGAGATCATCGAGTCAGGCAACCGCGTCATCCCGATGGGCGAGTTCCGCCGGATTGGTCCGCAAGGGGTCGCGGATTTGCTGCCTGCGGGTTCGCGCGTTTATGTCAGCATCGATGTCGACGCAATGGACATGTCGCTGGTGCCGGGCTGCGTCTCGGCTGAGCCCAATGGACTGACATATCCCGAACTGCGCGACAGTTTGAGGGCGATCGCGGAGCGGCACGACATCGCGGGCTTCGACTTCGTCGAGGTCAACCCGCCGCTCGACGTCGGCACCGGCGTGACCGCATATCTCGGCGCACTGACTGTGGTCGAATTTCTTGGTCACATCTGCGCCCAGCCCCGCTGGACCGCGCGCCGTAACACTCGCCGCGCGGCCTGAAGCGGGAGGCCGTCGGTCAGATGCGCTCCGGCCCGGGCGGTTGCGCGAACGAGGATCACGTCGATTAGGTTTATCTCGGCGTCTCTTACTACCTGGGTGCACTCAGCGTGCCGGCCGTGGTAGCGGTCCATATTTTGATCTTCGCCTACTTGCCGAATCGGGCCGCGACCAAATGAGCGTCCGCCTATGCCGGCGCTTCGGAGAAGCGGATCCATCTGGCGCCGCAGAAAGGCTTCAGTCACGGTTACCGGTCAAGCAAGGGGCCAAGGCCTAGCGATGATCACATGCCTCAGTCCGTTCATGCTAGCATGCCCATTCCTTCCAACGACGATGTGATCGTGCACCGATATCCCGAGCGGGTCGCGATCAGCAGGGGTCCCACTTCGGTGCTGATTCACACCATAACAGCGAGAATTCGCTGTTATGCAGGGTGGCACCCTGAATCCGTAGGCGTTGACCCCGGTGGGGAAAATCTAGCGGGAGGAAGCCTCCTACTTCAACGTCTCCATCAGCCGCAGCATCAGCATCGCGCGCGGCACCAGCGACGATACGTAGAGCTGCTCGTGATGGGTGTGGCCGCCCTTGCCGTCGACGCCAAGCCCGTCGAGGGTCGGCGCCAGATGGGCGGTGAAGTTGCCGTCCGAGCCTCCGCCGGTCTTGAGGTCCTGAAGGTCGAAGCCGATCTGAGCGGCGAGCTCCTTGGCGTGCAGGAATAAGCCTTCGATTTGCGGCGATTTCTCATAGCCCGGCCGGTTGAGGCCCCCCGTGATCTTGACTACGGTGTCGGGATCATGGGCCTTCAGCGCCAGCACCTTCGCGATCGCCTTGTCGCCGATTTCCAGGTTCGGGACACGCATGTCGATCTCGGCTGAGGCGTGCTCGGCGACGACATTGGCGCGCGTGCCGCCCTTGATCACTCCGACATTGACGGTGACGCCGCTCGCATAGTCCGTCATGTCTTCCAGCGTCAGGATCTGGCGCGCCAGCTCCCTGATGGCATTTCGTCCGTCTTGATGGCGTGACCCTGAATGCGCCGAGCGGCCGGTCACCTTGATGTCGAAGCGTGCCGTGCCTTTGCGCGCTGTGACGATCTTGCCGCCCTCGCGCGCCGGCTCGGTGACGAGCACGTAGCGGGCGCGTTTGGCCTCGCGCTCGATGATATCGCGCGAAGTTTGGCTGCCGACCTCCTCGTCGGAGACGAAGAGATGGCGGATGGGGAGCGTCGTCGTGCGGGCGGACGCGATGAGATGGCGCAACGCCGCAAAGGCAATGAAGGCGCCGCCCTTCATGTCGTAGATGCCGGGACCAAAGGCGATGTCGCCCTCGATCTTGAAGGGCAATGGTCCGGCGAGCGTGCCCACCGCATGCACCGTGTCGAGATGGCTGAGCACGAGGATGCCGGGCTCATCTTCGCTGCCCCACGGAGAAGACACCATGAGATGGTCGCCATAGCCGTCGCGGCCAGGCATCCGTTTGATGACGGTCTTCGCCGTTCTGGCATCGGCCTCGACCTTGTCGATCATGCGGTTGACGGCGGCCGGATCGGTGGTGGGGCTTTCGATGATGACCCAGGAGCGGATTTCATCGAGGAGCTCTTGGGTGTCGAAGGGCGGCGTGTTGGGGGCAGTCATGGTGTCATCTATCCTCTAGAGTGGGAAAGCAAAGGGCGCCGGCTCCACCTCTCCCTCGACAGGAGAGGTCGGCGGCTAGTGCGACGAGGCGCTGGGTTGAGGGGCGCGGGATCGGCGATAACGCGGTCGCTGCTCCCCTCACCCGATCCCTCATTGTTTCGTAATTTGCGATCGACCTCTTCCGCGAGGGGGGAGGTGAGGCGGCACCCATCCTCACGCCCCGACATCCATCCGTTCGGGCGTCGCGCGCCAACCCAGGCGTGAGGAGATGTCGTCAGCCGTGTCGACCAGCATGCGAACATAGAGCTTCTCGAGATCCTTGTTGAAGCGCGATTGCGGGCCGGCGACGCTGACTGAGGCGATCACCCGGGAGGCATGGTCGCGGATCGGCGCCGCCACCGAGAAGGCGCCTGAGTCGAGATCGCCATGACTAACATTGTAGCCTTGATCGCGAATGCGCTTGAGCAAGGCCTTCAGGCGCTTGGGGTCGACGATAGTCTCGGGCGTGAACACGTCGAGCTTGCCGCTCATAATCTCGTCCTGCACCTCGGTGGGCGCGTAAGCGAGGAGGAGCTTTGGCCCGCCGCCAACATGCAGCGGCCCCTGCCGGCCGAGCTCAGCATAGAGCCTGATCGGTTGGGGCGACTGGCGGATGCCGATGCAGATGGTGTGCAGACCCTCGCGCACGATGAGGCTGACATTTTCGCGCGTACGTGCCGAGAGATCGTCGAGGAAGGGCTCGGCGACTCGTAACAGCGGTGATTCATGCTGCATCCGCTCACTCAGATAAAGCGGCTTGTAGCCGAGCGCGTAGCTGCGCGAGATCGGGTTCTTCAGGAGATAGCCATGTAATTCGAGCGTCGTTGCCATGCGGAAAGCCAAGGTCTTCGTCAGGCCCGTGAGGCGCGCGATCTCGGTCAGCCCGATATTGGGGTTGTCCGCGACGACTTCCAGAAGCTTGAGGGCCCGCTCGACGGCGGCGACCGTGTAGTCCATTCAGGCGGTTCCTTGTGTGGGCGGTCGACAAAATTGACGCGCGCGCATTGGCAATCTCCTTCCCCGGGGTGAAGCGATGGAGGGTAGGGGTGAGGGGCGCGAATGCAAGACGCGTGTCCGCCGGCCAGCAGCAAAAGTTTGTGCGACGCATTTTCCCCCAGCCCGCTCGACGATGACGCGTCGAGCAGGCTTCCCCGTCGCTTCGCGGGGGGGAAGGGCGGGTGCTAGGGGCTGATCTTGGTCAACAACCATGATGATCAGGTAATCGCTTTCGTATGCAGGTGACAGGCGGCCCGATGACCGGGCGCGATTTCGACGAGTGGCGGTTCAACCTCCGCGCAATGGGCGAAAGCATAAGGGCAGCGGTCGCGCAAGCGGCATCCCGACAGCGGATTGGCGGCGTCTCCAATCGCGCCCGTGATCGGCAGGCTCTCGCGCGGCTGATCCACATCGGGACGCGGCACAGCCTTGATCAGCGCCTGAGTGTAGGGATGGGCCGGCCGCCGGATCACCTCGGCGGTCGATCCGTCCTCCACCACCTTGCCGAGATACATGACGAGGGTGCGTTCGCAGACATAGCGCACGAGCGTGAGGTCATGGGAGATGTAGAAGGCGGTGAGACTGAGCCTTTCCTTGAGATCGCGGAACAGATTGAGGATACCGGCCCGGACGCTGACATCGAGCATTGAGACGGGCTCGTCGGCGACCAGGAACACAGGCTTCACGACGAGGGCGCGGGCCAGAACCACACGCTGCAATTGACCGCCCGAGAGCTGATGCGGCAGGGCTTCGAGATGGCGCTTGGCGTCATCGAGCTTGACGAGACGCAGGGCCTCGGCGATGCGCGGCTCATGCTCGGCGCGATCGACGCCGGTGTTGCGCAGAGGCTCTGCCAGCGAGCGCCGAATGCTGAAGCGCGGATTGAGCGCGTCGAAAGGGTTCTGGAAGACGAGCTGCGCTTGCTGCCGGAAACGCTGGGTGCGCGCGCGGTCCATGCGGTCGAGGAAATCGCCCTCGAAAGAGAGCTGGCCTGCCGAAAGCGGCGTGAGCTTCAGCAGCAGGCGCCCGACCGTGGTCTTGCCGCTGCCCGATTCGCCGACGAGCCCGACGCTTTCGCCCTTTTCGAGCAAGAGATCGATGCCGTCCACGGCGCGCACGACGCGGCGCTCGCCGCGCAGCGCCTGGCGCAGATTTCGCGCGGCCAGATAATGCTTGGCGAGCCCGAAGGCTTCGATCAGTGCCGCCATGTCGACGCCTCCCTCGCCTGGGCGCGCAGATCCGAGACTTCGTCGATGCGTATGCAGGCGGCGCGATGGTCGGTCGCGACATCCATCGTGGGCGGCTGCGCCTCGCCACAGGCCGGCAGCGCGAACGGGCAGCGCTCGGCGAAGCGGCAGCCAGGCGGCGGCTCGACCATGCTCGGCGGCGAGCCCTCGATCGGCACGAGGTCCTCGCCCGCCCGTTCGAGATCAGGCGAGGCGTTCATCAGTCCCATCGTGTAAGGGTGCGCCGGCTCGCGCATCACCTTGTCGATTGGTCCGAATTCGACGATGCGCCCCGCATACATCACGGCCACGATCGAACACAGATAGGCGACGACGCTGATGTCGTGGGTGACGATGATCGCGGAGAGGCCGAGATCGGTCGAGAGGCCGCGGATAGTGTCGAGCACCTGGCGCTGCACGATCACGTCGAGCGCCGTCACCGGCTCGTCGGCGATGATGAGCCTGGGCTTCAGGGCAAGCGCCATGGCGATGGCGGCGCGCTGGCGCATGCCGCCCGAGAACTGGTGTGGATAGTCCATGAGCCGCGACGGATCGAGGCCGACGGCGCTGAACAGCTCGGCCGCGCGCGCATCCGCGGCGCTCCTCCACAAGCCGCCGCGCTTGCACAGCACCTCGCGCATCTGGTCGCGTAGGCGATAGACCGGGTCGAGCGCATTCATCGCTGTTTGCGGCACGAAGGAGAGGTCACGCCAGAGCTTAGCGCGACGCTCCGCTTCAGGCAGCGCAGCGAGGTCGACGCCATCAAGCCACACCTTGCCTCGCGTGATGCGCGCATTGGTCGGCAGCACGCCCATGAGGGCGCGCGCCAGCGTGGTCTTGCCGCAGCCCGATTCGCCGACGAGGCCGAGTGTAGCGCCCGCCTGCATGGCGAAATCGATGCCTTCGACGGCATGCACGTTGATCCCGTCTACGCGATAGGCGACGGCAAGATCCTCGACCTTGAGAAGAGAACCCCGCACCTTCAGAGGAGGGTTGCTCAGGACGGTGAGAAGCTCCGCCATCACTCGTCCCTCAATTTGGGGAAGAGCAGCTCCTCATAGCCGCGGCTGACGAAGAAGCCCGCGAGCACGACGAGCACGATGCAGATGCCGGGCGGCACGAACCAGGCATATTGCCCGCGATCGAGCGCCTGGGAAGCATAGGCGTCCTGCAACATCGTGCCCCAGGAGATGACGCCGGTGTCGCCGAAGCCGAGAAAGCTGACGCTCGCCTGCGTTAGAATGGCCCAGCCGACAGCGATCGAGCCGTAGAGGAAGGAAAGCGGCAGCACGTTTGGTGCGACATGCACAAAGATGATGCGCCATTCGCTGGCGCCGGTGACGCGGGCCGCTTCCACGAATGGCCGCTGCGAGAGCGTCAAGACCTGGCTGCGGATGACGCGCGCCGCGTTCGGCCATAACAGCAGCGCGACAGCCAAGACGATATTCCTGAGGCTTGGCCCGAGCAGCGCCACCGTGATGATGACGAAGGGTAGGAAGGGGAGGCCCAGCACCATATCGGCGAGCCGCATCAGCACCCGGTCGACGATCCCGCCGAGATAGCCGGTGATGAGGCCGACCACGGTGCCGATGGCGGCCACCGCGAGCGCCGCCGTCACGCCGACGAAGAGCGAGGGCCTGGCCCCCAGCACGAGCTGCGAGAACACGTCGCGGCCAAGATTGGTGGTGCCGAGCCAATGCGCCGGGCTGGGCGGCAGGGCGGAGGCGAGGCCACCGTCCTCGGTAAACAGGATTTCGGTCGGATCGTAGGAGGCGAGCCTATCGGCGAAGATCGCGACGAGCAGGAAGCTGAGATAGATCGAGGCGCCGATGAGCGCATAGGGGTCGCGCAATTGCGCGAGCAGCACGCCGGCCTTGCGGCGCCGGCGCTTTGCGCCGGCCGCCGGCGCGAGTGGTGTGGCGACGGAGCTAGCCATACTGAGCCACCCTCGGATCGAGCAGGCCATAGAGCAGATCGGCCACGAAGTTCATCAGAACCAGCACGAAGGCGATCATCAGGAAAGCGCCCTGCGCCAGGGGATAATCGCTGTTTGCCACCGCATCGACGAGCATTCGGCCGAGTCCCGGCCAGGAGAACACCGTTTCGACCACGACGTTGTTGCCGATCAACTGGCCGAAGGTGATGGCGAAGGCGGTGACCAGCGGTAGCAACGCGTTGCGCGCGGCGTGGCGTAGCATGATGCTGCGTTCGGGCAGGCCCTTCATGCGCGCCATGGTGATGAACTCCTCGCGCATCACGTCGAGCATGTTGGAGCGCATGAGGAGCACCGGCAGGCCCTGCAGGAAGATCGCCAGCGTGAGACACGGCAACGCCAGATGGCGCAGAAAATCGAGCGAGAAGATGCGGTCCCATTCGGAGGCGAAGCGCGCGCCCGCCGCATTGGCGCCGCCCGAGGGAAACCAGCCAAGGCCGAAGGCGAAGATGGCGAGGATCAGCATGCCGAGCCAGAAATCCGGCATGGCGCGCGTCGTCAGCACGATCGGGATCGACACGGTTTCGAGCACCGAGCCGCGCTTCCAGGCGAGCAGCGCGCCGAAGAAGCCGCCAAACGCATAGGCGACGAACAGTGCGGTCATGGTGAGCAACAGCGTGTTCGGCAGCACCGAGACGACGAGCCCCGTCACCGGCTGGCGGTAGCGGAACGACAGCCCGAATTCGCCTTGGGCGGTGTTCTTGAGAAAGATCAGATATTGCTCGGAGAGCGGCTTATCGAGGCCGAATTGCTGCAGCACGAGCTGGCGCTGCTCGCCGGTGAAGTTCGGGTCGATATAGGCCGTCGACGGATCGCCGGGCATCAGACGGAACATCAAGAACAGGACGGTCGCGATCGCCCACAGTACGAACAGCATGTGCAGGAAGCGCCGGCCGAGATAGGACATGCCGGTCAGCCTTGGAACTGGTGGGCAAGCGTCGAGAGAAAATGCCGCCCGCAAAGCGACGGGCGGATGAGGGTGGAGATAGCACTCTTCCTCATCCGTCGCCCGCGCACGCGAACGACACCCTCTGCTGCGAACGGGAGGGAGAAGCCAGCCGCCCGGATCGTCTCGCTCCCATCCCCGCTCCGCGCAACGGGGGAGGGTGGATCGGCCCGCAGGGTCGGGCCGGGTGGGGTTAGCTTCCGACAGCCAAGCCCGTCCGGCCCTTCGCGAAGGCGAGCCTTCGCTCGGCCCATCCTCCCCCGCTTTGCATGAGAGGGATGGTGCTGGATGGTCGAACGCGTCATGTCCCGGGTCATCAATTCGATACCAGCGTTTCCTTTACGCCCCCAGGGTAATGCAGCTTGCCGCCGACCAGCACATAGCCCGCATCCTCCAGCAGCTTCTTCGCCGCGGACATGTCGACCTTGAGGTCGTCGATGCCGGGCTTGCTCCAGAATTTCAGCGCCGGCGAGATCATCGAATTCGCCGGCACAGCTAAGCTGTTCCAGGCCGCCGCCGCCATCAGCTGGCGGTTCGTTGCAGAGGAGAGGGCGCGGCGGAAGGCGGGATCGTTGAAGGGCGGCCGGCGCTGGTTCGGCGCCACGAAACGGAAGCCCATGTCGATGGTCGAGACGACCTCGATATTGGGGTTCTGCTTGGCGAGGTCGGTGAGGAGTTTCGGGTCGCCGCGATAATCGGTGAGGAAGTTGATCTCCCCCTTGGGCAGCATGCCGAGCGCGGCGCTTGTGTTGGTGATGATGCGCATGATGACGCGCTCGGGCTTGGGTGTTTCCCAATAGTCCTTGTTGGCCTCGAGCACGATCTCCTCGGTAAACTTGAAGCGCGCCACCTTGAAGGGGCCCGAGCCGATCGGATGCTGCTCCTGATAGGTCTCGACATTCTGCGGTTTGGTCATCAGATCAGCCATGATCGGCTCCCAGACATGTTTGGGGATCAGGTTGATCTTGGCGAGCGTCGAGGCGGCGAAGGCAGCGCTCGGCGTCTTCAGCTTGAAGCGCACCGTCTTGTCGTCGGTTGCCATCACGTCGGCGATGTTGGCGACGAAGGGCTTGTACATCGGCGACTTGTCGCCCGTCGCCGGCGCCTTGAAGGAGAACACCACGTCGTCGACCGTCATGGGTTTGCCGTCATGCCATTGCTGGCCGGGGCGCAGCACGCAATCGACCGTGTTCGGATCAACCTGGATCACTTTCTCGGCCGCCCAGGGGATGGGCAGACCGTCGGGGCCCACGCGCATCAGGCGGTCCCAGATGATCTCGGTGAGCCATGAATCGATCGCGCCGCTGATATAGAGCGGGTTCAAGGCCAGCATCGCCTCGGCGGCGTTGGTGATCATGTCCTTCTGCGCGGTCAAAGGTTCGGCCCGCAGATAGGTCCAGAATGAGCGGATGCCGATGCCGCTCTGCTCGACCACCGTGCTTTGCTTCCAGACGCTCTTGTCGTAGGCGAGCACGTTCTTGGGATAGACGAGGAAGATGTAGGGTTGGTCCTTGTTGATTGCGTCTTGGGCCTCGTAGATCAACTGCTTGCGCTTACCCTGGTCGAGCTCGGAGCGCTGCGCCTCGGCGATCTTCATGTAATTGGGATTGTCGTAGCCGACGAAATCATAGCCGGTGGCCGCGGTCGCCGGATTGAAGAGGTTGTAGGCGAATTCGTCGGGATCGCTGCGCTCGGGCCGGCCGACCATGCGCCACATGGTCATGTCCCATTTGTCGCGCGTGTTCCAGACGAGGTCCGAGAGCTGTGGACGCGGCATGCCCTTGACCTCAATGTCGAGGCCGAGCTGGCGCCAGGCCTGGGCCAGGAGCTGGGCCGCCTGGAACTCCTGCGGATCGGAGGCCTGGGCGGCGCTGACGATCACGAGCTTGCGGATCTGGTCGCCGGGATCGGCGGCGACAGCTGGAACCCGCAGCACGGTGAGGCAGACGGAAGCGAGAAGCGTGCGGCGTGACAACGTCATGGTGTGCCCTGCTTTATCTCGGCTCATTTTGTAAAACAATGTTTCGAATGGCCACAAGCATAATCGAGGCCAACGTTCGCGGGAGGAGTGCCGAGGCGGGCCGGCCATATGCTTTTCGCTCCTCCACCGAGGTTCGGTTGCCCCCTGCGCGACGGTGCTGCCGCATGGATGAGCTTCGCCTGCCCGATTTGCGGGCGGCCTTGATCGCCGATTCAGAAGAAGTCCATCTTGGTGTTGACGCGCAGCAAAAGTCAGTGAAACATCGGTTCGCGGTCCGAACCAATGAACGATACCGCTGTCACCGACCGCCGCCGAAAGGAAGCCTGTCGTGCCGATCTCCGCTACCGAAAGCCGTTTCCTCGATGCTGTCAGCCTCGATCTGCCCTGGGGGCTGGTCGAGGCCTTCTCCACCATGCCACGCTGGCGGCCGGAGGACGTCAATCGCGGCGCCGACGTGATTGCGCAGCGGCTGCGCGGCGCCGGCGTTCCGGTCGAAGTGCACGAGTCGGAAATCTATCTCTCGATTCCGCTCTCGGCGTCGGTCACGGCGCGCGGCACGACCTACCGCGCCAAGCCGGCCTCCTCGGCGCTGTCGGTGCCGGAAGGTCGCACGGCCAAGCTCGTCAAGCTTACCGCCAATCCCAATGCGCTGCGCAGCTATAACCGCGACATCGCCACGCTGTTTGGCGGCTCCATCGCCTCGCTCGAAGAGGTGAAGGAGAAGGTCGGAGGCAAGATCGTCGTGATGTCGGGTTTCGGCAATCCGGCCCTCACCTCGCTCATCGAGGAATGGGGCGGGGTTGGCCTCATCGCCGTCAATCCGGGCGTCGACATCCATTGGGGTACCTGCACCACCATCTGGGGCTCGCCCGATCTGACCGACCTGCCGCGCGCGCCAAAAATCCCCGTCGTCGCCGTCAACAACCCCGACGGTCAAAAGCTGATGGCGCTCGCCGAACAGGGCGGCGAGGTGACCATCAAGACCGAAATGCAGATCGGCTGGTTCAAGCAGAAGATCCCGGTCGCTACCATTCCAGGCGCCAAGGACAAGGACTCTTTCGTCCTGGTGCACGGCCATTACGACAGTTGGGATGTCGGCGTCGGCGACAACGCGACCGGTGACGCTACGCTGCTGGAGCTGTCGCGCGTGCTGTGGCAAAACCGCGAGGCGCTTAATCGCTCGGTGAAGCTCGCCTGGTGGCCCGGCCACTCCACCGGCCGCTATGCCGGCTCGACTTGGTTCACGGACAAATTTGCGCTTGAACTTGATCGCCATTGCGTGGCGCAGATCAATTGCGACAGCCCCGGCTGCCGCTGGGCGACGAGCTATCATGACACGCGCGTCTTCACCGAAAGCGCGGCCATCGCCACCCAGGCGATCCGCGACCTCGTGCCCGACGCCGTGATCAAGACGCGGCGCCCGCCCCAGGCCGGTGATTACAGCTTCAACAATATCGGTCTGCCCAGCTTCTTCATGCTCTCCTCCTCTATGCCGGAGGCGTTGCGCAAGGAGAAGAACTACTATGACGTCTCAGGCTGCGGCGCGAACATCGCCTGGCACACCGAGAACGACACGATCGAGATCGCCGATCGCGACATCCTCTTGAAGGACATGCGCATCTACCTGCTTTCGACCCTGCGCGTCGCCAATGCCGAGATCCTGCCGTTCGACTGGGTGGCGACTTGCGACGAGTTCCTCGCCACGATCGACGCCTATGAGACGCAATCGAAGGGGCTCGCCGACCTGTCGGGGGCGTGTGCGGCGACGCAGAAGCTCAAAGGCGCGCTCGTGAAGTTTGGCGCCTCGAAGGGTGCCGCGGCGCCACGCAATGCGGTGCTGCAGGAGCTGTCGCGCATCCTCGTGCCCATCAACTACACGCGCGAGCCCCGCTTCCGGCATGACCCTGCCTACACGGTTCCACCCTTGCCGACGCTCGCGGTCGCGGCAGAATTGCCTGGCCTCTCCGCAGAGATGCGCCGCTTCGGCAAGGTCGAGCTGATGCGTGGATTGAACCGCTACATCGCGGCGATCGATGCCGCGACCCGTCTCGTGGAGGGAACTCCGGCATGAACGACATGGCAACCGCGCTGAGCGCGGCCGTCAGCGGCAAGGAGCTGATGGCCCATTGCGTCGAATTCGCCAAGCGCGTGAAGCTCTCCGGCACGCCCGAGGAGCTCGAAAGCTTCCACTATCTGAAAAAATGTCTCGATGGCTATGGCTACCGAACCAAGCTCATCTTGCACGATGCCTATATCAGCCTGCCGCAGGCTTCGAGTGTCGAGGCCGATCGGCGCACCCTCAAGAGCATCACTCATTCCTTCTCGCTCAATTCGCCGAAAGGCGGCCTGACGGCCGATCTCGTCGATGTCGGGGAGGGAACGATGGCCGATTTCGCCAAGCTGGATTGCTGCGGCAAGATCGTGCTCGTCGATGGCATCGCGAGCCCAGCCGCAGCCGCGAACGCCAAGGCCGCCGGCGCGGTCGGCCAGCTCCATGTCAGCCCGCATGAGCATCTTCACGAGATGTGCATCTCGCCGGTCTGGGGCAGCCCCTCCGCCGAGATGCTGCCGGAGATGCCGGCGACGGTCGCCTGCACCATCTCCGACGCCGATGGCGCTGCGCTGCGCGCTAAGCTGAAATCCACTGGCAGGCTTGCGGTGACGCTCCACGCCGAAGTCGATACCGGCTGGCGCAAGACGCCGATCCTTGTCGCCCATCTCGACGCACATGGCGCGAAGGATGGCCCGTTTACGCTGCTCTCGGGCCATCACGACACCTGGTATTACGGCGTCATGGACAATGGCTCAGCCAACGCCACCATGCTGGAGGCGGCGCGGCTTCTCGCCCAGCACCACAAGGAATGGCGGCGCGGTCTGCGCGTCTGCTTCTGGTCCGGCCATTCGCATGGGCGCTATTCCGGCTCGACCTGGTATGTCGACAACCATTTCGAGGATATCGACGCGCGTTGCGTCGCGCATGTGAATGTCGATTCGACGGGCGGCATCGGCGCCACCGTGCTCACCGATAACGGCGTCACCACGCCGCTGGTGGCGCTCGCCAAGGACGCGACGAAGGCCGAAGCTCAGCAGGACCACGCCGGCAAACGCGCTTCGCGCTCGAGCGACCAGTCCTTCTGGGGCGTCGGTATCCCCTCGATGTATGGCAGCATCAGCCATCAGCCGCCTGGCCCCGTGAAGATGCGCAACGCGCTGGGCTGGTGGTGGCACACGCCTCACGACCTCCTCGACAAGATCGACGAGAAATTCCTGGAGCGCGACACGCGCGTTGTCGTCCACACTCTCTGGCGGCTCCAGACCGACCCCGTCCTGCCGCTCGATTGCGCGGCCCATGCCGGCGATCTCCTCGCCGAATTGCGCAAGCTCGCGGAAAAGCTCGGCGACGCCGTCGCAATCGGCGGGCTCGTGAAAGCGGCCGAGGCGCTCGAAGCCGAGGCAAAATCAGTTGCCGCGCGCAGTGGCGTCAACGACCAGGCCAAACTCGACGCCATCAACGCGGCGCTGATGCGCGCCTCGCGAGCCCTCGTGCCGCTCGACTACACGGATGGCGACCGCTTCTCCCATGATCCGGCCTTGCCGCAATCGGCTTGGCCCGCGCTCGATCCGCTACGCGCGCTCAGCCAAGCGAAGCCGGGCTCGGACCAGGCGCGCTTCGCTGCCGTCGGCGCAAGGCGGGCGGCGAACCGGGTGCTGCATGCCCTGAAGGATGCGCAAGCCGCGCTTGGCGCGGCACTTGCTTCCTGATCCGAAATTCCACATCGAGACAGAGTCATGTCGCAAGTCGCAGCCTACGCCGACGCCGTCGATGCTCTTGAGTCGGCATCGACGCGCCGACGGGCCGTCATCGCCTGTTCGGTCGGCAATTTCGTCGAGCTGTTTGACTTTTTCATCTTCGGCCTGTTCGCGGCGCAGATCGGCGCGAACTTCTTCCCGAGCACCGATCCCGTGGCCTCGTTGCTTTCGACCTTCGCCACCTATGGTGTCGGCTTCGTGATGAGGCCGGTGGGCGCGATCGTGATTGGTGCGCTCGGTGACAAGAAGGGCCGCAAGACCGCGCTCGTGCTGACCGTCGGCCTGATGGCGACGGCGACGGCGCTCACCGGCCTCGTGCCGCCCTATGCCAAGATCGGTATCGCGGCGCCGATCCTGCTGGTGTTGTGCCGCCTGGTGCAGGGCTTCTCGACGGGCGGCGAATGGGGAGGGGCGGCCGCCTTCCTCGTCGAGCATGCGCCGGCCGGCAAGCGCGGCATCGTTGGCTCCATGCAGCAGTTCAGCGTCGGCCTTGCCCTGGTCATGGGCACCGCGATGGCCGCCATCCTCAACTCGACGCTCGACAAGCAGGCGATGATCGATTGGGGCTGGCGCGTCCCCTTTATCCTCGGCTTCCTGCTGGCGCCGATCGGCTTCTATCTCCGCTCGCGGGTGGCCGAGACGCCCGCCTATGACCGCACCGTCGCCGAGCACAAGGTCGCCGCCGCCCCCGTGCGCGACAGCCTCACCACCTATATCCGCCCCGTGCTCGCAGCCTTCGGATTGTCGATTGTCGGCACGGTCGGCAATTACATCTTCAACATCTTCGTGCCGAGTTTCGCCACGAGCGGGCTCGGCATTCCCGCCGGCACCGCCTATTATTCGACCGCTGTTGGCGCGGTGATACTCACCATCCTGACGCCGGTCTTCGGAGCGCTGTCGGACCAGGTCGGGCGCAAGGCCGTGCTGCTCGTCTCGGCGCTCGGCTATGTCCTCATCTCCTATCCGCTGTTCATGGTCGTCGTCGGTATGAAGAGCGGCCTTGGGTTGATGATCGCGCAAGGCATCGCCGCCGTGCTCCTCGCCATGTATGCCGGGCCGCTCTGCGCCATCCTGAGCGAGTTGTTCCCGACACGGGTGCGCTTCACGGCGCTCTCGATCGGCTATAGCCTCGCGGTCACGATCTTCGGCGGCTTCGCGCCCTTTGTCGCGACCTTCCTGATCCAGCAGACCGGCAGCCTGGTCTCGCCCGCGATCTTCGTGATCGTCGGCGCGCTGATTTCGTCGGTGACGCTCATCGCCATCAAGGACCCGACCAATGCTCCGCTTGAATGAGGCTCCGGGCGAGGCGCCGGCCAACGCCTCGCTATCAGCGAAGGACAAGGCGTCATGCGATCCGGTGACGCTGGAGGTCATCCGTGGCGCCATCCGCGCGGCGCAGGCAGAGATGGAGGCGCTGATCGAGCGCACCGCCATCTCGGCCTTCATCCGCGAGAAGAAAGATTTCTACACCTCGCTCTTCGATGCCGACGGGGTGATGGCGGTCGGCTCCAACATGCCCGTCTTCGGCGACATGGCGGGCTCGATCTTCAAGCGCTTCCCGCCGGACACCATGAAGGCCGGCGACCTCTATTGGTATAACGACTGCTACGAATCGACGGGCGCCGTTTCGCACTCGAACGACCAGGTGTTGATCGCGCCCGTCTTCGACAAGGAGCGGCGCTGCGCCTTCGTGATGAGCTGGGCGCATTTCGCCGATATCGGGGGTTTGCGGCCAGGCTCGATCAGCCCCGACACCACCGACATCTTCCAGGAGGGCATCATCATCCCGGCGACGAAGCTGATCGAGGAGGGGCGCACCAACGAGGCGGTGCTGGAAATCTTCCACCGCAATTCGCGCTATCCCGACCAGAGTCGGGGCGACATGCGCGCGCTGATGGCAAGCGTCGAGCTCGGTGTGAAGCGGGTGGCCGACATTCTCGCCCGTTTCGACGCCGAGACCGTCGAGGACGCGCTGGCGCAGCTTTTGGCGCGCACACGCCGCCTGGTGCGCGAGAAGCTCGCCGAAACCTTCCCGATCGGCACGCATCGGTTCACCGACGCCATCGACAGCGACGGCCATGGCAATGGCCCCTTCCGCATCCGCTTCGCGCTGACCCATGAGCGTGACGCCGAGGGCGAGGACCGCTTCATCTTCGACGCCACCGAAACCGACGACCAGTCGCCGGGACCGGTCAACTTCATCATGAATCCGGGTGTGCCGGGCATGGCGCTCGGCCTCTATTATCTTGGCGGCGATGCGCGCCAGGTCTGCAATGCCGGCGGGCCGCTCGCGCTCGACGAGGTGAGACTGCGGCAGGGCTCGCTGCTGGCGCCGAATTTCCCGGCCCCGCTCGGCATGCGCGGCCTCACCATGATGCGCGTGCTCGCCGCCTTGATGGGGCTGGTCAACGTCGCAGGCGGCAAGGGGCCTGCCGCGCATTCGGCCTATGTTATCATGCTGATGCGCGGCACCTTCACCGACGAGGCCGGCGAGAAGAAGGGCTTCCTGCTCTCCGACGGCGTCGGGGTTGGCTACGGCGCGCGGCCGACCGCCGATGGCATCGATGCGGTGTATTTCGTGGCGCAGGAGAATTATCCCGTCGAGTTCCTGGAGCTCGGCTATCCCGTGCGGCTGCGCGCCTATGGCATCGTCAAGGACAGCGGCGGCGCGGGCAAGTTCCGCGGTGGTTGCGGTATCATCCGCGAATACGAAATTCTGGCCGACCAGGCCGTGCTCGCGGTCCGCATCGACAGCGTCAAGAACCCGCCCTGGGGTATCGCTGGCGGCATGTGCGGCGGCGCTGGCCGCGCCGTGATCAATCCCGGCACGCCGGAGCAGCGCGTGCTGGCCCCGCTGTCGGACGGCAATCTGCTCAAGCGCGGCGACATCCTGCGCCTGGAGACGGGCGGTGGTGGCGGCCATGGCCATCCCTATGACCGGCGGGCGGAAGCTGTGCTCGACGATGTGCTCGGCGGTTTTGTCAGCGTCGAGGCGGCGGCCAAGCATTACGGTGTTGTGATCGCGGGCGAGGCGATCGATGAGACGGCAACAGCCGCTCGCCGCGCGAGGCATCCTGCTGTGCGCGCCTTCCACCGTCACGAATATGTCGATGCGCTGGTGTGAGCCGCGCTTCGCCACCCTGATCCGGCGCCTCGCTACGCTCGACGCCGACCTCTCCCGTCAAGGGAGAGGTAAGGCTGCGCCTTTCCTCATAAACGGGTCCTGACATGTCCGCACTCGCTGTTGCTGTCGATATCGGCGGCACCTTTACCGACGTGACCTTGCAGGACCCAGCAACGGGGCGCGCCTGGCGCGTCAAGACACCGAGCGTGCCGTCGGACCCGTCGCAGGCCTTTCTCGTCGGTGTGACGCTCGCGCTCGAGCAGACCGGGCGCGAGGCGACGGACGTAACGCGCGTGCTGCATGGCACGACGGTGGCGACCAACATGATCCTCGAAGGCAAGGGCGCGCGCGCGGCCCTCGTTACTACCGCCGGCTTCCGCCATGTGCTGGAAATCGGCCGGCAGGATATTCCGCGCCGCGTCAACCTCTATGCCTGGGTGAAGCCGAAGCGGCCCGTGCCGGCCTCGCGCGTGCTTGAGGTGCGCGAGCGCGTCGCCGCCGGAGGCGCCGTGCTGGAGCCGCTCGACGAGGCGAGCGTGCAGGTGGCCGCCGAAGCGCTCCTGGGCATGAAGGTCGATGCGGTCGCGGTATGCCTGCTGCACGCCTTCGCCAATCCCGCCCACGAACGCCGCGTCGCCGAGTTGCTGCGCGAGGCACTGCCCGGTGTCGCGGTGACGGCGTCTTCCGATGTGCTGCCGGTGGTGCGCGAATATGAACGCTCACTCGCGACCATCCTCAACGCGCAGGTCATGCCTGGCGTCGCAACCTATGTGCGGCGCCTCGAGCAACGCCTCGAAGATGCCGGCATCGCCGCGCCGCTCCTGCTGATGCAGTCGAATGGCGGCGTCGCTGGCGCCGGCACCATCCGCCGCGCGCCGGCGCTCACCGTTCTGTCGGGGCCTGCGGCCGGTGTGGTCGGGGCGCGCGACGTCGCGGCGGCCTGCGGCTTCTCCGACATCATCACCGTCGATATCGGTGGCACCAGCGCCGACATCGCCCTGATCAAGGGTGGCCAGATCGGCCTCACCCAGAACGGCCAGGTCGGCGACTGGCCTTTGCCGCTGCCTATGGTCGACATGGTGACGATCGGCGCTGGTGGCGGCTCGATCGCGCGCGTCGCCGACGCCACGCTAAGCGTCGGCCCGCAGAGCGCTGGCGCGGATCCCGGTCCCGCCTGCTATGGTCGCCGTGGCACTGAACCCACCACCACCGACGCCCATCTGGCGCTCGGCCAATTGCCGGAAGAATTGCTGGCCGGGCGCATGAAGCTCGACCGTGTGAAAGCGGAAGCGGCGGTGCGCCAGGGCGTCGCCGAACCTCTTGGCCTCTCACTCTATGAGGCCGCGCGTGGCATGCTCGCCATCCTCGACAACAACATGGTCGGCGCAATCCGCGTCGTCTCGGTCGAGCGCGGTCACGATCCGCGCGATTTCACGCTGGTCGCCTTCGGCGGCGCGGGACCGCTGCATGGGTGTGCGCTGGCCGCACTTCTCGACATCAGCCGCGTGCTGATCCCGCTGGCTCCAGGCGTGCTCTGCGCCGAAGGCCTGCTCGCCGCCGACCTCAAGGCTGAGTTTAGCCGCACTTTGCCGAAGGCCGGCAAGATCAATCCGCCGCTCGTGGCGAGTGTGTTCGAGGCGCTGGAGAAAGAGGCTGCCGATTGGTTCGCGGAAGAGGGCGTCGCGCCCGCCGACCGCCAGGCGAAGCGCGTGGCGCTGATGCGCTATCATGGCCAGGGCGGCGAGTTGGCGATCGACTGGACCGGCGAGGCCGTGGCCGTCGAGAAGGCCTTCGCCGACGCCCATCGCGCGCTTTACGGTTTTGCGCTCGATGCCCCGATGGAGTTGGTCACGGTGCGTGTCGAGGCCACCGGCCGCATGCCGCCGCCGGTGCGCTCTACGCTCGGCCCTGGCGCCGGCATCACACCTTACGTCATGCGTGAGGTGCACTTCGCATCCGGCGCGCGCGAGGTACCGATGCTCGACCGCACCAGCTTCGGCGCGGGTGATCGCTTCGTGGGGCCGGCCATCGTGACACAACTCGATGCGACCACGCTCGTCCCACCGGGCTGGAGCGGCGAGATTCATGTGTCGGGAGCGCTGTTGCTGACCCGCGATTGACGTTGGCAGCGCCTCGTTTTTATGTCCGAACCTGGACGCGCCAGTTTCCGAGTTCAAATTCGTGAAGGTCGCCACTGCGTATGCACTCCTGCGGGATTCGTGCGCGCTGAAAGCGGCGTCGAAAATCGCTTCTAAAAATCGACGGCGCTCTTGTTGTTGCGGCCCATCCATAATGGCTGCCGATCATTTCGTGCATGAACTCGATGCGGACCTCCGCGAGCGAGAAGACCGGGTTCGCCGGGAAGTTCTTGTCGGTCTCCAGCTTGCGGAAATAGGGCAGCATCTCGCCCCATCCCCAGCCGGTGCAGCCGGCTGCCTCCCAGCGGTCAAGGTCATCAGGCACGGCACGAATGGCGATCTGGCCGTTGGTCGCGGAACTGCGCCCATGGCGCGACCGCGCCAGAGTAGGAGCGGCTCCTGCCGCTCGGTTCGCCGTGCCAGCAGCTTGGGCCAGCGGAAGTCGTCATCGCCGATGGCGCGCATCGGGTTCGGGATCTGAATGTGCTCCGGCGTGTCGGCGGTGCGGAGGTCTTGCCCAGCCTCGAGCAGAAGCACGCGATGCGAGGGGTCTTCGCTGAGGGCGCGCGGCCGGGACCCTCGCTACCGGACCGACTACGCCGTTGACGATGATGGTACTGCCTCGGCTGCCGTATTGGATGGTTTGAGGGTCGGGATCGCGATCGTACAAGAGCGACCCGTCGGAATCGAACGACCGGTCCTGTATGATAATGGGCACGTCGTCGATGCCGTACGTACGCGGCAGACCGAGGCGGGTGTCGGAGCCGTCATCGACCATGATCAGTCCCGTGAGGCCCATGTAGACCTGCCGGGCCGTGTCATGGTGCAGATGAGGATGAAACCAGGCAGTCGAGGCCGGCTGATCGATCTTGAGTCCCGGACGCCATGTGCCGCCGGACTCGATGACTTGGTGCGGTCCGCCGTCAACATCTCCGGGCACCAGAAGTCCGTGCCAGTGCACCGTCGTGTCGAAGCCGAGGGCATTCTCGACGGTCATCTGCACCTCGTCGCCGCTGCGCATGCGGATAGCGGGCCCAAGGACGGGCCCCGAGTAACCGTAAGCCTGCGTCAGCTTACCCTTGAGGAAGGCGTGCCGTCCGGATGAGACCTTGAGCTTGACCGCGTTGCCCTGTTTGACGGCATCGATGAGCGGAGGGATGGGCAGGCGCCGGTCGAAGCGCAACGGATTTCCCCGCGCGAAACGACTGCCGGCCAGTCCCCCGACGAGGCCGCCTGACACGGCCGCGGCGGATCCGATTGCAAACTGACGTCGGTTCAGCATCAATTGCAAACCAGCCTTTCCGGTCGAAAGAGGCCGGTGGCTTTTCACGCAAGAAGCGGGCCTCGCCAGGTAAGCCTACGCGACCACGCGTAAACGACAAGCACGACTTCCGAGCGCGAATGCACGCGAGCGGAGGAGGTCGCCGGGCCGGTGTCGATCAAGCGCCGCGGCGCCTTGCTGTGTATAAGCCCGCTATTTCCGCCAGGCCGCCTCGTTCTTCTTCTCGTAGTCGTCGAACGCCTTGATCAAACCACCCAGCACTGGATCTCGGAAAGGCGCTTTTTCATGTTCTGCGTGTGATGTTGGGGGTTTTTGTCCGATGCCGAAGCCATTATCTTTCTCCTTGCCTCTACGATGACGACTCGAAACGCTTGGCTACACTATCGGTTCCCGATATCGTCGATCGATATTCGGACCGAATCGCATGAAATCTGGCAATGAAATTCGACGACCTTCTCACCGGTTTCATCCGGCTTCACGTTCTGCACCATGCGGCGGAACACGAAGTCTATGGGCAGTGGATGATCGACGAACTGGCGCGTCACGGCTACCGTCTCAGCCCGGGAACCTTGTACCCGATGCTTCACGCGATGGAGCGCAAGGGCTATCTCACCTCGCGTGTCGAGCGCGATGGCCGCGTCGGCAGGAAATTGTACAAGGCCACCAAGCTTGGAAAGCGTGGACTGGATCTCGCCAAGCTCAAGGTGCGAGAGTTCACCGGCGAGGCGATGAAGCGTTGATGTCCGCTGCGGGTACGTTCGCATGAGCGAGGGGGATGCCAAAGGGCGTGCCGGAGAGGTCTTCGCGGCGTTCCTGAAACTCGGCCTGACGTCGTTCGGCGGGCCGATCGCGCATCTGGGGTACTTCCGCAACGAGTTCGTCGAACGCCGCAAGTGGTTGGAGGAGCATAGCTACGCCGATCTGGTGGCGCTTTGCCAATTCTACCCGGACCGGCCTCCAGCCAGGTCGGCGTCGCCATCGGTTTGTCCAGAGCGGGCTATCTCGGTGCGCTCGCGGCTTGGACGGCTTTCACGCTGCCGTCCGCGCTAGCGCTCGTCCTGTTCGCCTACGGGCTTTCCGCGGTCGGGCAAGCCGATGGAGGCTGGCTCCACGGGCTGAAAATCGCCGCGGTGGCGGTCGTGGCTCTGGCCATCCTGGGTATGGCGAGAACGCTTGCGCCGGACCGTCAGCGTGCCACCCTGGCGGTGGTTGCGGCGGCGATCGCTCTCGCGGTGCCTTCCGCGTGGGGCCAGATCGGAGCCATCGTCGTGGGCGCCGCCGTCGGCCTGGCGGTCCTGAGGGAAGCGCCGCCGGCGGAGCGTTCCGAATTGAACCTTCCGGCCAGCCGGACAGTCGGTGTCCTTGCGTTGATCGTCTTCGCGCTCATGCTGGGAATCCTCCCGATCCTCGCCGCGGCAACGGGCAATCAAGACGTCAGGCTGTTTGACACGTTCTTCCGCGTGGAATCGCTGGTCTTCGGCGGTGGGCACGTCGTGCTGCCGCTGCTGCGAGCCGAGGTCGTTCCGTCTGGATGGATCGGAAACGACGCGTTCCTGGCCGGCTACGGCGCCGCACAGGCGGTGCCGGGACCGCTGTTCACATTCGCTGCCTATCTCGGCGCCGTCATCGGCGGTTGGAAGACCGCCGTCCTCTGCCTCGTCGCGATTTTCCTGCCGTCGTTCCTTTTGGTGATCGGAATCCTGCCGTTTTGGGTGAATCTCCGGCGGCGGACGGCGATCCAGGCCGCGCTGCGCGGCGTCAACGCGGCGGTCGTGGGGCTTCTGCTCGCGGCGTTATACGATCCAATCTGGACGTCGGGAATCCTCTCGAGAGCCGATTTCGCCATTGCGTCCTTCGCTTTCCTGCTGCTGTTCCTGTGGCGGACGCCGCCGTGGCTCGTTGTCGTCCTGTGTGCGGCAGCCGGCGAGATTCTGACGGCGACCTGACGCGTCTTGGGTCCCGACGGATCCCGCCACAGCCGTTAACAGCATCTTCAACAGCCGCGCCGATCATGCGCGGTCATTTCCGGGAGGCAACGACATGTCAGAAGCGACCGACCGTTCCGACCCCTCGAGGGTACCCGGACTCGATCTGCTGCGCCTGGTCGCCGTCGCAGCGGTCGTCCTCTATCATTACGGGTTCTGGGGCCCGGCCTCCAACGGCGTGCCGCAGGTCGCGCTTCCGTATCTTGCGTCCTACGCGCAATACGGATTTCTGGGTGTTCCCATTTTCTTCACCATCAGCGGATTCGTGATCGCCTATTCCGCCGAGGTGCGCACCCCCGTCGGTTTCGCCATCGCCCGCTTCAGCCGCATCTATCCGACTTTCTTGTTCTGCATGACATTGACGTTCGCGACGATCCTTCTGCTCGGCGGCACGAATTTCGAAGTTAGCTTCGCCCAGTGGGCGGCAAACCTGTTCGTCGCCGCGCCCGCACTCGGCCAATCCTACGTCGATACGTCCTACTGGTCGCTGGTGATCGAGATCGTGTTCTACGCCTGGGTGGCGGCGTTTCTGGCGCTCGGACTCTTCCCGCGCCGCATCGACGCCATCATTCTGGTCTGGCTCTGCATCACCTTCACAAACGAACTCACGATCGACGCGCCGATCTTCGAGAAACTGTTCATCGCCGACGACAGCGGGTTCTTCGCCGTCGGGCTGCTGATCTACGAATACTACCGCGGATGCCGGGACCTCAAGCTCTACAGCATTCTCGCGCTTTCGGTGGGTACGTCCGTCTTTCAGGCGATCCATAAGCTGGAGCACCTCGGCGTCCATACCGCGGGACGTTCGACGCGCGCGTCGTAGCCGCGGTCTGCCTCGTCTCGATCGTCGTCATTTTTCTCGCGACCCGGATACGAAAGCTGCCGCTGCCTGCCGGATTGGTCCTCGCTGTTGGCGGCATCACGTATCCGCTTTATTTGCTGCACATGCAGATGGGCTACACGATTCTCACGGCGGCCGCACCGGTCCGCAACGCCGAACTGTGGACTGCCGCGATCGTCTCCGGAGCGGTCGTCTTGGCCTGGGCGACATGGCGCTTCGTCGAACGTGCCGTCCACCGGTGGACGAAAAATTACATGACCGCCATAGCGGCGAAGCTCGGATGGAAATCCCGTCCCAAAGGCGCAGGCAGCGAGATCACCCCGGCTTGACCAGCATTCGGGCACCGAAAACTACAGCTGGTCGCGCGCACTGCCGCCATGGGCTTCCGCCACCTCGCGAACGATCGCCAACCCTCGCACGCGACAGTCTCGATTGCGGCAGCAGTGGCGATTCTGTTGGTGATCAAGCATCTCGGCATACTCGGCCCGCTATTCGCCTGGTTTCGGCGGCGGCGCCCACCTTGCCTCCAATGAGTTGTTTCTCGGTTGTCGAGCGTTGGACGATTAGGGGCTTGGGCAGGTACGGATACCCTCTCTCCAAACCCCAAACCAGAAAGCTTCGATGCCACAGCTTACACTGCGTCGAGGGCGTGGCCGATACCGATGGGATCAACATTGATGGCGATGACGACGACGTCAGAAACCTAAATGACTTTTTAATCGATCCTGCCGGCATGGCGCACCATCTACTTCCTGGACGGGCATCGCGGGCTTGGGAGATAGAACAAAGGAGCAATGAAATGATTACGAAACGTTTCGTCCTGGCCACCTCAATGATGGTTTTACTGGCAATGTCCGGACGAGCCTATGCAGGTGCAACAATTTCGGACACGCGGTATTGGCCCAGTGAAGCTAGCTCGGCGGACCAGAGCGCGGTCCAGCGCCCCGAAAACGCCTTCGCTTCTGCGGAGACCCCGCGAGCAATCGAAACTACCGGGCCAGTCTATCAAGGCGGACCGAAAGGGAATGAGTAAGCGACATTGGTGGCTGGTTTCCGAGCGTGATCGAGACGGGCAAAGTTGCCATGAGAGACAATGAAAGGCCCACGCGCCTAACCCGCCGCCAGGTCCTTGCGTCCGGCGTTGCCATCGCCGGCGCGATCTCCTTCCTGTCGATAACGCGGGCTACTGCCGCGCCCGAAAAGCGTGCCGCCAACCTTCGCCTGACCGCCGGCACCAGGACTCTCGACGTCAACGGCAAACCGGCGCGGGTATTCGGGCTTGTCGGGCCGAACGGAAAACCTGGCATCACGCTCGCTCCTGGCGAGCGCTTTGACGTCGATCTCGTGAATCAGGCCGGCACGCCCACCATCGTGCACTGGCACGGCCAGTTGCCGCCTTGGAAGCAGGACGGCTTTCCCTGGCCGCAAACGCCACCGATCCCGGCGGGTGACACCCGCTCGTATGACTATGCGCCGATCGCTGGCACGTACTGGATGCATTCCCATCAGGGCATGCAGGAACAAAGCCTTATGACCGCGCCGCTGATTGTGCGGAGCGCCGAGGATATGCACGCGGACCGGCAGGAGGTGGTGCTGATGCTACATGATTTCAGCTTTCGCACGCCGGACGATTTGCTCGCCGGACTCACCAAATCCAATGGCAGTCAGAGCGCGATGCCGAAGAGCGGCATGGACAAAGCCATGAACATGAGCTCGGGGAGCATGGGCGCCATGGACATGGGGTCCGGCATGGCGATGGACCTGAACGACATCGACTATGACGCATTTCTCGCCAATGACCGCACCCTCGCCGATCCGGAGATCATCCGCACTGAACCGGGCGGGCGGGTCCAACTGCGGTTGATCAACGCCGCGTCCTCGACGCAGTTTTGGATCGATCTCGGTGCCCTCAGCGGCACCGTCGTCGCCGCCGACGGCCACCCTGTTCGACCGGTCCGCGTCACCCGTCTCCCGCTCGCCATGGCCCAGCGGCTCGACGTGCTGATTGATCTTCCCAGGAATGGTGCCTATCCAATCTTCGCTCAGGTCGAGGGCAAGCGGGCGCACACGGGAATCGTCCTCGCAGCGTCCCGAGCGCCGGTGTCACGCCTCGCCGCGGACGCCGGAGATAATGCTCCGCCGATCGATCTTTCGCTTGAACGCCGCCTTGACGCGGTCACTCCCCTGGCGCCTCGCGCGCCCGACGTGACTCACCGCGTGATCCTCACCGGCGCTATGGCGCCATATGCTTGGTCGCTGAACGGCGAATACTGGCCCAACGTAACCCCGCTGATGATCGCTCACGGTCAGCGCGTGGCGATCGAGATGGTGAACCACTCGATGATGGCGCATCCGATGCACCTTCATGGCCACGCTTTCCAGGTGGTCGCGTTAAACGGTGCCCCACTCGCAGGTGCAGTGCGAGACACCGTGCTCGTGCCGCCGATGGGCAGCGTCACCATCGCCTTTGACGCCGACAATCCCGGCCGCTGGGCGTTGCACTGCCACAATCTCTACCACATGATGACGGGCATGATGACCGAGGTTCGCTACCCCGCGATCATCTGAGCTTTTAGCCTTCCCTCAGTTGCACTTTTGGGTTGACCGGCCCCCACGAAGTGGTCCGTTTGAATGTTGGTTTAGAGCCGGCGTCTGCGCTACCAGTTTTGCGGCTGGCCAGACCAGCGCCTCCGGTGCCGGCGGCCGATATCCCAGCGATGAGTGCGGGCGGATCGTGTTGTAGTGACGCCGCCAGTTTTCGATCACGATCTGGGCCTCCTTCAATGTGTAAAAGATCTCGCCGTTGAGCAGTTCGTCGCGCAGCTTGCCATTGAAGCTCAAGATCGGGTTGGATTGAAAGACGACGATGAAGTCCTTTCCGAACGGCGTTGCCGGGTCACGATGAATTTGCACAGCCCTTCTTCCAGCCGCGTGCATGATGAAGTCCGCCACTTCCAGCTCTGGCAAGCCGTGCGATTTTTTTGATGAGTCCTTTGTGCACCGGGATCAACTTGCCGTTGATCTGGGCGACCGTCCCGCCAAAATGTTGTTCGATAGCGTCATCCAGCCGATTTGAAGCCTCATGCAGGAATGCCAACTCGTTCGGCTCGGGCGAAACGCGCCTCAGCAAATCCGTGTACCGGTTCATCATCGAACCGGTGATGATTTCTAACGGCGTCTTGCCAGTCGGCAGCACAGCCGATTTCGACATCGTCACCGCAAGGCGCGCAAACTGTTGCTCGCGGAAAAACTTTGACAAGGCATCAAGCTGTTCAGTTGTTGGGTTGCGAAGTTCATTGGCATGCAGCGGGATATCTTCACCGCCGAAATGCGCGGCTTTCGTCGCGCGCCATGGCTCTGCTATGACGGCAGCCGCCGATGAGCTGTTAATCGCGCACCCACCCAAGCCGAACACAGGGTATTTCTTGTCGGCAAACGTCTCGTGGCCAGTCTCGTCGATAAAGAACAGCAGACAGTTTGGTCCAACCTGCAATCGTGCGGCGACTTTCTGATTTGCCATGAACCATTCTCAACCTGCCCATCGCAGGCGCGGGAAACAGAGCGGGCCGGGCTTTTACCCGACGAAGATGGGCCCGCGCCAGCGCCGCGCGCATCGTGGCCCACCACGTGGAACGAGTTCTTGCCGATATCGATGCCGATCACGGCGATCGCGGTATTGGGTGTCTGAGACATGGCGTGCTCCTTGTCTTTGGTGCCCCCTGCCAGCTTCGCTTGCTGGCGGGGCAGGAGCACGGCCGGACCATCCCATTAACGGTCAACATCGATCCTTAAAAAGGAGAATGGGACTAGTTAGGAGAACCGCTGCGGGATCGTCGTGTACACCATGCGCGTCCCTGACGTCACGGAATCGACCCAATTCGCCCGGATCCACGGATGTTCCGCATCGGGTTGGAGCCCAGCAATGGCTTTTCGCCTTCGTCGGCGTCGAAGGCACTCCGCCGAAGAACGACGACGTCGTTCCGTACGCTGCGGAGGGGTGGTAGACGCGAGATGAGTCACATGGTCATGTCGCCGTCTCGAGCCGGAGATGCCTATCGTCGTTGCCAAGCGCCTCCCAACAGGTCGCGAATGCGCTTGCAAAAGGAGCTAATCCACAAATGTCTTTGTTCGATTGGCCGCGGAAGTACTATCAGTCAGGTGGCGGCAACCCCTATGTGGGCTATGTCGTCTTCGGCGACATCAAACAGCCGCTAAATCTGTCGGCTTCCAAATACCGTAGCGCCGGCGTGCCCCAGGGCGTCCAAATCTCTAGCTACACCGCAGAGCGGCACGCCGAGACGTTCCGCTTCTTTTTGGAAAGCTCTTTCTTAAAGGCGCTGACCACCGAAGACCCAACCCTAGTAAAGGCAGTGCTTGCGCAGAAGCAGTGTCTGGAGCTGCGTGGTGAGGTCAAAGACCCGCCCACCCTCAATTACTTTCGTGACGCGCTTGGTCTCGTCACCTGCCTCCTCGACCAGGGTGGTGTAGCAGTCCTCGATGTCCAGATATTAAAATGGTGGAGCCCGGTCGAGTGGCACAAACAGATCTTCGATCACGGGCAGGCCTACCCCCGGCATCATGTGGTCATTCAGATTACGCCCGAGGAAGGTAACAAGGAATGGTTCCACACGCGTGGAATGCGGAAGTTTGGGCGGCCTGACATCTCCGTTCGCGGAGTGACGTCGCAATACCGAAACGCCGTCATCGATCTCTGTAACCGGTTCATCGAGATGCAAGCGTTCGGTGCCGTCATTTCCGAAGGTCAGGAAATTCAAATGGAGTCGCTGCCGCCTGGAATGAGGGCTCATCATTGGGGCAGCGTGGATGACCTTGCGTTCAACAATGTCCACATCGAGATCGCATGGCCTGTCAAGGGCAAGGGGGAACCGTAACTGTTTGCGTCTGCTAGATCTGGGGGTGACCCGACGATTGGCGCCTACTCCAGCCGCCTGAGCGACCCACGCCGAGCGTCCCGCCCTCGACTGGACGAAGCCGCAGCAAACCCGGGCACCGGTCGCGCTGAGAAGGCGTCAGCTTTCCGGCCACCCAGCTACGCACTTGTCGAGTCTGGAAATGGCACGAAGCGTAAGTGCCGGAACGCGCCTGGTATTTCCGGAGCTGGGGGTAGACCGGCTGTGCCATCCGCCTGTTGGCCACAGCCACCGTTGACCCACTGCAGTCATGAAGATTGCCGCCACGCCAAGCAAATGGCAGTGTTCGCGAGTGACTAAAAAAGGCGAGCACTCAGTGATGCAGGCTATAGAATACAGATCAACCCGCGACATTTCACTCAACGGTTTACTCTCACTCTACAAGGCGAACGGTTGGTCCGCCGCTGATAAACCAGATCTGTTGCGCAAGGCCCTCCTCAACTCAGAGACACTGATCTCTGCGTGGGACGTCGAGACTTTGGTTGGGTTGGGAAATGCCATCTCCGACGGGCACCTGGTAGTCTATTATCCCCATTTGCTAGTCCTGCCAGAGTACCATGGGCGAGGCATCGGCAGCGAAATCATGCAGCGGCTCAAGCAGCATTACTCAGGGTTTCACCAGCACATGCTGGTGGCTGAGGCAGCCGCGGTAGAATTCTACGAACGGACGGGGTTCGTCCGAGCCGGGAAGACCGTACCGATGTGGATTTACTCTGGAGATGATCATTGAGCGCCAGACGCGCCAACGTCTGAATCTGGCACAAAACTGACGATAAGAGTGGTCGATAGGAATATCGCTGTTGGAGGGATAACGGACGTAGCACTCGCGTCACGCCTTTCCGCCGCCGTTGGCCTTCTGTCGCACTATCCGCGACCTCCACGCCTTCCATGCGCGACGGGGATCGTGAATTACTCAGTCCATTCTCGCGTGATCAGGAGTGCAGAAATGGACGATCGAAAATACCTAATGGCAGAGGAAGTCGCGCAGCGCTACCGTGGCGCAGTGAGCGTGGGGACGCTGCGGAATTGGCGAGCGATGCACGTTGGGCCGGCCTTCGTCAAAATCGGCAAAGCGGTTCTCTACCCCGTTGATGAACTCGACGCTTGGGATAGGAGAAACATGGTGCCTTGCCGTGCGTCACGATTAGTCACGCGCTACCATCCCCACTTCGTCGTCGAGTTTTTAAAAGCAACATCTCTTCAATTAGATAGCCGCGACGCTGTGCTCATGCACAATCATCCTAGTCCTACTCGGTCAGTCCACACGCGTGCCGCTCCAGGCGCTCTCGCAGCTCTCTGGTTCGCTGCGCGCAATCTTCTCGCGCGCCCGATAATCAGTTATTCTACAGGGTAGGCTTTGTCTCGACATGTGGTGCACTGTCCCACCCATTACAAACGGCACCCAGAGTAGAAGTTCTCCTGGCCATTCGGTTATTTACGCGTTCCGCCAAATAAGCGTCGGATGGCCAAACTTCGGAACTGGGAGCCCTATGCGAGCTTTCAGCTGGCGCACCCGGAACGATTCGAATGTCCGCCCTCAATTCGGAGCCAGCTTTTAAAGCTCAGCGCTGGGCCCGGGATGATCGAACTTAGGACATTGCCAATTTAATTTAGGATTTCAGAAACTCGCTCGCATTGACCCCGAGAGCCTTGGCAAGCTTGCCAGGCATCGTGACGGACGCGCTATAGCCGCCAGTCTCGAGCTGGCTGATGTAGCTGCGATCGACTTTCGCCCGAAACGCAAGCTCCTCCTGAGTCCAACCCTTCTCAGTTCTGAGCCGCCGGAGATTTCGAGCAACGGTGTTCCGCAAATCGTTCATCAAGAACGAATGCGGCCTGTTGAGCGTACGAACTCCGGCCAGAAGCTGGCCCCTTCAGCGTCCGATACCGCGCTTGCTACCGATCGACCAGGATATGCCTTCCCTGCCGACACTGCCGCTGACCACTTGCCCACGTGCCCTCTCCAGCACCGGCCGCCAAGGCACCAATGCGAAATCATGCGCGCGCTCGATCAGGGCGAAACGACCGCTGTTGAGCGCCAGCATGCGCCGATAAATCCCGCTCAGCCGATCGCCTTGCCTGATCTCCGCATAGCCAAGTCCGGTTTCACCTGCGATCCGCGCCGCCACCTCTGCAAGCTCGCGACGCTCCAGGGTCTGAAACAGATTGCGTGCATAGGAGACGCGACCACCCTCCTCGCGCGCGAACCCCTGCTCGAGCAGCCATCGCCGCCGCGCGGTGAGCGCTTCCCCAAGCTCAGATCCCATCCCCCTTGGCGCGATCGCCTCGGGTGCTTTCGCGACGAGCTGCCGGTCAAGCCATGTCGCGCCAACGGCGTCGGGCAGCGCCTCGAGATTCTGCCACGACAACACGGTCATCCTCACCGGGCGCTGCAACCGGTTCGCCTCCTCGAAGCGCGCCGCGCGGTCGAGATGATCCGGCCCCACCCGCCATCCCCCATCGGCCAGCCGTTCGGCCAAACCCTGCCGCCGCATCGCCTCCAGCCTGCGGATATGGGACTGGATAAATTCAGACGAGGCGCCCGGGTCGGCGGCGCGATGAAGGCTTGTGCTGTAGAGGCCATGATTGCGGGACGCGATCTCCGCGATGGCGCGGTCAACAGCCCGCGGCGCAATCTCCCGCGCTCGCAACTCGATGATCGCGTTGCGGACGAGCGGCGCGTCATCGGTGTTCCAAAGCCCAAGCTCGACATAATGCGTCCGGCCGTCGACGCCATCGACGATCACATAGCGCCGCTCGCGCAATTCATCCGAAAAACCTTCCGCCACCAGCCGCCCGACGACGCGCCGATCCGATGCCGGGTCAAAAATCAGGTGATCGCTGGCCGCGCGTTCGATTCCTGCCGCCTTCAGCTCGCGGTGCATGGTCTTGATGATATCGCCGCGCTCCCCCATTCGCCGTAAGGTTGGCTCGAGATCCGGTGCGAGGCGCCACGATCCTGGGACGGTCTCCTCCGCCAGGCCCATGCGCTCCAGCACCCGCAGCCGCCCCATCCGCAAGACATGCCGCCGTGGATCGCGCTCCGGCCTGGCGGCAAGCGCCAGAACGTCATCGCTGGCATCCCGCAAGATGCCGCGGTCGAGACGGGTGAAGCGCTCCGCGTGCACCTCCTGCTCAAGCTTGCGTAGCTGGTCGAGTTCGCTTTCCGGGCCGAGCTCGCGGGTGATGAGTTCGCCCGCCCGCGCCCGCATGCCGTATGCGATGTAGTCGCGGGAAATCACGAGGTCCCTGTCCTGATCATCCTTACCGCGCGCCACGATATGGCTGTGCGGATGACCGGTATTGAAGTGGTCGGCGGCGACCCAATCGAGCCTCGTGCCAAGATCGGCCTCCATTTGCCGCATCAGGTCGCGCACGAATGGTTTGAGGTCGGCGAGTTCGGCGGCGTCCTCCGGCGCCACGATAAAGCGGAACTGGTGGCGGTCGCCCTCGCCGCGCCTGGCGAACACCTTGGCGTCGGCACGATCGTGACCTTCATCGTAAAGCTCGCCGGGAGCGCCCTCACGGGTGACGCCATCCCGCTGCACGTATCTTAGATGCGCCCGGATCGCGCCTGTATCCCCCGCCTTGATGCGGACAATCCGCGTCTTAATCACGACCCGGCGCTGGCCGGCGGGACGACGGCCTGCTGCCACCGTTCCCTGCGCATAACCGCGGCCAATGCGAGAGCCGGTGAAATCGGAAGCCCGGCGCGGTTGCCCCGGAGCGACTTTGTTCGCGATCTTGCGGACGCGCTTGACGTAGCTGACGGCCTTGCGGCCGCGGCGGTTACCGATCCGGCCCAGCTCGACCCTGAATTCATCCTCGGTGTCCGCCATGGTCGCTCTCCGTCGAAAGCGCATCCATGTGGAGCGCACCTTCGCTGCGTCAAGACGGCGACATTCTTCGTCAATGTCGAGAAGGCGCTTAGCCTGGAAGTGGCGACAACTCCCTCGACGTTGACGACAATTCTTGGATGTGCAGACAAGGCTTTAAGCGCATTCAGGCGCCAGTGCTTTTATCTTGCTCTCCCAATTCCCTGTTGCGCGCCTAGATGTCCTTTGAAGAAACGCGATGAAGACGCGCGCCGTTTCGCCGCGCGCGTCACGAACGCTGACGTCATGCGTCGCTGCCTTTCTGGTCTATTCGTTCGGATTCCAGGTCCACAAAGGCCGCGCGACGCCAAGAATGTCGCACCTCAACACCGGACCAAAATATCTGGAATCGAACGAATGAGGATGCGGCTGCAGCAGGAAGAATTCACCATCGACCAGCTGGATGCAGCCATCCCATGACGGCAGCCTTCGTCCTTCGCGGTCCTGCTCCAGCACCTCGGCTACGACCTTGCCGTTGATGGCAATGACGCCTTGGGGCTCCTTAGTGCGGCAGACTTCGTCGCCGCCGATGGCGGCAACCTGTTTCACCAGCGGCACCGAAGGCGGCAGAATATCACGCGCAACGATCATCAGTTCGATGAGTGGCGGCGGCTTGATGACGGCAAGCTCTCCGCGCGCGGGTAGCCGGCTCTCGATGTAGTAGAAACCGAACGGCGCGCTGCCCGAGGCGTTGTAGATGATGAGGGGGTCGCGAACGTCAAAGCCGATGAGCATCGCGACGTTGCCCGCCGAAATCACCAAAAGCACGGCGATCCGCAGACTAAGACGAGAACCATCAATCCGCATCTGAGGTCGAGCTCCGCTTGCTCGCCTGCGAATAATCCACGAGGTCTTCGATGTGATAGCGGACGTAGCGTCCGTGCTTGCGATAGACCGGGCCCCTGCCCTGCACCCGCATTTTTTCGAGGGTGTTTTTGGTGAGCCGCAGCCAGGCCGCGGCTTCCACGGTATTCAGAAATGGAGGTTCCTGGTCTTTCTTTGCGTCACCGGGCATGTGCGACGTTCCTGTTCCGCGTCTCGCCAAAATGCGAGCGCGAAAGGAAGCGTCGTCAGATCGCAGCCCGCGCGACAGTGGCGAAGACGGGGGAACGCGAATTCACCACCCGGAGCTGGTCGCGGCGATCAATGATCAAAGGAAGGGACCAGCTAGAGCAATAGGTCCCGGTAGCCGCCCATCATGAGTTCGGTGCCCTTGGCGACCAGCCGCCGGATGCGGTCCTTCAGGAACTGGCTCGGTCCCTGCCATTCCTCGGCCACTCTTTTCTCGCCAAAGATGGTGATCGAGATCTGCCGGTAGGTCTTGCCGGCGAGGCTTTCATCGAGGGCGATCAGGGCATGATGCAGCCGCTCGTCGACCGGCAATCCCGGCCGACCGGCGGCCGGCGCCTTTTCTGCAAAGCGCTGGAGGCGCTTGAGAAGCTCGGTTTGAGCGTTCAAATCGAGGAGGCTGTCGATTTCGAACACCGGCCGAAACGGCAATGTCAACGCCGCCAGGCCTGAAATCTCAACAGGAACGTAGCTGCCCGGGCCCTTCATCAGGACCAAAGGGACGTTATCGGTCCCGATCGCAGCGAGCCGCTCGACCCTGAAATTCGACAGCGTGAGGGGTGCTGCGCTTTCGGGATATCTCGCAGGCTCGGCACGGAGCCTGACGACCCTCTTCAATGCATTCAAATGCCAGAATACCGGCGACCGACGAGCGGGAATGAAGGGATCGGCAAAGGCATAAAGCCCCCATCGTTCCGCGCGCGGGAAGCGCCGCCGGAGCCGCAACAGCCGGGTGCCATCCTTCAAGACGACATGTGGCAGATGGCGGGGAACAGAGCTTCGCCAGTCGGCGCGGTACTCCGGATTTCGGCGCAAAAATTCAAAGGCCCAGTCGCCGGCATCGTATGAGGCGGGACCATCAGAGATGGCGCCGGCCCGCGCAAGGCCGCGCGATGGTGCGGCGACGTCGTATTTCAGGAGAAGCCCCCACGTAGTCGACAAGCCAGCCGACGAGGCAAAATCGTCGAAGCAAAATGGGGCGAGAGAACGGCGCCCGCGTCGCGCGGGCGGCCGACTTGCCTTTGGTCGCTCGGCTTCCAAGTCACTGCGAAGACCCCATCATCGTCCTGGCCGGCCGCTCGCAAACGCTCGAATTCGGGCGCACGAGGCGCCACGCAGATTTTCGGCGCACCGGTGGTCGCGGCGACATCCATCAGCATCGTGTCGATCGGAGGATTTGGCAAGTCCCTGCACGCCACCTGGGGCAGGCCTCACACCACTTGTCCGTATTTCCCGATTCCATTGCGCGACCTTCGACGCTGGCGGCGTGACTCAATATCGGCGTCGGCGGGGATGTCTTTGAACGAGGGCGGCGAACTGTTTCCGCGTATCGCGTCAGCGCATCGCGAGAGAGTTTGTCGTTCGCAAGTCGTGACGCCATGATGGACGTTTACCTTCTTCAAAACCCGCAGTATCGATTTTGCATTTATGGTGTACTCTGCAGCCATGCACGTCGATGCGCGACGTGCATTGAAGCGAACGTTGGGACACAGAGGGCAACATGGCCAAGAAAGCAAAGAAGGCGAAGAAGGCAAAGGCAGCAAAGAAGACCACCAAGAAGAAAAAGAAGTAGGCCTTCCCAGGCACACTATCCCTGCTGAGACACATCAAGGCGCGTGCGTCTGCCATCGGCAGGCCGATATTGCCGCGGCTTGATGTGGTTCAGCCAAATCAAATCGCCAAGCCGGACCTCCGCGCGCCATGGGCTCGCCGGTCCGGCTTTTTCTTTGGCAAGTGTGGCAGCGGCGAGTGTGGCTGCGCCTGGCGCGGCTCTCGGGCTCGCCAACGCCTCCCGGAGCCAACGAGGACCTCGCTTATTGCACCCCGTTCAACACCGTCGGCACCACCTGTACCAGGAGCGCGGCGGTCGAAGCGAGCGCCGAAAGGCCGACAATCACCTGGGTCATGCAGTTGCGCCTAAGCGCGGCTTGCGGATCGGCTGATATCCGGAATGAGCTTCTCAATCAGGCCCCCATGTGGTGCAGCGCCCCTGAAACTTCGCGAGAACTGTAAAACGAGTCGCGCCGGGGGCGCGCAGCCTAAATTTTCCGGAAGACGATTGACTCTTTTGCGACTCGGAGACTCCCGATGCCGGTAGCGGAAAAGGTGTCCGCGCCCGCCCGCATTGTTCACGGGTAAATAAAGTCTTGATAGACTCCCAAGCTGAGGCGATTTGCATCGTCTTTTTTGGGTCGATCGCCGGCCCGAAGACGCCGTGTGATGCTGCGGCGCCCGGCCTTTTTTCCGGCGCGCCTCGTCAGCGCCTGGTAGGCTGCATGCATGTCTCTTCCTGCATGCTTTGCCGTCGCTAAAGCCCAGTGGCGTCGGCGCCAACTGAAAAGCCCCGCCCGAGAGCCGGACGGGGCTTTATTGGGGCGAACTCAGTCGCCGTTGCGCTTGCTGGGGCGCGACCAGATGAGTGTGAAGCCGTCCCCTTCCTCGTCATCGAACAGGTTGGCGAAGATCGGCGCGTTGAAGGAGGGATCGTCCAGCTTGAGCGAGAGGTAGTCGCGGCCCTCGTTGGAGCGCTTCGACCAGGCAGCCCCGATTTCGGCCCGTCCCACATAGACGCGGTGCGTCGGAGCGTTCTCGTTGGAGCGATTGGTCTCGGCGACGATGCGGACGCCCTTAGTCTGGACGCTGAGGGTCACGATCTCGCCCTGGAAATCGCTGCCGACTTTCTTGAAAGAACCGATATTAGCCATCTCACGTCTCCTTGCTGTTTTCGAGCCGCGACCACCGCGGCCTCGATGGCGATCCAAAAGCCGAGGACGATCGCCAACGCACCCGACGATCGGGGTCCCCGCGCGCGCTTGCACTGGCGGGGTGATCGGAGGGCCGGAGCGAAGCGGAGGACGCCAGCGGGGACACTTTCTTGTCTCGCGAGGAATGGGCTTCAGCCCAGGGGAAGAAAGTTTTCCCGGTGGCGTTGCGGCTCAGGCGATCGAGGCGCAGCCGGTCTTCGGCTAGATCAAGCCATCACGAGGCGAGGTGCGTCCGTGCGCTGAACAGCATTTCAGGAGAAATCGTGGCGAATGTCGGTTGTGCTGCACAAGATGTCGTTGCGTTCGGCGTAGATCAGAAAAGCCCAGGTCAAGGAAAACGACGAAACCGATTGCCGTGAACGATCCGCGATGGGACGTCTGGCCCCTCGTCGATGGGACCCGCCAAAGATCGGGGCCTGGCATCAAGCAGATCGAACGGGCCGCCGGCCGCCTGCCCCAAGGCAGCGGGTGCCAACGCCTCGATTGGCGACGACCCGATGACGAGACTGAGGCTCACCCTTCCCGCGGGCGCGGCAGCAAGAACGTGCCGGTAGTTCGCTCAGGGCCCAACTGGTCGCGCGGGGTCTGCCAGGCTCGCCACGCGCGACCAGGCGATGCCACCGATCGTGGCGGCGCCGAGCCAGGCAAAGACGTCGCACCAGAGCTGTGACGGAACTGCGAGCTGCGAGATGTCTTGCACGACATGATAGCCGGCGATCGCCGCCGGAAGGGCGAAGGCAGCCGCAATGAAAGCGCGAAGGACTCTCGACCGGGCGGCGGCAAAGGCAAACCGGCCAACGGCGAAGGTCAGTCCGCCGACGATGGCGGCAACAAAGAGTGCCCCGATCATGCCCGCGCCGCTGTGAAACGCCGCCATGCCTGCGGCGAACGCAACGAACGACGGCAGCGCCCAAACTGCGAGGGTGAAGATCAGCCAGCAGAACAGGCCGATACCGAGGGCGTTGAGAACGAGAAGGATAAGCATGGTGGTGGCTCCGTGACCAAAGGCACAACGGTCGCGCCTTCCACCACCACCACCATGGCGCGGATCCGGCTATAACCGAGACGCGAGCCGACCGGGAGCCAAAATCGCTCCTCACCGTTTCGGAGCTACGAGACGGGACCAATCCGCTTGCGCTTTGAATGCGTCGATATCCGGCGTGGGTCGCACCAGTGTCGCAGCGACTCGGCACAGTCGCGACCATTTGCCATCGACATGGGGTCAGGACGGCGCTTACGCGCCGCCGAATCTCCAGACGGGAATGCCGAATTGCCTCGCCTTGTCGGCGAGATTGTCCTGGATCCCGGTGCCGGGGAAGTGCATGACACCGATCGGCAGCACCGCAAGCATCGCGTCGTTACGTTTGAACGGAGCTGCCTTGGCATGTTTGGTCCAGTCGGGCTTGAAGGCGATCTGCGGTACCTTCCGGTTGGCGGCCCATTTGGAGGCGATCAGCTCGGCGCCCTTCGGCGAGCCGCCGTGCAACAGCACCATGTCCGGGTGCTTGGCATGGACCTTGTCGAGCCGGTCCCAGATCAACCGGTGATCGTCAAAATCGAGTCCGCCGGTGAGTGCGATCTTGGGCCCTGACGGCACCATTGCGTCTGCTTCCGCGCGACGCTTCGCGTTGAGGTAGTCGCGGCTATCGAGCATCGCCGATGTGAGCGTGCGATGATTGACCAGGGACCCGGAACGCGGACGCCAGGGCGAGCCGGTGTGGCCCTCGAACTGCTCGGTGGCCAGGTCACGAAATAGCTCCATGGCGTTGCGGCGTTCGATCAGGGTGACGCCTTCCGCCGTGAGCCTTTCGAGTTCCACCGACCGCACCTCCGAGCCGTTCTGCTCACGCTGGCTCTTCTGTTGCGCCTGCTCGTTGTCGTCGAGCTCGCGCTCGATGCGGCCGGTGGCGCGATGGAACAGGTTGACCGTGGACCAGAGGAGGTTTTCGAGGTCAGGTTCGAGCCGGGTGTCGGTCAAGGTCGCGACGAATGCATCGAAGATGTCGGCAATCGCGCCAGCGATGGACTTGCCTTCGGGAAGCGGCCTCGGATCAGGCTCATCCTGAAAGGGACGATGGCCGAAAAGCTGAAGCTCGTTGAGGACATGGTCGGTCGGGGATGAGCCGTGCTGCGGTTCGAACTCGCTGTCGTCGTGTTCGCTCGTCATGGTGGGAGTTCCTTTGCCGGATCGGCCGCGCCCATCGCGGCCTTCGTGGCGATCACCTGACGGCGGGCGGAGCGGACCAGAACCCGAAGCGAACTTTCCGCCGAAGGCCTGAGGGCCGTAGGCGGACGCGCAGGGCCGAAGCGAAGCGGAAGATGGCGGAGGTGCGGCTATTTTGTTTCGCGATGCAAAGGCGCGGCAGCGCCGGCGGAAAATAGCCGCAAGCTCCGCCATTGCAGGGCCGGGCCGCTTGCCGTCCGATCGCCCTCAAGAAGGCCGTGGGCACGATCCTGTCCCGCAATATGGACGTCACGCCCGCGGGCAACCACGATATCGAGTTTACCTCGCCTGCCGTTATCCCGTATCGGTGTCCCCTGGAGGAAGGAAGCGGACGACGTCCTCCGGCAGAAGCTGGCCGCGCATGGCGGCCCGAAGTTCTTCAGGACCAAGCGTGCGCATATCCTCGTTGAAGTCGCCCAGTCTCGGCGACAGTGGAAACGCCTCGATGCCGGCTTCTTCCATGCGCGACGTCAAGGTCGTCGCGGCACCCATCCCGGCCGCATCCGCATCGCAGGCAATGTAGAGGCGTCGGAGCGTCAGGGGTACCAGCAGCGCCGCGAGATGATTTGCCGAGAGTGCCGCCGCCATGGGCAGGGTCGGCAGCACACAGCGCAGCGAGAGCATGGTCTCGAGGCCCTCGCCTGCGACGAGCACGTCGTTCGCCACACCGAAGCGGACCGCGTTGCCGAGCAGATCACCCATCGCCCGTCGTGGCGTGTCGATCGGCGCCTTGCCGAGCCGGTCGGGGTCAAAGCCCGAAAGGCTCAAGCGGGCCAAGGTCGCCAAAAAACTTCTGGCACCACGTTGGACTAATGCGGCAACCATAGCCGGATATTCGACGGCGGATAGGCAATTCTGACATGATCAAATCAGCTCGAAATTTGATGCCTTCAACAACTCCGCATTTCGAGTGACGTAGCTCCGAGCGAATGTCTCGAATTGCGACGGAGTCTCCGAGACCGGCTCAATTCCGAGCTTGTGAAGCTGGCCTTCGCTCTTGAGCTCTTGAACAGCATCGTTGATCATCTTGTTCAACTCAGCGACCAGATCGGTCGGCAATTTTTTTGGATCCCAAACCCCATACCACGAAGAATGGTCCATGCCGGCCAGTCCGCTTTCAGACGCTGTCGGATAATCCGGTGCGAGCGGCGTTCGCTTAGCTGTCGTGACGGCAAGACCCTTGACCCGCTTGGAATTGGCAAGCGGCAGCAGCACCAGAACGGGGTCGATCATCAGCTGCACATGGCCACCTGCGACATCGTTCAATGCTGGCGCAGTGCCGCGATAAGGCTGAATCAGCAAGTTCAATCCCGAGAGCCGGTTGAAATCGAGTTCTGCCAAATGGCCCGGCGCGCCGAGAGCCGAGGTCGCAAATGTCCATTTCTCCGGAGCCTTTCGAACTTCGGCCACGAGTTCGCCGATGCTATTCGGAGCAACGTCAGGCGACACGATCAGCATCATCGGTGCCTCTCCGACGCGAGCGATCGAGGTAAAGTCGTCAATCGGGTCGTACGGAGCGTTCTTCATAACCTGCCGCGCCATCACGTGGGTGCCGGCCGAGAACAGGAGCGTGGTTCCATTGGGCTCTGCGTTTTTGACCGCATTGCCGCCGATTGAGCCGTTTGCACCCGCCCGATTGTCGACAATAATGGTCAGGCCGTTTTTCTGTCGCAACTTCTCGGAGATCAGTCGGGCGAACACGTCTACGCCACCGCCGGCCGCAAACGGCACGACGATCCGAATGGGACGATCGCTGATCTTTCGTGTCAGCGCGACGGAGGGTGCCGATACTACGCAAGCCGAGGCAGCGGCCAATGACGCAAGAATGAACTGTCGACGCGCGATGATCGGCATCTTGGATTTAGTTATTTTTGAATTGGACATCTCACGTCTTCCCTCTTGTGGCGTGCGCACTAAGCCATCTGCAAGGAGTACGCGCTACCACTACTATGTCAGAAACGCGGAACTCTCCCGGCCTCATGGTGACGGCGGCTTGCGCCGCGGGACGAGGTCCGAGTGAGGCGGCCATAATTTTCTCACGCAGTAGGGTCATGGCGCAATGATGCGTGCTACGCCGCGCGGAATTCGCGCGACCGGGCATCCGGCACGAGACCGGCGGAGCGCAGCGCATTCGCGATTTCGACTTCCGCGCCCGCCTCCAGCGGCAGCAAAGGAGGCCGAACTGTTGCGTGTTCAAGGATTCCACGCGCAACAAGGCCATGCTTGAGCGCAACGGTTCCTTCCATGTGCGACCCGCGATGATAGACGGTGCGCGTCACCGGGAGCAGCTTGTCGTGTATCTCTCGCGCCCTCGCATAGTCCTTGGCTTTGCCGGCGGCAATGAGCTCGATGAGCGGCTCAGGTGTCAGGCTGCCATATCCCACCAAAGCGCCGTCCACGTCGAACATGGTGTGCAGCAGATATTCGTCATGGCAGGTGAGAATCTGCAGATTGGGACGCTCGCGACGGATGACCGGAATTTCGGTGTCCCATCGGCGCATATTGCGTACGCCGTTCTTCATGGCGAAAACGCCTGGAAGTGCCGCAATATCGAGTTGGGTCTCGAGGTTATACGTCGCTTTGGTCGCGTCGGGATACTGAAACAGAATCAGCGGCAAACCGCTTTCCTGGTAGATCGTGCGGTAGCG
>Ga0137412_10000122_pt1 | contig 45899 bp, 45 predicted proteins | sample CZODoug2_1_16fun_FD_122160 | JGI IMG/M metagenome (GOLD analysis project Ga0137412, IMG submission 122160) | Vadose zone soil fungal communities from Angelo Coast Range Reserve, California, USA - CZODoug2_1_16fungal (Hybrid Assembly) | ecosystem: Environmental > Terrestrial > Soil > Vadose zone...
TTGCGGGACTGCCCAATCCGGAACGCCCGATCGGTTGCTTGATTCTCGACGGCTGGATTCCACCAACGATCGAAATGCACCACATGCGAGGCCGCGGTGAGATTGAGGCCGGCCCCGCCGGCTTTCAGGGATAGAACGAAGAAGGGAGTCAGCTCGTCATCCTGGAAGCGCCGAACCAGCTCCTTGCGCTTCGATACCGGTGTGCCGCCATGCAGAGTCAGCCCTTCCCGTCCGAATACGTGGCCGAGGAATGCGGCAATCGGCTTGGTCGCCTCGCGGAACTGCGTGAACACCAACATCTTCTCCTGCTTGGCGGCAATCACTTCCGCGATCTCGCGCAGGCGGGCAAATTTCCCGCTCTCAGTTTCGGCCCACCCACCGTCGCCGAGCCACTGCGACGGATGATTGCAGACCTGCTTGAAGCGCATGAGGAACGACAGTACGACGCCTTTGCGCCCCATACCCTCCGATCGATCGAGTGCCTCCGCGAGTTCCTCGACTGCCTTCTGGTATAGGGCCGCCTGCGTGGCGCTCAAGTAACAGAACGCTTTCATCTCCGTCTTGTCGGGCAAATCGGTAATTACCGACCTATCGGTCTTGAGGCGCCGCAAGATATAGGGGCGCACGAGTTCGCGCAGCGGCCGATAGGTTTTCGCTTCAGCGAGCCGCCGGACATAGCGCCCGAACGCCTGACCAGAGCCCAACAGACCGGGATGAGTGAAGTCGAAAATCGACCAAAGATCGCCAAGACGATTCTCAACCGGTGTGCCGGTGAGCGCGATCCGAGTGTAGGCGATGAGTTTCTTGACGGCGCGCGTCTGCTTGGCGCCCGGATTCTTGATTGCCTGCGCCTCGTCGATGACCACAACCCGCCACTCGGTGCTCGACAGCCAGTTATAGCGCAGCAGGGCGCCGTAGCTCGTGATCACGAGATCAACCTCCGCGAGCGTCTCCGAGGTCATCGCCTTGAGATCGGCCGTGCTGGATGCCGAGGGATGGGCGATGAGGAATCTGAGCATCGGTGCGAACCGTTCGATCTCGGCGGCCCAATTCGCGAGCAGCGAGGCGGGTGCCACCAGCAGGCTCGGGGCCCGCGTCGGCGTGGCCGTCCGCTGCACCGTTGATTCGTGCTTCAGAATCAAGAGCAGCGACAATACCTGGATGGTTTTGCCCAATCCCATGTCGTCCGCGAGACAGGCGCCAAGCCCGAGGCGATGCAGCAGGTAGAGCCAACGGACACCGGCCTGTTGATAGGGGCGCAGTGTCGCCTGAAGCGCCGGACCCGGCTCGATGCGGGCGAGCCCGTCGGGGCTGCGCAGGCCCTTGAGAGTCTCTGCGAGCCACGGCCCGGCGCTCACCGTCGACCAGTCGGGGTCCGAGGGGTTGCCCGACTCCTCCTCTACCGCGACGCCGGCCACCAGCCGCATGGCATCGACGAACGGCAGTCCGCCGTCGGCCGCTGCCGTTTCAATCTGGCGGAATCTGTCGAGGAGTTGCTTGAGCTTATCCCGATCCACCTCGACCCAACGTCCGCGCAAGAATTGCAGTCCGTCGGACCCCTTGAGCAGGGCGCGGATTTCGGCCGCCGTGAGTCGCTCCTCTCCGAGCGTCAGCTCCACCTGAAAATCGAGCAGCGCATCCTTGCCGAGCACCGACGGCACCCGGCCGCCGATGCTCGCCCGGACCTTGGGCCGAGGCGGTCGACCCGAACCCCACGCACTCGGCGCGCGCACCACGATCCCGGCGGCCTCGAGCTTGGGCACATCAGTCAAGAATTGGAATGCCTCGGCCGCGGACCATCTGAGGGGATGGTAGAGCTCGCCAGATTCCACCATGGCAGTGAGCCATGCGCATTCTCTCGCAGCTTCCTGTACCGGTTTTAGAAGAGACAGCAGACGCGCCTTGTTCTTCGCGCCAGCGTATTCGCGCAGCGCCTCGGCAAGCGGCAGGTGCTGTGCGCGTGATTGAGCCGAGAGACGCGTCGTGTAGGTCGCAATGAACGCGAAGGGTGCTTCTTCATCGAAGCGGTTCTCGGCCAAATTGAAATGCACGCGGCCGACGAGGTGCCAGGCGGGATTTCGCCCCTTCAGGAACTCCTGCAGCGTTTGCTTCGCATCGGCGAGTTCGGTGCGGCAAGCCGTGTCAATTCGATCCCACAGCGCGGCGAGCACATCGGGGTTCAGATATTCCCCGCCTGGCATCGGCGGCGCGGAGCTCGCCAGTTCCACAAGCGTTTCCGAAGACAGCGTTTCGACGGCGCTCACCGCAACGGCGCTCGTGGCACCTGCGGGTTGCGCGGTCGTGCATAGCATTGTGACGTAGCGGCCGGCAAAATCTCGCCAATATGCAAACTCTGCGGGTAGAGCCGTACCGACCTCACGAATCCCAAGCTCGAGCAGCCCGTGTCCGGCACCGCGCTCGAACGCAACTTCAAGACGCTCTTGCAGATTGTCCGGCAACGTACGCGCTTCGTCCGTCGGCGCGAGCACGAGGTGCCCCTGCGGCGTGAGCACGGGAATTCGATTCGAAATCGTCATTTCTAGATCTTTGACGATCGTCCGTGCTGCCACGGACCCAGCGGTTCCCAGCTAACAGGATATCCAATCGACGTCGCGGCTGCTTTGGCCGCCGGCATCAGAAACTCAGCTAGATCGGCAACGACTCGCGAGAACTCGTTCGCCAGAGCCGGCTCACCAATCCTACGCACAAATGCGGCCCACTGGCGGACATGAACTGGCTCAGAGTAGAACTTCGCCGTCAGCGCCGCCGGCGGTATTGCAGGTACGCCGGTCTGGCGACGATCGAAAGTTGGCCGGATCGCCTGGCTTAGTGCGGAGCCAGAAAAGGCCAGAGTCCGCGACAATATCCAGATGTCATAGAAATCCCATACCCGGAGCATCAGCGCACCTTTGAGTAGGACCGTGTCGGCGTGGGGCGATCGCGAGAGCCGCGAGAGAAATCGCTCAATCACATAAGATTGAAGAATGTCGTTGAAGCTTAAGTTCGCTTCCTGGGCCACGTTGCGCAGTCTCGCGAGCACCGGGGCCACGACATTCTTCGGCGCTTTGGTCACGTGACGCTTTCCAGGTATGGCGCCATGACGCGATCCTGTCGCAATAGCTGCGCGAAATGGAGGATTTCCCGATTGCTGATTCGCTTGCGGGCACGGGCAAAGCGCAGCGCCTCAATGGCAACATCCAGCCCGAGCTTGTTTCGATACTTGAAACAATCAACTATCGTGCGCGCGACGCTGTAGATGCGAACGGGAACGCCATCAATGGGGTGCGGTTCGATTCCCTTATCGAAGGTCGGTGGATCAAATCGATAGATCCTCACTGGGGGCGTGCGCAGGCGCAGCCCCGCGTATCGGCCACGTGGAACTGCGAGATGCACGACTCTCGGAACCTGAGTCGTGATGCCATGGAAGGCCAGCGCCGAAATCAGGCACACGACGGCCTCCGGGGCTTTGGCCGCCACCACTGCGAGGTCCGGATTGCTGAACTCTTGAGTGGCGGTGAGTCGATAAAGTCCGCGTGCGAGTCGCATAAGTTGACCGTCTTCGACGAGACGGTATAGCGCGGCGGGATGAATACCCCGCAGCAGGGCCTGACTCGTTCTCATCGCGCCCCCGTGCTGGCGGAAGATTTCGAGGGCGGATTGGATATCGCGGGTCTGCGTCATGATGGATAATATTAGCACCATTTATATATATTTGGTACTTATTCTATCCAGAATCCTCCCGTTCGGGACGTAGGAGTCGCAGGTTCGAATCCTGTCACCCCGACCATTGGAAGGACGGTCTGTACCGGGCACATCCTTTACAGGCTATACCGGTGGCATCGTTAACAGTTTTGCAGCGAAGGGATTAGGGCCTGGCTCGACCCGTCCCTCCGCCTCGTCGAAGTAACCTAAGTCAAAATCCAGGAAGCTGACAAGCCAAATTTTCTCTTCGACCTCGCGGATACCGACGAGTTGCCCGGAGAAGACCTGGCTTAGGTTGATTTTTCGTTTTCCGATACATATGCGCCCGCAGCGCGTGACGCACACGGTTCGATCATGGAAGGGGTACTGCGGCGGATCCGGGTGGCGGAAGGGCCGAGGAGAGGGTGTATACACTTCGCCTGGGTAATGCATGCCGATTGCTGCATGAGGACGCTGGTGGTTGTAAACCTCGATGAAGTCATCGAAGCGGCTCTGCTGTTGCAGGAAGTTGAACGAAGCCGGCTTGGTGGCTTCCTTCTTCAAGGTTAAGTGCATGCGCTCATGTCGGCCATTTTGCTGAGGATTGCCCGGTTTGATGCGCTCGATGCTGATTCCCAAGCGCAGCCACCACACGGAAAGCTTGCTCAGGCCGAACAGCGCATTGGGTGAGGCGAAGGGAACGCCGTTGTCGGTGCGGATGGCTGCGGGGAGCCCGAAGTCCTTGAAGGCGCGCTCAAAGACGCTGAAGGCAAAGCTAGATTTGGTCGACTCCAAGCTCTCGCAGGCCAGCAGATATCGTGAGCTGTAGTCGGTGATGGTTAAGGGATAGCAGTACTGGCGGTTGCCGAGCATGAACTCGCCTTTGAAGTCGGCACACCACAGTTGATTGGGCGAAGCTGGATCGGTGAGTGAGGTTCCTTGAGGCTTGTGGCGTCGGCGTTTGCGCTGCTCGACCAGGCCGTTGCGATCCAGCACGGCGTGCACGGTGCTCTTGGCCGGCGCCGGCACCATGGGAAAAGCGCGCAGCAGCTTCTCACGGATCTTCGCAGCGCCCCAGCTCGGATGTTCTGTGCGCAGCCTAACGATCGCACTCTCGAGCTGGAAAGGCAGCTTGTTGGCGTGTCGGTAGGGGCGTCGACTGCGGTCGAGCAATCCTTGGTAACCCAGATCCTTGTACCGGTTGAATATTTTGTAGCCTGTAGGGCGAGAGACGCCAAACTCTCGGCACACACGCGACATGTTCTCGCCCTGGAGCAGGCGGGCCACAAAACGAAGCCGTTCATCCATCCGCTTACACTCCTTCCACGGCATTGGGGCACTCCCAAAGCCTTGAGGTGTAAACGATGTCTCCGGTATAAGCAGTAAGCTATGTGTCAGGTACTACACATGGGTCCGTTCCGGGCACATCGGCAACGATTTATTCCGGGCACATCGGCAACGGTGACGGAATTGAGTGTTGCCTCTATCCAAAGGGGTGGGACATATCGGTTCGGCGAGATCGAGACCTGAATGAAACAGACCTGACCACTCAGAGTGCCGGCGGCATCTTCGGTGAGCATGAGTTGCATCTGCTCCATGATGACCGGCTTTCGCGGCAGAATTATTTTTTCCGACCCGCGCAACCATTTGCGATTGACGCGATACTTACGCTGTAGGCGTGACGCGCTCTGCTTCCGCGTCTTCGAATACTCATGGGTGCCAGATCGTCTAAGTGAGGCGTGCACCGCAATTCGGCCCGCGTGAACTTTCGCGAACTGCGGTAGTTCTGGTTTCGCACGAATGCCTGCCAACCCCCGTTGCAACGTCCGGCCAAGGCAAAGTCGAAACTGCAAGATGTTCTCTGACACCGGAGGTAGCGCAATGAAAGGCGACACAAACAGGATGTCACGGATCTTGTTCGTGACGGTCTTGCTGCTTTTGACGGTTGTCGGGGCAGTCTGGTATTTGCATTCTGTAAGCCGCTACGCGATCTATCAGATCGATACCGAGGATCAAGTCTCGGGTCTGGCTGTCGATGCCCCGATCGAATTCCACGGCGTCGAGGTCGGAAAGGTCAAAAACATCCGCCTGGTCAACCCTCGCCTGGTGAGCCTTGTGCTGAGCATCGATAAGGGCGCCCCGGTGACATCGGCTACTGTGGCGACGATCACCTCCCGAGGACTCGCGACACGAGGATATACCGGCTACGTATACATTTCTCTCGACGATGTCGGTATCGATTCGCGGCCGCTGAGCTCGCGTCCGGGCCAACCGTATCCCATCATACGAACAGCGCCATCGAAGATCATAACGCTGGATACTTCGATCAATCAGGTGAAGGAGAATGTACAGGTCATCACCGACCTACTGCAGTCTTTGCTCGACAAGAAGACCATAATTTCCCTGCAGCAATCGGTCGACGGCTTGCAGCAATTTACCAAAGTCCTTGCGGCGAATACGCAGAAGCTGAACGCTATCGTCGTCAATACCGAACGCGCCAGCCATCGGTTCGATCCGCTGTTGAAGTCGGCTGATGACATCGAAAGACAGCTGCAGACAAAGATCCTACCGGAAGCCCATGAAGCTTTAACCAACCTGGAGCCCCTGTTGCAAACGAGTCGTGACACCGTCAGCGCGCTCGAGACGCAAATTTTGCCGGAGGCCCGCAAGGCTCTAATTGACCTTGATAATCTCTCCAGTACTTTGACGGGCGTGGCCTCCAAGATCAACCGAGACCCATCGATCTTGATTCGCGGCACCACGCCACCGCCGCCTGGACCCGGGGAGTCGAAGTGAGAATGGATATGCGCAGGCGGGCGCTGATCACATGCCTCGTATTTGTTTCGGGCTGCACGCTGTTCGCCCCGGTAAACGTCGACACGAAAAAACATGTGCTGGACATCATTCCGCTCGATCTCACCAGCGAAATAACTCACTCGGCTACCCTGCTGGTGCTGGTCCCCGAGACCATGCCGGCCTATGCCACAACGCAGATGGCCTATTCGACCCAGGCGTATCAGATCGCGTATTTCACCAAGAACGAGTGGGCTGAAACGCCGGCGCAAATGATTCAGCCGTTGGTCGTCAAGACACTACGAAATACTCACTACTTCAGCGAGGTCCTGTCGCCCCCCTATTTCGGTCGCCACACTTTCGCGCTTCGCATCGAAATTCTGGAGCTTAAGCAGGATTTCACCTCCGAACCTGCGACGGTACAGCTCGCGGTGCGCTGCTATTTAAGTCGTGAGGCAACAAATGAGGTAGTCGCGACCAAGGAATTGTCGGTTCGAAAGCTCATGGCGGATAGGAACCCCGATGCCGGAGTCGTGGCGGCCAATGACGCGGTGGCACAACTCTTGCGCGAGCTCGCCACGTTTGTGGTCGAGAAAGCAGACTAGGGCAGTATTCTGCGCAAAGTATCATCCTTGAATACGAAATGGTGCCTCAGTGCCGCGCCCGCGTGAACGAATATGCACAGAATGAGCGCGTAACCCAAGCATTGGTGGATTGTCATGTACCGCTGCAACAGGTCGTTGCCACGATGAATGAAATCGGGGAGCATGAACCAGCCAAAGAAGGATACCGGGATGCCGGCGGCCGAAGACATGAGACAACCAGTGATTGGCAGGGCGAATAGCAGGGCATAAAAGGAAAGATGCACAAATCGGGCGGCAACTTTTTGCCACTCCGGCAGATCTTCAACCAACTGCGGCAATATATGCGTTACGCGCCACGCCAGCCGTGCTGCCAGCAAAACGAGTGCCAGCACGCCGAACTCCTTGTGGTAGAGCACCAGCGTAACCTTTTTCGTGTTGAAGCCGACATCCGCAAGGGTGACCATATAGAGACCCAACGCAGTTAGTCCAATAACCAGCACCGCCATGGACCAGTGGAACAGGATCGCGATCACTCCGTAGCGCTGTTCGCTGTTCTCGATCGGCGTCATTTCTTTGCGATCTCCCGGAACGCTGCAGGTATCGCATCGGCGTAGCGGCCGGGCAGCCGGCCGGCGATCGCGATTGCAATCGCCTGGGCACCGCGTGAATCGGGGTGCAAATCGCCCGGCAAATGCCAGCTCGGATCCAGTTTCACGTGCACGTACGGCAGTTCCGTCTCATCGAGGATGCGCCGCCGCAGCATCTCCTCGGTCGCGCTCTCCGGACCGAATTGCGGTACGACGATGAGCGGCTCAGCGCCCCGTGCGCGAGTCAGATCGACCAGCGCACGCAAGCTATCGCGGCTGCGGGTGATGCCTTGTTCAACGAGAGTACTGCTGCGGTAGGGAATGAGCCAGCGCAGCAGCGCAGTGAGACGCCAGTGCCGGTCGGCCGGCTGCCAGACCAGTCCCGCTGTCAGGTACGGGCGATTGTCGAGCAGATTGCGATCAAACAATGACGGCATGAACAAAGTCACCACGGCGACCGGTTGGCGAAAGTGCGGCAGCTCGGCCGCCAACCGCAGATAGGACTGGTCGTTGCTGTAGTCGGACACCGCCAAGTTGACACTCTGTATCCCGAGCAGCGCGCCCACGCGGGCGGGAATCGTCTCGTCCCAGGCAAGGCCGAATCCAGCAACGATCGACTCGCCCGTAAAGAGAAGTGTCGGCCGCTCGCCATCGATCGAGGCTCCGGGCAGCGGCACCCGATGTCCGGCGGCGTCAAAGTGATATGACACACGACGGCCCGCCTCCTCGGCCACGACCGATCGCGCCGGCACGAATTTCCAGCCGAGCCATGGATCAGCCTGGCGTCGCGGCTCCAGCGCCAGCCGATCGGCATCATGCGGGTACGGTGGATGGGCGCGCAGTATCAGCTCGCCGGCACCGAGCGCCAGCACGACCGCGGCTACGATTCGCAGCGCGGCGCCGCCGTCCATCCTGCTCAAGGCGGCAGCGATCGGGCGGCGCAAAACGAACAAGAGCAGGGCTCCGACCAGGCCAACCAACCCGCGTACCGTCATCTCCGCCGCAACCAGGGTGGAGCGTTTGACGGCGAAAATCGGCATGAAGTGGTGGTCCCACCAGGACTGCTCCGCCGCTAGGGCTGCCAGGACCAACGCGATGCCGAGGCCTGCCAGCGCGCCCTCGATTAGGCGGCGCCGACTCACGCGGCCTCGCGGCGGCCGATTGTTAAGAACAGTCCGCCCTCGGCGCCCAAGCTTTTCATCCAGCCGAGCTGCGCCAACCAAGTCTCGAGACTCCACGTATCGCCGGCCGCGGTGAAAAGATCGTCCGAAGCCTCGCCGATGAGTGCGCTGGGGTATGCACGAACATACTCGATGCCATTCTCGTTGAACCAATCCTGCACTTCGCCCAGCGTGTGGCGGTGCTCTTCGGGGTGCTGATATTGATCCTTCAGCCATGCTTCCCGCCGCGCCGGTTCGCCATCCCGTTCGTGCAGCACATCGTCGAACGGAATCCAGCGATACCCGGACATCCGGGCGATGAGACGCCGCACTCGGAACGGGATGCGCGCGAATGCGTTGTAGAGGCCGAGAACAATTATTCCGCCAGGCCGCGCCAACGCGGCAATGCGGGCAAAGGATGCGCGCGGGTCCGGCGTGTGGTGGAGGACGCCTGACGCATAGACAACGTCGAACGCTCCGGCCCGCAATCCGGGTCGGCGCAAATCGGTTTCGACGAACTGCACGCGCGCCAGGCCGAAGCGCAGCGCGGCATCCTGCCCAAGCAACAGCGAAGCCCGTGTCAGGTCCGCGCCTATAACCAGCCGATCGGCGCGTGCCAGATACAGGCTCATCTGCCCGGTACCACACCCGATTTCCACAATCCGGGCGTCGCCGGGAATCGCCTCGTCCAGCAGCCGCGCAAACTTGCTGCGCTCAGCCCGTGCGCGGAGCGACGCGAGACTTTCTCGCGGCCGATAGCCGGGGAATGGCGTGCGCTCGTAAAAGCGGCGCACGGCATCGGTGCGCGCGTCGCCGCCCAGGCGCAAATCCGGGATCCCATCGAATGCGGCGTAGCGGGCGCCGCATCCCTGACACTGCCATCCGCTGGTGAGGGAACCGGTGCAGGCCGGGCAGGCAAGAAGTTCGCGCCAGGCATTCATCTCAGAAGATCGAGTAAACGAACGGAGCCAGTGCCTCGACACTTGCGGAGACGATCAGCACGAGTCCCATCACACAGAGGAAAACGGCCAACGGCAGCATCCACCGTTTCGCCGGGCCGCTTCGCCACATCCCACGCGCGAGGTCTGCGATCGATCCGCCCGCACTGCCGAGCACGACCAGGCCGCGTTCTATCTTGCCACGCTTCTTGAGCACGCGATTTTCTCCTTCCGCGTCGCGGATGACGCGCTTTTCACAACACGCGTCCGGCCGGCGACCAACACATCGATACCGCTGCGCCGGAACGTCGAGTAACCCTCGACGGCGCGATTGACGATGGGCTCTCCTGCGAGGTTGAACGACGTGTTGAGCAGCACTGGTATGCCGCTACGCCGTCCGTATGACTCGAGCAAAGCGTGGAGCCGGGGCGCCATGCTCTGCTCGAGCGTTTGCAATCGGGTCGTTCCGTCGATGTGGGTGATTGCGGCCAGCCTACTCCTCCACTCGGGTCGCACTGGGAAAACACCCGACATGAACCGGGCGAGACGCGCCCCACCGGGCGGCAACTCGAAATAGCGGTCCGCAACCTCGATCGGCACGACGGGTGCAAATGGCCGGAATTCCTCGCGATACTTGATGTCGCGGTTGAGCCGATCACGCATTTCGGCCGAGTGCGGCGCGGCGAGGATGCTGCGATGTCCCAGCGCACGCGGTCCAAATTCGAGAGCGCCGTCCATCCATCCAACAACACGGCCGGCGATGAGATCTTCGGCCGTTCGATCGATCAATTCCGCGTCGGTCATCTCGTTGCAGGACTGGCCATCCTCACGCGCCAGCTTTGACAGTGCGGATCCGTCAACCGCCGGTCCCCAAAATGGATGGTCCGGGGCCATGCGATCCGGATTCTCGAAGTGAATCCGGTCGGCATACAGTGCTGCGCCCATCGCACAGCCGGCATCACCGGGAGCCGGCGGAACGAATAGCCGCTCGAAGCCGGATTCAGCGAGAATCCGGGCATTGGCGACACAGTTCAGCGCCACGCCACCACCCATGCACAGATCGGGCAAACCCGTTTCCCGGCGGAGCGCACAGGCGATGTCCACCAGCGTGTCTTCGAGCACCCGCTGCACGCTGGCGGCGCAGTCCGCGAATCGCTTACCTTCCGGAGTCTCCAAATCGATCGGATCGTACGGGCTTCGGGGCGGGCCGAACAGATCGATAAACCGCGAAGAATAGGAGCGTTGGGTCGTTGTGTGGAATTCGAAGTATTCGAGTTCGAGGGCAAAGGCTCCGTCCGGTGTGCGGCGGATCAGCCGACGGACCTCGTTGACGAGTGTCGGGCGGCCGAAGCTTGCCAACCCCATGACCTTGTACTCACCTTCGTTTACGGCAAAGCCGAGATAGGCCGTAAACGTCGAGTAGAGCATTCCGAGCGAATGAGGAAACCTGAGTTCACGCGTCAGGGTGATCGAGGCGGCACCATCGGGGGGCCGCGAGCCAAGGCCAATTGACAGCGTAGCCCATTCGCCGACACCGTCGGCCGTCAAGATCGCCGCACGGCGCGTGGGTGCGGTGAGGAAAGCGGCGGCTGCGTGCGATTGGTGATGCTCCGTGAACAGAATTTTGCGCCGCGGTAAGCCTAAGTGTGATGAGATCACCCCGCGCACCCAGACTTTCTCGCCGAGTGAATTCTTCATTGCCTTCGGAAATGCACGCCAAGAGCGCGGGAAGGCGCGCAGCGCGCAAGTTAGAATGCGATCGAATTTCAGCATCGGACGCTCATAGAAGACCACGGCATCGAGAGCTTCCGGACCGATGCCGGCATGATCCAAGCACCACTCGATCGCCAACAGCGGAAAGGCGGCGTCATTTTTGCGCCGCGACAGCCGTTCTTCTTGGACCGCCGCAAAGGGCATGCCATCGATGACGAGCGCCGCCGCCGAATCATGATAGTGAGCCGATATTCCAAGAATCTTCATTTCAATACTGCCTGTCGAGCGAAGAGCCGCGATCGGTGGCAACCGGCTGCCATCCCGTGGGCTCCTGCAGAGCGGCGCGTTTGGCGAGGTAGCCAAAGGGCACCAACACAGTGAAATACAGAATCGTCAGGATCAGTCCGCTGATGACGCTCGCGAGCGCGAGCGCCAGCCGCAAGTAACCCTTCCACAGGCGACTTAAGCGAGTGCGCCACAATAGAACGCGGTGGTGCTCGGGTGACACGCGCACGAGCTGCGATAACGTGTAATTCATGTGGTAGGCCTCATCTCGAAGAACCTCTTCAAAGACCGCACGCGTCGACGAATCGCGCTCGAGCACGTCCCGATACGACGCGAAATCAGTCGCGGCCGACTTTTCCGATAGGTGTAGAAAAGCAAGGAGGGCGCCATCTTTCAGCTCCTCGATTCGCAAATCGTCAAGTCCGCGTTCACCGGGCGCCAGCCAGTCCGCCCGGAGGCCGGATCGGGAACTCCCGGGGAGAGCCTTCAATAGAGCCGCGCCGCGCCGACGGAACAATTCCGCATGGCGCTGCTCGTCGCGCGCATGGAATAGAAAGAGCCTGCGCAGCAGCGGATCGGGCGTCACTTCGGCGGCCCGCACCAGATCACGCCCGCCGTCTGCCTCGATTTCGGCGAAGCGAAGCAGTTTGCGGCCACGTCGCGCCGTATCGAGCCAGATCCAGCTATGGAGCGGCCGCAGCAATATCCGAATTATTTCCATGAGAAAAACGGCAACATTGCGTCGCACCATCTAATTGCCCAGCGAAGCGCGGTGGGCCTTCATACACCCGTGTTCTGTGGAATGTGAGTACCTGGAAAGCCCTGAATCGTTACTGACGATACTTGAAGAACAGATCCCATGTTTTCTTGTATTCATCCATTCCGCGCGACTGCAGCGGCGGCGGGACGTCAAACATCACGATGTCCTGCTCATGATGGGCAAAAATACCGGATAGATCATGGCGACGCACAGCGTGCGCCCATGCCTCGATGATCGCTTTGATTGCGCAAGATGCTGCGCGGTTGAACGGACCGGTTCGCCCCTGACGCCGAAGCGGGCGCACCGAAGTCCTTGCGACTCCGGTGCGCCCCTTTTCTCAGTGTTTCAGCTTCAACAAATTCGCCTGATCTTCGCCCGAGTGATTGTCCTCGGTCACGATCATAAAGCCCAAGGCCGGCGTCTTTAAGAATTCCACCGGGTCGATGGCGACGGGTACATCCACGGTGAGGTTGGGCCCCACTGGCACGAACAGGGCATTCGTGATGGACGGTGTGAAGGCGTTGAATGACGCGCTTCCCGTCAATGCTTCCCCGGCACCTGTGTCGTCGAACGCGTTCACGGTGTAGGTGAATCGGGGGTTGGTCGGTGAAATGCCGAGATCCGACGCGAATACCGGCAAAAGGAGGGTTGAGCCATCCGTCGGTGCATCCGCATTGAACTCGACGAATTCCTTGTGGGTTTTCAGATTGACGAGGAAGGTTCCGATTTGGCCATTGGCGGAGCCCGTCTCAACGCTACCGATGTCGCCCGAGAACAGGACGAAATCAAACACACCATCGCCGTTCACATCGATAAAGATATCGTACTCGCCCGATGCCGGATTTGAGAACCGTCCATAGGTGTTCACGGCGAACACCAGGACACTGTCCGTCGGTGAGATCGGGTTGGTTTGGACGCCGACAGCGCGCGGTTCGAAGGCCTCCGCGATCGTCCCGGTCTTCGGGTTCTTCAGGCCCCAGGCGTAGAAATCGCCATTACCGCTGATGACGCCATTACGATTCGTAAGACGGATACTGGGGTTCTTGCCATCGCGGAAATCCGCATCCACGGTCGAGCGTGCTCGTGTCACGAGATAGTACGGCAGGTTGAGACTGACGCCGTTATTCGACGCAAACTCCGGTGTCAGTGTGATGGCACCGGAGGCATCCTCAAAGGCGACATTACCCGAGGCATCATGAGTGGCACCCGCGGTCCCTGCCGGCACGTCAAGGGTCATATGCAGAACCTCTTCATCATGTCCACGCACCGACACCGTCGAACGCGACAAGTGAACCGAATGCGGAACACCGCCCGCTGCGGTTGCAGCTGCCGTGAAGCTGGCCGGCAAGTGCTCATGATTGCGCACGATGAGGTCCCGCTCCTCGTGGAAGTTGCGGGTCAATTCGGCGACGCCAAAGGACATGAGCCCCAAGTGGTCGCCTTCATCGCCGTGCACCGTGACATTGGTGGCGGTAGCTCCCACCGCTTGCACCAGGCCTGCGCCCTCGATTCGCGGTGAATAGTCAGGAAGCGCGGTCGGCGATGCGGTCTGTATGACAGCTGCGCGAAGATCGGCTTCTTTCCAATCTTTATGCGCCTGCACGGCGAGTGCTGCGACACCGGCGACATGCGGCGTCGCCATGGAGGTGCCTGACTCAAGCGTACCGCCGGTACCGGTGCCGCTGGCGGTCGAGAACACATTCACGCCAGGTCCAGTGACGTTAGGCTTCAAAGCGCCGTCGTGGCTGCGCGGACCGCCGGAGCTGAACGAGGCGGCCAATCTAAAGGTGACATCCGGCACATTCGCCGGCACGACCGAGGCTGAGACCGGCGATGGCGCGGCCAGGAATGTGGGGGTGTCACTCAGAAGAAGTTCGATGAACGGAATCTTCGCGGCGTCGATCAAGGGGTTGAAGAACCCGGCCCCGTTGTTGACCACGCCGACCGCGGCGGCACCGGCTGTCTGCGCATTGATGGCTTTCTGATTGAACGAGCAAGTACCGCGCGAGACGATGACTACTGCGCCGGTGACGCCCCCGACCGGATAGTCGGTGGTGTTGCAACCCAAGCTCAAAGCAGTACCGGCAGCGTTCTTGAGAATGAACGCCGGTACGCTGCCGGTCGGCAGCTTCAGGGTGTTGGCTTCGACGCCATTGGCGCCGCCGCCCGAGGACAGCGTGATATGCACGCCATTGGCCAGGAACGCCCGCGCGTTCATCGCGGCGACACTGATGGCATGGCTGGCCGTGCCCGGATCACCGGTGATATAGGGCGCCGGTCCATTGTTGCCCGCGGCCGTGACCACGATGATGCCTGCTTTCGAGGCATTGTCGGAGGCGATGGCGTCGGCGGTGCCGGTCACGCCATACGGCGAGCCCAGCGACATGCTGATGACGTCCATATCGTTATGCACGGCCCACTCGATCGCCTCGGCGACGACGTCAGTGGATCCTGTGCAACCGAATACTCGCACCATATACAGATCGGCGAGTGGTGCGACGCCCGGACCGATCCCGAAACCGGCGGCGTAGGCAGCGTCGTTGTAGGCGCCGTGGTACGTTGCGCCGTCATTGGTGACGCCAAACCCGGCCGCGGTGCCGGATACATGGCTGCCGTGACCATTGCAGTCGAGAGGATTCGGATCCGGCACAGGAACGCTGCCGGTCACGCCTGCGTCGTATTTATCACCGACCAAATCGGTGCCGCCTTTCACCTTGGGCGCATTGGGACCAAACATCGTCGGATCTGCGGGAGCGGTGCTGGTCTTGGCGGCCGCGGCAAATGCCGCAACCGTTCCGGGACCGCCGAAGTTTGCATGGGTGTAGTCGACGCCGGTATCGATGATGGCGATTTTGACGTGCTCGCCGCGAAATCCGGGCACTCCCTGCCACACCGCGGGCGCGCCGATGAACGGCACGCTCACGACATTTTGGATGTTGTACTTGGGTACGCCGACCACTTGCATGACGCCGGGCAAGTTAGACAGTCCCGCAACCTCGCTGCGCGCGATCTCCACTTTCATACCGTTCATGGAGTCGTGATAGTGCGCGAGAATTTTGCCGCCGCGCGAAACAATGCTCGGTTCGAGAGCGGCGTGCTGGCGCGCGACTTGCGTGTGAATCGCCTCATGATCCTGCTGACTGATCACGTGTCCGGGAATCCGCGCGCGCACTTCGGCGACCGACTCGGCGCTCATCGTGACGACCACTTTGACTTGTTCCTTGTCGAGCAGCGACAGCGGCTGCCGGGCGCCGGTCAGTGGCCCAGTTCGGCTCGCTGCTTTAAAGCGGCTCGCACCGGCTTGTTGCGCATCGGCGGCCGGCGGTATCGCGATGAAAGTAATCAGCGCGGTGAGTGCGACCAAGCGAAAGTATCGCGTCCTTCGTGCTGGCGTCGCTTTGACGGCCATTCCTTTGGATCTCTGCATGTTGTTCCCCCATTGAAGATTTTTTACTTGATCTTAAAAAAAACAATGCTCGTGTGATTTACCAGCGAGATGCTCAGTCACTGGCTCAGGACGCTAGAGTACTGCTGCGCCAACCGCAGGGCCAACTTATTTTATCTTGGCCCTTTGTATTCAATTGGACATAACCCGCACTCAGCTCCGGTGCAGTACGTCCCTACACCCACATCAGCTTCTCCGACGATAACTGTGCCTCCCCGTCCCATCGATAGGCCACCAACGGCCCATCGCGTGCCGCACTGTAGTCAAGACAGGCGAACCGCGGCGAAATCACGTTGGGCGTTCCGGTAAACCAGTAATGTCCGAATAACACCGGAGGTCCTGCGTAAGGATGCATCGCCCATTCTGCCGGCATCGGCGCATCGGGAATCTTTTCCATTTCCTCAGGCGGCCCGATCGCCGCCTTGCGGTAAGTGGACAAATCCTCTTGCCACCATCGAACGCGCACTTCGTGACGCAGCTTGCCTTCCTTGTCCTTGAATGAGATTCCAGCGGGAAGCTCCACCTCCAGCCCCTTGCAGACGATCTCGATCGCCTCGTAGAGGGCGTGACCCTTTCGGCTTCCCAGCAAAATCATCTCATCGGTTAACTTTGGGCTCGATCCCAGGGCCTTTTGCAGAAGGTCGATCGAGGGCTGATGCCAGCAGGCATGCACCAACCGTAAGCCAGGAATGTCCAGCCACAACGGCAGCGTTCTGAACCAATCGGTGATTTCCCGCTGCCGATGCGTCCCCTCGACGACGTCCAAGAACGCCTGGTGCTGCTCCCGATTCCCTGGTTTGTGGTGGTCCCGTAAGAATTTTCCCGGATGCTCAGGATCCGGTGTCACCCACGCGATCGCATTGAATTCATGATTGCCCATGATGCAACGAGCAGAGCCGACATCGGCCATGCGGCGAACCAGCTCAATCGTCGCCAATTGTTGAGGACCCCGATCGATCAAATCCCCCAGGAAGACCGCCGTTCTTTCCGGATGGCGCCAGGCGCCGTCCGTGTCGTTGTATCCCAAATGCTGAAGCAGCCCGACCAGCTTATGGTACTGACCGTGCACATCCCCGATGACGTCAAGATTCATTTGGTATCCATCGTGCGGTCGCCGGCGATGCGCCAACATGAAACCAAGCATCCGCCTAACGGATACAAGCATGTGGTAATTGGCGCACTCTAACCCGTTCGAAGGCCGCTTGGGCGTCAGATCAGAGAAGTTCTAAGGCCTCGCAGCCGGCGGTTGACTCAGGCCGCGTGCGCCGCTCGATGCTCAAACAGCACATCAGCTCGACCGGTCGCCTCGACAACCTGGACGACGTAGGGAAGCACGGTCTTGCGCGGAAGCGAGCAACTGGAACTGGCTCGCCACACGGTAATGGCAGCTGCCAGGGCGGTTATGCCAAGGACCAGCGAGGACACCATCATGGCTGTCAGCACTGGATTTCGGCGCAATAAGGTTACGCGTTTGTTCTTATCGGTGCTGATTGTCATAGCGAGACTCCCCCTTCGCTAATCAATACAACACCGCAGGACTGGAAAAGTTCACTCCTTCATCAGGTCAGGCCGTTGGTGCGCCTTTGCAGTCCGGCTCGCACCGTGCTGGTGCGCTAACGGCATGGGGTTCGGCCCCCAAGCCTATCAACTCGGGGGGCCTAAACCCCCCGAGTTGATCGCTTCGCCTCGCGGCTTAGTCGTGGTCGTGGTGTTTCTCCACCGCCGGGATGCCCGCGGCGAACCAAGCACCGCCCACGTTGCGGATCAGTAGCACTGGGCTCGCACAGTCTGAAGGTGGTGCGGGCGTCAGCGCATCATCGATCTCGAAATCGCCGTCCTGCTCGAGCGGAACGCCGGTCAAGGTCGTATTGTGCAAAACGAAGGGCGCTGCCGCTTCACAAATCAAGGTTGCAAACACACTCTGCCCCGCATTGCCGCCGAGGGCGTTGCCGCCGGCGAGCAACAAACCTTTGCCATTGACCCTGATGTGCCCGTCGACCGAAACTTCGGCTTGCAGATCGGCGATGACCCAAATCTGGCCCGGGGGGTTCACTCCGCGCACGACATTTCGGCTGACATTGGGCGACGTACCATCGGCATTCGCGACACCCGCGGCGGTCGATACCGGAATCACGCCGATCCCGCCTTTGAATCTCACTAAGGAATCGCCGCTCGCCGCTGCGCAGGACCAGCCGACCCCCAGAATCACCGCAACCATTGATAATTTTTGGAACACGACACGTTCTCCTTTTTGTATATAGGTACGATCTCAATTCTTGCCGACGTATGGTCTACCGCTCGCCGGCGCACGCCAAGGATGATCGATTCGAGTATCCACGCCGCGGTAGGCGCGAGATGCCGCAGCGCCGCAGCGCATTGCCGCAGCGTGGCTGAGAATTCCGGGGAAGACCGCCCTTGATCAGAACCGGATCGAGAGACCTGCGAGCGCTTCGCCGTAAAATAACCCGTTGCCCTTGATCGCGATCCGACAGCCGGTAGCGCCACCGCAAAACAGGGCACTGTTGTTGTTCAGCAGCACGCCGTAGCCGCGGGCTTCGAATCGGAATCCGACATGCGCGCCGATGGGCACCATCCAGCCGATGCCGATATTGCCCGAGAAGAAAGTCGCCGAATTGAGGCCGCCGGACTTGGGCGTCGCAGTCGTTGCGCCGATGCCGCCCATGACATACGGGCCGCGGCCCACTTCCTCGATGAATGCCGTGCCGCCTAGGTGGTAGTTGTGGAGAGTGAGCCCGTCGTTGTTCGACTGCGGGGAAAACGCGCCGGATGTGAGCGCCGTGTCTTGCTGGCTGTAGAAGAGCTCGATCTGCCTGTTGCTGTCCAACCCGATGTCGACTGCCAGACCAAAGCTCGAACCGTTCTTAAGATCAATGGTCGAGTTGGTGGTGGAATCCGTCACGCTGCCGCCGAAGCGGCCTCCACCGTAGAGCGTGATGCTGCTTTCGTTCTTCGCAGCTGAAGTGGATTGAGCGCGCGCGTATTGCACCGGTGCAACGGCCAACACGACGAGCAACGCCGTTGAGCAGACCGTCCGCATGGGATGAACGTCTAATCCTGAACCTGTGTCCATGATCTGTCCTTCGTATCCACCAGCGGTAAGTCTACACGCCCCTCAGCCGTGGGAGGCCGCGTTGGCCGCATACAACATAATCATCGCTTCGTGCTGCGTGTCCGATTTACCATGCTTAGTCGACGCAACGGCATCGAGATTCGTCTACTATTTGCCTGCGCTATATCGCTGCGTCAGGCAGTGTGTGGAGACGGCAACCGATGTCCAAGAAAACCCGCCACGGCAGACTCAAGAGATCCGGCTTAATGGCCGGCGAGCCCACGCCGCCGTTTCTGAGTGAGCAGCTCATCGCGGAACTCCAAGGGGCCGTCAATGCCGCGCAGCGCAAACGAATGCCCCATTCACTCGACAAAGGTGAGCACAGAAGGGGCGCCAAATCCCTCACTTCTCGGGCCATCGCCGCGGACCCCCTCCCGAATTAGAAGTCCACAGGCGAGAGTGCGCCGAGAATCCGGCCAACCAGAAGAAGCTTTGCCGCCAATGCTCTGCGGCCATTCGGGAAGACTATAGTTGGCGTTTCAAGACGTGCCGGCGTCGCCGCGGCGCTGACAACTTGGGGGCCGATCGTGGAAACAAGACCCGCATTCATCTTTGATCTTGACGGCACGCTGGTCGACAGTGTGTACCAACATGTGCTGGCTTGGCAGGAAGCACTCGACTCGGAAGGGATTGCCCTCTCGGTTTGGCGTATCCACCGAAAGATAGGAATGAGCGGCGGCTTGTTCACCAATCAGCTGCTACGTGAGACGAAGGTCGAGATCAGCGAAGCTGGCAAAACCAGATTGCGGCACGCGCACGCCGCCGCGTATCGGCGCCTGACATCGAAGGTGCGCCCGCTTCCGGGGGCGCGCGAACTGTTGGCGACCTTGAGCCTCGCCGACATTCCATGGGCGATCGCCACCAGCGGCCGCATGGAAACCGCAGCGCCGAATTTGGATCTGCTGGGGGTTGACCCGGCCGTCTCGGTGGTCGTCACCCGCGACGACGTCAAATATGCCAAACCGGATCCTGACTTGTTCGTCGCCGCCGCCAACAGGCTCGGCAGCCCCATCAGCAGCGCCGTCGTTGTCGGCGACAGCATCTGGGATGTGCTCGCAGCCCGGCGCTGCCAAGCACTGGGGGTCGGGCTGCTATCGGGAGGCTATGGAGCAGATGAACTCGAGCGGGCCGGCGCCTATCGCGTCTACGACGACCCGGCGGATTTGCTGAGCCATCTCGATGAGGTCGGGGGCCGGCGCTAACTGGTGCGCAACTTATGAAATCTTCACAATCCCGGAGCAATGGATCATGCTGCCATCCAACATCCATATAGCGGTGTTCTCCGCAGTGTTGCTCACCCTCCGTTGGGGATAATATCTGCGCGGGCAACACGCCGATTCTTTTTGCAGAGCCGGTTCAACGTACCAAATATTTCATTCAAAACTACTCCAACTCAATGAGGAGACTACAGTGAAGTTATCTCTATTCAGAACTGGCACCGCCGCGGCGATGCTGAGTATGATTGGCGCATCGGCTCTGTATGCAGCACCGCACGCAGCGGATCTCGGTGCGCTCAACGCGATTGCGCGCAACGAAACGATGTCGGTGACAGTCGCCTTAAAACTGAGCGACCCGGCCGGCGCAGAATCCATGATGGAAAGACTCGTGACGCCCGGCGATTCGATGTACCTGAAATTTCTGACGCCGGCGCAGGTGGAGCAACAATTCGGCCCGAATGAGGCCGATGTCGCAAGAGTGATTGCGACCCTGAATGCTTCCGGCTTGAGTGCACAAAGAGCGACGTCCACGACGCTGACGGTGACGGGCAAGCCTGCAACTTTCGAGACGGTGTTTCAGACCAGCCTGCATCAGTTCGCGGTGCCCGCGACCGCCAAGGCACCTGCCTCCACATTTCGTGCCGCAGTCGGGACGCCGGTAGTGCCCGCTTCGATCGCATCGGTGGTGCGCGGCGTGATCGGTTTGAATAACAATTCCGTCTACCGTCCGCATCTGGTTGCTGCCCCAACCAAATTGGGCGGCGCGCCGGTTTCACGCATCGCCTCGGGCTCCGCTAGCGGCATAGCCACCGGTAACGAGCCAGGGCTTTTGACCGTGCAGGACTTCGCCGACCTATATGACGTGAACCCGCTGTACGCTCAAGGCGTTTCGGGCAAGGGTCAGACCCTTGCGATCGTTACGTTGGCCAACTTCACACCGAGCGACGTATTCGCGTATTGGAAGTCCTTGAACTTGAAAGTCGATCCAAAACGCCTCAAAGTGGTCAATATCGACGGCGGCCCAGGAAAGCCGAGCGACCGTTCCGGTTCAATCGAGACTTCGCTCGATGTCGAACAATCGGGCGGCATTGCCCCGGGCGCCAATATCATTGTCTACCAGGCGCCGAACACCAATCAGGGTTTCCTCGATGCATTCGCGCGCGCGGTTCACGACAACAAAGCGGACACCTTTTCCTCCAGCTGGGGCCAGTGGGAATTGTTCGACAATCTCGCAACCTCGCCGGTCACCGATGAATTCTCGCACGAGACCGTCAGTGCGCTGCAGGCAACGCATGAAGTGTTCGTCGTGGCAGCTCTGCAGGGCCAGAGCGGTTTTGTTTCCTCCGGCGACAACGGCGCCTATGATGCTTTCAATCAGGAGGATCCGAATCTCGATCCGGTCCCGCCCTTCAATCCGCTGAGCGTGGATTCTCCCGGCAGCGATACGGCGATCACCGCTGCCGGCGGCACGACGCTGCCGGGGCTGCAACAGTTCAACGGGCCGAATGGAACCATCATCAACATCAATGTTCCCCGGGAACGAGTTTGGGGCTGGGATTACCTCGAGCCGCTCTGCAAGGCCCTCAAGCTTGATTTTATTACCTGCGGCATCTTTCCGGCCGGCAGCGGCGGCGGCGTCAGCGTTTTTTTTCCGATACCGGTCTATCAGCTGGGGATTTTCGGTACGCAGTTGAGCCAGCCAAATCAGACCTACACCAATCCGTTCTCGACCCCCGCGGTGACCAAAGCCACGCTTCCAGCGCACTTTCCCGGGCGTAATGTGCCGGACATTTCGTTCAATGCCGACCCGGAAACCGGATACGTCATTTTCTACACCTCCGACGGCGTCGAGTTTCCCGCCGGGTTTGGCGTTCAAACGTTTTTCGGCGGCACGAGTTTCGTAGCTCCGCAGCTCAACGGCGTGACGTCGCTGCTCGGCCAGAACGCAGGGCACAGGCTGGGCTTGCTCAATGTTGAGTTGTATGACTTATCGCGGCTGGGGCTGACATCCGGCTCCCACGCGCCGATTCGTACCATTTCCACGGGCGACAACTGGTTCTACAACGCCCGCAACGGCTATAGCCCGGCGGTCGGCTTGGGCACGATGGATGTGTTCAATCTATCGAGAGTGATGCGTTAGGGTGTGGCGCTTGTCCCTCTTCCGCAGTGCGGGGGAGGGACACCGCGTGGCTCGCCGATCGACCCCGAAAATACTAGCCCACCGCGGGGCGCGAGCGTGCTCGATGGCCCTCGATGGCCTGCCAGATCAGCAGGATGGGTATTCCAAGCGCCAGGTCGCGAGCCCTTTTTAAAACCGACACGGCAAGTCCGAATTCCGCCCCGATACCGAACAAGGGCGACAGAGCCGCGTAAGCGGCCTCCTGCGCGCCCAGCGCATGAGGGATGAAAACGGCCGTGCTTCGAATCGCGCACACCAGGCTCTCGAGCGCCAAGACGGATTTGAGTTCGACCCGCACGCCGATCAGCCGAAAGGCGATCCAGGCGCCGATGGCGCTCGCGATCCACCCAACACCATGAAGCACCATGGAGGCTCCGACTCTCGCACGAGAACGATAGATTGATTTCAGCGCAGTACTGACCGCCATCGTGCGCTGCAAAGCGCCAGGCAAGATGCGCGCCGTAAACTTTTCGATGACGCGGTGCCCATGGCGCTGCAAAGCGAGAAAGACACCGGCAGCGGCGACGGCACAGGCCACGCCGATGAGCAGCGCTTTTAGTAGAGACTGCGCAAAGGAGGTCGGCGGGGCGCGCAGATCCAGGATCAGTACCCCCAACGCAACATAGGCGATCTGCGCCAGCATTTCCGTCGTTACATCAACGATCGTTGATGCATAGACCAAGGGCTCCGGGACGCCATGCAAGATGGCGGCACGTGCACCCAGCACGATTCCGCCAAGTTGGGAGAAAGGCAGCACATCGGTTGCGGCGTCGCGAATCATGCGCGCCCACACGAAAACCCGCAGATTCGCCGGCGACGACTCGGCGAGTAAAACATGCCAAGCACCGCCAAGAACGACGAACAGCCCCAAGGCATAGAGACAAAGCAGGGCAAAACCACTCCATCCGACGGCGACGACCGCGGAAAAGACCGCGCCAATGCCGGTATACGCAACCAGATAGACGGCAAGCGCGAGTCCGAGAAGCGCGACTATGACAACGCGGAGTTTCACGCAGTTCTTAGCGCAGGTTTATGACCGATCGAGCTTTAGGATCGTATAAAACGCCGCGCCAGTCTCGCGAGCGCCGGGACAAACGTGGGCCGCAACAAACGCTGATCGTAATGACTCATGCGCCGCCGGTTTTCGGCCAGGCAGATATCGATCAATTCACCGACGTTGATGTCATTGCCGACCGACTTCGCGCCGGTCACGGTGAAATTGTTGTCCTGTACACCGTTGCCCATATCGCGGGCGATGCCGATGCGCTCCCAAATGAGAAATAGCCAGACGGCCAACACCTTCATCTCAAAGAAAGGCCGCCGCCACAAGGGCATCGTGCGGCGATGCCACGCAGCCCAATTCACGAAGAACAGAATGTGGCGGGCTTCTTCCTGAATGACCGGCTCGAAGGTGTCGACCAGGGCGGCGGGAAAGAATCCGGAACGCTTCGCGGACTCGAACAATCCAAAAGCAAAGAAACTGTCGATGCATTCACTGTAGCCGGTGACCATGAATGCCCACTCCGGGTCTCCCTGCACGACATATTGCGGCTCTGGTGCCAGCGTGACGCCATACGCGGCGACGAGATTGGAGAGCACCAGTTTGTGGCGGCCCTCCTCAAAGGCGTTGAGCTCAATGGCTTTGCGCAACAAGGGATCGGGCGTGACGGCAGCGTAAGAAGCCACGTTGAGTCGCGCCCTGCCCTCGGTCTGCACGGCAATGTCCCAGATCGGCAGGCTCACCAGGCGATCACGGGTTTCTGTGTCGAGATGGGGCCAGTCGATCACCGCCGGCTTGTAGGGATCAAAGGTATCGAGCAACGTCCGGCAGAAGAGAATTTTATGCGCATCGCTGCCCAAGCCGACGGGTCCTTGGGGAAGGGCTTTGAGCTCGCGAGACAATTCAGGAACTCCCGCCATGGGCACACTCATGCCTTAAGACCTCCGAGTTGCAAGGATGCTTCGCTGCGATGATCGGCCGCTTCAAGCGGCATCGTGGCGAGTGCGCAAAAAGTGGAAAAATTCCACGCCCTCGCGCAGCCGGCGCTTCATCATTTCCGGACTTTTGATCATCTCGGCCACAATGGAGGCGATTTTGGACGGACGAAAATAGAATTTCTTGTAGAAATCCTCGACCGAGTCGAAGATCTCGCCATGGCTCAAGTGCGGATAGTTCAGCGGCGCAATCTGCGTGCCTTCCTGCGTCAGCAGATCGACCTCTTCGTTGAACAACCAGCCGTTTTCCTTCGCCTGACGGTAAAGAAACGTGCCCGGGTAGGGAGCGGCGAGCGAAATCTGAATGGTGTGTGGGTTGATTTCCTTGGCGAAGTCCAGCGTTTCCTGGATGGTCTCCCGCGTCTCGCCGGGAAGTCCCAAAATAAATGTCCCGTGTATGACGATGCCCAGCTCGTGGCAGTCCTTGGTGAAACGCCTGGCGAAATCGACGCGCATCCCCTTCTTGATGTTGATCAAAATCTGTTGATTGCCGGATTCATAGCCGACCAACAACAGCCGCAAACCATTGTCCTTCATGATTTCAAGCGTCTTGCGTGGAACATTGGCCTTCGCGTTGCACGACCAAACGACTCCAAGTTTGCCCAGCTCTTTCGCCAGCGCCTCGACCCGCGGCAGATTGTCCGTCAAGGTGTCGTCGTCGAAAAAGAATTCCTTTACCTGTGGAAACGCCGCCTTCGCCCATTTCATTTCAGCAGCGACATTCTCGACCGAGCGCACACGATAACGATGTCCTCCCACCGTCTGAGGCCACAGGCAAAAGGTGCAGCGCGATTTGCAGCCACGGCCGGTATAGAACGAAATGTAAGGATGCTTGAGATAGCCGCCGAAATAATTCTCGATCTTCAAATCGCGCTTGTAGACCGGTGTCACCCAGGGCAGTGAATCCATGTTCTCAAGGATCACGCGATCATCGTTATGCACGATGACGCCTTCGCGATTCCGATAAGAAAGCCCCTTGATATCGCTTAAGCTGTGGCCATCCGCCACTTCTTTGACGGTGAAGTCGAATTCGTTACGAGCCACGAAGTCCACGGCGCGTGCCACAATCAGACTTTTCTCGGGCTCAACCGCTACTTTGGCGCCAATGAAGCCGATCTTGATGTCGGGATTGATCGCTTTGATCATTTCGGCCGTCTTCACGTCCGATTTGAAGGAGGGGGTGGATGTGTGCATCACCACCAGGTCTCGGTCTTTGAACTCGCCGGCAATGTCCTCAAACGACAGGCGATGTGGCGGCGCATCGATCAGCTTTGAGCCCTCGACGAGGGCCGCAGGCTGCGCCAGCCAGGTCGGGTACCAGAAAGAGCGTACCTCGCGCTTCATCTGATAGCGGGCACCGGCACCGCCGTCAAAACCGTCAAACGAGGGCGCTTGCAGAAACAGAGTTCTCATGGCGTTATCCTTACAATCGATTCTATCAAACATCGCGGTTCACCTGAAATTGGTGATCGCGCCATCTCTCGTGACCTGGAGCCACGCAATTCCCTGCCGCCCGGCCGGCCCGCAGGGATTGATAAGTGACAGTATTATGCTCTGCGCGACAAAGTAAAGGGGCCGGGAGCGGCAACGGGGCAATTCGCGATTTTGCAGCGCCACCTGAGGCCGATGCCGGACCACGTCCAATCGCACGACAACCCAACAAGTGTGAGTGGTGAGACCTTGCCTTTGCACGCGGAGTTCCACATACCGCCGCCGTCACCGCTGAGATTGTGTGCTGCTTGCCCGGTCCGCGCCCGATGGCATATTGTGCCAGGCCCAATTCCGCATTCATCAAGGGATAACTTCCATGACCTTGACCACACGCAAACTAGGCAGCCAAGGCCTGGAAGTATCCGCCATCGGCTTAGGCTGCATGGGCATGAGCCAGTCCTATGGAGCGGCGGACGAGGCGGAATCCATCGCGACCCTGCATCGCGCCATCGAACTGGGCTGCACCTTCCTGGATACGGCGGAGGCCTACGGCCCGTACACCAATGAGGAACTCCTCGGGCGCGCACTCGGGGCCAAGCGCGCGAAAGTTACGATCGCCACCAAATTCGGATTCGAGCTCAAAGACGGCAAAATCACCGGCACCGACAGCAGCCCCGCGCACATCCGCGAGGTCGTACATGCCTCGCTCCAACGGTTGCGCACCGATCACATCGATCTACTCTACCAGCACCGTGTTGACCGCAAAGTGCCCATGGAAGTGGTCGCCGGCACCGTGGGCGAGTTGGTGCGCGAGGGGAAGGTTCGTTTCTTCGGCCTATCCGAAGCCGGAGGCAGCAACATCCGCAAGGCCCATGCCGTGCACCCGGTCTCCGCGGTTCAGAGCGAATACTCCTTATGGGAGCGCAATCTCGAGCAGGACGTGATTCCGCTCCTGGCGGAACTCAAGATCGGACTCGTACCATTCTCCCCGCTCGGCCGTGGTTTCTTGACCGGTGCAGTCAAACGCGCCGAGGAGTACCCGGCTGATGATTACCGCCGCATTGATCCCCGCTACCAAGGCGCCAATTACGACGCCAATGTTGCCGCCGCGCAGACCGTACGCGACATCGCCAACACCCAACACGCGAAGCCAGGACAGATTGCCCTCGCCTGGCTGCTCCAAAAATCGCCGTCGATCGTGCCGATCCCTGGCACCAAGCGCCGCACCTACCTTGAGGAGAACGTCGCCGCAGCCAGGATTTCTCTCACTCCCGCTGAAATGAAGGCTTTGGACGACGCCCTGGCGCCCAGCAGAGTATCTGGACCTCGATACGGCGCGAGTATGATGTCGATGATCGATCGTTAAATCCTGTGCCACGAGAGTCATCGTGAATTGGAGCACAACCGATGCAGCGCGACCGCGGTATAGAGAAGGACAAATTATCGGCCGCACATCCGGTGGACGGCCGGCGCGCAGTGCTCAAGGGCGCTGCGGCGGCGATCATCGGTGGCAGTAGCCTTCCCGCGCTGAGCGCGGCAGCAGGCATTTCAGACGCGGCAAAGTCCTCATCACGCAACAACCGCGCCGGTGATTTGAACTCGATCAAGGCAGCGGCCGGCACAGCCGAAGTCGTCACCGACTCCGGCGCGGTATCAGGATACATCCGCAAAGGTATCTTCACCTTCAAAGGCATTCCATACGCCGCCAGTACCGAGGGCGATCGTCGGTTTCTGCCGCCGATCAAACCCAAGACGTGGAGCGGCGTTCGCAGTTGCCGCCAGTACGGATACGTGTGTCCGCAAGCGGCGCGTACCGGGTGGGCGAATGATGAAGAGGCGTTCCTGTTTTCGTGGGATGACGGGGTACAGTCCGAAGACTGTTTACACCTCAATCTGTGGACGCCGGGGATCAACGACGGCAAGAAGCGACCGGTCATGGTGTGGCTGCACGGCGGCGGTTTCGCGGCCGGTTCAGGGCAGGAGCTGCTGTCGTATGACGGCGAGAATCTGGCTCGCCGCGGCGATGCCGTCGTGGTGACCCTGAATCATCGCCTCAACGTGTTCGGTTTCCTGGACCTATCGAAATACGGCGAGCAGTACACCACCTCGGCCAACGTGGGCATGCTCGACATCGTGAGCGCGCTGGAGTGGGTGCGCGAGAACATCGCCGGCTTCGGCGGCGATCCGGCGCTGGTCACGATCTTCGGACAGTCCGGCGGCGGTGCCAAGGTGAGCACATTGATGGGCATGCCGGCGGCCAAAGGGCTTTTTCATCGGGCCATCGTGGAAAGCGGCTCCATGCTGCGCCCGGGAAATCAAGAGAAGTCGCAACGACTCGCCGATTTGGTGGTCGCTGAGCTCGGGCTCACGCGTGACACGATCGACCGGATCCGCAACCTTCCCGATCAACAGATCTTGCAAGCCGGTCAAAAGGTATTGCGAGAACACAACCCCACGCCGGCGGGAATTCCTAACTTTCGAAAGTTGGCGGATCTATTGGGGTTTGTGCCCGTGGTGGATGGGAATGTTCTGCCGGCTCACCCATTCGAGCCTCGAGCCTCCGCGTTGTCGGCGCAGGTTCCGATGATCATCGGCACGACCTTGAATGAATTCGTGACCGCACTCAATCATCCGGAATACGAGAACATGACCTCCGCCGATCTGGAGCAGCGAGTCCGCGCCTCCTTCGGCGATAAAGCACCGCAGGTATTGGCGGCCTTTCGCCAACGCACGCCGAACGCCAAACCCTTCGATGTATGGTCGCGAATTGCCGCCTCCTCAGTGCGCCGATCCGCCCTCGAGCAAGCCACCGCCAAAGCCCTCGGGGGCGGCGCGCCGGCCTATGTGTATTGGTTTGCCTGGCAAACGCCGATGCTGGACGGGCGGCCGCGTGCGTTTCACTGTTCGGAGATCGCCTTTGTGTTCGATAACACGGAGCGCTGCGAAAATATGACCGGTGGAGGCGCCGACGCGCGCGCGCTCGCGGCCATCATGAGCGAGGCGTGGATCCATTTCGCAAGAACCGGCAACCCCAATCACGCCGGCATGCCTCACTGGCCCGCGTTCTCGATGAGCACCTCGCCAACCATGATATTCGACAATCGATCGCGGGCCGAAAACGGTCCAGACGCCGACGAGCAGCGAAGTGTTGCGGGCGCATGAATACGCCGACGCCAAGGTATGGGTGTGGCCTTTGAGCTGCGTTGAACTCATCACGTCGCCGTCCCCGTACTCTTCCCCGACTTATTCAAGCGACTGCCGCAATGTGGACACACCCACTCCCCCAACACCATGTGCGACCTGAAAAACGAAACCCGGCGCAGGGATATCGGCGTGCGACAGCTCGGGCAATGATCCAATTTGATCTTAGGTGGGCGCCGGCGAATGCTGACCAGCACGCCGAGCGCGATCAAGGCAATGAGGGCTAGAAAAAGCCAAATGATGCCGTCCATGACTTGAGCCACCTCCATGTCTAGCCTCGGATTCTAGCCTTCTTAGTCTGGCCGGGCCATTCGTACATACAACGCGATGCAACGCATCATTTGTTTTTTGTAGGGAAATTCCTACACTCCTTCAATACTCACCCCACTGCGTCTCCTACAAAAATGCTCTGCTAACCTGCGCTTCCTTTTACCCCAGGTAGATGTAAAGACGCCATGGATTCCGCTCTGCCAGTAAACAAGCGACACGATTATCGGCAGGAAGCGCAATCAATTCGCGCCATCGCGAGTGAGATGAAGAATCCAGAAATACAGGAGCAGCTCATGCTGATCGCATCGCTCTACGATAAATTGGCCGATATCGCCGAGCACGCCGGCCACGCGGTTCCTCCAAGGGCGGTCGGTCGCAGAATGGGAAAAAACTGACGCGGTGTAGGAGATCAGACCCGGGTAGATTGGGGCGGCAGGCTATAGAGACATCCGGCGCTGTTGAGCACAATCTGTTTTGGATTGTCAGAAAGGAGCGGCCAAAGGATGGTCAAGCCAGATCACAGAGACCCGGGTAAGGTTCTGGAAGAGACGGCGACTTCGATCAGGAACCTGATTCAGGACCTTGAGAACCGAGAAATGCAGGGCGCTGTCGTCACTGCGGCTGAAATTAGAAAGATAGCCGGCAAATTGCAGGCGCACGTCGAGGTTCTGCTCGCGGCTTCCAACAGCCTTCGGTCTGTGTAGTCGAAAGGGGCATCTTAAGCATTGACCGGTACTGGGCGTCTTGACGTTGCCGCTAGTCGAACGATGCCAGGTCAATTGCCGCAGCCATCGCTTTGTATCCCATCGCTGGGGTGCAAATGAAGCGACCTCAAACCCCTTCCACGATCCCCCTAAACCCGCACCTGAGCGATAACGCGCTCGCGGCTACCGCCGACGTGTGCGGTGGCGCGACGAAGCTGGATGAGCGAAATGATATGCAACAAAATCGCCAGCGGCACCAGAAACGTTGGAATCAATACCAACGGAAACATCGAAATGAGTACGTTGGGGCGCTCGAAGGCAAACAGTTGGAAGGCCGAAGGCGCGGTGAGGAACCCCGTGCCAACCGCAACGATGAGATCGGCAATCCCCAACAAATTCCACTGCAAGACGGTCCGGGGTTTAAGTTGCCGCCCGCCAATCGCGCCGATTCCGATAGCTGCCGCCAGTAGACCGACGGCCACGTCGCCCAACCCTGCCGGCAGCGCAAACAGTCCTGGTAACAAATGCGCGGCAAAGAGGACCAAGAAGATCACCCCCTCCACGCGGTAGAACTGAATTGCAATGACCCACCGCCCGGGTACGGCGTCTATGAGCCGTGAAACGGCCGGCCAACGCCAGATCATTAAGCAACCAATCAGGATCGGGATAGCAATGCCAAATTGAATCGTCGGTATTCGACTCGTGGCGGCGCTGTAAACCCCCGCAAGTGCGAGCGCAACGGCGATTACAAACCAGCCGACCAGCAGGGATGCCGTAGCTTGTACGGTCCGTCTGCGGTCGCTATCGCTCCAATTGGACCGCTTGAGAGCCCGAGTTACGCCAACAACAACGGCAACGATCGTTGCGACGCAGCCGGCGACAACCGTGAACAAAAGATAGGTTGGGATGCTCATTGTGCCTCCTAGGGACGACGCTTCAATCACTCTGTTTTGCCCGTCAGGCGAATCTTGGGCTTACTTCCTGCGGATTGGCTGCCGAGGATCATCCGCCGGGCCATCTCATGCGGATCCCGCGCGACCTTGCGATCGCCCGCCGCGCTGACGGCGCGCAATCCATCAGCATCGATGACTTGTTTTTTTTTGATCTGGCGACCCAATATCATCTCGCGTGCTTGTGCCTGCCCGTCTCGAGCAATCGACTTTGCCGCCGCTGAAGACCGGAATGCCACCCCAGCCTCAGGGCCGTACCTTGAATCACGTCCGCCAGAGAGAAGCAGTCTTGCCTGTTCCTGGGCATCTCCAAGCACCTCCGTCGCTGCCAGCGCGCGAGCACCCCCAAACGCGAGCAGGCCAAGACCCAAGATCACCCGTACAACTATTGCACCTTTCATAAATCCTCCATTCGCGTTAGCCCTATATACATGCAGATACATATATCATGTTCAGTAAAAAGGCATCTGCTTATTAATGTATATGCATATACTTGAAGCTGATCAGTGCACACGCATTCTTCGACTTGTCATGCATATGCATGTATCATGCCCACACCATGAAATTACAATCCTTACCGTGCTATTGCGCCACATTGCGTCAGGCGGCTCGAGCCGCCACGGCACTTTACGAAGAGGCGCTCTCAGATAGCGGCGTCCGGTCGACGCAGTTTACGATCCTGCAGGCTCTCAAAACGGCGCCGAATTTACAGACGACGGAAGTCGGTCAGCTCCTCGGCATAGACCAAACAACGGCCACGCGAACGCTGGCACTGATGAGGAAAAGTAAGCTTCTAGGCGATTCCACCGGCGCTGATCGGCGCGAGCGGAGATGGCGCCTTACTCCGCTCGGGGAAGCCACTTACCGCAGACTTCTCCCGAAATGGGAGTCGGCACAGGCGATGATCGAGCGCCGACTGGGGCGCGCTGAAGCGATAGCGCTGAAGAAATACGCGTTTACCGCAGCCAATGCCCTGTCCGCCGGCGGATGAGAACGCTCACTAGCAGGTTAGCTCAATTGTCCGGCCGGGCAAAGCCGGCCAGGGCCAACACAGGGTTTCACAGGGGCGCGCTATGATACCGATCACCTCGGTATGAATGGCCGCGACATTCACTCCTGAGAAAGATTTTGCAGCTCTTCCACCGCATCGGCGAAATCCAGCTTGAACTCCTCGACGACCTGTCGCGCCGTTTTGACGCTGTCGATGAGACCCACGCCTTGTCCCACGAAGTAAGTCACCAGAGTCCGCGCGGCGGGATTGCCGGCGGCGGCAGAACGCTCAATCGCGCGCAGCGCGCCCTCACTGATCAGGGACTGCAGCGGCATCGGCAGGGGGCTGGGACTGCCGGGCAGTTCCCACGCGTCGGTCCAGCTCGAGCGCAGCTGCCGGGACGGCTTGCCGGTTCGTCCCCGCGAGCGCACCGTGTCGCGCGATGTCGCGGCAATCATCTTTTCCCGAAAAATCTCCGAGGTCTCTGATTCCGTCGTCGCCAGCCAGACCGAACCGGTCCAAGCTCCGGCGGCGCCCAGCGCCATGCAGCCGGCCATTTGACGCCCCGTCATGATGCCGCCGGCGGCGAGGACGGGAATGTTGCCCAAAGGTTTTATCGCCTTCAGTACCTCGGGGACCAGCACCAGCGTGGAAACCTCCCCGCAGTGACCGCCCGCCTCGCCACCCTGAACGACCAGAATATCGACGCCGGCCTTGGCCTGGCGGATCGCATGCTCTTTCGCGCCCACCAATGCCGCGACCGGCACGCCATGGCGCTTGCCAAGCTCGATCATCGATGGCGGCGGGACGCCGAGCGCATTGGCGATGAGCTTGATCGGGTGACGAAAGGCGGCTTCGAGCGTTTCGAGCGCTTGGCGAGGATCGTAGGGCGGTGCGCCGTCGCGCACCTGATCCGCGGGCACCGGCACATGGTTGCGCTTCAGTAGATCGGCGACGAAATCGCGGTGCGCCTGTGGTATGCGGGCCGCCAGTGCGGCAGCGGTCAGCCCCGTCTCGCCGCGTGTCACGAGATTTTCGGGGATCAACACGTCGAGCCCATAGGGCTTGCCATCGACGTGCTCGTCGATCCACTGCAGTTCGATCTGGATGCTCGCAGGGGTGTGGCGAGTGGCGCCGAGCACACCGAACCCGCCGGCGCGGCTGACGGCGGCGACCACATCCCGGCAATGGCTGAATGCGAACAGCGGAAATTCGATGCCGAGTGTCTCGCAGAGGGGCGACTTCATTGAGCGCGCTACTTCGGTACGAAATCCTTAGGCTTCGAGGAGCCGCCGCCGAACAGAAACTTCTCCATTTCCGCCACCAAAAAGGCGCGTGCCTTCGGCTCGATCGGCGTCAACCGATTCTCATTGATCAGCGTGGTCTGGTGCGCCACCCATTGCGCCCACGCGTCCTTGGAAATGTTGTCGTAAATCCGCTTACCCAACTCGCCGGGATACGGCAGGTAGTCGAGGCCCTCTGCCTCTCGTTTCAGCAATACACAGTGAACCTTGCGTGCCATGCATCGAATCTTACGCTATTCATTCCCGGCCGTGCGCAGGCGCTCGAACAGCCGGCGGATGGGTTGAGGCAGGCCGATTCGCGGCGGCGCTTCGAGCGGATACCACCGGTGAGTGCCCGCATCGCGCACAGTCGTTGTTCTCGCGCATCGCACCCGCAGCGGATGTAAGCGCAAGTCGAAGTGCGTAAATGCGTGATCGATCGGCGGCAATGGTTGCGAGTCTGGCGTGTCGCCGAATTCCTGGCGGCACCATGCCAGAGCATCGCTTTCACTCGCAAATTGCGGCGGTGACCACAGTCCACCCCACACGCCCGAAGGCGGCCGGCGCTCCACCAGCACGGCGGTCGAACCGTTGTGCTGAATCTGGGCAATTAAAATCGTCGCCTCGCGCGAAGGCCGGACGCGTTTTTGTTTTGCGCCCGGCAATTGCGTTTGGCGTCCTTCGAGGGCCGCAATACACCCGGCGTTCATCGGACACACGCTGCAGGCGGGGTTTGAGCGGGTGCACACGGTGGCGCCCAAGTCCATGATGGCCTGCGTGTATGCGGCGACGGCTTCAGCGGGGGTGCACGCATCGGCCTGCGCCCACAAGGCTGCCAGCACCGCCGCTGAAGTGGGATCTCCGGCGATCCCAAAGAAACGCGCCAACACGCGCTTGGCATTGCCATCGAGAATGGGCTGACGTTGACCGCCCGACAGGGCCAGGATCGCCCCCGCGGTGGAGCGTCCAATGCCGGGCAGATCCATCATGGCCTGAAGCGCTTGCGGAAACTCGCCGCCGTATTGCGCGACGACAACTTGTGCGCAGGCCTGCAGATTGCGCGCCCGTGCGTAGTACCCCAGGCCCGTCCAAACATGCAGCACCTCATCGAGAGGCGCTGCTGCCAACGACGCCACATCGGGAAAGCGCGCCATGAAGCGCGCGTAGTAGGGAATCACCGTGGCCACTTGCGTTTGCTGCAGCATCACCTCCGACACCCACACCCGATACGGCGTGGGATTGCGCTGCCACGGCAACCCTTGACGGCCATGCAGCGCGAACCAATCGAGCAGGCGCTGCGCAAATGCTTCAGGCTCCCAGCTCACTTGCTGAACAGTCCTTGCAGCCCGTTCTTCTTTAAGATGTCCTGAAGCTTCTGCTTCAATTGATCCTTGGCAACCGCTTCGATGTCGGGCCTCACGGTGGGAGCGGAGTAGGTCCCGGTAACTTTGAGCGGAATATCCGTGCTCCTCGCGGGCGCCGTCGCGACGGCGGCCAACAACTTGAAATCAATGGCCTTCGACGACAGATTGGCGCTGCCCTGCCCGGTCACCTTGAGCGCCGATGAGGCGATGTTGAGATCGTGTGTTTCCGCAACGCCGTTGGCGATCTGCGCCGAAGTCTGGAAGACCTCGAACGGGGTACGCCCGGTGTTATCCCGCGGCGGCGGCGCCGATTTATCGATCAGCGCTTGCGCACGGCCGATCTCGTAGCCGACGTCGATGCCTTCCAAGGCGCCATCCGCCAGATTCGCTTCCAGATGTCCGCTCAAGGTCTTGAGCAACGCATCCACGGTGGCGCCGCGCGCCGTTGCTTTCAGGTTGAGCGTCGCCCGTCCCGACAAGCGTCCCTTCTGAGCGCTGCCTGAAAGCAATCGCGCCATATCGACGCCCGTAAGATGCTCATCGACACTCAAGGCGGGTACGGCGCCGCGCCTATCCAACGTGATGTCACCGGAGTAGCGGCCGCGATCGATCTGCGCTTCGATGGGAAACAGGTGGATCACGTTGTCCTCGGCGACGAGCGTGATGTTGAGACTACTCAAGTCCACGCCGGCAACGTGCGCCGCCTTGAGCCTGAAGGTACCGCGCGCGTCGAGCGGTGTCGGGCTTCTGTCAGCGGCGTCGGCGGCAGACGGTGGGTCGGCGGTGGCCCCCTGCGGAGCACGATAGCGATCAAGGTCGATCTGATCTGCTTTCAGGTCGAACTCAATCGCACCTTTCGCGCGGGTATGAAACTGGATATGGCCTTGAAGCTGCGTGTCATCGAGGCGCAAGGCCAGGTTGCTCAAGCTCACCGCGTTGGCACCGTAGGCAAAATGCGTGGTGGCCGACAAGGCCGACAGCGCCTTGGCATCTCGGGTCGTCGGCAGGGTAACCCCAAGCCGTGGCGCGAACTCGCGCAGCACCAGCGGCGCCAAGGTTGCGCTGCCCGTCATGCTCAAATCATCGAGAATGTGTGTGGCGGAAACCTGGCCGTTCACATGCGCGCCTTCGTAACTCAGGGTGAATGCGGGCACCGCCAGCGTCTGCTGGGTGAGATTGACCTGCAAGACCGGGGCCGACAGATCCCAATTCGTCGGCCGACCCGAACCCGCTCGAGTCAGTGTGCCGCTGAAGTTCACGGCGGCAATCTGCCATTGCACAAGCTGCGCATCCTCGCTCAAGTTGAATTGGGCATTCATCGAGATCTGCTCGCCCGGGATGCCGCGATTCGCATCAAAGGTTGCCCTCACGGGGATCACCTGATCGGCGGCAGCGGAACCTGTTTCCAGATGGATGTTCTCGACCGTGGCGCCTTCATAGCTTAGGCGTCCGTGCAGCACGCTGAGGCGGGCGAACGGCGTCGAAGCGCGCGGTGCATCATGATCCGCGTCCGCCTTTGCAACGCGGGGAGGGTTTGAGTCCGCATCCTGCCAGTTGCCCCTGCCCTCGGCGTTCTTGCGCAAGCGCACATCGAGACCTTCGATCTCCACGCGCGCGACTTCCAGGCGTTCGCGCAGCAGCGGCAGCAACCTGACGCGCACTGCGGCATGCGCAAATGCCAGGAAGGGCTCCTCGCTGAATCCGGGGGGATTCCCCAGGGTGGCCGGTCCCAATTCCAGGGCGATCCAGGGGAACACCGACAGCTTGATATCGCCGGTCAACTGCAACTCTCGTCCCGTGGACTCCTTGACGGCAGCGGCGATTCTGCCCTTGTAATGGTTCGGATTGACGAGCAGCCACACGCCGAGCAGCACGGCGCACACCAGCACGCCGATTCCTGCCGCCAAACCGCCCAAAACCTTGAAGTTACGCATGCCTTTCACTCGGGATTGAGAGGTCGATCATAGCTCAAGCGGTGCCCCCACCCGCCGATACCCTTAAGATGTTGGGTGCAGACCTACCCGGTTACGGAATCCGCATGCGACGCTGGACGAATCAGAACAAGTGCCAACAACGGCGCCGAAGCCTTGGAACGAATCGCCCCCTGCAGCTTCGATGCGGTGCTGATGGACTGCCAAATGCCCGTGATGGATGGGTTCACGGCAACGCGCCGCATTCGCGAACTGGAGTCAAGCCGCGGACCTAAGCGTCTGCCGATCATCGCGCTGACGGCCAATGTCATGAGCGAAGATCGCGAAAATTGCCTTGCTGCCGGCATGGACGCGCATCTGGGCAAGCCGATCGAGCCGGCCCGGTTGATCGAAGCCTTGAGTCGATTCTTGAAGGCGCGGGCGGCTGCGCCGCCGATCGACCGTGCAGCGCTGCGCGAGCTGACGGGCGGCGATGCCGAATTCGAGCGGGAGCTGGCGGAGACCTTTGTCAGCAGCGGCGATTAATGCCTCGCCGAAATCATGGCGGCGTTGAAGGTGAGCGACTTCGACACCGTGCGCAAACGCGCGCATTCGTTGAAGGGGGCCAGCGCCAACATTCACGCCTTGGATTTGAGCCAGGCGGCCTCGAGCCTGGAGGACGCAGTGCGCGAGAATTCCATTCCCGCCATCGGCGGCTCGGTGGCGGACCTGTCCGAGAAGCTGGCGGCCGTCAACGCGGAATTACGCCAAGCCGGATAAGCGATCGCTTTTTTTACCCGTGTACCGCCAGCGCGAGCGCTGCGCCGAATTCCTGGCCGGTCGAGCAATTTCGCCCCGACAATTTGCTCTTGTACAGACTCTCATCCGCCGCCCTGATCAGGGTCTCGACGCTTAAAGTCAGGTCGGGGCCGTGCGGTCCGGTCGAGGCCACCCCGAAGCTTGCCGTCACGACGGCATCGCCCGCCCGGGTCGCGAACGGTGTCGCTGCGATGAGCTGGCGAATTTTCTCAGCGACGATGACGCCCTGGTCGTGCGTGGTTTCCGGCAGCACGATGAGGAATTCCTCGCCGCCGTAGCGCGCCATCCAGTCGCTATTGGTGCGAATGGTCTTCTGCGCCCGGCAGGCAAATTGCTGCAGCACGTCATCGCCCGCGGCGTGGCCGCGCTGATCGTTGACCAGTTTGAAATGATCGAGGTCGCACATCAGCACCGACAGCGGATACGCGTAGCGCCGGCAGCGCTCGAACTCGCGCGGCAATTGCTCCATCAAGTAGCGGCGATTGTAGGCGCCCGTCAATGCGTCGGTGATCGATAGAATCCGGTTGCGCTGATTGGCGACCCGCAGCGAATGCTCGAGCGCCAGGATGCGGCGGCCGGCATTCAGCCGTGCGATCAGTTCGGCTTCATGCACGGGCTTGACCAGGTAGTCATCGGCACCCGCCTCGAGGCCGGCAATGATGTGCTCCTTGGCGTCGCGCGCCGTGAGCAGCAGTGCATACACGTAGCCGTCGAGCTGCATGCTGCGCACGGCCTTGCACAGGGCGACCCCGTCCATCTCCGGCATCTCCCAGTCGGTGACCAGCATGGGGTAGTAGCGCTTCGTCATCTTGTCGAGCGCTTCGGAGCCGTTGGCGACGGCATCGACTTCGTAGCCGGCGTTCTTGAGAAAGCGGGTCATGAGCATGCGCGTGACCGGGTCATCCTCGGCCAGCAAAATTGCCGGTGATGCTTCAACTGTGATCGGCGTCACAGATTCCGTCTCAGACACTGTAATAGACCCCGCACACCTGAGCTTCTCGTACTTTGAGATATCGGCTCGATTCTCTGTGCCTGAATCATGGGTGACAACCGTGTTACAAATCTCGGCACTACCACTCACTGGTGCAGATGAGTGCCCCGATTCCCACTCAATTCGGGAATTTGGCGGGTTTTCCCTTCTTCAGATAGCGGCTCAACCGACCGATATCGAGGAATGTGCGAATCATGCCCCTCGAGCTGCAACTTACCCGCCCCCGGTGCGCGGGCCATGCAGGCCAGCGGCGACGGATTTTGGGAATTGGATCTGGCCGACGGCTCCGCCTGGTTCAGCGACTGGTTCTGCACCCGTCTGCACTGGACGGAGACCGCCAGACGCCCCGCATTTCACGATTTGCGTCCGATCATGTCGCCCGCGACCTGGGATGCGCTGCTGCGCAAACTGCGCTCACATCTCGAGGAGCGCTCGCCGCTCGACGCAGAGTTTCAAGTAAAGCTCGCCGCAGGCCGAACCGAGTGGTGGCATATGCAGGGCTCGGCGCAGCGCAACGCGGTCGGTCTCCCCACGCATTTCGCCGGCTGCGTGCGCGACGTCACCGCCACCCGCGCGCCCCAAACGGGGGATTAGGGACTGGGCACGCCGCTGGGTGTGGGCGTCGCAGGATTGGCTTCGCGGCCGGTAAACCAATTCACCGCGTACTGAACCAACTGCGTACCGGTATTCAGGTTGAGTTTGCGTTTGATCCGCTGGCGGTGGGATTCGACCGTCTTGATGCTCAGGTTCAAGGACTCGGCGGTTTCCCGGGTACTCATCCCCTTGCCGATCATGTGCAGAATCTGCAACTCGCGATTGCTCAAGCGATCGATGGGATTGGCCGAGATATACGATCCGCCGGCCGCGAATTTCTGAATCATGTTGTTGCCGACGGCCTCGGAGACATAGATGCCGCCGTCCAACACCCGCCGCAGCGACACGAGAAATTGCTCGCTGGCAGCTTGCTTCATGATGTAGCCGTTGGCGCCGGCCGAGAGCATGCGCTCCGCATAGATCGTTTCATCGTGCATCGATAGCACTAATATCGGCAACTGCGGATAGTGGGCGCGTACATCGCGGACCAATTCGATGCCATCGCTTTGCTTCAGGCTGATATCCGCGATCATCACGTCGGGATTGAGTTCTTTGATCGCGGTGCGCGCATCGCGCGCCGTTTCCGCCTCGCCGCAGACGATCAAATCCTCTTCATTCTCCATGATGCGCCGTAAACCCTGACGCACGATGGGGTGATCATCGACGATCAATACCCGCCGTACCCGGCGTTTGCCCGCATTAATTCCCGACTGTGACATCGACGATCGAATCCACGCGCCGCTGGCTGCCATGAGTGCACTCCCCTGAAATGCCGTACTCGAATTGTATCCTACCTGGCACGGCCCGCTAACCCGTTACCGTGACCATCGCGCCGTGCGGCCGGTTGGCGGCGATTTCGAACTTGGCACCGATCATGTCGGCCCGATATTTCATGATTTTCAGGCCCATCCCCGCGGAGGCGGGTAAGGCCGGCTTCAGGCCGCCGCCGTTGTCGGTAATCCGCAGCGAAAATCCGCTCTCCCTCGCCAGCAGCGCAATGTCCACCAAGGTGGCGCGCCCGTGCCGCGCGGCATTCGTCAGCGCCTCCTGGGCGATGCGGTAGAGGTGGCTCGCGTTGGTTTCGGTGGGCGCGAATCCAGGCCAGACTTCCGCGCGGAAATTCACTTCCAGGCCGTACAAATCGCGGCTGCGCGCGGCGAGCGCCCGCAGCGCTGCGGTCAGACCACCGGTTTCGGTGGTTACGGGTAGAAGCCCTCTCGCCAATGAGCGCGCCGTCTCGATCGATTGATTGACGTGCCCGACGATTTCATTCACGTTGCCGACGACATCGGGGCAGCGCGCGGAAATCCGGCCGGCCAGGCCGCGCAACATGAGCGCGACCCCGGTGAGTTCCTGGCCCAGGCCGTCATGCAGATCACGGCCGATGCTGCGGCGCTCGCGACCGGATACGTCGAGGATTTCCTGCTCCAGGCGTTTGCGCTCCGTGATGTCCCGCATCGAAATCGAAATGCCGGTGGCCACACCGCCGTCGCGCACCAACACCGCGCGATTCTCAAAATACTGCGCGCGTCCTTCATGCGCGATTTCGAATTCAAACGTGGCCGTCTCGCCGGTTTCGAGAATGTGGTTCAGCTTCTGCAATACGCTCGCGCGGGCGGCCTCCGGCAACAGCGTGGCGATATCGCGGCCGATGATGTGCTCCATCGCGATGCCATTGACGCTCTTGTTCACGAATCGCACATGCAACGCCGTATCCAGCAGAAACAGCGTATCGGCCGTATTCGTGGTGGTCGCGCGCAACAATTCTTCCGAGCGCCGCAAGCGCCGCTCGGAATCGCGCCGGGCCGTGACGTCTTGAATGACGCCCACCAATCCGCGCGGGACCGCACCCTCGAACAAGGGCCTGGCGGTGGTCGCATAGGAGCGATAGCGGCCATCCATGCCGAGCAGCTCAAATTCCTGCCGGACTTCGGCTTGACCGGAAAACGCGCTCTCGATGGCGCGCTTTACCGCGCTCTGGTCCTTAGGATGCACCCGCGCCAGCATGCTCTCCATGTCGGGATACACGCTGGGCAGGTGCGCCTGGGGATTTTCGAGATTGGCGAACTCGAACGTGTTCTGCGTCCGGTCCCAACGCCAGGCATGCATGTTCGCCATGGTCATGGACAGCTTCAGCCAGCCGGTGCTGTTCTCCAAAGCGATTTGCGCCAGCTTCTTCGCCTGGATATTTTGCACCGAACCGAAGGAGCGGAACGGCCGGCCGCCGAGCATCTCCAAATGTCCGATGACCCGCACCCAGATGCGCTGAGCTTTGAGCGTCGTGATCTCAAGTTCGAGGTCGATGTGGCCTTCGCCCGCTTCCGCGCGGCGGCAGGCTTTCTTGAACTCCTCGCCGGACTCGGGCACGCACTGCGCCAGCATCGATTCCCACGACAGCGGGAAGTCCTTGGGTGTAGTGCCGTAGATGCGAAACATCTCATCGGTCCAGGTGAGTTCCTGCGTCGCATAGCTGTATTCCCAGCCGCCGATTTTGGCGGTGCGCTGAGTTTCGCCCAAGATGTCGGTGAGGCGCGTGATTTCCGAGACATCGACGCAACAGCCGATCACCCGCACCGGATCGCCCGCGGCATTGCGCTGAACCAGCGCTCGATCGAGGATGGATTTGTAGCGGCCTTTGGCGTCGCGAATCCGGTAAGCCGTGGTCCAGCCGCGGCCGCTGATGAGCCCTACACTCATGGCTTTTTTGGCGGCGATGAAATCGCGCGGATGGATTCGCTCCAGCCACGCAGCGGTCGTTGCTTCGAGATCGTCGGCGGCAATCCCCAATACCTCTTGCAGAGCGCGCGAACGATGCACCACGTCGCGGGCGACATCCCACTCGAAAATGACGCCGTCCACAGCCTCGGCGGCGAGGCGGAACACCTCCTCACGCTGCGCCAGCCTGAACTCCGCAAGTTTGCGTTCGGTGATGTCGCGCGAATTGATGACCACCCCGCCGATCAGTGGATTCTCGAACGCGGACACGCAGCGCGACTCCAGCCAGCGGTACGAGCCATCCTTGTGACGGGTGCGAAATTCCCGCGAGAAGGCTTTGATCTCGCCCGCCACCAATTGTTGATACGTGGCGAGCAGCTCGGCGCGATCATCCGGATGCGCATATTCGAACACAAAGTTCGACTCGCGTTCCTCGGAGGTATAGCCCAGAGAATTTTGCACCCCACCACTGACGTACAGCACCTTGCCGTCCGTGCCGACAATGGTGATGATGTCCTGGGCATGCTCGGTCAGGGCGAGCATGCGGCGTTCACCGCTGCCCCGTGCGCGTTGGTTCTCGCGGCGTTCGGTCACCTCCAGGCACAAAATGATCAGACCGATGATTCCGGAGGCGCCGTTGAACGGTTTCACATCGATCTCGAAGCGGCGCGTCGGCCGCCCCGATTCCTCGAAGGTCAGCGCTTCGTCATGGAAAGCATGTCCCTGCAATGCGCGCGCAAGAACATCGGGCTCAAGCAACATCGTGGGGGTCAACATCACGGCAGAACAGCCCAGAAGTCCGCCGGGTAGCGGTCCCGCCGAGCGAATCGCCCCGGCGTTGGCGTAGGTCACTTTCAAATCCGCATTCAAAATGAGGATGTCGAAGGGCAGCTGGTCGAAAGCGGCCACCAGATCCGGCTGCGGCGTCGGCGGCGGGAACGTCAGCATCACCAGGCGCTGACCCGCCGCCGACTGCAGCGGTTTGATGTCCGTCATGGCGGACTGCTCGCCTTGAATGAAGCGCCAGACCATGACGCGATTGCTGGGTGTCCGCGGATCCGGCAAGGACGCCAGGAGGGTCCCGATTTTTGCTGCCGAAGCGGCGCCTAAGAGCTGCGCCAGCGGCGTCTCAAGAAAATCGGGGGTGCCGGTTTCGCCGGTCAAATGGCGTCGCGCGGTCGCGTTGGCCAATCTCACGGGCAAATGCTTGTGGCGCGCATCGACCACCAGCACTGCATCTCGCAAGCTGTCCAAGGCCGTGTCCGCCAGTGCGCGCGTTGCATTCGCCGCAAGGCGCAGGAAATCCGGAGACGTCGCCATCCTTTGGAACTCCGGGAAGTCTTAATATATCAGGTCGAACTACCTTATACGCCCACGTAATGTGAGCGTATACCCGGAGGATGAATATGCGGGAATCCCTTAATTTAGCAACCGCTGATGTCCAGATCGGTAATGGTCGCGGCGCTACTGGCTTCGCCAGCCGCCTGATAGGTGACCGAGCATTGTTTCCCGGACGGGGCGTCGGCCCGGATGAAGGTGACGAAGCCGGCGCCTTCACTGGCCGTGAATCCGTCCGAATCGAATACTGCATTGCAAATGCCGCCGGCGGTGGCGTCCGGGTAGCCATTCCTCAAGTTATGGTGCGTCGCATCCGGGAGGGCATCGGCCGCCAATCGCGTTGAAGCCGTCGCCTGCAGCGGTGTGAGTTTGTTCATGGGATTCACGCCGTTATGTCCTTGCATGGCTCCGGCGATGTAGGACTTCGGATTAAACTCCCGCGATGCCGATGCACGCGATTCAACATCTTCGCAATTGCGATCCACGACTCGGGGAGTGGATCGATCGCATCGGCGTCCTGCAATTTCCCACCCCTCAAGCTCGAGAACCCTATGTTGCGCTGCTCGAGATCATCGCTCATCAGCAACTGGCGGGGGCCGCGGCGCGCGCGATTTGGACCCGGGTTATCGGCCTATTCGAAGACGGAGTTCCGTGCCCCAAGCGGCTGGTGCAAATGACCGATGAGCACTTGCGGACCGCCGGCCTGTCCCGAAGCAAGGCGTTGGCCATGCGGGAGATCTGCACCCGGGTCAATGCCGGCGCGATTCCGAGCGCCGCGCTGATCGGTCAAATGTCGGATATCGAAATCTACGAGCGGCTGCTGGAGGTCCGCGGCGTCGGAACCTGGACCGTCGACATGCTGATGATGTTTACGCTCTGCCGGCCCGACATCATGCCGGTCACCGACTATGGCGTACGCAAGGGTTTTCAGGTGCTGTACCGCAAGCGGGCGCTGCCAACGCCCAAGCAGCTCTTAAAGCTCACTGAGAAGTGGCGGCCACACAGATCGGTAGCGGCGCTGTACCTGTGGCGGATTGCCGAGACCGCGACGAGACCTAAGAAGAAGAAGTCACTTTCTAAATAAATCGTCTAAAGCAGACCTCGACTTGGCCAGTTCTGCCTCGTTCTTCGCCACATAGGCCGCCGCCCTTGGCTTGAAGTGATCGCAAAAATTGGCCTCGTCCTTTTTTCGAACCTCCTCGGCGGTCGGCTCCTTGCAGTGCTTCGCATACGAAATGTCGTACTCCACGCACATTTTGCACACGTGCAATTCGGCATTGCAGGCTTTGCAAACTTCGAGACGGCGCAGGGGCAGGCTAAGCGCGGCGAGAGAGGCACCACAGCGCCAGCAGACTAGAGAGTGGGACATGACAAATACAAATTTGTAGACACCTACAACAGATATACGGATTGCGGAATAGGTAAGAATGGCGTTAATTGGGTAGCGACAATATTGCCTTACGTTTTTCCCGACTCGCACATCTTACGCACTTGCAAATCTTACGTCGACTCAGGGTCATCTTTACAAGAGAATGCAAGCGCCTCGCAATTTAAGACTTTTGTGCATAGTATTTTGCACATATTTTGATGCTTCAGCAGCAGGCACATATGCGCAGTCCTCAAGAATCGCGATTAGCAGATCCTCTGAAGGAGACAACCATATCCGCTTTAGAGCGCGTGGTTGATCCGTTAGTCTATCTAGTGTTTGATGCGGGGATAACCGTCCGGGAATTTTGTCGATTGATAAGAGAAAGGGCGGTACGGTCCGCCGCTACACGCGTCAAACGAGAAAGCGGACACACAAGTAATTCTCGTGTTGCAATAATTACGGGACTAGCTAGAGCAGAAGTAGCGCGAATCCTAAATGTAGAGGATGTCTCCGCTGACGCGCGCCCAGGACAGCACCCAGCGAGAAGAATACTTGCCGCGTGGTACGATAATCGACGATTTTTGGGAGCTAATGGGGACCCTGCTGTTTTGCCGATATTTGGCAGGCGAAGAAGTTTTGAACAGCTAGTAGCTATGCATAGTGGAGGAATCCCTGTACGCGCCATGCTTGATCAACTCACGCAAATAAATGCTGTCGAGATACTGGCGAGACAACGCGTAAAAGCAAAGTCTCGCGTTCCGATTTTTAAAGGTATGACGATTACCGCGATCGCCAATGTTGGAGAGCGCGCTGGTGACCTACTGAGAACCCTAAGCGGCAACTTACATGCCACTACGAATCCTCTTTTCGAAGAGACTGCGGTGCTGAATGACGTCGATATTGCTGCGGTTCCCCTCCTGCGCCGGCGGATCGCAGAGCAAGGAGCGGCATTTATCGACGGGGCCAGTTCACTTCTAAGTCGGTCTCGAATGAAGCAAAGGCTTCCAACCTTGCAGAAGTCCGCGCAATGCCGGGTAGGAGTCACGGTCTATTATTTTCAAGATGAAGCGGCGAGCGATGGTGATATTGCAGTTCTCGCTAACTACAGTCGTCGAAAAAATCTTCAGCGAAGTCATAGCAAATCAAAAAAGGGCCATAAGATCAAGCCATCGGGCAAGTCGTCACGAAGGAGCCGCCAATGACGAGAAATTCGGATTCTCCAGACACGGATATCGTAAATCAGCAAGGGGCGAATGCTCTGATAGCGGCCACTATCGGGTTTCTTCGAACGAATAATATCTCGAAGGAACTAATTGATAATTCCGTTCGCGAACACTGCGGCCCGCGGAAAACCAGGCCAAGCGTTAGGCAGTATCGAAAGCTTGCGCGTGCTTACGAGGACATGGGTGTCGTTATGTCGACTTGGTTCTCGTCGCCAAAATTTATGAACGAAGAATGCCAACCGCTACCACTAACCGTAGCATCCGGCCCGCAGTCGGTCC
>Ga0137412_10000123_pt1 | contig 45777 bp, 39 predicted proteins | sample CZODoug2_1_16fun_FD_122160 | JGI IMG/M metagenome (GOLD analysis project Ga0137412, IMG submission 122160) | Vadose zone soil fungal communities from Angelo Coast Range Reserve, California, USA - CZODoug2_1_16fungal (Hybrid Assembly) | ecosystem: Environmental > Terrestrial > Soil > Vadose zone...
CCGCACCCAGCCGGAAGGCATGCCGGTCTGGAAAGCCTTTCAGGATGGCGCGGTGGCGGCGCTCGCTGCGGCTCGCCTGCGATTTCCCGGCGGCAATGTTCTCATCATCAGCTCGGGGGGTCCCATTGCTGCCATCGTGGCAGCCGCACTCAACGCGCCTCCCGCGACCGCCGTTGAATTGAACATGCGCATTCGCAACAGCTCGCTCACCGAGTTCGCTTCGACACCGCGGCGCCACCATCTCGTCAGTTTCAACGGTTTGCCCCATCTGGATACGAATCCGGACACAACGCTGATCACCTTCGCCTGAGCTTAGGACCGCGTCCTCGAGTCAGTCGAAATCCGTTGCGAGTTCCGGGTGCTCGCCATGGTGGAACATCCTGTCAATCTGTGCTGCGGTGGTCCTGCCCAAGGACAGCGGCGGCAATTCATTGCGGGCAAAGAAAGCCACTTCGCTGGTCTCATCGCTGGCGCGCGCCTCGCCGCCTGTGATTTCGCAGATGAAAAACATCTTGTAGATCGAATCGATATGGTGGGGCGGATGCCCGCTGCGCTGGTAATCGTAAACGGCCGCCATCTTCAGGGCCCGGGCTTGGAATCCTGATTCCTCGGCAATTTCTCTCACGACGCATTCGCCGGCGGATTGATTGACGTCCGCCCAACCGCCGGGGAGCGTCCATTTTCCATCGCTGATTTCGCGCACCATGAGTACGCGGCCATCGACGAACGCGGCACCGCGAACATCCACCTTCGGAGTCGCGTAGCCCTTCTCCTGGCGGAGCAGCTGGAGAATCGATTCATGCTCGCTGGAGGAACCTTGTGCCATCAACCGCGCGGCCAGCTCGCGCAATCTTTGGTAGCGCTGATGATCGAAGCCATCGGCGGTAAATGCCAGGCCCGTTTGGGCGATGGCCCGCACTTCGCGTGCGATGGTCAACCACTGCGGCTCCTTCGACATCTTGATTCGCCGCTACTTTCAGCGCGGCGCGAAGAATTCGGTGTAGGTCAGGATGCAGTCCTCGGTGAGCTGCACGATATCGGCGAGTTCGGTCGGAACCGTAACCCCAGTGACCTTGGAGTAGATATCCGCCCGCCAATGCGCGACCGCCCGCGGCCATTCGACCGTAAGGCTCAGCAGCTGATAGTTGCTGATTCGAAAGACCTTCACCAACATCGCGAGCCAGGGCCGAAATTGTGCGAGATCGTTCGCCCGAATGGCGATCGACTTATCGGCGCTTGCCCCTAAGATCTCGAATCGGCCATCGTCAGCGAAAACGCGGCACATGCCGGTAAGATCGCCGGCAATGCGTGCCGCGTGCAGCTGCTGAATCAATTGCTCCGCGACGATGCGCTCGGACACGTTCGTTTCTCCCTAGAGGTTAGCCCAGCGCTGCGCGAATTTCGCCGCCGATCTGCTCGAATGCCTTGCGCGCATAGGGAATCACGGCTCCCAAACCATAGAAAAGATGAATCATACCTGGATGGCAAGTGTAGGACACTTCATTGCGCGCTTGGGTTAGACGCTCGAAATAATTGCGCCCCTCATCGCGCAGCGGATCGAATTCCGCGGTATGAATCAGGGTGGGCGGCATACCCGTGAGGTCCTGCGCGAGCAGCGGGGATATCAGCGGATTCACAGGGTCCGCGCCTTTGGGGGCGTAGTGCATGAGGTCATGATCCAGGGTGGCCTGGTCGATGAGATAACCGCGCGAGAATTCGCGTTTCGACGGCGTCGAACGGCTGTAATCGAGAATCGGGCAAATGAGCAGTTGCAGCGCGAGTGATGGGCTGCCGCCTGCCCGAGCCGCCGCCTGGCACGTGGCGGTCGCCAACGTGGCGCCGGCGGAGTCGCCGCAAATACCAAGGCGCTTAGCGTCGATGCCGAAATCAGCAGCGTGCCGGCTGATATACCGGAGCGCAGCCATGGCATCTTCCAAGCCGGCGGGAAAGGGATGCTCGGGAGCGAGCCTGTAGTCCACCGACAGCACCCGGACTGCGCCGGCATGTGCCAGCGCGCGCGCAATCGAATCATGCGTGTCCAGCGTGCCCGCGACCAAACCGCCGCCATGAAAATAAATGAGCCCGGGCAGCATCTCGGCATGAAGCGGCGAATAGAGCCGTATGCGCACGGTACCACCCGGTCCCGGCAGGGTTCGTTCCTCTACCCGGTCAACAGCGACTTCGGGTCCCGAAAATTTCATGAGAGCCGCAAGCCCCGTGCGCCGCTCCTCAACCGTTGCCTGTCGAGCATCAGGCGGATCGCCCGCCGCGAGGAGGTTCAAGAAGCGATTGACGCGTGGGTCGAGAGGCATCAGCGCCTGAAATAATTTTACAGAGCCAATGCTTGTCGTGTCGCCGCCGGCCACTTCTTGAGGTCCAGGCCGTGATTCGCGAACAATGCGACTGCGAGCCGATCGATTCCGAAGGCGACGCAGCTGGTATGTGCCAACTCGCCTTTCTCGTCGCGGATCCCCCACACCTGTCCGAAATGCTCGCGGTGGTAGTTGAAGCTCATGCACGCGGTAGGCGATGCGTTCGGATAATAAGGAATCAAGAGCTCGAACTTCAATGCCTGCTGGCGCTGACTCACGGCCATGACCTGGCCCACTCTGCCGAAGAACGGATCGTTGGCAACGTCCATGGTATGCGGCAGCCCCAGTTCCGCGGCCAGCAGCGGCGCTTTCGCCATCCATTTCTCGCGGAACTCCACGATCTCGTCCGGCGCACCGATGCGCACGAATTCGCGCATGCGGAAGGATTGCAGCCGATCGAGGCTCGAGGACGGTTCATGCCGGAACACGTCGGCTTCGATATCGAACAACAGTCCGCCGCTCGGCAACCTACCGCGCGCCGCCGCCATCGGATACACCGGATAGCAAGCCGCGGGCGACAGCACCAGATCCGAGGAAGTCAGCGAGGTGGTCCAGTCGCCGCCGTTGTCATGGCGCTCCACAGCCGCGCGGATGGAGGCTTCGGAGCCGTGCAAGGCGCAGACGCAACCGAGCAGATGGGGGAAACTCTTCAGGTAACCGGATTTCTCGAGCTGCGTGCGGCTCATCACCGGCGGAAATCGCATGATTTCCGCCCGCGGATCGCGCTGCCGGGTGATGTACCGTTCGAGTCGCTCGACCAGATCCACATACAGTGCCGTACGCGCGTAAACCCCATCCACGCCCATCGGCTTGAAAAGCTGATCGGCAAGATGCGCGAGCGGATAGGGCGAGGTGCTGTCGGGCGACACGGTAGGATCAGCCACTGATCGAGGCGGGCAGCGGGGTCATCAGCGACGTCGTGGCAAGATTCGTCAGAATGCGGTCGTTGCTGATCATGATCGGCGCAGAGAGCACATCGCGCAGCAGGCGGCCGATGGTGAATTCAGTGTCGTTGCGATACCCCGCCAGTCCGCAGGCGCGCAGCGAGGTCAGCACCGTCGTCACCGCAAGCTCGGATACCTGTACCTTGGTCAAGGTGATCATCGCCTGAAATTCCAAGGAAGCGATCGCCTTGTCGTCGGACATGATCGCTTCGTAGCCGCGCAGGCCGGCGGACAGCACGCCGCGAAGCGTGCGCAACGTCGACACGGCCTGTGTGAAATGCGCGGCGCCGGGCGGCAACTGGCCATTCGATTGGCGTACCACGTGGCGCACGAAGGCCTGTGCCTTCGCCGCGGCGGCAGCGGCGATTCCCGCCCATACGGAACCCCACAGCAAGTGCGCAAACGGCACCATGGTCTGCGCATGAATTCTTTCGTAAGGCTCGGGCAGGATTTGTCCGGCCGCGGCACGGGCGCGCAGTGTGAAGCCTTCGCTGTGCGTGCCGCGCATACCTAAGGTATCCCACACCTGCAACCGTTCGAGGGTGTAGTCCGCCTTCAACAGCACCAATAGCACCTGGTCATTGCCCGGCGCATCGGCAGCACGCCGAGCGGTCGTCACGATGCCGTCCGCCTCCACGGCGTACGAGATGACCGTGGCCTTGCGTTCGAGGGTGATCTGCGCGCCGTCGTGCTCGACGGCGGCTTCGCTGGAACGCACGTTGCCCCCGGCCTGGCCCTCCGTGGTCGAGGATGCCATGAGCAATTGCTCAGCGACGATGTGCCGCAAGATACGCGCATGCACGGGATCGTTCTTGAAATGACGCACGATGCAGCCCATCTTGATTTGATGCATTGCGTAAATCAGCCCGGTCGAAGAGCAAGCCTGGCCCAGGATGTAGCAAACATCCGCGATTTCCGCGATGGTGGCGCCTTCACCGTCCAAGGACTGCGGAACCTGGATGCCGAGGAGGCGCTGCTTGCGAAGCTCCGCGAAGGCCTCGGCGGGGAAGCGAGCGTCGGCGTCGACCGCCGCCGCATGGGAAGCGGCCACATCGGCAGCCGCTCGGGCTCGCGCCGTCAGATCGCTTTGCCGAGCGCTGGGATTTCGAGCACCGGGTAGCCGGCGGGTCTCAACTGCCATATGAAACGAGCCTCGTGGGCTTGGAACCGAAGGATTATGCGGGCCCTGCCCCACGCGGACAATCAGCAGTCGTCCTACAAACCTTTGTAAAAGCTACGCCGTGTTCCGTATCCTGCGCTACACGGTATGATCCGGCCCTGGATTGTTCGGGAGAAGCATCGAGTGGATTCGCAGGCGAAGGAGGGGGTGAGCGAACGGCTGATTTCGCTCGTCAGGGCGGTATTGGGGGCAGGCAGCGTCGTTCCAACGCCGTTTCCGCTGGATGCTCAACTGAGCGATTTAGGGATAAGTTCCTTGAAAATGGTGAACCTGATGCTGGCCGTCGAGGTGGAATTCGACATCGGCATCGCCCAGGGGGACATCACCCCGGAGAATTTCCACTCGTTGTCATCCATCGAGGCGCTGGTCGACCGCACCTTGTCGCTGCGCACTTAGAGGCCTCGAGGAGCAGCCCCAAGGCCCTCAACGCCCTCATTGAGCGCTGCGATCAGCGCACTCACATCTTCCGTCCCGGTCTCGCCATTCGTCGCGCATATCCGCACCACGTCGCGGCCCTCGAACAGCGTGGGTGCGACCCAGGCTCGACCGGAGGCCACCACTCGGCGCACCAGGGTTCGCACGTCGCCGTACCCGGCCGGGGGTATGGCGTTAAGGACCGCCAGGGGCGAATCGTTGGCAATTGTCCACCCTGAGGCAAGCAGCCCATCCTTGATGCATTCGATGACTTCCACGCCGCGCTCCACATGTGCGCCCATGCCCTCCCAGCCGGCCGCCGTCAACGCGAGGAACAAGCGCAGGCCCAAGAATCGTCGTGACCATTGCACGCTGTTCAAATACGGATCCACGCCCGAGATGCTCGACGGCATGAAGCTGGTCGAGGCGTGAAAAGCCTCGGACAACAGCTCGCCGCGCGTGGTTAAGAAAATGGCGCATCCCATGGTCGTCGCCAGCCATTTGTGAGCGTCGATGGTGATCGAGTCGGCGCGTTCGATGCCGTCGAGCACCCCGCGCAGGCGATTCGAGGCGAGGGCGGCGCCGCCCCAGGCGGCGTCGACGTGGAACCAAAGGCCCTGCTGCCCGGCAATGTCCGCGCACGCATGCAAGGGATCGATCATCCCGCCGCCGGTGGTTCCGGCCGTGGCGATGACCATCAGCGGAACGGCTCCGGCTGTGCGGTCTTCGGCGATCGCCCGCAGAAGCGCCTTCGGGTCCATCCGGCCGCAGCCGTCCGTATCGACAAGGCGCAATGCCGCACGTCCTACGCCGGCTTGATGCGCGATTTTCAGCCATGCGATGTGGCAGTCGCGGGATGTATAGAATTTTACCGGCCCCGCAAAGGCGCGCACGCCTTGGTTCGAAAAATTCGCATGAGCGCGGGTGAGCGCACAGAGCAGCGCGGTATAATTTGCCTCGGATCCGCCCGTCGCAAAGTGTCCCGTTGACTCTTCGCCGAATCCTGCGCGGCGCGCGACGGCTCGGATCACATGGCCTTCCAAGGCCACGGGGACAGGCGAGGAAGCGGAACTGGCGAGCTGCGGATTGAAGGTTCCGGCGATACGATCCGCGCATTGTGCGGGAAAATTGGCGCCCGGATTGAACAGGCCAAAGTAGCGCGGGTTCGCCATTTGCACGATGCCATGTTCCATGCGCTCGATCGTCCATCGCAATGCATCTTCGAGCGGCCGCGGCTTGCTGAAATCGAACGTTGCCAGTTCGGCGCGGAACTTTTGCATGTCGATGGTCGGCGCGACCGGTCCGGCCTGCACACGCCTCAAGGATGCTTCCAACTCCAGGGTGAGCCAGCTCCCGATCCGATCCCGGTCCGAAGCTTTCGGAAATAACGCTGGAATCGCAGCCGGCAATGTTTTCTGGTTCAAACAGCCAGCCCAAGCGCTTGATCCAAATCGGCCAGGATGTCATCGATGTGTTCGATGCCCACGCTCAAGCGAATACTGCCGGGGCCGACCCCCGCGGCCAATTGTTCCTGCGGCGACATTTGCCGGTGGGTCGTCGATGCCGGATGGCACGCCAGGGATTTGGCGTCGCCCAAATTGACCAAGCGCTTGAACAGCTTGAGCGCATTGTAGAAACGCATGCCGGCCGGCAATCCACCGCGTATCTCGAATGTCATGAGGGAGCAGGCTCGGCCGCCGAGATATTTTTGCACCAAGGGGTAGTAGGGGCTGTCGGAAAATCCGGCGAAATTCACCGATTCCACCCGCGCGTCGGCGCGCAGAAACTCGGCAACTTTCAGGGCATTTTCCACATGCCGATCGACGCGCAAGGCCACCGTCTCTATGCCTTGCAGCAGCAGGAACGCACTCATCGGGGAGAGTACCGCGCCCACCGTGCGTTGGTACACGCTGCGGCAGCGGCCGATGAACGCAGCAGCGCCATAGTGATCGGTGTAGACCAGACCGTGATACGAGTCATCGGGCTGCGTGAACATGGGGTAACGCGCCGCATGGGCAATCCAGGGAAACCGCCCGCAGTCGACAATGATGCCGCCGAGCGTCGTGCCGTGGCCACCCATGAATTTCGTCAAGGAGTGAATGACAATGTCCGCGCCATGGTCGACGGGCCGAACCAACATCGGCGTCGCCACGGTATTGTCGACGATCAAGGGCATGCCGTGCCGATGCGCGAGCGCCGCGAGTGCCTCGAGGTCGCACACGTTGCCCGCCGGATTGCCGACGGTCTCACAAAAGATCGCGCGGGTATTCTCGTCGATCAGCGCTTCAAGATCGGCGGCCCGGTCGGATTTTGCAAAACGCACCTCTATCCCCATCTTCGGCAGGATGTGGGCGAACAAGGTGTAGGTCGTGCCGTAGAGCTGCGGTACCGAGACGAGATTTCGACCCATCTCCAGCGCATTCATCGCAGCATAGAAAAGCGCCGTTTGACCCGAGCTGACGCTCAATGCGCCGACTCCTCCCTCGAGTTCGGTGACGCGCTGCTCCAGGACATCGGTGGTCGGGTTGCTGATGCGTGAATACCGATGTCCCGGGACCTCCAGGTTGAACAACGCGGCACCATGCTCCGCGCTATCGAAGGAGTACGCGGCCGTTTGATAAATCGGCACGGCGACAGCCCTGGTCGTGGGGTCGGAGTCGAAACCCCCGTGGATTGCGATTGTTTCGCGCTTCATGCTTGCAAATTTGGGTTTATCGGATGCGCCAGTGTATATCGAACGTTGCAGGTAGTCGTGGTATGGTGCGGAACCGCTTTAGATGACGTTTAAATGGCCATTTCCGTGACGCAGCCCGGTGAGGTCGATTCAAAATTCGCCCGCCACGCTTGGCTTCGGGCACTGGCAAAGACGGCAGGCATCGGCGATGAGGGCGTGACGCTGCCCGAATTGATCGGCCGCTTGAGCCTCGAATTCGATGACGCGCCCGCGCTGGCTTCCACCGAAGCATCGATGACCTACCGCCAGTTGGGGATTCGGTGCAATCAGTATTCCCGCTGGGGTATTTCGCAGGGCCTGAAAAGCGGCGATGTAGTATCGCTGCTGATGGCGAACTGCGCCGAGTATCTACCCATTTGGCTTGGGCTGACGCGCATCGGCGTTGTGGTTGCGCTCATCAATTCTCAACTCGCCGGCAGCGTGCTGGCGCACTCGATCAATATCGCCCGCCCAAAATATCTGATCGTGGGCGCCGATCTCGCGCCCCGTATCGCTGCAATTCGCCCGCATCTGCCGGCGAGCCTTGCCTGCCGGGTGTTTGGATCGAGCACAGGGGATCTGAAGCCCATGGAGCCTGAACTTGCGGCCGTGGCGGGAGAGCCGCTGCTTTCATCGGAGTGCGCAGCGCCCGCCATCGACGCGACTGCCTTGTATATTTATACCTCGGGTACGACCGGCCTGCCGAAAGCGGCGAAGGTCAGCCACTACCGTCTCATGCAGTGGAGCCATTGGTTCGCCGGCATGATGGACACCCGCCCGGGCGATCGCATGTTCAATTGCCTGCCTCTTTATCACAGCATCGGGGGTGTGGTGGCGACGTTCGCGACGCTGGTGAGCGGCGGGACGGTGGTGATCCGCCGGCGGTTCTCGGCGTCTGATTTTTGGCGGGATGTGCGCGATGAACGCTGTACGCTGTTTCAGTACATCGGCGAGTTGTGCCGCTACTTGGTCAACACGCCGTACCAGCCCGTCGAGACCGAACACTCGCTGCGAATGGCGTGCGGCAATGGTTTGCGGCCGGAGGTCTGGCAACCCTTCAAGACGCGGTTCCGGATTCCACGCATTCTCGAGTACTACGCGTCCACCGAAGGCAATTTTTCCTTGTACAACTGCGAGGGACAGCCGGGTGCCGTCGGGCGAATACCGGCGTTTCTGTCAAGCCGCTTGGCGGTGGCCTTGCTGCGATTCGATCTCGAAACATCGGAACCGCGGCGCAACTCGCAAGGGTTCTGCGAGCGCTGCCTGCCCAATGAAATTGGTGAAGCGGTGGGACTGATGCCCTACGCCCAAGGCCAGCGCGCCGGGCGATTCGAAGGCTATGCCGACCCGGAAGCATCGGCGCGCAAAGTGTTGCGCAATGTCTTCGATGAGGGCGATGCATGGTATCGCACCGGCGATCTGATGCGCCGTGATGAGCGCGGCTTCTACTACTTCGTCGACCGTGTCGGGGAGACCTATCGTTGGAAGGGTGAGAACGTCTCGACCGCTGAAGTCTTGAGCGCGCTCACGGCGAGCCGCGGCGTCATCGACGGGGTGGTTTACGGCGTCATCGTACCGGGCGCCGACGGCCGTGCGGGGACCGCGGCGCTCAAAGTGAATGGTGACTTTGATCTCGCGGCGTTTCGCGCCGAGGTCGCGACGCGCCTGCCCCCCTATGCGCGCCCGGTATTCTTGCGGATCGTGTCGACGCTCGAGGCCACGGCGACCTTCAAGCCGCGCAAGCAGGATCTCATGCAGGCCGGCGTTGATCCCGGGCGGGTCAGCGATCCGCTCTTCTTCGATGATCCACGATCGCAGCGCTACGTGCCCCTCGACGCTGCGCTGTTCGCGGCGATCTTGAGCGGTGAGCTGAGAATCTAACTTCAAGTCGGTTCTGGTTCGACGACCTGGGCTATGGCGTTGGCGATGGGAATCTGCACGATGAGCAGCGTGCCGCCGGAAGTCGGACTCCTCACATCCAATCGCCCGCCCAGTGCGCGAACCCGATGGCGCATCGACGCGAGCCCGTGGGAGGCGATCGCCATGAATTGGCCGATCGGAATGCCGATGCCGTCATCGGCAATGCGCATCAGCAGGGTTTCCTGGTCCATGTCCAGGCTGATGTCCGCGGTTTTCGCGCCCGAATGTTTCAAGATATTGCTGAAGGCTTCCTGCGCGATCCGAAATAGCGCGATCGAGGCCTCCGACTTGAAGCGGGGCTCCTCGTCGGGATAGGACTCGACGCATTTGAGCCCTGCGTTTCCGCAGGTTTCCTTCATCTGCCAGCGAAGCGCGGCGAACAAGCCCACATTGTCCAGAAGCGTGGGGCGCAGCTCCTCGATGATTCGCCGCTTCAAATCGACGCCGGCGGCAAGATTTTGCTGCACGCGATCGAGCCGCAGCTTCAGGTCAGGATCATCCTTGCCAAGATGCTGTTCGGCCCAGGAGATGTCCATGCGCGCGCCCACCAGCAGGCCGCCGAGCTCGTCGTGCAACTCGCGCGCCAAGCTGGCTTTCTCGCGTTCCGCGACATTTTGCAAATGAGTGGAGAGCTCGACCAGCTCGCGGGTCCTATCTTCGACCTGACGCTCGAGCTGCAGCTTCTGATCACGCAACTCCGCAGTGAGCGCTGCGCGCCGACGCATATCCAGCCACACCAGGCGCGAGGCTGCGAACACCAGCAGCATGTTGAAAATCGTGCCGGACAACGTAATCCAACGGCTCAAGGTCACGGAACCGGTCCAATGCTCCATGGCGGCATTGTGCTCGAGGGCTTCGCGATCGCGCAGCTCATCCAGAATGCCGCCGATCATCGCGCCGGTATCGGACCCGACGCTGGTTTTCACGAGCGCAACCGCCGCCGGGACTCCCTGGGTCTGCTGAATCGCCAGAATCATCGATAGATCCGCAAGCCGTTTGCCGATCAGGATATGCAGGTCCCGCACTTGGCCAAGGCCGGCGTCCGATCCGGCATACGCCACGCGCAGCTGCTCCAATCGCGGTTCTACTTCGGCCACGGCTCGGTCATAGGCCTCGATGTAACGCCGGTCTGCCGTGAGCAAGAACCCGCTCTGCGCACCGACGGATCGGGCCAGCGAATTCTGCAATGCCTCGATACCCTGCTCACGCGCTGCGGATTTCTGCAGCCGCTCCCCCGCCTCCTGCAGCCTCTGCTGGCCCTGGCCGGTCACAAAAAATAAAGCGGCGAGGAAACTCACGATGAGAAACGGCGGAATGGCCACGTACCAGCGGCCCAAGCCATCCAATGCCTCGTTTAAGAAGTTCACGCGATGCATTTTGTTAACTAACGCTTCGCCTGTCCATTGCTGCCGCGCTTTAGGGCTCGAACTTTTTCGAGGCTGTTGAAATAAATGTTGCAATGCCCGTGCCAAGTATCGGAGCGGTGACCGCACGCCGAACTTGAAGCCTGCGGCCGCAAAAAAATTGTCAATATGGTCCGGGAGTTATCGCCGCGATGATGGCGGTCTTGAAAGAGCCTTGGCGCTGATGGCCAGGCCGGCCGAATGTAAAGTTTACCCGGTCAAAAGGTCGCCAAGCTCACCGTGTCGGTCACATCGTCAACGGTGCAGGCAACCGGAACCGCGATGACCGGTACCCGGGGCCTGTCTTTGAGCCATGTCTCGAAGGACTCCCCGGCCATGGGTTTTGCATAGAAGTATCCCTGTGCAACGTCGCACCCGAACTCGCGCAGCCGGCTGGCCGCCGCAGCGGTCTCGATGCCCTCGGCCACCACCCTCAATCCCAAACCGTGTCCCATGTCGATCGCCGAACGCACAACGGTCGCAAACTCGGGATCGGATTCCAGGCTCTGAGTGAAGCTGCGATCGATTTTCATTTCGTGCACGGGCATTCGCGCCAGATGGCTCAGCGAGGAATATCCGGTGCCGAAATCATCGATCGACAAACTCACGCCCAGTGCCGCAATGGCGTGGAGCATCTGCAGGGCCCGGGCGGGATCTTCGATGGCCCCGCTTTCGGTCAGCTCCAGGGTAAGCAACGTCGGCGCCAGCTGGTGGCGGCACAATAGCGAGGCAACCCGGGAGTCGAAGCGTGAGTCCCCGATGTCCTCCGCGCTGATATTCACCGCCAGGTTCAGTGCCATGCCCGCGCGTTGCCACTCCGCCGCTTGCGCCATCGAGTGATCCAGAGTCCACCGCGTCAGCCAGCGTATGAATCCGGTCTGTTCGGCGAACGGGATGAAGTCCGCCGGAGTCAGCAAGCCGCGTAACGGATGCTGCCAGCGAAGTAGAACCTCGGCGCCCGCGACACGGCCGGTGCTCAGTTCGATTTTCGGCTGGAAGTACAGACGCAACTCATTGTGCTCGACGGCGTGGCGCAACTCACCCAGTAAGGAGAGTTGATCCCGCGCCGCGGGCTTGAGCGCCTCCTCGTAAATCGACAGCGCGCGCTTCTCACGCCGCGCGCATTCCAAGGCCAAATCCGCGCACCGCATCAGCTCGTCGTGCGATGAGGCGCCATCGGCCGATAGGGCCAATCCCAAGGTTGCACTGATGTCGATCGGCTGGGCTTCCACGAACACCGGATCGGCCAGTGCCAGCAGCAGCGAGGTGCCCCAGGCGTGCAGACCTGCGCGGTCGTTCAGCTTGGTAAACGCGGCGAACTGGTCGGCCGCAAGCCGTGCAACCGCAGAATTGACGGAAGGCACTCCGGCGATACGCGCTGCGATTTCGGTGAGAACCGCATCACCCACCGAATATCCCAAATGCTCGTTGATGCGGCGAAATCGATGCAGATTGATGACCACGACGCCGATGGGCGCGCCGTCGGCATCGCCTAGCGCTTCGCTCAGCGCAGCACCGAAGGCGGTCCGATTCATCAGCCCTGTCAGCGTGTCTTCGTAGGCCAAGCGCCTGATGGATTGATCGCGGCTTTGGACGGCCGTTTGCATCAGGTGCAGCCCTTCGGCGAGCACGCCCAGTTCATCGCCACGCTGGACGTTTCGCGGGGCATCGTAGGTTCCGGCGCGCATCCGATCCACCACCTTGGTCAGATCCTGCAAGGGGCGCGTGATGTTGCGCGCCAGCCAGAAGGCAGCGAAGGCGAAGGCGACCAGACTCACGCCCGCGATCACGAATAAAACCTTCGTGAGGCGCTCGAAGGGCGCGCGTGCGTCCGCCAGCGAACGCGACAGCACGGCAACAATCTCGGTGTTGCCCACCTTGGACATTTCAATCCGGCGCGTAACCACGTCCGTGGTTCGCAGGGTGCCGTCGGATACCGTGCTGATGACATCCGTCCAGCGGCCGCCGGCATTGACGGACAATGTCACGGCGAGGCCCGTGATGTCGGCCAATTCGTGCGCGGCCTTGTTGTCAATCTCAAAACCCATGGCAATCCAGGCCACGGGCAGCGGGCTGCGCACCGCCACGGTCACAATTTGGTAAATGCGCCCCCTGTCCACCATCATGCTCACCGCGCTATCCGCGGCACCGGTGTTTTCCTGCAGAGACGATAGGGGATAGGGAGCGCCTGCGGGCAGGTGGGTACCGGAGGCCGCAATGACCTTGCCGTTCAGCGAAGTGAGTACCACCAGCGCCGCGCCGATGCGCTCGCCGCTATTCTCCAACGCCGAAGCGAGGGTATCGGTATCGCGCGCAGCGACCGCCTCGCGGAATCCATAGTCGGCGGCAACGGCTTGCGCCGCTTGCGTGAGCTGGCGGCGATTGCTTTCCAGCAGGCGCGAGAATACCAACGCGCCGACGTCGAGTTGCCGCTGTACTTCGCGCCCCGCGCTGTCCCGGTTGGCGGCCAGCACCGCGCCCAGGGCAGCAGCCAGCACCGCCGCCAGCAACAGCAGAAAGGTAACGGCAATTCGGGTCCGCAGCGCCAATGTCCTTCGCTCCCACCGCTGGCTCGTAGGCTACACCGCTTAGGTTAAGCGGCTTGGGCCGGCGAAGGCTGTGCGTTCGCACACATCCCTGCGGGCGGCCTACGATCGCGTGCGTGACCTAGGTCTCACATCGCTTACACTAGGCCGCTTCATGCCCATCGTTCGCCTCGAAAAAGTCGCCCTAAGCTTCGGCCTCAAACCCTTGCTCGACGATGTCAGCCTGCAACTGCGCCGCAGCGAACGCGTTTGCTTGCTGGGCCGCAACGGCGAGGGGAAATCTTCGCTATTGCAATTGATCTCGCGAAAAATTTTGCCCGATAGCGGCGAAGTGTGGGTACGTCCGGGCGCGCGGATCGCGAGCCTGGCGCAGGAGGTCTCGCCGGCCAGCGACGCGCTGGTCCGCGACGTGGTATTTGGCGGCGTCGAATTGAAGACGGCGGAAGATGCGTGGCAGTCTGAGTTGCAGGTTGATCAGGTGCTGTCACGATTGGGGCTGGCGGGTGATGCCTTGATGAGCGCCTTGTCCGGCGGTTGGCGCAGGCGCGTGATGTTGGGCCGCGCGCTGGTCGCCGCGCCCGACGTTTTGTTATTGGATGAGCCGACCAATCATCTGGATATCGAGGCCATCACATGGCTCGAGAACATGATGCTGGACTTTGCCGGGGCATTATTCTTTGTCAGCCACGACCGCTCGTTTGTCCGCCGTTTGGCCACCAAAATCGTCGAATTGGACCGGGGACAGCTGCGCGTTTGGCCCGGCGGCTACGACGACTATGTTCTGCAAAAGCGCGCGGCCCTCGAGGTCGAGGCCAAGCATGCAGCATTGTTCGACAAGAAATTGGCTCAGGAAGAGGTGTGGATCCGCCAGGGCGTGGAGGCGCGGCGCACCCGCAACGAGGGCAGAGTACGCGCGCTCGAGCAATTGAGAATACAGCGGCGCGAGCGGCGCGAGCGTATTGGCACGGTGGAGTTGCGTGCGCAGGACGCGTCGCCCTCCGGCAAGCTGGTGTTCGAGGCGAAACATGTCACGCACTCCTTCGGCGCTGCCCCGATCATTCGCGACTTCTCAGCGCGCATACAGCGCTCCGATCGCATCGGCATCATCGGGCCCAACGGATGCGGCAAGACCACGCTGATCAAGCTCCTGGTCGGCGAATTGGAGCCGACTTCGGGCCTGATCAAGCGCGGCACAAACCTGTTGCCCGCTTACTTCGATCAACAGCGTGAGCAATTGGATCCCAATGCTTCCATCATGGACAACGTGACCGGCGGCAGCGGCGACACCGTGACCATCGACGGCCAGGCGCGGCACGTATCAGGCTACCTTCGCGATTTTCTGTTCCCGCCGGAGCGTCTGCACGCACCCGTGAGCATGCTGTCGGGCGGCGAACGCAATCGTTTGCTGCTGGCGCGCCTATTCGCCCGTCCCAGCAATCTTCTGGTGATGGATGAGCCCACCAACGATCTTGACGCGGAAACATTGGAGCTCTTGGAAGAATTGGTGGCGGACTATGCCGGCACGCTGCTGCTGGTCAGTCATGACCGCGCATTTCTCGACAATGTGGTCACCAGCACGCTGGTGTTTGAAGGCGATGGACAGATCAATGAGTACGTGGGCGGCTACACCGATTGGTTGCGTCAGCGAAGAGTCGCAGCCCCGGCCGGTGCCTCGGCGTCGTCGTCGAGGCCCTCGACTGCGGCGGCCACGAGCCGCACGGCGCCCAGGCTCAAGCGCCTGTCCTACAACGAACAGCGTGAGCTCAAGCAGTTGCCCGAGAAAATCCAACGCCTGGAAGCGGAACAAGCACAGCTCAACGCACTGATCAGCGACCCTGCAGCCTTCCAGCGCAACAAAGTCGAAAGCAATCTCGCGCTTCAGCGCTTGCAAGCCCTGGCGGCGGAACTCGAAACCGCGTATGCGCGGTGGGACACGCTCGACAGCTCGGCAGGCTCCGCGACGCAGGCTTAGCGTGCTTGGCGGCTCTCGGGCTTAGCGGCGCGGCCGCCCGCCCCGAAGCAGATCATTGGGATTGGGAAGGCCGGCCCCCCCGGCGTCGGGGATCAGCAGCGAGGAGGCTTGCTCGCGGCGCATCTCCTGCAGTTCCCGCATGGTTTGTTGGACCGCTTGCTCCGCGGTCGCGCCAAATTTCTCAATGGCGGCACTCAACGTAGCGGCATCCAGTTCGAAACTGATGGGCACGCCGCCCATCGGCGTCATGACCTGCGCCTGCCCCACGAATATCACCGGCCGCGTCTCGTCCGCCGTGCCGTCTGCGCCAACGGGCGTCAATCTGCGGATGGTGCCGACCTTCCGATCGGTAAATGTTTCCTCCCGATAGACTTGCGTCGAGTCCATGGTTGCCTGTCGGACCTCGTTGGCGGAACTCATGAATGCACACCTCTTTGCGATCGATTCGATGGCCAACCCTAGCAGTTTTCAGCGTTCTCATGGAGGCCTGATACGATACCGAGCTTGGCACACTCGACCTCAGCACCCAAGTTATCCATTTGGAGCACCCTTTTGGGTGTTGCCCTTTTTGGGCTGGCGCTTTTCGTGCTGCATCACCTGCTCGGCAAGTATCATTGGAGCGACATTCTAGGGCGCGTCCACGCAATCTCGAACGCAAAATTGTTGCGCGGCGCATTCTTCACATGCGCAGGCTATGGTTGCCTGACCTTGTACGATGCGCTCGCGGTCCGTTTCGCAGGCGCACACGTTCCCTATCCGCGCGTCGCCTTGATATCGTTCATGGGATACGCGATCGGCCACAACGTCGGGCTGAATTCGTTGAGCGGCGGGGCGGTTCGCTATCGCGCCTATACGGCGCTGGGCTTGAGCGCCAAGCAGATCGCGACCATCATCGCATTCGGCACGCTGACTTTTTTCCTCGGGGCCGGTGTGTTGCTCGGTACATCGCTGCTGTCGAATGCGGGCATGTCCGCGTCGATACTGCATTTGCATGCATGGCTGGCCATTGCGGCCGGCATCGTGCTGCTGACCGGCGTCGCCGGCTATCTGTGGCTGGTCTGCACCCGCCACGCGCCATTGCAGTTCGGGCGCATTGTCATTCCCGTGCCGAAGCCCGCGGTCGCTTTCGCACAGATCGGCATCAGCTGTATCGACATGTTGTGCGCCGCCAGCGTTCTATTCGTACTGCTGCCGCGAGAGGCCTCCATCAGCTTCTTTGATTTTGCGGGCGTGTACCTGATAGCGCTCGCCGCCGGCGCCGTCAGCAATGTTCCCGGCGGCATCGGCGTGTTCGAATTCGTCCTATTGCTGCTGCTGCCCGCGGTGCCCAAGGATGCTCTGTTGGGTGCGCTGGTGGCCTACCGCGCCATCTATTATTTCGCGCCCTTCGCCCTGGCACTCGTGCTGCTGGGTGCACATGAGGTCTGGATACACCGCGCGCCGGTGATCCGCACTGCGCGGCTGATGCGGGCCTTCCTCATTGCCGTCACTCCCCAGGTCATCGCCATCGCTGTATTTCTTGCAGGAGCCGTGTTGCTGTTTTCCGGCGCCACCCCCGCCCGTGGCAGCCGCCTGGCATTGCTGCGAGATTTCGTGCCGCTGTCGGTGCTGGAACTGTCGCATCTTCTCGGCAGTGTGGTGGGCGTCGGCCTGCTCATCATCGCCCATGGTTTGTACCGGCGGCTGCACACGGCATGGTGGATTACCATCTGGTTGCTGTGCGCCGGGGTCTTGTTGTCTCTGCTCAAGGGCTTCGACTACGAAGAGGCAACCATCTTAGGATTGGTGGTCGTCATTCTGACGGTGGCGCGCACGCGCTTTCGGCGCCGCGCCTCGCTCATCGAGCAGCACTATTCCAGCGCGTGGATCGTGGCTTTCTTTCTGGTGTTGCTGACGGCAGGATGGCTGGTGCTTTTTGCGTATCGGCATCTACCCTATGGCAATGAGCTGTGGTGGCAGTTTGCCTTCCACGCCTCGGCACCCCGCAGCCTGCGCGCCTCGCTGCTCGCCGTCATGATCGCCGCTGCGTACGGCTTGTGGCGCGTGCTGCGGCCCGCGCCTCCGCGGTTTTCGGCGCCGCTGGAGACGGATTTGGCATGTGTTGCCGAGTTGATCGAGAAGGGCGAGGACACGACGGCGAATCTTGCGCTGCTCGGCGACAAGAATCTGCTGTTCAACAAGGACCGCACCGCCTGCATCATGTTTCAGTCATCCGGCAGCAGCTGGGTGGCGATGGGCGATCCCATTGGGCCCATCGATCTCGGCGAAGCGCTGGCCTGGGAGTTCATGGAGGATTGCGACGGCATGGCGGTGTCACCGGTGTTCTACCAGGTCAGTCCCGAGCGGTTGCCCCTGTACATCGATTTGGGCTTGAATTTGAGCAAGCTTGGCGAGGAAGCGCGAGTCCCGCTCGAGACCTTCTCGCTGGAAGGCGCGGCGCGGGCGGATCTGCGCCAGACACACCGCCGCGCGGGCCGCGACGGAGCAACCTTTGAAATGACCGCACGCGGCAGCGTGCCGGCGATACTGCCGGATCTGCGCGCGGTTTCGGATGCGTGGCTCGCAGCCAAGAATACCGCGGAGAAACGCTTTTCCTTGGGATATTTCGATGAGCGCTACATTGCGCATTTCGACGTCGGCGTGGTCCGTCACCAGGGAGCGATCGTTGCCTTCGCCAATCTGTGGCGCGGCGGCTCGAGCGAATTGTCGGTGGATCTGATGCGCTACGACGACGCCGCGCCAAAGGGCGTCATCGACTTCATGCTGATCGAATGCATGCTGTGGGGCCGGGCGCAGGGCTTCCGCTGGTTCAATCTCGGCATGGCGCCGCTGTCGGGACTGGAGGAGCACGCGTTGGCTCCCGCTTGGCACAAGCTTGGGCGCATGGTGCAGCGCTACGGCGAAACGTTTTACAACTTCGGGGGCCTGCGCAGATTCAAAGAGAAATTCGATCCGGTTTGGCGCCCGCGATATCTGGCGGCACCGGACGGTCTCGCCATGGCGGGCGCCTTGCTCGACGTAACTGCCTTGATATCGGGCGGCGTGCGCAACGTGCTGCGAAAGTAGCTTTAGGCGAACTGAGTCTCGATTTTCTGCGCGACCTCGCGCATCTTCGGCAGGAATTGCTCCACCGCCGTTCGCAGCGATACCGCGGTGGCCGCGTACCGAACCGTGACGGTTGCGAGAATTCGATCCTGGGCGCGAACCGGAATGGCCAGGCTCGTTTCCTCCGATACGCGCCGCGCGCGATGCGCCATGCCAAAGCCCTGCGTTCGCGTTTCGCTGAGCAGTCGCTCGACTTCAATTCGATTGCGCGCCAGGCGATCCTCCGGCAGCGACGAGCGTGCCAGCAACTCGAGCATGGCATCGCGCTGCTGCGTCGAGCAGAACGCCAAATACGCGCGTCCCGCGGCTGAGGCCAACATGGGCACCCGAACGCCGGCACTGTACTGTTCCAACGCAAGAGGACTTTGGCGATCCGTGGTCTCGCGGATCATCATGGTCGAGCCGGACGGCGTTGCTACCGCCACGGGCCAGACAATTTGGGCGCCGAGGGCGGCGAGCAGCGGTTTGGCGATATGTGCGACCAACGCTTCGTCATCGAACCCATCTGACAGGGCTCGCACCATGATCGTGGGCCGATAGCAGTCATCGTGCGCGTCGCGGGCAACATAGCCGGCCAGGCGCAGGGTTTCCAAAATGCGGTAAGTCGTGGTGCGGGGCAGGCCCACGGCGGCGGCCAGCGTATTGATGGCCGCGCGTTCCAAGCGATTCAATTCCGTCAACACGTCCAATCCGCGATTCAAGGCACGGATGGGGCGGGTCGAATCCCGGGCACCGTCCTCGGGCGAAGCGAAGTGTGCGTCAGAATGGGGGCTAACTTGTGCGTGCATCATCCCTATGTCCCTCAGGCTTGACCATTTCTGCTTATTAAACAATGACATACACTGCACCAACACCACTTTCGCGTCGCCGCGCTGTCAACATAGGACCGCATACCGGCCTCGCCTTTTAAGGCTGGTCCGGCTCCCGCTCACAGCTCATGAATCCGTTCGCTCGGCGGTCAGGCGAGCGCGGGGACCCTCGTCTCTACATATGTACCTCCTGGAGCGAATCTGGTTGCTTTCGGGCAGCGGGGCTGCGCCCCCACCCCAAGACCCCGGCGCATTCAGCTACAATCCGCGGCCCGAATAATGCTGAGAAGTAAGGAATCAGGCTTTAAATGTCGGAACAATACGTCGAAACTGTCATCATCGGCGCGGGCCCCATCGGCCTCTTTCAGATCTTCGAACTGGGCCTTCTTGGCATCAGCACGCACATCATCGATTCCTTGGGCCTGCCCGGCGGTCAATGCACTGAGCTCTATCCGGACAAACCGATTTACGACATTCCGGCGCTGCCCATTTGCGGCGCGCAGGAATTGATCGATCGCCTGCTGGAGCAAGTGAAGCCCTTCAATGCGACCTTTCATCTGGGCCAGGAAGTGACCGAATTGCGCGTGCTCGACAACGGCAAGTTCCATATCGCCACCTCGACCGGCACTCGCCTGACGGCCGGCGCGGTGGTGATTGCCGCCGGCGTCGGCTCCTTCCAACCGCGGCGTTTGAGCATCCCGGGCGTCGATCTGTTCGAGGGCAAGACCGTGCATTATCGCGTTCGGTCGGCCGGTGATTTTTTCAATCAGGACTTGGTGATCTGCGGCGGCGGCGATTCGGCGCTCGATTGGACGGTGGCGTTCTGCGACAAAGCGCGCTCACTGACCTTGGTGCACCGGCGCGCGGACTTTCGCGCGGCGCCCGCAACGGTTGCCCGCATGCGCGACCTGGTCGCGGCCGGCAAGATGCGATTTCTCGAGGGCAACGCCGTCGCAATCCATCAAGAGGCCGGCAAACTCACCGGGCTCGACGTGCGAACTGCCGATGGGCAAACGCGCAAGGTCGCGGTGGATCATGTGTTTGCCTTCTTTGGCCTGCACCCAAAACTGGGGCCCATTGCCGACTGGGGCCTGGAACTCGAGAGAAAGGCGCTGAAGGTCGACACCGAAAAATTTCAGACCAGCGTGCCGGGAATCTTTGCCATCGGCGACATCAACACCTATCCGGGCAAGAAAAAACTCATCTTGAGCGGCTTTCACGAGGCCGCGCTCACGGCATTCGCGATACAGCATCATCTGTTCCCGGAGAAGCGCCAATTTCTGCAGTACACCACCACCAGTCCGATCATGCAGAAGCGGCTGGGCGTGGGCGGTGCGGATTCGGCCTGATTCTCAAAATGAATCAGCTACCGGCAAGATGAATCAGCTACTCGAAGACCTGATCAAGGTCATGACCCTCGAACGCCTCGAGATCAATCTGTTTCGAGGACAGAGCCGCGACATCGGCAGTCCGCAGGTTTTCGGCGGACAGGTGTTGGGCCAGGCGCTGGTGGCGGCGACGGCGACGGTGGAAAATCGCGAAGTGCATTCGCTGCACGCGTACTTTTTGCGCCGCGGGGACTTCAACTCGCCGATCGTCTACGAAGTGGACCGAGCCTGGGACGGCAAGCATTTTTCCATGCGGCGGGTGGTCGCCATTCAGCACGGGCAGCAGATATTCAACATGTCGGCATCCTTTCAAACGCCGGAGACCGGGTTGGACCATCAGTTTGCCATGCCCGATGTGCCGCAGCCCGAAGCGCTGCCCGATCTCGAACAGTTCCTGGCCTCGAATCCGAACCTGCCGCCCGCGCTGCTGAAAATTCTGCAACAGAAGCGCCCCTTTGAATTCAGGCCGGTCGAGCCGCCCAGCCTCACGCGCGCGCCGAAGGCGGCGCCGCTCAAACACGTCTGGATACGAGCAGTCGATTCGCTCCCCGATGACGAGGCGCTGCACCGATGTCTATTGGCGTATGCTTCGGACTTTCAATTGCTCGACACGGCGCTCAAGCCTCACGGACTGTCCATGATGCGGGACAAACTGGTGATCGCGAGCATCGATCATGCGATGTGGTTTCATCGCAGCGTTCGCGTCGATGACTGGCTGCTGTACGCCATGGACAGCCCCAGCGCGTCCGGTGCCCGGGGATTCACGCGGGGCAGCGTGTTCGCGCGCGACGGCCGCTTGGTCGCCAGCGTCTCGCAGGAAGGCTTGATCCGGGTCACGCCCCAGGGCCAAGGCTCTTAAGTGCTCAAAACCATCATCATCATTGTTGCGGTGATTGCGGTGCTGGGGGGCGGACTGCTGACCCTGCGCAGCAGCCGGCGCACGGGGATGCCCAGCGATGAGGTGCTGAAGCGCGCCGCGGATCGCGCGCGTGAGCAGGCTGCCAAAGACGAGGCCGATCGCTAGCGCGTGACGGCTGGTGCGCGACGGGTCAGCCGCTCCTCGAGGCTTCCCATACCTCTCGCGGCAATGTGAACAGGTGGCAATCCCACCAGCGATTCTTTGCGCGCCGATGCTTGCGATACACCGCTTCCCAGCGCATGCCCACTTTCTCCAGCACGCGAATCGAAGCGCCGTTGTTGACGTCGACGGTGGATATCACCCGTTCGGCGCGCAGCTCGAAAAACGCGGCATCGATCAAGGCCAGGGCGATTTCCGTCGCGTATCCGTTGCCCCACTGCTCCGCGCCGAGCATGTAGCCCAAGTCCACCACCTTCGCCTCGATCAGGGACAAATCGCACGCTCCGATCAGCTGCGCCGTCGCAATCTCCTCCACCGCCAGTTCAAATCGCGTGCGCGGCACTTCACGCTGCGAAGCCAGCAGCTCCTCCAGATATTCGGCGGTGCTCTCCTCGTCGCGCGGCCCGAAGAAAAGATAGCGGGTGACCCGCGGATCCGATGAATAGGCGTGGACGGCTTCGAAGTCCGCAGCGACGAACTCGCGCAAATTCAATCGCGCCGTGCGGACCGGCACGGTCAATTTGCGCACAGCACCTTACCGGGATTTAAAATGCCTTTCGGATCGAGGGCGCGTTTCAATTCGTGCATGACGCGCAGCTCCACCGGATCCGCGCGGCGCGCGAATTCCTCGGCCTTCAGGCGCCCGATGCCGTGCTCCGCGCTGATGCTGCCGCCGAGGCTCTCGACCAGATCGAACATGGCGTGCTCGAGGGCATGCGTCCTGCCGACGAACAGTTCAAGGTCTGCACCGGGTTTTTGGCTCAAATTGAAATGCAAATTGCCGTCGCCGGCATGCCCATAGGAAACGACGTCTCCCTCCGGAGCCAATTCGTTCGCCAATACGGTGCCTTTCTCGATGAGCGTCGGAATCGCGGACACCGGAACCGACACGTCATGCTTGATGCTCGCGCCGTGGCGGCGCTGCGCCTCCGGCACGGATTCGCGCAATTTCCACATGGCCTGTGCCTGTGCCAGCGATGTTGCGAGCATCGCATCCTTGACGGTCCCGGCCGCCGCGGCGTCCTCGAGTTCTGAGGTCAAAAGACCCGTCAGATTTTGCTGCGGATTGGGCGAGCCCAATTCGATCAGCAGATACCACGGGCTGTCGAAAGCCAGAGGGTTTGCAACGCCGGCCACGTACTTCACCGTCATTTCCACCGCGATCCGCGGCATCAACTCAAACGAACTCACCTGATCGCCGGCTGCGACGCGCAGCCGCGCGAGCAAATCGAGTGCATGGCTTGGTAAGTCGATGCCGACCAGTGCAGTCGCCGTATCGGCCGGCAGCGGAAACAGCTTCAAGGATGCCGCCGTGATGACGCCCAAGGTGCCCTCAGCGCCGATGAACAGAGATTTGACGTCGTATCCGGTGTTGTCCTTGCGCAGGCTTTTCAGTGCCGAGAGCAGCCGCCCATCGGCCAGCACCACTTCCAGTCCCAGCACCAGATCGCGCATCATGCCGTAGCGAAGCACCGCCGTGCCGCCGGCATTGGTCGAGAGATTGCCGCCGATTTGGGCGGTGCCTTCGGAGCCTAGGCTCAAGGGAAACAGGCGATTCGCTTCACGAGCGGCCGCCTGCGCGCCGGCCAGCGTGCAGCCGACCTCAACGATCATCGAGTTATTGGCGGCGTCGATATGCCGTATGCGATTCAGGCGCTGCATCGACAGCACGATTTGCGAGCCGCTCTCATCCGGCGTGGCGCCGCCGCAGTAGCTGGTATTGCCGCCGTGGGGTACGACGGCGACTTCGTCGCGATTGCAGACGTTTAAGATTTTTGCGACTTCTTCGGCGCTTCTGGGCTTGAGCACCAGTGGCGTGGCGCCCTGGTACAGGTGCCGAAAATCGGTCAGGTATGGCGCTACGTCGCCGGCGGAGTCCAGCCAACCGCCTGGGCCTACCGCTGCCTTGAGTTCCGCGAGGGTCCCTGAACTAGGCGGCCGGGGCATGGACGGTGCCGGTTACAGTGCGCCGCGAAGCTCTCAGAGCCGCTTTCCCCCGCCCTCGCGCACCGCCGCCGGAACGGGCTTCAAATCCCAGATCAGCCCAATGAACGACAACAGCTTCAACATATAGAAGGTGACGTCGAACTCCCACCAATAAAAGCCCTGACGCGCCGATGCAGGGTAGTGGTGGTGATTGTTGTGCCAGCCCTCGCCCAGGGTGATGATCGCGAGCCAGGGATTGTTGCGGCTGGCATCGCCGGTCTTGTAGCGCTGGCGGCCGAACACGTGCGAGAGCGAATTGATGGTGTACGTGCCGTGATAAACCAGCACGGTGGAGATGAAGAATCCCCAAACCAGCATCTGCCAACCCGTCGTATGCAATCCCGGGGCGACATGCTTCAGGAGCACGCCGAGCAGAAATACGCTGATCCCGAGAATCGTCGGAACCACGATATCGAAGCGATCCAGGAACCGCAGTTCGGGGTATTTCAGAAGATCCTTGACCCGCGACAGATCCGCCGCGAAGTGCTTGTGGGACATGAACCAGCCCATGTGGCTCCAAAAGAAGCCGTGCTGCACCGGCGAGTGCACATCCTCCGGCTTGTCGGAATGCACATGATGGTGCCGATGATGAGCAGCCCACCATATGGGGCCGCGCTGAACCGCAGAGGCGCCCAACATGCCGAAAATGAACTGTCCCACGCGCGAGGTCTTGAAGGTTCGGTGCGAAAAATAGCGATGATAGAAGCCGGTGATGGCGAACATGCGAACCAGGTACAGCGCAATCGTCACCGCCAGCGCCACCCAGCTGAAGCCCACCCAGATCACCGCCAAGCAGGCCGCATGCATCAGCAGAAACGGCAGCACGCGAGCCCAATCGATGTGATGACCCGACTCGAGCAGCGCCGGCTCCCGCGGCCGCGTCGCAAAGTCGCTGTTGCCGAACCACCGCGAGAGCTCGTGACCCACGCGTACCGAGGTGGGGGGCTCGATCACGATTTCATTTTCTGGCGTCATAGGATCCTCAAGTCTTAAGGGCCGCGATTCTCTCGTCCAACGGCGGATGGGTCATGAACAAGCGCATGATGCCGCCCGAACTTCCGGTATTGATGCCGAAGGCCTGCAGCTGCTGCGGCATCGGCTCCCCCTGACTGCGCTTCAGCATCTGCAGCGCGTCGATCATGTTGCCTGCGCCCGCAAGATCGGCCCCGCCTCGGTCAGCGCGAAATTCACGCCGCCGCGAATACCAACAAACGATCACGCTCGCGATGATGCCCAGCACGAACTGCGCCAGCATGGTGGTCAGGAAAAATCCGATGCCCGAGCCCTGCCTGTCATTGCGCAGGATTGCCCGATCGACGATGCCGCCGATGATTCGCGCGAGAAAGATCACAAACGTATTTAGCACACCTTGCAAGAGCGCAAGGGTAACCATATCACCGTTTGCGACGTGCGTGATTTCGTGACCCAGTACCGCCTCGACCTGCGTGCGCGACATGCTGCGTAACAGTCCGCTGCTGACCGCCACCAACGCTGCGTTGCGCCGTGCGCCGGTGGCGAAAGCATTCATTTCTTCGGCGTCGAAGATGCCGACCTCCGGCATGCCGATATGAGCTTGATCGGCCAACCGCTTGATCGTGCCGATGAGCCATCTCTCCAATTCGGTCTGGGGATTCTCGATGAGCCGCACGCCCATCATGCGCTTGGCGGTCCACTTGGACAGGGCCAGCGAAATGAGCGATCCGCCAAAACCAAAAATAGCGGCAAAAACCAGCAAGCCACCGGTTCCGCCCTGCATCAAATGCACGCCGAACACGTTTTCGACGATGAACAGCACGATGCTGAGCAGCGCCAGGACGGCCAGGTTGGTGACGACGAAGAGGAAAATGCGCTTCATGGGGCTTTTGTTCGAAAAAATAGCGGCAATATGGTAACGCGGCTAGAGTCTAGGTCGGGTCGTTGCTGTTCAATTTCAAGCATGGGTGTTCGATTGACCGGCGGGCGCGAATTCAAAATTCGCCTATGTGCCTGTAATATAAGGTATTACCTTCTCAGAGTTGGGCATGCAGTATAGGGATTATTACGAAATTCTCGGGGTGACTCGATCAGCCGATGCCGACGAGGTGAAACGCGCTTACCGCAAGCTGGCGCGTAAATATCACCCGGACGTCAGCAAGGAGAAGAACGCCGAGGCCAAATTCAAAGAGGTCCAGGAGGCCTATGAGGTGCTGCGCGATGCGGAAAAGCGCGCCGCCTACGACCAGCTGGGTCGCGATTACCGCAACGGGCAGCAGTTCCGGCCGCCGCCGGATTGGTCACAGCGCTTTGGACAGCCTGGAGGCCAGCGCTTTTCAGAAATCAATGGTTTCAGCGATTTCTTCTCCAGTCTTTTTGGCGGGTCGGGGTTCGGCGCCGGCGGCGCGGGGCACGCCGATTCGGACGCCGGCCACCTGGACGTCACGGTGGAAGAGGCCTTCGCAGGAACGAAACGCCGCGTCGCGCTCAACGAGAATGGCCGCCTACGCCAGGTCGATGTGCAAATTCCCGCCGGCGTCACCGAAGGCCAATCGCTGCGCATTCCAGGCGTGGGCGGCCGCAGCTCATTGATATTTCGCATCCGGCTGCGGCCGCATCATCTTTACGATGTCGTCGGCAAAGACGTGCAAATTGAATTGCCGCTGGCGCCCTGGGAAGCGGCGTTGGGTGCAAAGGTCGCCGTGCCTACGCTTAAGGGAACCGTGGAATTGACGGTGCCTGCGGGAGCACAGTCCGGGCAAAAGCTGCGGTTGCGAGCGCGCGGGTTCCCCGGCACCCCCAGCGGCGACCAGATCGTCACGATCAAACTGGTGACGCCCGCGGCGCAGACAACGACGGCGAAAGAGGCTTACGAGCGCATGAAGCGCGATTTCCAGTTCGATCCGCGCGCCGACTGGCCATAGGGCCGACCGGCCATAGGAGTCTGCCTCGTGGAGCGGTAGACTTTGCCGGCCGTCAAGCTTGAGGGGTTGGCCGTGCGATATACGATTCAGATCAACGGGAAGGCTCGCGAGGTCGACGCCGATCCGCAAATGCCGCTGCTGTGGGTGCTTCGCGATTTGCTCGATATGAAGGGCACCAAGTTCGGCTGCGGCCGGAGTTTTTGCGGCGCCTGCACCGTGCATCTGAACGGAGCCCCAACGCGGTCCTGCGTTACGCCCGTCTCGGCGGTGGGTTCCGCATCGATTACCACCATCGAGGCCATGGCCGGCACGCCGACGGGGCGGGCGGTGCAACGCGCCTGGCTGGCACTCGATGTCGTGCAATGCGGCTACTGCCAGGCCGGACAAATCATGTCGGCCAGCGCCTTGCTGGCGAAGAATCCGAAACCCAGCGACACGGATATTGATAAGGCCATGTCGGGCAACATTTGCCGCTGCGCGACCTACACGCGCATTCGCGCTGCCATCAAGCAGGCCGCCGGAATGCCGAGCGCCGATAGCCGGGACACGCTCGTATGATGCGCGCCAAAGACACGTTGGCTTCAGGCGCGGCGGCTTCAGGCAAGGAGGCTGCGGCGAAGGATGAATCGCGGCGCGCCTTTCTTCGTGCCGGTGTGGCCGTGGGCGGTGGGTTGCTGCTCGATTTCTCGCTGCCGGGAGTCCTCAATGCTCGCGCGAATGCCTCGAGCTCTCCCAGTACGCTCAACGCGTTGGTTCAAATTGCGAACGACGGTGCCGTCACCATCATTTCCAAAAATCCGGAAATCGGTCAGGGCATCAAGACGATGCTGCCCATGTTGATCGCGGAGGAGCTCGACGTGGATTGGGCCGATGTTCACATCGAACAGGCGCTCAGCGATCCGGCCAAGTACGGCGTGCAATTCGCGGGCGGCAGCCGCGCGACGCCGCTGAATTGGGAAGCGCTGCGGCGCGTCGGCGCCGCGGGGCGGCAGATGCTCATGAGTGCCGCGGCCATGAGCTGGTCCGTACCGGTTTCCGAATGCGAGACGGCATCCGGCAAAGTCGTGCACGTGCCCACCAAACGCTCCTTGAGCTACGGCCGTTTGGCCTCCAGGGCCGCAACGCTCCCAGCACCGGATCTGGCGCAGGTGCCGCTCAAGGACCCCAAGAACTTCAAAATCATCGGCAAATCGCATCCCGGCATCGACAGTCCACGCGTGGTGGCAGGCGAACCCTTGTTCGGCATCGACGTCTCCGTGCCCGGCATGCTGCAGGCCGTGTTTGTGAAGTCGCCGGTGTTCGGCGGCACCGTGCGCGGCGCCAACCTCGATGTGATCAAGTCCCAGCCCGGCGTGCGCGATGCATTCATTGTCGGCGGCGGGCCGGTCTTCAACGGCCTCGCCGGCGGCGTTGCCATCGTCGGTACCAATTGGTGGCTGCTCGACAAAGCGCGCGAATCGCTCGAAGTAACCTGGGACGAAGGCGCGACGGCGTCGCAGAGCACTGAGGGTTTTGCCAAACAGGCGGACGCGCTGTCAAGCCAGGCTCCGGCAACGAAAGTCGCCAGTGACGGTGATGTCGCGTCCGCGCTTGGGTCTTCGGTGCGCACGCTGCAGGCCGCGTACAGCTACCCGTTCTTATCGCACGCCACCCTGGAGCCGCAGAATTGCACGGCGCACTTTCACGACGGCAAGGTGGAAATTTGGGCGCCGACTCAGAACCCCGATTCGGGGCGCAAAATCGTTGCGAAGACCTTGGGCTTGAACGATGCGGACATCACCATCCACATGATCCGCTGCGGCGGTGGTTTCGGCCGGCGGTTGATGAATGACTACATGGTCGAGGCGGCGTGGATATCCAAACAAGCGGGTGCGCCGGTCAAGCTGTTGTGGAATCGGCAAGACGACATGCAACACGATTTCTATCGTCCCGCCGGCTTTCATTTCTTCAAAGCAGGGCTCGATGCGGGCGGAAAGTTGCAGGCCTTCAGCGATCATTTCGTCTCATTCGGTGAGAACGGCAAGGCAGCGCCCAGCGCTGATATGAACGCCGCCGAGTTCCCGGCGAAATTCGTACCCCATCTGGAGCTGGGTATTTCTTTGATGCCGTTGGGTGTTCCCACCGGGCCGTTGCGGGCCCCGGGCAGCAATGCGTTGGCGTTTGTATTCCAGTCCTTCATCGATGAAATTGCGCACGCTGCGGCTGCGGATCCGCTGCAATACCGCATCGACCTGCTGGGCGAGCGCCGCCAGGTCGGCGCGTTCGACACCGGCCGCATGATCGACGTGCTGGCGTTGGTGCGCGAGAAGTCCGGTTGGGGCAAGCGCACGCCGCCCAAAGGGTCGGGCATGGGCGTCGCGTTTTATTACAGTCATCTTGGATACTTCGCGGAAGTCGTGCATGCGACGGTGGGCGCGGGCGGCAAGATCACGGTGGACAAGGTCTGGGTGGCCGGTGGTGTCGGCAGCCAGATCATCAATCCGACCGGCGCCGAAAATCAGGTTCAAGGCGCTGCGCTCGATGGGATCGGCGAGGCGCTCGGGCAGGCGATCACGCTGAAGAACGGGCGGGTCGTGCAAAGCAATTTCAACGACTTTTTACTGCTACGCATGAATCAGGCGCCGCCGGTCGAGGTGCATTTCCTCAAGACCGAGCATCCGCCGACCGGGTTGGGTGAGCCGGCGCTGCCGCCGGTGATCCCTGCGCTTTGCAATGCCCTGTTCGCGGCCACCGGCGTGAGAATTCGCAGCCTGCCGATCGACCCGAAGCTGTTTGCCTAGCCGGCTCGCGGGAACCTAGCCGCCCGTGAGCACGTCCTCGCTCAGCACGTCGGGCGACATGGTCGTTTCGCCTTGGCGAAGCCGCTCAGCTGCGACCTGCACGCTTTGTGGTTTGACGAACAGCGCGGAGACTTCCGGGTAGGCGGCGCGGATCTGCTTCTCCAGATCGAGCACGGCTCGCTCGATGTCGGGGGCCCGCAGGTAATCGAAAAAATCAATGCTCAAGTAGGCAACGATATTCTTCGGCGCCAGCTGCACGGTCGCGATGCTGTTGGCCTTGCACACGCCCGGCATGCCGGCAGCCATCCGAATAATGGCGTCGCTTAGAGTAGGGTCCGCGCGCTCGCCGATCAGCAGTGCCTTCGACTCCTGCCCCAGCAGCATCGCAACACCTGCGAGGATGGCGGCGATCACCAGGGAAGCGATGCCGTCCCAGCGGCTGTCGCGCGTGAGGATCGCCGCAGTGGTGCCGCCTGCCGCAACGAATAGCCCTAAGAGCGCGGCGCTATCCTCGAACACGACGATGAACGCCGGGGGGTCCTTCGACTGCCGGAAGGCATCCCACCATCCCAAATGGCGCTGGGTTTTGCGAAACGCACGTGCGCCCACAATCCAGGAAGCGCCCTCGAACAGCAGCGAGGCGGCCAGAACGATGTAGATGAGCCCCGGGTTTTCGATGGCTTGCGGGTTCAAAAGACGCTGGATACCCTGGTAAGCCGACACGCCGGCACCGAGGGCAAAGATGAGCAACGCCACCACAAAGCTCCAGAAGTACAGCTCGCGCGCATACCCCAAAGGATGGTCCCGGTCCGCGGGTCGCGCGGAGCGGGCCATGCCGTATAGCAACAGAAGCTCGTTGATGGTGTCGACCAGTGAATGCACGGCTTCGCTCAGCATGGCCGCCGAGCCGGTGACGGCCGCAGCGACGAACTTGGCCCCGGCCACCAATAGGTTGCCGGCGAGAGCCGCCCACACCGCCTTCAACGTGCCGCTGGTCGCCATGGGCAATTCTAGCTTGAAGTATCGGTCGGCGGCCCCACCTCAGCCGGACTCACCATAGATCGTAAGGCCATGACCACAGAAACCCAGCCGACCACGGAAACCCAGCCGCAAATCAAAGAGTTCCAGGCCGAGACCAAGCAGGTACTGCGTCTGGTCATTCATTCGCTGTACTCGCACAAGGAGATTTTCCTGCGAGAGCTGGTGTCGAACGCATCCGATGCCTGCGAGAAACTGCGCTTCGAGGCGATCGCCAAGCCTGACCTGCTGGGTACAGATTCGCTCGAGATCATCCTGACGCCGGACAGCGCGGCCGGAACGCTGAGCATCAAGGACAACGGCGTCGGGATGAGCGAGGCTGAGATCATCGACAATCTCGGCACCATTGCCCGTTCCGGCACCAAGAAATTCCTCGAGACCTTGAGCGGCGATTCCGCCAAGGATGCCCAGTTGATCGGCCAGTTCGGGGTCGGCTTCTACTCCGCGTTCATCGTGGCGGACAAGGTGACGGTGCTCACCAAGCGCAGCGACACGCCGGCCGTGCGCTGGGATTCCGACGGCGAGGGCCAGTACGAGATTCAGGGCAGCGGCAAATCCGATCGCGGCACGGAAGTCATTCTTCACCTTCGCGATGAGGACAAAGAGTTCCTGGAGCCGGGACGATTGCGCCAATTGGTGCGCAAGTATTCGGATCATTTGAGCATCCCGATCGTTTTGAAGACAGGCGATACGCAGGAGACCTTGAATCAAGCGAAGGCGTTTTGGACCCGTCCGAAATCCGAACTGAAGGACGAGGACTACCAGGCGTTCTACAAGCACCTGACGCATGATTCGGAAGACGCGCGTGTTTGGGCGCACAACAAGGTCGAGGGCAACATCGAATATACCTCGCTCCTGTACCTGCCGAAGCGCGCACCGTTCGACCTGTTCGAGCGCGAACAGAAGGGCGGCATTCAGCTCTACGTCAAGCGGGTATTCATCATGGACAAGGCGGCCGAGCTGCTGCCGCCGTACCTGCGCTTCATGCGCGGATTGGTCGATTCGTCCGACTTGCCGCTGAATGTGTCGCGCGAGCTTCTGCAGAATAACCGCACCGTCGAGAAGATCAAATCGGCGCTGGTCAAACGTTCGTTGGATCTGCTCGAAGACCTGGCCTCTACTAAGCCGCAGGAGTATGCGGAGTTTTGGAAAACCTTCGGCGTGGTCTTGAAGGAAGGCATCATCGATGACCCGGCGCAGAAGACGCGGATCGCGAAATTGCTGCGCTTCAACACGACCGCCGATAGCGGCGATGCGCCGGACGTCACTCTCGAGGCGTACGTCTCCCGCATGAAGGCGGATCAAAAGAGCATTTACTACCTGACCGCCGACTCAGCAGCAGCGGCGCGCAACAGTCCGCATTTGGAGGGCTTTCGCGCCAAGGGAATGGAAGTGCTCTTGTTGACCGATCGTATCGATGAGTGGGTGGCCGCGCACTTGCATGACTTCGAGTCCAAAACGCTCGCCAACGTCGCGAGCGCCGCGGCCGATGTGGCCTCAGCGATCGAGACCCCCGACAAGGCCGCTGCGGAAACCGCCTTCAAGGATACGCTGGATCGGCTCGCCAAGAATTTGACCGGCAAGATCGCGAGCGCGCAAGTGTCAGCCCGGCTCACCGAATCGCCCGCCGTGCTGGTCGCCGGCGAATTCGGGGTGAGCTTGCGCATGGGGCGCATCTTGAAGCAGGCCGGGCAGAGCAATCCCTTTGCCACGCTGCCGATTCTCGAAGTGAATCCGAAACACCCTCTCGTCGAACGTCTCAAGGAGACGAGCGATGATGCCTCGTTCTCGGATCTCGCCCATGTGCTGTACGACCAGGCGATGCTGGCGGAGGGCGGCGAGTTGGACGATCCTGCCGTTTTCGTGCGGCGCGTAAACCGGCTCATCGTGGAAGGGTTGTCCGCGCAGCCGAAAATTATCCTGAGCTGATGCTGCCGCAGTGGGCTGCCAACGACGGGGAGATAGCGGCCGGCGCCGCTGCCGGTGCTGCTGCCGACGCCCCGCTCGATGACGGGGCTCTGCTCGACGCCTATTCCGGCGCGATCATCGGCGCTTTGGAACGAGTTGCCCCGGCTGTCACCTTCATCGAGGTGACGGGCCGCGTGCGCGGAGCTGGGCGCAACCGTCGCGCCGAGCAGGGCAGTGGTTCGGGTTTTCTTTTCACTCCCGACGGCTACTTGCTGACCAACAGTCATGTCGTGGACGGGTCCGAAGAGATTGCCGTTCGCCTCAATGACGATACGCGCTTTCACGCCGATCTCGTGGGCAACGATCCGGACTCGGACTTGGCGGTGTTGCGCATCGGGCACCCTAGCGCGCTGCCGTACGTGGAGTTCGGCGATTCATCGCGCCTGAAGGTGGGGCAGGTGGCCATCGCCATCGGCAATCCGCTCGGCTACTCCAAGAGCGTGACCACCGGTGTGGTGTCGGCGCTCGGCCGAACATTGCGGGCCACATCGGGCAGGCTGATGCACGATGTCATCCAGACCGACGCCGCGCTCAATCCGGGAAATTCCGGCGGACCGTTGGTCGACTCGAAGGGTCGCGTCATCGGCGTCAATACCGCGATGATCCCGCAAGCGCAGGCGATTTGTTTTGCCACGGGAATCAATACGGCAAAATGGGTCATCGGGCAGATGTTCGCTCATGGTAGGGTACGTCGTGCCTACATCGGAGTTTCCGGCGCCACGGTGCCGATTGCCACGCGCGTCGTGCGGCATTTCAGTTTATCCGGCAACACGGCGGTGCACGTCGCGGATATCGTGCCGGGCAGCCCGGCCGCGCAGGCCGGCGTGCAGAGCGGCGACCGCATGGTCGCGCTGGATGGTGTGCGCATCAACGGCATCGATGAACTGCAGCGCAAGCTCGATGGCAGCTTGATCGGCCGCGAATGTGAATTGCAGCTGCTGCGCCGGTCGAGCGTGATGAAAGTGACCATACGGCCGATTGAAATGCCGGCGCATCGAAGCGGCGGCAAGTGACCTGACATCGAAGGAATCGCTCCCATGAGTCCAACGGCGCATTCGATCACTTTGGCGGTCCCGCCGGAACCGACCGATCACTCGCAAGGGTCGGATCACGCGAGGGTCGTCGTGGTCGAGTACGGGGACTTTGAGTGCCCGAGCTGCAAGGTGGCGGCTACCACGCCCGCACTGCTGATGGAGCGCTTTCCCAACCAAGTGCGCTTCGTGTTCCGGCATTTTCCGCTGGAAGAGGCGCATCCCCACGCGCTGCTGGCGGCGGAGGCCGCGGAAGCGGCCGGTGCACAGGGTAAGTTCTGGCCGATGCACGATATTTTGTTCCGCAATCAAGCGCATCTCAAGAGCGCCGATTTACAGCACTACGCGAGCGAACTGGGGATCGACATGGCGCGCTACGTGGCGGAAATGGACGATCATATTTACCTGCAAAAAGTCCGCGAGCACATCGCCGGCGGCCGCTTGAGCCACATTCGTGCGACACCCACATTTTTCATCAACGGCGCCGTGCAGGACATTTCCTACGGCATGAAAGCGTTGCACGACGCCGTGGCCGCCGCGGTAACGCGGCACCGCTAGGGTACGGCGCCTGCCGCAATATTGGTCCTTGGGAGGATCAGCCCGTGCTTGCCGTTGGACCGACAGTATCCGCCCCAAATAAAAAGGGCGCCCTTGAGGGGCGCCCGAACGGGGAAAATCGTTTTGAACGGACTGACGTTTTGAGCGGATCAGCTCCAGTCGTCGCCGCCGCCGCCGCCACCTCCGCCGCCATCGTCCCAGGAACCGGGATCATTCGCGCCGAAGTCCGCACCGCCCATGTCGCTATTGCCGGAGCCGGGCTCGGAGGCCTCGGCCGATGGTATGACGCCGCCCTCGTGTCGGCCGCCGTCCAGGAAGTGATGCGCCAATTCCTCGCCGGCCACGACGCCGGCGCCCACGGCCAGGCCGGAAGCCAGTCCGCCCGCAATGCCGGAGCCTATGCCGCCGCCGCCCATGGGCGGCTGACCATAGCCAGGGCCATATCCACCGGGTGCGCCGCCCATACCGGGGCCGGGGCCGGGACCCGCCGCTGGGTATTGGTTATAGGGAGTTCGCCGGCGGAACAGCATCATGAGAACACCCGCGACCACGGCGAGAATGAGTACCGTCTTCCAGGGGAACTGAGACTCAGATTGCGGCGAGCCCATGGCGATGGGCCTGCCGACCGAACGCGAGCCTGAGCTCATGCCCAGCTGGGATTTCAGTTCCTGAACCGATCGGGGATTGAATTCAGTCAAACCCGGGTTCAAGCGCTCCGCCGTGCCGAGTTCGGCGCGCGCCAGCGGAATCTTGCCCTCTTTCGCATAGAGCTCGGCCTGCACGTAGTGCGCATTGGCGCTGTTCGGATGATCGATGAGCACCTGGGAAATCATTTGCTGGGCCTGATCCAGATGGCCGCCCCGGGCCGCCTCGTAGATCTGATGCATTGTAGGATCAGCAGGTTTCGGATCAGCAGCTTGCGCAAAGCTCGGCGATGCGAACGCCAATGCGCACCCTAAGCCAAGTACCGCGCTGAGAATTAATTTCCGCATAGCAGGCCCCCAATAGGTCGAATTGACCACAGAAGAATTAGATATGGGCGTTCAGGCGAAGTTCAACGACCCAGGAGCTCAGTCTCGGACAGTTCTTAGATAACGCCGCGGCGCTTCTGATCCAACTCGATCGATTCGAACAGCGCCTGGAAATTCCCCTCACCGAAGCCGTCGTTGCCCTTGCGCTCGATGATTTCGAAGAAGATGGGGCCGATGGCGTTCTTGGTGAAGATCTGCAAGAGGATGCCGCTCTTGGCGCTGCCGTCGATGAGAATGCCACGCCGCTCGAGTTCGGCCACCGATTCGCTGTGGCCGGCGACGCGGCCGGCGACGCCTTCATAATAGGTTGCCGGGGTTTCTTGGAATTCCACGCCGCGGCCGCGCAAGGCGTCCACGGTCTTGTAAATGTCACCTGACCCGAGGGCGATATGCTGGATGCCCTCGCCCTTGTACTCGTTCAAGTACTCCTCGATCTGGCTCTTGTCGTCCTGGCTCTCATTGATGGGAATGCGGATCTTGCCGCAGGGCGAGGTGAGCGCACGCGAGAACAAGCCGGTCTGCTTTCCCTCGATGCTGAAGTAGCGAATTTCCCTGAAATTAAACAGCTTCTCGTAAAAGCCGGCCCACACATTCATATTGCCGCGCTTGACGTTGTGCGTGAGATGATCGATGCGAATGAGCCCCACCGGTGGGGCGGGCCGCGTAGCGCTCACGGGCACGAAGTCGACATCGTAGATGGTGCGCTCGCCGTAGCGATCCACGAGGTAGATGAGGCTGCCGCCGATGCCGACGATCGAAGGAATGTTCAGTTCCATGGGACCTGCGGTGACGGGCCCCGGTTTCGCACCCAGGTCGAGCGCACGGGCGTACGCCAATCGCGCATCGGCGACGCGAAATGCCATGGCGCAGGCGCAGGGCCCATGGGCGCGCGCGAACTGCTGCGCGAAACTGTCATGTTCCGCATTGATGATGAAATTGATATCGCCTTGATTGTGCAAGGTCACGTTCTTGGAGCGATGGCGCGCAACCGCCGGCAGCCCCATGCTTTCGAACAGCCGGCGCAGCAATTCAGCATCCGGTGCCGCGTACTCGACGAATTCGAATCCGTCGGTGCGCATGGGGTTGCTCATGCTGAGCTCGGCATTCACGGCGCGATGACCGCTTTGCTTTGCGCGGAAATGGTGGTGCCGAACACACGGTCCCAGAGCGGTGTGGTGACGCCGAAGTTGCCGCGCTTCGGTGAATGGTGGTGCCGCATGTGCCAGGCGCGAAGCTCGCTGAAGTAGGCGGACGACGGTTTGCGGGTGTGATGATGAATGACATGGTGCACGTAGCCGTACCACCAGTAGCCGATCATCACGCCCACCGTCAGTCCGTTCGCCACATTGAAGGAGGTCAACCACCACAACGGCAGTAGGATGACGCTGACCCACACCGTGACGCTGACCCACGAGGGCGTTCCAATGAAGTCCAGCGGCGCGCCGTGGTGCAGACTGTGCATGGGCGAGAACACCGGCATGCGATGCAGTGCAATCCGGTGCAGCACATATTCAAGCAGGGTCCACAGGACCAGCCCCGCCAGGCACGCGGCCAACCAATCCCGGCCGCCGTGCCAGGTAAAATGGCTGAAATTGACAGCCGTCAGCGAGCTCACCACGATGGGATAAACCACGAAATCGGAGTAATAGCTGAATTTGCTGAGTTGCATCGTTGCCCCTCGCTCTTTTGGAATGAGCTATTTGACCACGAACCGGGTCAAATGTTAGCGGAAGAATACGCTTCCCGCACGGCCTTCTAGCCTGCGGTGCTTGGTAGACTTTTCAACTATGCGAAAAACCCTGGTTATCGTGGGTGCCGGCTTCTCCGGCACGGTACTTACCGCCAACCTGCTGCGCTCATCGCCCGCTGAGGGGGCCGACATCGTGCTGATCGAGCGCAACGGCGCCATGGGCCGGGGTGTGGCCTATGCCGAGCGCGATTTTCCCTATCTTTTGAACGTGCCGGCAGCGAGGCTGTCGGCCGATTCGCGCGATCCGCTGCACTTCCTGCACTATGCCCAGGCTCGATTGCCCCATGTCAACGGCGAGGATTTCCTGCCGCGCGCCCTGTACGGGGACTACCTGCAGGAGCTACTTTGCAGCGCAGAGCGCGAGGCGCCCGCCAATGTTCGCTTGGTACGGGTATTCGGCGAGGTGACCGGCATCCTGCGAGCGGGCAGCGGCCCGCCGCTGGCGGCGCACTTCCGGGACCGTGCCCCGATAGCGGCAGATGTCGTGATCCTGGCGCTGGGCAATCCACCCGCGCCCTTACCCGCGTGGGCGGGCGAACTTGAGGGCCACAGCGCGTTTCGGCAAGATCCGCGGGATTTGCCTAAGACATTGACCGCAGAGCATTCGGTTCTGATCGTCGGCAATGGCTTGACGATGGCGGATGCCGTGTCGGCATTGAGCCGGCACGACGATCGCGTTCCCACACTGCACACCCTGTCGCGGCGCGGCTTGATCCCGAAACCGCAAACGGCCTTTCATGCGAATGCCATGAGAGGAAGCGGCGAGGCGTTGCTGGAGCACACCCACTCCTTGAGGAAACTGCTGCGAGCGTGCCGCGCCCTGGCGGGCGAGGTCGAGAAGCTGGGGGGCGACTGGCGCGAGGCCGTGGCCTTCATTCGAAATCTGGCCCCGGCGCTCTGGCGGCAGCTGCCCGACGTCGAGCGCCGGCGCTTCGTGCGGCACCTGCACGTGCACTGGGACATATACCGGCACCGGCTGCCGCCGCAATTGATGACGCGCATCGAGACGCTTCGCCGCAGCGGCAAACTGCGCATCATGGCCGGACGCATTCAACGCGTCATTGCCCGCGATCAGCAATTGCAGGTGTCGTGGTGTCCTCGAGGCGGCGGCAATACGGCGTCCCTGACGGTGGACATGCTCGTGAATGCCACCGGACCTAACTATGCCATCAAGCGATCTGAGGACCCGATTCTCATGTCGCTGCGCGAGACCGGCTTGGTGTCAGCGGATGCGTTGAATCTGGGGATTCGCACCGGCCGCTTCGGCGCCTGCGTGAGTGCGCAGGGAGTTGCGAGCCAACATCTTTACTATCTTGGGCCCATGCTGCGGGCCGATCATTGGGACGCGACCGCAGCCGCGGAGCTGCGCGATCACGCAGAGCGGCTGGCGAACCATCTGGTCGGTGCGCGGCCGGAAATGTAAGGAGCCTCAAGGGAACGGAGGAGCAGTTCCTTTCCTGCACGTGAAGTTGAGCGGTCAAGCGCGAAAGGTCTGCCAGGCCATCCGACCCCGTCAAATTCACTGTGCCGAGGACTAGGTCAGTTTGGCGATGCCGGCGATCAGGCGCTCGAGATCTTCGCGCGCACTGTACATGGACACGCCGGTGCGCAACAGGCCGCCGCGATCGGTGAGTCCCAGCACCTCCACGGCGCGTGCCGCGTAGAAGTGCCCGTCCCAGACGCAGATGCCTTCTTTGCCGAGCGCGGCCGCCGCGTCGCCTGCGCTGCTCTTGTCCAGCGTGATCGACACCGTGGGCGCGCGTGCTCGTGCGCTGAAATCCGGTCCCCATACCCGCACGCCGGGAAGTTTGCGGACAGCGTCATGATAGAACTGCGCGAGCCCGTGCTCATAAGCGGCAATGCCGGACATGGCATCGGTCACGCGCTCTCGAAAAGTCGCACCGCTGCCCCAGCTTGCCAGGTATTCCACCGCGGCCCGCAATCCGTCGATGGCGGCGTGATTCAGCGTGCCGGTTTCAATGCGATAAGGCGCAGCAGGATCCTGAACGCTCAAACGATCCGTCGGCAGTCGATCGAGTGCTCCGGGCCGCGAATACAGCACGCCGACATGCGGGCCGTAGTACTTGTAGCCAGAGCAGAGCAGGAAATCCGGCCCCAAGGCTTTGACGTCGAGCGGGAAATGCGGTGCATAGTGCACGGCATCCACCACCAGCAGAGCCCCCACAGCCTGGGTGAGCCGACGCGCGAGTGCGATGTCATTGACCGTGCCGAGCGCATTGGATGAGGCCCCCACGGCAAACACCTTGGTGCGCGGCGTGATCTTGGCGGCCATATCATCCAAATCCAGCTGCCCCGATGGGAGCAAACGCACTTCTTGGACGGCCATGCCGTGTTCCTGCAAGCGCAGCCAGGGGCCGCGATTCGCCTCGTGGTCGAGCTGCGTGATCAGAATTTCATCGCCTTTCTTCAGGGTACGGGCGATGGCGGCGCTCAAGAAGTAGTTGAGCGTGGTCATGTTCTGGCCGAAGGAGATGCAAGCGGGAGTCTCGGCACCGAGAAAGTCCGCCACGCGTGCGCGCGCAAGGTCCATTCGACGATCGACTTCCTGCGAAGGAAAAAACTTGCCGTGCGTGTTCACGTTGCAGGCGGCGTAGAAATCGACCATGGTATCGATCACGACACGGGGAACTTGACTGCCGCCGGGCCCATCGAGATACGCCAGATTCAAACCTTGGGGCGTGCGCGCGAGTGCGGGGAAGTCCTTGCGGCAGCGAAGAGAGTGTTCAGCTGTGAATGCCATTGTAAAGTATGCGGGCGCTTGGCAAGCGTGGCAAGAGACAGAGAATCAATCGAATGAAATTTTCGCCGCTGGTGGATCGGGTCAAGGGCGAGAGCGTGGCGGCGTGGACCATCCACTACCAGGCTCGCGAAGCGCAGTTGCGCGGCGAGGACGTGATCGTACTGAGCATCGGGGATCCGGATCTGGAGACGCCGGCGCCGGTGCTCGAGCGGGCGATCGAAACCTTGCGCGCCGGCGACATCCGCTATACGCCCGCGGCCGGCCGCTTGAGTTTGCGCGAGGCGATCGCGCGGGCGCACACGCGGCGCACCGGCCAGGCGGTTGATGCGGACAATGTGATTTTTCTCTCCGGTGCGCAGAACTCGCTGTTCGCGGCGTCGCTGTGCGTGGCCGGACCCGGCGATGAGGTGCTGGCGCTCGAGCCCTTGTATCCGAGTTATCCCGCCACGATTCGAGCTTCGGGCGCGCGATTGGTGCGGGTGCCGGCACCGGCGTCGGGCGCTTTTCGCCCCGACTTGAACCAGCTCGAGGCGGCGATCACGCCGCAGACCCGCGCGCTTTTTTTCGCCACGCCGAACAATCCTAGCGGCGTGATATTGAATGAGAAGGAGTTGGCGGTCATCGCAGAGCTGGCGCGCCGGCATTCGCTGTGGATCGTCGCAGACGAAGTGTATGCGGGTCTCGCGCCCGGCGGGCGCGTGCCCGGTCTTGCGGCCGCCATACCCGAGCAAGTCGTGACCATCAGCAGCCTGTCCAAATCGCATTCGCTGCCGGGATTGCGGGCCGGGTGGCTGGTGGGACCTTCGGAACTGGTGAAGCACGCGGAATCTCTTTCCATGTGCATGCTGTTCGGCCTGCCGGGCTTCATTCAAGAGGCGGCACTCACCGCATTGCAGGGATCCAACGCGCCGGAACTGCGGGTTCGCGAGCTGTGCACGGCGCGGCGCGACATGCTGCTCGAAGGACTGGACGGCGTGCCCGGACTGCGCTGCTGTGTTCCGGACGCCGGCATGTTCACGCTCATCGACGTGCGCGCCACCGGTCTTTCAGGCTACGATTTCATGAGCGGGCTCTTTGAATCCGAGCGAGTTTCGGTGCTCGACGGCGGCGCCTTCGGCGAAGCGACTCGCGGATTCGTGAGGCTGTGCTTCGCCACGGACGAGGCCACCTTGCGCGAAGCGATGCTGCGTATCCGCCGCTATGCCGGCACATTGGCGAGGTAGTTCATGACACAGGAAACAGCAGACTTTGGCGTCATCGTGCAAACGGCGGGCGGCCCCGAGGCGCTTGAATGGAGCGAGCTTACGACGGCGGCACCGGCGGCCGGCGAGGTGCGCGTCGTGCAGCATGCCATCGGCGTCAATTTCATCGACACCTACTATCGAAAAGGCCATTACCCCTGGCCGATGACGCCGCTGATTCCGGGCGGCGAGGCGGCCGGAGTCGTCGATGCGGTCGGCGAGGGGGCGGCGTTCAAAGTTGGCGATCGCGTGGCCTATACGCTGCCCATCGGCGCGTATCGCACGCGGCGCGTGGTGCCGGCCGATCGGCTGGTGAAGCTGCCGGACGGCATCGCCTTCGACGTGGCGGCTTCGATGATGCTGAAAGGGATGACGACGCAGTTTTTGTTGACCTCCTGTTACGCGGTCAAGGCCGGCGACATCGTGCTGGTCCACGCGGCCGCCGGCGGGGTGGGCCTGCTGATGGGCCAATGGCTGAAATCTTTGGGAGCAACAGCCATCGGCACGGTGGGCTCGTCGGACAAGATCGCTGTTGCCAAGGCCAGCGGCTACTCGCATGTCATCGACTATCGCGCGGATGATTTCGCCGTGCGCGTAAAGGACATCACCGGCGGCAAGGGTTGCGACGTGGTTTACGATTCGGTGGCCAACGATACCTGGCGCGGATCGCTGAAGTGTTTGCGCAGGCGCGGGCTGTTCGTGTGCTTCGGCCAATCCTCGGGGCCCATCGTCGATTTTAAATTCACCGATCTCGTGGCCGGCGGTTCACTGTACGCCACCCGGCCGACGCTGTTCGATTACATCAAGACTCCCGAAGAGCTCCAGGCGCGCGCGGCCGATTTATTTGCGAAGGTCGTCTCAGGGGCGGTCAAGGCGCATATCGGACAGCGCATGCCGCTGCGCGATGCGGCGCAGGCGCACCGCGACCTCGAAGCCAGGCGCACCACCGGCTCGACGGTGTTGCTGCCTTAAATCCCCAGGGGCAATGCGGTCGATTCTTTGATGACGGTGACCGCGACCGACGAATTGACCGATCGCACGCAGGGAATGCGCGACAGGTAATCGAGATAGAACGCCTCGTAGGCCTTGATGTTCTTGGTGACGATTTTCAATAGAAAATCCCATTCGCCGGTGAGCGTGTAGCATTCGAGCACCTCGGCGCGATCGCGAATCGCGGCTTCGAATTCGGCGAGTGCATCGCGGCCCGTGGTGGCAAGTTTCACATGCGCGAAAATGGTGACATCCAGTCCGAGCGCATTCCGATCGAGCAGCGCGACGCGTGCCTTAATGACGCCGTTCTGTTCGAGTTGCTGGATGCGCCGCCAACAGGTGGTGGTCGACAACTTGGTTTGCGCCGCGACTTCGGCAACCGACAGCGCGCCTTGGCGCTGTAGAATGTCGAGAAGGCGCAAATCGAGCCGATCAATGGCGTGTCGGTTAGTTTGTTCCACAAAATACCCGCTTTCGGAATGAATATACCGGATTATTAGGCGCAACCCGAATGATTGCAACATCGATGGGCTTGGGGACGTAAATTAGCGGGATGACAAAAAAATCGCGCCTGCATTTCCCCCGCGTGCCGGCGCGCCCCGGCGAGAAACCCGATTTCAGTTACGTGCAGCTCTCACCCGCCGGCGCGGTACCGAGGCCGCAGGTCAATGCACGCGCCCGGGATATGATGTCGTTGTCGGTCGAGTTGGTGCGCGTGCTCGATGACAACGGCGACGCCGTCGGTCCCTGGCATCCGCATCTTGACGCGAGTGACTTGCAAGTGGGCCTTCGGCACATGCTGTTGACGCGCACTTACGATGATCGCATGCAGCGCATGCAGCGCGGCGGCAAGATCTCCTTTTATATCCGCTCGCTGGGAGAGGAAGCCGTGTCGGTCGCACAAGGCATGGCGCTGCGTCCGAGCGACATGTTATTCCCCGGTTACCGCAATCAGGGATTGCATGTCGTGCGCGGCATTCCGTTGGTCGACCTGATGTGCCAGACGTTGTCCAACACCAAGGATATGTGCAAGGGCCGCCAGCTTCCGGTGATGTACCACTCGCGGGCAAACAATATTTTTTCCATCTCCGGCAATTTGGCGACGCAATTTCCTCAAGCGGTGGGCTGGGCCATGGCGGCGGCCATCAAGGGCGAAGACAATCTGGCCGCGACCTGGATCGGCGAGGGCAGCAGCGCGGAGGCCGATTTTCATCATGCCTTGCTGTTCGCTTCCGTGTATCAAGCGCCTGTGATCCTCAATGTGGTCAACAATCAATGGGCCATTTCCACGTTCCAGGGCTATGCCGGCGGCGAGCAGCGATCCTTCGCCGCGCGCGGGCCGGGCTACGGCATGGCCGGGATACGCGTCGACGGCAATGATTTCCTCGCCGTGTACGCGGTGACGCAGTGGGCCGCGGAGCGCGCGCGCACCGGCGGCGGTCCGACCCTGATTGAACTCGTCACCTATCGAGGCGCTGCGCACTCCACGAGTGATGATCCGGCGCGCTATCGCGCCAAGGACGATGCGGAACACTGGCCCTTGGGCGATCCCATCCTGCGATTGAAGGCGCACTTGATCAAGATCGGCGAGTGGTCCGAGGCGCGGCATCAGGCCCTGGCCGCCGAGCTCGAAGCGCTGGTCGCGGCGAGCTGGAAGGAAGCGGTCGGCTTCGGCACCATGAGCGAGGGTCCAAGGCTGAACGCCGACCTGATGTTCGAGGATGTATTCAAGGAGATGCCGCAAAATCTGCAGCGGCAACAGGCTTTGATGCGCAAGGAACGGAACTCTTAAGCATGGCCAACATGAACATGATCCAGGCCCTGAATTCCGCCATGGACATCATGCTGGGCAAGGATCCGTCAGTCGTGCTGATGGGCGAGGATATCGGCTATTTCGGCGGCGTGTTTCGCGCCACCGAGGGCCTGCAGCGCAAGTACGGCGAGCACCGCGTGATCGATACGCCGATTGCCGAAGGCGGCATTGTGGCAACCGCCCTCGGCATGAGCGTGAACGGGTTGCGGCCGGTCGCCGAAATTCAATTCGCCGACTACATCTATCCCGGGTTGGATCAGATCGTCAGCGAGCTGGCACGCATCCGCTATCGCAGCGCCGGCGATTTCTTCGCGCCGGTCACCATCCGCACGCCCTGCGGCGGCGGCATTCGCGGCGGCCAGACGCATTCGCAAAGTCCCGAGAGTATATTCACGCATGTCAGCGGCATTAAGGTCGTCATGCCCTCCAATCCCTTCGATGCCAAAGGCCTGTTGATCACCTGCATCGAGGATGATGATCCGGTCGTGTTCTTCGAGCCCAAGCGCTTGTACAACGGTCCCTTCGATGGCGATCCCAACAAGCCGGCCGTGCCGTGGAGCACGCACCCGAAGGGTCAGGTCGACGAAGGCTATTTCAAAGTGCCGTTGGGCAAGGCGGACATCGTGCGAGCCGGCGCGGCAGTCACCATCATCACGTACGGCACCATGGTGCACGTCGCGGTTGCGGCGGCGGCGGCGCTTAACGTGGATGCCGAGATCATCGATATTCGCTCGCTGGTGCCGCTGGATGTCGACACCATTTGTTCATCGGTCAAAAAGACCGGCCGATGCGTCGTCGCGCACGAGGCCACGCGCTTCTCGGGATTCGGCGCGGAAATCCTGTCGATCGTTCAAGAAGAGTGCTTCTGGGTCCTGGAGGCGCCGATACAGCGCGTTACCGGCTGGGACACGCCGTATCCGCACGCCTTTGAGTGGGAGTACTTTCCCGGCCAGGCTCGAGTCAAGGCGGCGCTCAAGGCTGTGATGGAACCTGCATGAGCCAGTTCACATTCAAAATGCCGGACTTGGGAGAAGGGACGGTTGATGCAGAAATCGTCGCCTGGCACACCAAGCCCGGCGATGTCGTCGCCGAAGATCAAGTCATCGTCGAGGTCATGACCGACAAGGCGGCGGTGGAAGTGCCCGCGCCGGTGAGCGGCCGTGTGGTGTCGGTGACGGGCGCCCCCGGCGACAAGGTCGCCGTCGGTTCGCCCTTGATCGTGTTCGAATTGAGCGAGGCCGCCGCGGTGGCTGCTTCAGAGGTGGCCGCGCCGGCGGCGGCACCGGCGCCGCTCGTGGCCGCTACGACGTCGGCGCCACCCAGGGCGGTTAACGCCGCAGCGCAGACCGTTGCGCCGGCCACAGCGTCCGCCGCGCCCGCGGCGGTGAAGGGGCGGGTCATGGCATCGCCGGCGAATCGGCGCCTCGCCAGCGAAGCGGGGATCGACCTCACCACCGTGGCAGGTTCCGGTCCCGGGGGCCGAATTCTGCGCACTGACCTGCAAGGCGCCGCGCCGCGCGCCCCCGACGCGGACACGGCGGACGCGGCTGACACGACCGAAATCAAAGTCATCGGCCTGCGCCGCCTCATCGCCGAACGCATGAGCGAGGCGAAGCGCACCATTCCGCACTTCGCCTACGTCGAAGAGGTCGACGTGACCGAACTGGAATCGCTGCGCGAACACTTGAACCACTCGCGGCCAAAGGACGCAGGCTCCTTGAGCTATCTGCCGCTGGTGGTGATGGCGCTGACCCGAGTGCTGGAAGCATTTCCTCAATGCAACGTTTTGTACGATGCCGCGCGCGGCGTGTTGGTGCGGCATCGCGCCATGCATGTCGGCATTGCCACGCAGACTCCGGACGGCTTGAAAGTTCCCGTCGTGCGCAATGCGCAGTCGCGGGGGTTGTGGGAGATGGCCGCCGAAATCCGCCGACTGGCCGAACGCGCGCGCAGCAACAAGGCCACGCGTGAGGAGTTGGCCGGATCCACGATTACGGTCACCAGCCTGGGCAAACTCGGCGGCATCGCATCCACGCCCATCATCAATGCGCCGGAAGTGGCGATCATCGGGCTCAACAAAGCGGTTGAG
>Ga0137412_10000124_pt1 | contig 45730 bp, 73 predicted proteins | sample CZODoug2_1_16fun_FD_122160 | JGI IMG/M metagenome (GOLD analysis project Ga0137412, IMG submission 122160) | Vadose zone soil fungal communities from Angelo Coast Range Reserve, California, USA - CZODoug2_1_16fungal (Hybrid Assembly) | ecosystem: Environmental > Terrestrial > Soil > Vadose zone...
CCAGAGGCGCGCTCGGGCCAGATGGATGCTTCGATCATCACCGGCAAGGGCGTACAAGCCCTTATGGGTGGGTTCAACACGGTCATCACCACAGGCCAGCAGGTCATCGGTGAGGCCCTCCGCATCGCGATCAACCTTGCCTTCGAGATGGACCAGAAGCTCTGGGGAGCAGAGAAGAAGACGATCCGTGGAACAGTCCAAGGCAGCCCCTTCGAGGAAACCTACGCCCCTGATAAGGACATCGACGGGGACTATACCGTTGACGTCACTTATGGCTTTGCCGCCGGACAGGATCCTGCACGAGCTATCGTGGGGCTTCTCCAGCTTCGTGGCGACCAACTCATTTCCAGGGACTTCTTCCAGCGTCAGCTCCCGATGAACATCGACGTTGTCCAGATGCAGCAGCAGATCGACAACGAACAGTTCACCGACGCCCTCAAGCAGGGCGTCATGGGTTACATGCAGGCCATCCCGCAGATGGCCCTCCAGTCTCAGGGGCAGTTCGATCCGGTCCCTGAACTCCAGAAGGTGGCCAAGCTCATCGAGCTCCGAGAGAAGGGGAAGGCGGTTCACGACGCTGTCCTTGAGATCTTCAAGCCGCCCAAGCAGGATGCGGCTCAAGCTCAGCCACAAGACCCCCTGGCTGCCCTTATGGGCGGCGCACAGGGGCCCCCTGGACCGGGAGGACCCGGAGGGCCTGGAGGGGCCGAAGGAGCCAACATGGCCGGTGTTACGCCGCAGCAAGGTCAGCCCCAAGGGCGTGACCTTATGAGTTTGCTGTCCGGTCTGAACAGCAAAGGGCAAGCGACCATGTCTGCCCAGGCGCGACGACAGTCGCCTATCTAAGGAGTATGTATGGGCCTGAATCAGGTTCACAGTGGCTCTGGCCACGAGGGTGGTCTCAGCGGCGGTCTGTTCGCTGGCGACCACGGTCCCGAGGGTGAGTTCAACTCCCTGAAGGGGCGTGCGCTTGAGGCGCACGAGCTGAGCTTCTACGACCAGGACGGCAACGTCGGTCCGGAGCGGCTCAACCAGGAAGTCTCCAAGTCCAACTGGCGGGCCACCGGTCCTGTCGAGTCCGGCACGTTCGACCCGAACAGCCTGACCCGAGGTACCGACAAGCACATGCCCCGATGAGCGGAGGGTAGGTTATGGGCACCCCAACCCCTGGGCCGGGAAAGTTTTCCAAGCGGACCGATAAGGCCGTAGGCGAAGCCAACCGTAACCTGCCCAACGCCGATTACGGCGAGCAGGCCGCATACCAGGAAGCCCAGCAGGGCAAGCAGCAGCCTCAAGAGGTTGACGTCAAGGGCATGAACTTCGGTGACCTGTTCGGTGATGCCGCCTCCCGGGTGACCCCGTTCAGTGCGGACAGCACGCAGCCTGATGTTCCTGTCACGTCAGGCGCCGCCTCCGGCGCCGGTCCTGGCAACGAAGCGCTCAACCTGTCCGACCAGAAGAGCGAAGACCTGCAGCAGCTCGGCAAGTGGATGCCGGTCCTGGAGTTCATGGCCAACCAGCCTGGAGCTTCATGGGCTATGCGCAACTACGTCCGACAGGTTAAGGGGCAGCAGTGAACGAGGGCCGCCTTGAGTATCAGTACGGTGGCCAGTGGTTCGATGACATGGGCTCGTTGGCACTGTCCTTCGGGGACAGTCCCACGGCCGGTGTCGACCTGGCCAACAATCCTCTGGACCGTCTCCAGACCAACCAGATGGCAAAGAACCTACTCGGTTCAGGACTAAGCCCCTACTACGAAGATAGTACGGGTACGATGGAGGGCTGATGGCTGGCAACATCTCACCGAAGGACATGCAGGTAATCTCTGATGGGATCCTGAATGGCCTTGGCACTATGGATCAGCTTCCCGATCCCGTCAAGGGAGCGCTTACCCAGTACTGGGGATCCATGGGGATCGATGCCACCCAGCCCGACAGCCAGATGACTCAGGACCAGCTCGCTGCCCTCAAGGAGCAGCGGGATGCCCAGTCCGGAGGGATCTTCAATAGCCCGGTCTTCAAGCCGATCGAGTGGGTAGGGTCCAAGCTCTACCAGGCGTACTCCGCCTCGGTCTCCCCGATCATGAGCGCCGGTGCCATGGCCGTCCACTCCATCGTCTACGGTCGCCCGGACTACATCGGCGAAGACGGGGAGATGGACGCCCTCTCCGACTACTGGAACTACGCACACAAGGTCAGCCCTGGTCAGTCCATCTGGATGCTGGGACTGAACGACAAGCAGCTGAAGGACCGAGGCATCCGTCCGGACCAGATCGCCCAGGACCAGGCCCTCCAGTCCAAGGGTGAGTTCCGGGACGAGCAGACCAAGAATGACCCGCTGGGCATCAAGACCCGCAGTCAGGAGTACTTCGGCGACGGGGCCTCTAAGTACGTCACGGGTGCCACCGACTTCGCTGTCTCTTGGTACGCAGACCCGCTAGTGCTGGCTGGCAAGGGTGCTGGTGCACTCAAGGCCACCAAGTTCACCAGGCCTGTCGCTACCGAGATCGGCAAGGGCGAGCAGCTGGCTATCAAGGCCAACGCCACCCTGACCCCCGAGCAGGCTAACGAGCTCGCTTGGAACAGCTTCTCGCAGAAGAGCCAGTTCCAGGGTCTGACCGATCAGATCTGGGATATCAAGGCAGCCAACCCGGACACCGCTGCAGCTCGGCTGAACCGCGATCTTCCTACGCTGGCCAAGAGCGCCAACGGTCCGGCTGCCGCACGGCTGCTCTCGCAGGCCGGTAGCAAGTCTGAGGTTGCCAACGTTCTGCGTGTCACTATGGGCGACAGTGCAGCTACCGAGACTCTCAAGTTCCAGAACGCTGAGCTGGCCTACCAGATCGGCGAGCTGAACGCCAAGGTCTCCTCGATCGGCACCTACTACAACGGACTGTCCGATGTCCAGAAGGCTGGCCCTTTCGGCCAGCGCGTTAAGACCCTGATGGACTCGAAGTCCCAGCAGATCGCCAAGCTCGATGGCGACTCTCGGATCGTCTCCGACAAGATCGATGCGTTCGGCACGATCGGCAACCTGAACTACAACCGGATCACCACGACCGCAGGCATGAAGGCTCGCAACGTTCTCCAGGGTACCCGTGGGTGGACGCCGTTCGACGGCGGCGGACTCATCAAGTCTCAGGTGAACAACATCTACAGCCTGAGTCTCGGCGGTGTGGTCAAGCTGGCTCACACGTACAACGACATCAAGCCCACGCACTTCATCGACGTGAAGGACGGCGACGGATACCGTCAGCTGAACGCCTCCCTGCTTGAAGTCAAGAGCCTCTCGAACGAGGCTCGCGACATGTACGTCTCGCAGTACCTGAACGCCCCTGAGGCCATGCGTGCAGCCGCTCTCCAGACCATCGAGCAGAAGGTAGCTCGCAACCTGGTGGACCGCTACAACGTCAGCAAGGGCCTCGTAGGTACGCCTGACGAGATCTCTCACCAGATCGCTGACGGCCTGTACAAAGAGGTTGCTCAGCGCAGGGGCGCTGCGCAGGGGGCTATGAAGACCGAGTCCTTCGGCGGTGCACGAGTGGATAATCCGAATGCTCCAGGTACTACGCTTCGAGTGGACGAGGTCACCCCTGATGGTGGTAGTGCGATAGTCACCCCACTGCTTCGTACCCAGATGGCCAACGGTCACGCAATGATGGACTTCAACCTGTTCCAGAAGGCGTTGGCTGCCAACGGATCTACGTGGCAGAAGGCATTCGTCCAGTCTGGCGACAAGTGGCATCAGGCCGTAGGCCTGGCTGACTACGTCAGCTCAATCTGGAAGTTCTCTCAGCTGTTCCGCCTCGGCTACGGGCCGAGGGCACTGTCCGATGATGCTCTTGGTCAGATCGCCCGGTTCGGTCCGATAGCTATGGCTGAGCGCTCGCTCAAGGGTGGCAAGTACACATGGGAGGCGATGCGTCGAGCAGCACTCCCGGACAACGTCTTCGAGAACGCCATGGTAACCCGGGGTAATCTTGAGACCCACATGGGAGATCTCACCAATACGCAGACCCAGCTTCAGGCCGACCTCGCCAAGGCTAAGATCGAGGGACGGACCGCTGACGAGCTGGCCTTGAATGATCAGCTCAACGCGAACATAGATGACCTGGCTTCCGCTCGGAGTGACTTCGCCGACATGGATGAGCTGGTCAAGGGTGGACAGGCCTACAAGCACACAGAGGCTGGTCGTCAGCTCTTCAGCCCTGCCTACGCGGGGGCCGAGGGAGGACTCTTCAAGGACCTCGCATCCGGAGACAAGAACTTCAGCAACATGATGGGCTCGGCTTCGGACTCGTACCTGAACCGTCTCCGCAGGATGGAGTGGACTCAGCTCTCCCCCGCCAAGCATGGTGCGGACGTCCATATGGACGCATGGCTGAACTCGCTCAACCACCAGGTGGCGCACGATGACCTGGCTGCGGCATACCTCAAGGGCAAGACTCCAGCCCAGCTGGAACGCTGGTTGTCCAGCCCTGAGGGGCTGGCCTATAAGGCTGACCACGTGATTGCTCAGCACCTTCCGAACGATCAGCTTGTCGACCGGGTTGTAGCCCAGGTTGATGAGTGGGCCAACCCCGCCTTCCCTGACGGTGACGTCATCAGGGCGGCAGCAGCCAAGGGTGAGGTCACAGAGGACATGCTGAAAGGCGTTCCGGAGGACATCCGCCCTCTGGTGAACGGTCAGGCCCTCTCGTACGCACGGGGTAGCCACAAGGCCATTCAGTTGGTGGACCGAGGCATGACCGCCTGGTTCAACATGATGTCTGCCGCTCCCTCTCGGTACCTCCTGAGGAACCCGCTGTTCGCTCAGCGGTACAACATTCACCTTCGGGAGTTGATGCAGGCCTCCGGCAAGACTGGGACCCGCATGACCGAGGAGACCCGGCTTCAGTTCGAGGGTGCCGCGCGTAAGCGCGCACTCAAGGACGTCAAGCAGAACGCGTTCACCATGGACTACGAGACGAAGATGTCTCACATGCTCCGTAACTTCGGTGCGTTCTTCGGGGCGCAGCAAGAGTCGTGGAACCGTTGGGCTCGGATCATCTCTGACAAGCCTGACATCTTGGCTCGTGTAGCCCAGGTGTACGGCGCGCCCGCAAGGGCGGGCCTGGAGACGGACTCCAGTGGTAACAGGATCGACGCTGAGGGTTACACCACAGACCCGATCACAGGTGAGCGGACGCTCGTCGACTACTCGGACCGTCACGTCATCATCCAGATTCCTGACTACCTCGGTGGCAAGGCGTTCAAGAAGGCCTTCGGGCTGGACCCGAACGCTACGTTCGACATCCCGATGTCTACGGCTGAGATCATCCTGAACCACGGCGATGGTCCGATCCCGGTAGGCGCTGGACCCTACGTCCAGATGGCTGCGAACAACATCATCTTCACTGGGCTGGATGCGAACGGCCAGCCGAAGCTTGCCGACCTGTATCAGAAGCTCGGCATCCTTCCATTCGGTCCAACCGACTCCAACCTCCAGACCTTCCTGCCGAACTGGGTACGCAAGGCTAACCAGGACAACTCTCAGAACACGTGGTACATCATGCAGGCCGAGAACTACAAGTACTCTGAGGGGCTGCGCAAGACGCCGCCCACCTGGAAGGAGATTAGCGACAGGGCGAGCGGACAAACGTGGCTGAAGATCCTTACTGCCGCAACGTTGCCGATCTCCGCGTCCGAGAAGGATCCGTACCAGTTCTTCCGTGATCAGTACCGTCAGATGCAGAACGTTGACGTTGAGAACGCGGACCAGAACTTCTACGACAAGTACGGCGACTCCGCCTACATCTTCAGTCAGTCGCTCTCGAAGAACAACTCAGGCCTGAAGCCCACAGAGGAGGCGGTTCACGCCTCCAAGTACTACCAGGACCTGATCAGCAAGGTTGGTCCTGAGTGGGCTGGCCTGGTGGTCGGCGATGAGGGCGACGGTACGTACTCGAATGGTGCGTACTACTACGAGAAGACTCATCCGACGGCGCCGGGGACCAACACTACCGCCCGCTCAACGATGTCTCCTCGCGAAGCCCTTGATCAGGCTAATCTCGCTCGCGGCTGGCAGCAGTACAAGGGCTACATGAACGGACTGTATTCCCAGCTCTTCAGTCGAGGTCTTCAGACCTTCGACGATGAGGGAGCTGAGGACCTCAAGGCCGAGAAGCAGTCTCTAGTCTCGACTCTCACCGAGCAGCGCACGCTGGACGAGAACGGCGAGATGAAAGACAACAAGTACTACAACAAGGCGTGGGCCAAGGCTTACACCTCGATCGACAAGGGATACTACGACCGGACCACGCAGGACATGCGGGCCATCGTGAACGATCCTGAGATCTGGTCGAAGGCGGTCAACCCTGACGGTAGCGTTGGCATCCGGTCCGACATCTACACACTGAAGACCTACCTCGGCTACCGGGACGATGTGAAGCGAGCGCTGATCATGCGTAACGAGGCTGGCGGTTCTGACGACATCAACGCTCAGGAGAACTCGGACATCAAGGGCCAGTGGAACTCTCTGGTGATCCAGCTCATCGAGTCGGACACCAAGTTCGGAGACCTGCACTCTCGGTATCTGTCGAGAGACATGGGCTTCGATCAGGACACGGTGGTGCAGCAAGCCGCACAGGGTGATCTCGCCACCTTCGCAGGTGATACGAGCAGCGTGCCCGATCAGTCCATCTTTGACGTACTGGCACAGCAAGGAGGTGTTGGATGAGTACACCAGCAGGTGACACCGGTGGTGGCGGTGGTGGGACTGGGATGACCAGCCCGTACCAGCAGTCGCAGCAGAACACCTTCAACAGCACCGTCAAGAACAACGCCACGTCAGGGGCTACGGCTGCTGCCACCTCCACTACGGCAGCAGGCCATGGCACGACGAAGAACCCGACTATCTACATGGGAGCCGATAGCAAGATCGGCTTCATGGGTCAAGATGAAGCCTCGGGGATGTACTACAAGTGGGACTCGAAGACCAAGAACAAGTTCCTCTCGCAGCTCTCCCTGGCTGGGTACGACACGGCCTCACTCAAGGACGCACAGTTGGCCAGCCTTTGGGCTGGCTACGTCGAGGTCTCCGGTCAGTACTCTCTCGCTGGTAAGTACCTCTCCCCTTGGGAGATCATCGGCAAGGACATCTCGACCCACTCGGAGGCTGCGACCAAGCCTAAGACGCTCACCCAGACGTCTACCCAGTACAACATCAGCACGGCTGAGGATGCTCACGCGCTCTTCCAGGGCGCTGCTCAGACGCTCCTGGGCAGGGACCCGACCAAGAACGAGATAGCTCGGTTCAAAGGCGTGCTGAACAAGTACGAGCAGGCCAACCCTGCGACTACCACAACCACGTCGAACTACCTCGGTGCAGACCTTCAGAGCCAGAGCAGCAAGACTACTGGCGGAGTCACGGCGGACGCCACGTCGCTGTTGGCGCAGGAGGAAGCGAAGAAGAACCCTGAGTACGGAGCCTATCAGGCCGCCACGAGCGGCATGAACTGGCTCATGGAGATGATCGGAGGCGGCTGACGTCATGACGAAGTCACGACGAGGTTGCGACACCGCAAGCGGTGATCGCTGATGGCGGTCAGCGGACAGGACATCGTCAACTACGCTCAGCAGTTCCTCGGTACTCCATACGTGTGGGGAGGCAACAGCCTCAAGAGCGGTGTCGACTGTTCGGGCCTGGTGCAACAGGTCTACAAGAACTTCGGCATCAGCGTTCCTCGCGTTACGTACGATCAGATCGGTGTGGGTAAGGGCGTCGGCATGAAAGATCTTCAGGCTGGCGACCTTATCTTTTTCGATACCGACAAGAGTTCCGGTGGTGCCGACCACGTCGGCATCTACATCGGCGACGGTAAGTTCATCCACGCTCCACGACCCGGGAAGGGTGTTGAGATTGCGGACCTCAAGTCAGGCTACTACGAGAACTCCTTCATGGGCGGAAGGCGTGTCAGCGGGGTGGAGGGTGGAGGACCATCCGGCGACTGGGATCCTAGCGGCGGTACGGCCGAAGCTAAACTATCACCCGAAGAGCTTGCGGCAGAGTACGGATTTGCGTACTCGTTCCTGAACTCGGTCCCCGAGCTGAAGACGCTGTTCGGCAAGATGGTCAACGAGAACCTTTCGAAGGATGCCTTCCAGGCGGAGCTTCGAGACACCAAGTGGTGGAAGGAAAACTCGGAGACCCAGCGTCAGGTTCAGATGACCAAGAAGACCGACCCTGCCACGTATAACGCTCAGCTTGGTGCGGCCAAGATCCAGGTCCAACAGCTCGCTGCAGAGATGGGTGCCATCATCCCCCCGTCGAAGCTCAGCAAGATTGCTGGGCAGGTTCTTGAGACCGGAGCCTCCGAGGACATCCTCAGGGACACGCTTGGTAAGTACGTCACCTTCCAGTCCGGCACCCTCAGGGGTGCCGCTGGAGCCTACTCGGTAGCTGCGAAGAAGTTCGCGTACGACCAGGGGATCACAGTCGATGACCAGACGGTCAAGAACCAGGCCGCACTGATAGGCAGGAAGCTGGCCACCGAGTCCGACTTCCAGAGCCAGATGGTACAGCAAGCCATCTCGGCCTACCCGGGCTACAAGCAGCAGCTCGAAGCGGGTCAGACGATGTCGGACATCGCTAGTCCGTACGTCCAGGTGATGGCCGAGGAGCTCGACCTCAACCCCGAGTCAATCAAGCTTACCGACCCGCTGATCAAGCAGGCGCTGAACGGGGTGAACGCCGAAGGGAAGCCGACCGGCATGGATCAGACGACCTTCCTTGGTCGTCTGCGTAACGATCCCCGATGGGGCGGCACCCAGAGCGCCCAGGACAAGGTGATGAGCGTTGGCTACGGCGTTCTTAAGTCTATGGGCCTGCGTAGCTAAGCTACTGGTTAGCGCGCTGCTGGTAGTTGGTCTACACCTAGGAGGTACGGTGTCTCAGTTCGATCAGTTCATGGCATCGATCTCCACCCAGGAGTCGGGCGGTAACTACTCGGTCGTCAACTCGATCGGCGCTGTTGGTAAGTACCAGGTCATGAAGGCCAACATCCCCGGATGGTCCAAGCAGGTGCTGGGCTACTCGATCTCCTGGCAGAAGTTCAGGGACACGCCGTCCCTCCAGGAGAAGATCGTCAAGGGGATCCTGAAGGGGTACTACGACAAGTGGGGCATGCGCGGTGCAGCCGCAGCATGGTACGCAGGGCCAGGCAATCACGACCTGGACATGTCGACCAGGTCTCAGTCCGGTGGCCCGTCCATCAAGAGCTATGTTGACTCGGTCGTTGGCCGAGTCTCGGGTGGCTCAACGTACAGCGGTACAGGAGTAGGAGGCGATCCAGTCGTGCCGAAGCTCAGCGAGAAGGAACTGGCCGAGCAGTACGGCTTCACCTCTGGATTCCTGAATGCCAACCCCGACATCAAGAAGCTCTTCAAGAGCATGGTGTCTCAGGGCTGGTCGAAGGACATGTTCCAAGCGAAGCTCAGAGATTCGAAGTGGTGGAAGACGCACTCCGACAAGGAGCGTCAGTACCTCACCCAGATGTTCACCGATCCAGCGACTGCCAAGCAGTCGCTGTCCCAGGCTTCGATCACAGCGAACCAGCTGGCCCAGGCCTTGGGTGTCAAGAGTACGAGCTTCACCAAGAAGAAGATCCAGGAGGCTGCGTACAACATCGTAGCCAAAGGCTGGAACGAGGGTCAGCTTCGGTACTTCCTTGGTCAGTACGTCTACTTCGATGGCGGGCAGATGGAAGGGCAAGGCGCCGACACTGTGAACGAACTACGCGCATACGCGTACTCGATGGGCGTCACCTTCTCTGGTAAGTGGTATGCGGACAACGCCCGTAAGGTGCTGCGAGGTATCGCCACCATCTCGGACTACAAGAACGACATGCTCAACCAGGCCAAGGCCTCGTTCCCCCAGTACGCCAAGCAGCTCGATGGAGGCCAGACGGTAGCCGACATCGCCTCGCCGTACATGCAGTCGATGTCTCAGATCCTTGAGCTGCCTGCTGGCAGCATCAACCTGTTCGACTCGACGATCAAGAAGGCTCTTCAGTACAAGAACAAGAACACGCTTCAGACCGAGGCCAAGCCGCTGTGGCAGTTTGAGAACGACCTGCGCGGAGACCCGCGCTGGAAGCAGACGAAGAACGCCCAGGACTCGCTGATGCAGGTAGGCCACCAGGTCCTCGCCGATTTCGGCTTTAAGTACTAAGGAGGATCATGGCCGACACCACACCTTGGTATGAGACTTCGGCTCTCGAAGCGAAGATCTATCAGGTCAAGAATGCTCAGCTCACCGCCCGGATAGCTGCGTACCAGAAGACGGTCAACTCGCTGACCAAGCAGATCGCCTCGCTGAAAGGCAAGACGGACACCAAGTCCAAGACTCAGCTAGGCAAGGCTCAGGCGACGCTGAAGGCCCAGCAGACGGCGCTGAACACCACCAGCAAGTCACTCACGACCCTCACCAACAAGCACTACGAGGACACCGGGCAGTACGAGAAGCTGCTCTCGGGAACCAATCGCAATGCGTTCATGGCGCTGGAGACGGTGTTCAAGCAGTACGGCCTGGAGTCCCTGGCTGGCAACATCTACAACTACGTGAAGAACGGCTACTCGTCCGACACGATCTCGATCCTGCTTCAGGACACACCGGAATACAAGGACCGGTTCGCTGCGAACGATGCGAGGGTCAAGGCTGGCCTGCCTGTCCTTTCCCCCGCCGACTACATCTCTACGGAGAACGCGTACCGACAGATGCTCCGACAGTCTGGACTGCCCGAGGGGTTCTACGACAGCAACAAAGACTTCACCGAGTGGCTTGCGAAGGACGTCAGCCCTACCGAGGTGCAGTCCAGAGTAGACCTAGCCACCCAGGCTACAGCCCTAGCCAACCCGTACTACAAGCAGGCGCTGAACGCTCTGGGGATTGACGACGGCCATATGTCCGCGTACTTCCTGGACGCGGACCGCTCGCTCCCTCTGCTCCAGAAGGCTGCGGCTACAGCTCAGATCGGTGCTGCTGCTCTTCAGTCGGGCCTCACGTTCAACCAGACGTACGCCGAACAGCTCGCCACATCTGGCGTCACGTCTGCCCAGGCCCAGCAGGGGTACTCGCAGGTGGCCAACGAGCTGGGCACCATGCAGAACCTTGGCGGACTCTACGGCCAAGCGTGGACGCAGTCGCAGTCAGAAGAGTCTACGTTCGGGACCAACGCCGGAGCGTCGGCCCAGAAGGCTTCGTTGATCGGACAGGAGAAGGGCGCCTTCGGGGGCGCCTCTGGTGGTTCCAGGGCTGGCCTCGGTCAGTCGCAGGGAGCACAGTAAGACAAAGGCCTTCGGGCCGTAGCGGAGTAGTGGAGCGGTACCACGCTGGGCTCATAACCCAGCGTGCGTGCGCTTTGGTGGAGAAGTACCACGTCGGGCTCATAACCCGAAGACCCCAGTGCGATTCTGGGAGGCGCTACTATGCCATACAAAAACAAGGAAGACCAGAAGGCCGCAGCTAGGCGGCACTACGAAGACAACAAGGACGTCTACAAGCAGAGGGCCAAGGCCCACAAGGTCAAGATGGTTGAGCAAGCCCAGATGTACGTGCGGGGCTTGAAGTCGAATCCATGCACAGACTGTGGTGGCCTCTTCCATCCAGTCGCCATGGACTTTGACCACCTGGGCGACAAGGAGCGCAATATCGCGGACATGGTCAGAGATGGATCTTTGATCGCGAACATCGATAAAGAAGTGGCCAAGTGCGAGCTGGTTTGCTCGAACTGCCACAGGCTGAGAACCGCCAAAAGGGGCGGCTGGCTAGATTGATCTAGCTGGAACCAGTTCGAACCTGGCCTCCGCCACCAGTGACAGAACGACCGGCACTAGTCACTCGTATCCAAGACCGGTAATCACACAGTAGGAGCGATGGCCAGCCTCCCCAGGCTGGCTGCTCTGGCCTACACATCTATTGGGAGGGACATCACATGTCCGAGTGGGGATTTGAAGACAACGACGCGAACAACGGCCTGGGCAACACCACCGAAGGCAAGGGCCCGAAGGCACTCCGTGACGCGTATGAAAACCTGAAGCAGCAGAACGAGGACCTGAACTCAAAGCTGACGAGCTTCCTTGAGGATCAGGCCCGAGAGAAGATGGCTACCGTCTTCGAATCCCTTGGGGTTCCTGGTGCGCAGACTATGTACCAGGGTCCTGCAGATCCGCTGAAGGCCAAGGAATGGGTTGACACCATGAAGGCCACGTTCGGCGGAGCGCAGCCCCAGCAGGCTGCAACTGACCAGCCCATCCCGCCCACGCTTCCTCCGTCCATGCAGTCTCAGTTCGAAAGGCTGAGCGCAGCGGGGACGGATGGGACGCCTGTGGGCAACGTGGAGGCTGCTCAGGCAGCCGTCAACGACGCTAGCGATATCCAGGGTCTTATCAACTCGTTCAATCACATGAACGGTGTGTGACCCCTTCCCGAAGGAGTGATCAATGGCTAACGCCTTTACCGGCACTGCCGCACTGGCGAACCTCGTCCAGACCGCGTATGACCGCGCTCTTGAGTTCGCCCTCCGTAAGCAGCCCCTGTTCCGTCAGGTGGCTGACAAGCGGCCGGTCCAGCAGGCCATGCCCGGCTCGTCTGTCGTGTTCTCCCTGTATCAGGACCTCGCTCAGGCCATCACGCCGCTGAATGAGCTGGTCGACCCGGACGCCGTTGCGGCCGGTAACCCGACCACGGTCTCCGTTACCCTGAACGAGTACGGCAACGCGATCCTGGTCAGCAACAAGCTGGATCTGTTCTCGTTCACCGACGTGACCGCCGGTCTCGTCAACCAGGTGGCGTGGAACCTCGTCGACTCGATCGATCTTCTGGTTCAGAACGTTCTCGCCGGTGGCACCCAGACGCTTCGGCGTGGCGGTGGCACTATCGGCTATGGGTTCGGTACTACGCCGACCAACCCGATCGCCCTGACGGCGATCACCGCTACGGATGTGTTCACCTCGGACATGGCTCGGTTCGCTCCGACTCAGCTCCGGACGAACGCTGTCCACCCGAACCGCGACAACTACTACACCGCGTACATCCATCCGCAGGTCTCTTATGACCTGCGTCGGGAGACCGGTGCGGCTGCGTGGCGTGACCCGCACAACTACTCTGCGGCCGGTAACATCTGGGCTGGAGAGATCGGCGAGTACGAGGGTGCCTGCTACATCGAGACTCCCCGCACTCAGAACACCCAGTCCGGTTCTGGCTCTGGTGGCACTCAGACCCGCGTGTACAACACGTACTACACGGGCCAGCAGGCTCTTGCTGAGGCTGTTGCTGAAGAGTTCCACACGGTCCGTGGGCCGGTCGTCGACAAGCTGACCCGGTTCCAGCCTCTCGGCTGGTACGGCGTCGCTGGCTGGTCGCTGTACCGTCCGGAGTCGCTGATCGTGGCCCAGTCCACTAGCTCGGCTCGCCCGACTGCGTGATCCTAGCGAGGGGGCGTCGGGCCCCCTCTTCTCTTGAGGAGGTATCGCCATTTCCGGTTTCGACAATACGTCGTTCACCGTCCGAACTGTGACGGCCACGACTGACACGCTTACCGCCAACGACTACGTTGTGGTCTACACCAACTCGGCGGCCAAGACGGTCACGCTTCCTGCGGTTGCCACGACCCCTCCGGGTCGCGTCTATCAGATCGTCTGTAACAACACTGGCATCCTGACTCTGGATGGCAATGCGTCAGAGACGATCAACAGCGCTACCACGTTCGCGATGGTGGCCGGTACTGCCGGTGGTTCCACCGGTCGCTGCTCCATCGTGTCTGATGGTACGCAGTGGTTCACGCTGAACAGTCAGTGATCTAAGAGAGGGGCCTCAGTGGCTTGCTGGATCTTCACGACACCTACGGTCTCTGAGGCCCCCCTCCTTACCTGAATCGCTTCCGATACTCCAGCAGTAGCCTGATGCGCTCGGGGTCATCGCCGAGTAGGCCAAGTGCGGTGTTGCATTTTTGGCAGAGAAGTTCTCGGACCTCGCCAGTCTCATGGTTGTGATCAACGGAGAGGTTCTTGGTGTCCTTCCTGGCCTCGGGCTGGCCGCACGATGCACACAGGCCGGACTGGTTGGCATTCTGGGAGTCGAACCACTCCTCGGTGACTCCGTACTTATAGGCCAGCGTCCTGCGCCTGGCGTTACCTCTGGGTCTGATTCGCTGGCAATCCTTGCAGCGCGACGCTCGCCCTTGAGGGGCACCCTTCTGGCGGTAGAAGTCCTCTAGAGGCTTCTCTGTTTCACATTTGGAACAAGTCTTCATGGAGGCAACTATATCATGGCCTGCTGGATCTTCACGACGCCCACGGTGAGCGAAGCGCCGTTTGCGTGGAACCCGCTCATGGAGCGGTACCGCATGGACAGGGCCCTCTCGGTGGTCGAAGTGGCACCTGGAGTCTACGAGACTACCAGGTACGACGCATACACAAACGAGCTCGGGGCAGTCAACCTGCCTCAGAATCCCAACCAGGATACAGACTTCTGGCCAGCCCCGCAGGCTGGCCTGCACTACTTCCGTGGTGGATACGAATGGCAGGTGAGCGACCAAGTGAAGGCGGATCTCATCGCCTCCGGTGTAGCCACCACAGCAAACTTTGTTCAGACGTCGTGTAACGGCGAACCGATCCTCGTTGGATACGGCGAGGGTGGATACGGAGAAGGCGGATACGGTGGCTGATTACGGGATTCCTAAGCACACCCTCGACTGGGATGTACCGCTCAACGCAGACCTGAGTGACATCGACGCACGGCTGACCACCCTGTCGAGTCGAACCGTCGGCCGAACGTACTACTACCTGGTTGCGGCGTCGGACCAGTCGACCGAAGTCAAGGCCAAGGCCGACTACGTATGTACCGGAGTCGGCGATCAGGTTCAGATTCAGTCCGCTGTCAACGCTGCGTTCGCGGACGGTGGCGGCATCGTACAGCTGACGGACGGCATCTTCTCGACGTCCGCTCCGATCACCCTGCATCCTCTCGTGACGCTCCAAGGAGCGCACGGAGACCAGATCTTCAACCCGACGCAGCTAACCGCCCAGTCGTTCATCCGACCGGATGCGCTGTTCGTCGGTGGTGCTGCGATCGTGATGCTCGGACAGACCGCCGGTGGATACGCAGGCAAGTCTGCCGAGCAGAGAATCTTCCACCTCACCATTATCGGTGACCTTTCCCCCGCTGGGATTCATGGCATCCAGGCTTCGGACTATGTCCACGGGGCTGTGCTGCGTGATGTGGCGGTCGTGAGGACGACCGGCAAGGGTATCTACACCTTCACCGAGAACGGCGCTCAGCCGTTCTCCTGGACGTTCCATCGGGTCCTCGCAGACAACGCTGGTGACGTCGGTATCCACCTGATCAACCACACTGACTGCACTATGGTCGACGTGATCTCGATCGGATCGAACACTCACGGCTTCCAGCTGTCGAACATGCCGAACAGCAGGATGATCGGCTGCAGGGCCGAGTGGTCCGAGGCTCATGGCTACAAGATCGAGGGCAACTTCGGCACCGGAGCTGGCTCGGGCGGCATGCAGTTCTCTGGATGCTCGACGGACCGCAATGGCCAGAACGGTTTCGACATCACCTCGACCGGCAATGCTCCACTGCTGTTCGGCGACATCATCGTCCGCCGTGACGGCAGGAACGGTGGTGCTGGAGGTGGTGACTACTCCGGCTTCAGGGCCGCTGGAGTTACCAACCCGGTCATCGTAGACAACCTGGCGTGCTACCCAGGCGTAGATGACAACGGGGCTGGAACGAACTCTCCGGTGAACGCCTTCAAGGTCTCGGGTGGCACGTACACCTCGATCAACTCCGGCTTCCTTCACGGAGCGACCAACGGCTACGTGGATGGTGGAACGAACGCGGTCCTCCGGCGAGGACCGAACATCGGCGAACGTACCGGAACTACAGCAGCTCCGGTGGACGCCTTCGCCAATCCGTGGGGTACCGCTGGTAACGCAACCATAGCTGGGTACACAGCACTGGATGCTGGCCAGTCCAACGGTGCGTGGAACATCTTCGACGGCACCAAGGCTGCGTTGAACCTCGGGTCTGCTGGCGGTGGAATCACCATCAAGGGTGGAACCAACGCTCGCCTCGGAGTATCCACTCTCGTTACCGGAACTGTGGTGGTAACCAACGCCTCCGTTGCGGCTAACACCAGGATCATCCTGTCAAGAGAGACGACCGGCGGCACTGTGGGCCACCTGTCTAGCACGAGGATCAACGGCACGAGCTTCACTATCAACAGTTCTAGTGCGACGGACACCAGCACGGTGGCCTGGACGCTGATCGAATCCTCTTAAGGAGTTTGACTATGGCTGCTAAACCAAACCCCAAGGCAAAGCTCGGTCAGGGTGGACGCTTCGCTGCTGTCGCCAAGGCGGCTGGCGGGGGCAAGAAGGGCGCTGCGATCGCAGCTGCTGCTGGACGTAAGAAGTATGGCGCCAAGAAGATGTCCGCCATGGCGGCCAAGGGGAAGAAGGGATCCAAGTGAGCGACGTCTACCGCGACCCTGAGACTACGCCGCAGGAGAAGGAGCTGGAGAAGCGCTCCCTCGACGCTGCGGACTGGGGTGGTACCCGGATGAATCCGGTCGGGCCTGCTGGCCGGACCACGAACGTCAACGGTAACGAGAAGGGCATCCTGGAGCAGGGCCTGTTCGACGCTATGGCTATGCACCAGACGTCCGAGCTCGGATCCAACCATGACGCCTTCGCTGTAGGCATCTATGCCAGCACTGACAGCAAGTTCTCTGACTGAGGACGGCCAGGTTGGGGGTATGGACATCCCCAAGCCTCAGGCCAACACGTACCAATCGTCGGCGTCCGTCTCTACGGACGCTATCAAGACTGAGACCGCAACGCTCGGGCACAACAGCTTCCGTCCCGACGTGTACCGAGTAACCGAAGGACTAGTGAGCTGATGGCCGTCGCCCCGAAGAAGACCGAAGCAATCGAGCCGCTCCTGAAGATCGGCTCTCTGATCAACCTCGACCGTGGTGGCCGCACCCTTCAGAACCTTGAGGTTCTCGGCTTCGACGAGAACTTTCTGAAGCTCCGATGGGACATCCACGTTTCACCTCAGACCGAGATCGTTCTGGTCCCCTGGCGTGAGGCGGTCATCGGGCTGGTTGGTGAGCGCTGATGGCTCGCACCAAGAAGGGGACGTTGTGCTCCGCATCCTGCCGCACCAGGGACCATAAGTCCTGGGGTGAGTGTGTACGATCCAAAGGCCTCCAGCTCTCCCCCGCTGTCAACGACGCGTACTCCACGCGTCAGAAGACCTGGGACCGAGAGCTGGATGGCTACCAGTCCGCTGTCAAGCAGGGCTTGAGCCCTGCTGGCACCAAGCAGCATCACGTAGACGCTGCTTTCAAGGAGGCTGATGCAGCATGAGCGTCACAGATGGAAACATTCCAGGAGACCTGGCAGAACTCACCGTAAGGATCGATGGGGCTGCTTCTACGGCTACCCCGGCAAGCCAGGGTGCAGCCGGTACGGCTGCTGGTGCATGGTACACCAAGCTGGTTGATACCGCTGGCGTCAACGTGGCCAACGTGTTCCCCTCCGGTGCCGTCAAGGTCACGATCGACACGGCTACGCCCCCTACCGTCAATCAGGGTACGGCTGCTGCGCTCGCAAGCGCATGGCCGATCAAGTTCTCTGACGGTGCGAGCACGGTCAACATCGCACTTCCCGGCCCCAACCTTGGTGCTGGCATGGTGGCAACTACCGGAGCGCTCATCTCTAGCACTTCATTCACGGCAGCCACGGCTATCTCTGCTGGTACGGTGGCCGACTTCGGATCGGCCAAGGCGAACATCAGCGCTGTGTTCACCACGTCGGCAGGCGTGAGTGTCGGCGCGGTAGCCCTGGAAGTCTCGCAGGACAACGTCAACTGGTTCCGTACTGGCTCGCCTGCGACTCTCGTGGCTAGCGCCGTCAGCAACATCGCGATCAGCTCCAACGCCTTCCGGTACGCCAGGGCGGCTATCACTACGGCTGTTGTTGGTGGCACTGTGAGTGCCACCTTGATGGCTAGCTGATGGGTCAACTGGCGGTACATGAGATGGACCCGGCAGGGGACATTCTCAAGGACTCCGGATTCCAGCTACCGGTCGTGATGGGTAACGTGTTCTGCACCCTCACTCTACCTCCGGGCAAGTACCGAATCGACATCAACCGCATCGCGTACGGCACGGGCGCTCCGACCATAGCCAACAACAGTAGTTTCTGGATCGGCGGGTCTCAGCACATCCTGTCCAGCGGTGCAATCCTAGGAGTCCCGTACCGATACCAGTTCTTCGTGGTCCTTGATGGCTCTACGGCCATCAAGGTTCAGGCTAACGGTAACGGATCGGCAAACATCGGCGTGTCCGCTGGTATCACAGCGGTACGCCTGGCGTAAGCGAACAGCAAAGCTGTCGCTAAGAGCAGCGAACTCCGTTCGCGGCGTAAGGAGACCAAGTGGCTGTTACCTTTGATCAGCTAGTCAGCCGAGTGAAGCAGCAGCTGCTTGGCTATACCCGAGACCAGGCTTCCATCTCGTATCTCGTAGCCCCTATGGACTCGAACGATACGACGTTCCAGGTGGACACCGAGACGGTGACCAACCTGTCTCGTGGGCTCGTCGAGATCGACGACGAGATGATCCTCATCAAGAAGTTCGACCGGTCCACCGGGATTGTCACGGTGTTCGGAGGCAACTCCGGAACCGGGCGGGGAGCCGAAGGGACTACCGCAGCCTCTCACATCCTCGACTCGTTCGTCACCGACGATCCGATGTACCCCCGGGCTCGGATCAAAGAGGCGATCAACGACACGATCAACGCTACCTTCCCGGACCTCTGGGTGTTCGGTGACTACGAGTTCCCGAAGATCGCAGCTCGCTACGAGTACCCGATACCGGCCGACGTGGAAGACATCTACAAGGTCACGTCCAACACCATCGGCCCTTCGGGTGTCTGGTTCCCCAACTCTTCCTGGAGGTTCAACCCTTCAGCCTCGACTACCGCCGGACAGGTCAAGCCTACTCCCACCCCCACCGGCAAGACCATCCAGATCATGAGGGACTTCATCGTCCCCGGTCGGAACATCCGTATCGAGTACATCAAGAAGCCGACACCGCTTACCAACCCGACCGACGACTTCTCTACGGTGACCGGATACCCCGAACGGTACGTAGATCTCATCTCGTTCGGCGCTTGCTGGCGCCTCCTCCCCGCCTATGAGTCGGCACGACTCCAGCAGTCCGCCATCGAGGCCACCGAGAGGGCACCACTGGTCCCCACAGGGGCTGGCAGCAACGCGTCCAAGTACTACATGGCTCTGTATCAGCAGAGGCTCGCAGAAGAGCGTACACGGCTTCAGCGCCTGTTCGACTCTTACCAGACCTACAATGGCTGAGGTGAACCATGGCTAACTCCCGCTTCTACTCTTCGACCGCCGCTGTTACTAACCTTCAGGTTACCGCTGGAGTCAGCGACGCCACCATCCAGGTGGCTAGCTCGGCTGGCTTCCCAGGGGCATTCCCTTATGTCCTCTCGCTCGACTACGGGTCCGCGAACGAGGAACTGGTGGACGTCACCGCCGGTGGTCCGTCTGTGTTCAACGTGACCCGAGGCAGGGACGGCACCTCAGCTTCCAGCCACAACGCTGGGGCTGTAGTTAGGCACGTCTCCTCCGCCAGGGACTTCACCGATAGCCGGACGCACGAAGCGTCCGCTACTGGAGTTCACGGGATCACCGGTCAGTTCGTGGACACGCTGTCCACGCAGACCATGTCGAACAAGACGCTGACCAACCCGACTATCAACGCCGCGACCATAGCCGGTGCGGTTGTCGCCACCACGATGACCCTCTCCGGCGGCACGTTCAGCGCTCCGGCGATAGCCAACGCCGCACTGTCCGGCACGTTCACCGGCAACCCCACGCTCAGCGGAGCAGTAACGTTCACTGGTACGGTTACGTTCACCACCACCGCAGGCGCGCTGTTCCAGCGAGCAGCCGTAGCCAACTCTGCTATACGCACGGCGGTCACCGGTGACTCTGTCGACCGGCTGAACGTCGAAGCCGGTGGGCTGATGCACTGGGGTCCGGGTAACGCTGCAGCGGACACCCACTTCGGACGTACCGGCATAGCCCAGGCCACCCTGACTGGTGCGCTGATAGCGACCAGCACCGTCGACATCACCGGCGCGGTCACGATGGGCTCACTGACAGGCAACGTCGGCGGCAGCCCTAACTTCACCGGCCAGCCTACGTTCACCCCGCTCACCGTCTCTGGCTCAACGCTCGTACCTGACACCGTGACCAACGGCTGGAGTCTTGATGCCGCAGCCGGGCGCAAGACTGCTGGCGTCACCACCATCAGGGTGATGGTCGAACGGACCGGCGGAAACATAGTCGCCTCAGCCTCGGGCAACATCGCTGACACCAGGATCGGGACGCTAGCCGCTGGCTACCGTCCTATCGACGGGACTATGATCACCAACTATGACATGAGCGGTGTAGCCACAGGCTCGGTGTCTATCGGCAACGACGGCATCATGACCATCAAGTCTCTGTCTGCTGGAAACACCATCGGCCTGGCTGACACGGTGACCTTCAGCCTTACGTGGGCTAGCAGCATCTGATGGCCGACATCGTCCACCCGATTCCATGGCAGCTATCGAACTTCCTGCCTGGATCTGGTAACTCCGGTGGCTACTCCCTCGCTGACTACGGCTTTGACTATGCGCTTGGCGGGATCCCCTTCCTGTCTGGGACGCGTGACCAGTTCCCGTACACCGAGGGCATGGCTGAGATCAGGAAGCAGCAGTTCGACAGCTCGGCAGAGCCGGGCGAGCAGAGCATCTACGGTTGGTGGCTTCGATCGCAGAACTCGTGGACCTCTGGTGCTGGCCTGATCTATCAAGACCCCGACGTCATCAACCCGTACACCAGGGCGTTCGACCTCCGGTTCGACGACTCGCTCGGGGTGGATACCTGGAGCCCTGGTGTTGTCAGTCTGCTGAAGCAGCCTGTTCAGCGGTACAACCTGACCAGCACAACTACAGCGGTACGTGGATACGTCGACCCTTCGGGGGTCGACGCTACGTATCTACTTGAAGGCAACGTGCTGTACAAAGTGACCGACGCTGGACGTACCGCTATTACCACCGGCTCTGCCGGTACCGCTCTGGCCCTGACCAACTCTGGTACCGCATGGTTCCTGCTGGCTACGGATGGCATCTGGAAGGGCGTCGATACCGGAGCAGGTGCGAAGATCTGGAACAACCCTGCCGGAACGCTCACCACAGGAGTCATCGAGGTGGTCAAGCAGCGCCTGGTGGCAGGGTGGAACAACGTTCTGTACATCCTGGACGTGAATGGTACGGGCACGGGAGCGCCCGTACTGCCTACCACATGGGTCGGTGGCTTCGGTATCGTCATGACCCACCCCGACACCACATGGGTGTGGACTTCCGCCACCGAAGGGCCGTCGGCTATCTATGCGTCGGGCCATAACGCTACCCAGTCGGCTGTCTACAAGTTCGTGTCCGACCTGACGTCGACCACCGAGACGTTCATCCCGATCATCTCTGCCAGCATGCCGAGAGGCGAGCTGGTCAACTCGATCCTGGTCTACGTCGGTACCTTTATGGGTATCGCCACATCCCGAGGCTTCAGGGTTGGTGAACTCGACGCGAACGGCGACATCTCGTACGGGCCGCTGCTCTTCCAGCCTACCGGTGGGTGTCAGTCCATCGCAGGTGCAGACAGGTTCATGTACATAGGGTCTACGAACGCACACGACGGCGCTACGGGCATCTTCAGGGTGGACCTGGGTACCGCGTACCAGGAGGCCTCTACGAACGTTCTGAGGTACGCCTACGCCCGCGACATCTACGCCCCGAACACCACCGGACTAGTGCAGTCGGTGACCACGTTCGGTAAGACAGACCGTTTGGTGTTCACCATCAGTAACGGCTCGGTGTGGATACAAAGCCCGACCGATCTGTACACCACCGGCTACGTACGTACGGCCCGGATCCGGTTCAACACCGAAGAGCCCAAGCTGTACAAGTTCATGTCGGTGTCGGCTCCGAACCCGCTGCTCGGCAACCTCACGCTGTCCATCATAGACATCCAGGGTACCGAGTGGCCAAGCCTGACGTACGGTCCCAGCCTGAATCCAGGCACGGGAGATGTGACTATCTCCCAGCCTGGTGGTGCGCAGAAGTGGATCAAGCTGAAGTTCACGCTTACCCGTGGAGCCAGTGACCATACGGTTGGGGCGGTCCTCGATGGCTGGCAGGTCAAAGCCCTGCCGGGATCCATCAGGCAGCGCATGATCAGCCACACGTTCCTCCTGTTCGACGAGGAGAAGGACAAGGCTGGTCAGCGGATGGGTACCGATGGCTACGCACGGTCCAGGTTCGAGGCGTTCAAGACGCTGGCCAGGGCGGGTGACGTAGTTGTGTTCCAAGAGCTGTACGAGGATACCTCGACGCTCGTGGTGATCGACGATTGGAAGTTTACGCAGCTCGGCCCGCCGGGTCCTGGTGGTGGAACCCTTGGGGGTTACCTCACCGTGGTCCTGCGGACGGTAGCCGAGTCCATTTGATCTATTCAAGGGTGGGGATCCATGAACTACGGAGAGATACTGACCGCTGTGGGTATAGCTAGCACGGGCCTGGGGGGCTTCGTCAGCGGCCGGATTTCCGGCCGGGCGGGTGCTAGTCAGATAGCTACCGACACGGTTGATCTGCTCAAAGCTCAAGTCGATGTGCTCAAAGGAGACAAGGAGCACAGGGATCTTGAGATCCTGGACCTGATATCTCGGGTGGTCGTCCTTGAAGGGCTGGTAACCCAGCGGGCTGAGGTTGGAGAGCTGACCACCAAGGTGTCTATGGTTAAGGACACGGTGGACCGTATCGCGGACAGGGTGGGCGCATGACGGGGAAGCGGAGCATCCCCATGATTCGCGACGCCCTGAGGGGCGGTCGCTGATGAGCGCCCCCTCCTGGTACAAGCGACAGCCGTTCAGCCCTCATCAGGTGTACAGCACTGAGACCATCCGGGATATCCAACGCACGCTGTCGTGCCCTGAGAGCGGGGAGATGGACGAGCGCACCGTCAACCACATCAAGGGCCTACAGTATGCGATGGGCATGCCGGGGACCGGAAGAATAGATGAGCCTACAGCGCTGGGGATCCAGCGACTGAGGGATAGATACACCAACTCCATGGAGGAAGTATGACTAAGTACGCGGTAGATCTCATTGAGCGGACGGCAGCCACGTTCGGCTTCGCGTTCCTGTCGGTGTTCAGCTTCTCTGATCTGAGCACCCTGCACGACGCTGCGATCGGTGGTGCGGCTGCGGCTGCGACCGTCATCAAGAGCCTGCTTGCTGGCTATCTCAGTGCAGGCGAGTCCGCTGGCCTGTCCAGCAAGTAAGAGGAAAACCCCCCAGCCCGAAGGCTGGGGGGTTTCTTTGCGTTCCGGGTCAGTTCTCCGGGTCGTCCAGGAACTCGTCGAACGTAGCCTGAGCGATGGTCTCGTTTTGCTTCGCGTCAGCTTCGTTCTGTGCGCTCGGATCGAGCTGCCACCGTGCGTTGCTCGCCGTCTCGGCCTGCGCTGCCTGCGCGTAAGCGTCGTACTTCTTGCCCATCGTGTACCTCCAGAGTGAAGGAAAGGCGCCCATCAGGGCGCCGTCCCAAGCGTACATGCCTCAATCGTCTTCTTCGCCGACCATGCCGTACAGGAGAGTCTGGGCTGCGAGGCCCACGAACCGGCTGACATCCAGGAAGTCGTCAGCGTTGTCGGAGAACTTGAACTCCAGCTCGACTGTCACTACATCATCGTCGAACTTCAGCTCAAACTTGGCGGTCGGGTTGTCGATCATTCGTCCTCGTCTCCAGGCTTCGGAGGTGCGGGCTCAAGGATAGGGTGGGTGGTCACTGGTTTCCGTCCTCTCGGAGGATCTGCTCGGCCTCGGCTACGGCCAACAGCTGGGCGGCAAGTGCTGCTGCAACCTCCGCCTCTCGCTGTACGTTCGCTAGCTCGATCAGCTCTTCGGGTGTCACGACTACGCGTCCTATCTTAGCATGCTCGATGAGGTTGAGGCACTGCTGGCAGGGCTGAGAGGTGACGTAGAGAGTAGCCCCCTCGCACGCAGCCAGCCCCGCTTGGAGGATGGCGTTGTGCTCCGCATGGATGGCCAGGCAGGGGAACTGGTTGTAGTCGGCCCCCGGCGGTACCTCCTGATGGCTGAGCTGCCCTCTGGGGCAGCCGCCGTTGATGCAGTGCAGCCTACCGCTAGCCACTCCGTTGAACCCGTTGCCTATCACCTTCCGGTCCTGGACGACCACGGCCCCCACCTGGCGGCGGGAGCACGTGGCCATAGTGGACCAGAGGGTGGCCAGCTCCAAGAAGAACTGATCCCAGGTGGGTCGGGTCGTCACTCATCCTCGTCTTCGTCGGGCTCTTCGGCCCAACGCTTGAGGGTCTCTTCGATCTCCTGCCGGAGCTCCTCTTCCATTACTTGTTCTTCTTCTTGTATGCATCGAGCGCAGGGGTAGAGCTCTGACCCTTGCGGTTCTGGCCGTACTGCTGATCGAACTCGTCAGCCTTCTTCTGGGGGTTCGCCCCCTGGTCGTACGGCTTGCTGTTCAGGTCTTCCTTCTTGTCGTGCTTACCCATCAGATCTCCTCCACTTCGATGATGTTCTTCACGGTCGGTTCAGCTCCTCGATGTAGTACTCCTGATAGCTGATGTAGTTGCTCGGCTCAGACATAGAGAAGCTGCCCGAGTCCGGCTCGACGGTGGTGTTGTACGACTCGGCGATGTCCTCCAGGTGGTCGAAGGCCTCGCTCTCCGACTCGAAGTAGCTGGCCCCGACCACCTCGGAGAAGTCTCCTCCGTCGACCGAGGTCCACTCGTTGATGATGACGAACACGCTGCTCATCGCTGCCTCCGCTGCTTCCTGCTTGAAGTCTTTGATCAGGGCCTTCTCGATCTGGTACTTACCATACGCTGCGTAGCTGTCGTGCGGGGTCTTGCGCCTGCTCACTTATACTCTTCGACGCTGAAGTTGCGACTACGAAAGCTTCGGGACAAGCAGTTTTCCAGCTCCTCCATCAGGAACTCGAAGTCCTCTTCGTCCCAGCTCTCAGGGACATCGACTTCGATGCCTATCGTGCGCTTCACTTCTTGATCCTCCCGAGGAGATAGTCTTTGCCCTGCTTGAGGTACATCGAGTTGGTGTCTTCCCCGTCCGGCATGCGCATCCGGACTACCATCGTGTTGCCCTGATCGATGTGCTCGGACATGGCGATCCACAGGTCCTTGCCTGCGTTGTCACCATCCTCAGCCAAGTATACACGACTGAAGTCTTCGAGGAGGTTGGCCCAGTAGTCCTTCCAGTTCTCTGCGCCCGGCACCGCAAGTGCCGGTACACCGATCTGCTGCCAGATCAGGGCGTCGATCTCCCCTTCGGTCACGACGATCCAGTCGTCGGCCCAGGAGACTGCCTGGACTCCGTACAGGTTGACCGGAGAACCCTTCCGCTTCCAATACTTGGAGTGGTGGGGGATCTCCTTGCAGTTGTGGTCCTGGATGCAGCGGAAGTTGAAGTTCACCGGCCCCTTATCCGTGAGGTATGGGATGGCGAGGTACCCACGAGCAGGCTCATGGCCCGGCAGTGGATTCCTAACTACGCCAAGTCCTCTTGAAGCTGCGAACTCCAGACTTACCCCGCGTCCCTCCAGCCATTCGGCCGCGTCTGCCAGATATGGGCTGTACTCCGCCCACGCTCGCTCCAGATATTGCCTCTGCTCTTTCGACAGCTTCACGAAACGTCACCTGCTCCCATTGCATGATCACTTGGACGGCGTTGCCTTTGGGGCAGTCGGCTGCGTGACAGTTGAAGACTTGCTTCTGGCTGTTGACCGAGCCGGAGGCGTCTCGGTCTCCGTGGAACGGGCATCGGTAGGGCTTCCATCCGTAGCCCTCAGCCACAGGCTCTCCACCAAATGACTGAAGGATTGGTCCGATGGGGAAGAGCGGGAAGTCGGCATCGTAGATGCCTCCTGAGCGCGAGGCTCCGCCCCGTCGCGAATCAGCTACCCCACCAGAGCTTTCGCCTCTTCGCCTCATCATTCACCTTCCGTTGAATCGCGCGGAGTCCATCGCCGTCACTGCCGTACACGATGTTGTCATCGCCGTACAGCGTCTGGTCTTGCAGGAGCGAGTGGAGTTCGGTCAGCTCGTCGTCACTCAGTTCCATCAGACCTCATCTTCCCTCTTGATCTTCTGGTACGTCGCACCGCTGATGCTGATGCCGCTCCTCACGAACAGATCCCAGGCGTGAGCCTGGTACGCAGGAGTATCCTTCAGCCACTCGGGTGCGTAGTCCAGCAGTCGCATGACGAGCAGCCATTCTTCTTTGGTCAAAGGTTCACGTTCCATCAGGCTTCACCTTTCCTATCAGGGCGTGAGCTGGAGGCTCACGCAGGTACTCGAACGCCCGCTCGAAGTACTCCCCATCGTCACGGGCGTGAGCGAGGACGGAGTTGCAAGGCTTGCACAGCAGGCCTCGGACGTACCCCGAGTTGTGGTCATGGTCGACTGCGAGCCTACGCACCTTGCCGGTGGCTCGCTGGCACATGTAGCACGTGCCTCCCTGCGCCTCGTAGAGGGCCCAGTATTGCTCTGGGGTAATCCCATACCGGGTCATGATTCCACGGGCCCAGGCGGCCTCTCTGGTGGCCTTACGACGGGCCCTCTGACATGTAGCACACCGAGGACCGGGCGCCTTAAGCGCCCGGGTCGTCGATCCACAATCTTTACACGCCACCGCACGCCCACGTTCGACGTCCCTCGTCAAGCCAGACGTGAGGAGGGTGAGGAAATCCGTTACCACAGTGCATTAGCTACTCCTTGGGGGCTTGGGCGGAGGGACCGGGGCGGGGAGACGAGGCGGACGCAGGCAGTGCTTCATCCCGCAGCTGTTACAGGCCATCACTTGATCCATTCGTCGAGTAGGTTGCGAGCGAACTCCTGAGCGGTGACCAGATCGACACCATCGGACATCGTGGCCGTATGATAGATGACGCCATACGCGTAGTCGGCCGCGATGTCGGCCGTCAGGAGGTTGACGTACTCCTCGTCGCTCAGCTCCCAGCCGCGCGAACCGTCCGCTCGCTTGATGCTGCGTGCCATCAGTACTCCTCGCCGTCCGGGTCGCCATCGAGCAGACCAACAGCCACTTCGTAGCCTTCCCAGTTGTCCACTCCGGCCGCCTCAAGGGCTGCGAGCCAGCCAAGCTGGCCCTGGGTGTAGTCGAACTCGTCGTAGGTGAGGGTGAAGGTGCCGTCACCGTTGTTCTTAGCCATCAGTCTCCCCATCCGACCTTCTCGTCATCTGGCACGTACGGACCATCGCGGAACAGCGGAGCAGCAGGCTGCTCCATCTCCTCAATCAGGCAGATCGCAGGCTGGGCGCTCATCTTGAAGTACTTCTTGCCCATCGCATCCTGGGGACCGAAGCGGTTCTTTACCGTCGCGACGTCCAGTGTTCCCTGATGACTGTCACCCCAAAGAGTGAGAATGAGGGTCGGTAGCTGATTCGCCTTACCCATGATGGCGGAACGGGGGGGCGGAGCCCCACCCTTAGCGCTCTCAGAGGTGTGATGAACCACAGTGATCGCTGTTTCTTGCTCACGTGCCATATCCTTTAGCTCGGCCATCAGTGCCCAGTAGTTCTGCTCGCCAGCACCCTCGTAGTCGATGTCCATCATGATGTCGATCACCGTGTGGTGAGGGTACTCGCCGTTCAGTTCACGGAAGGCTTCCGCCTCCCGCCACATGTGCTCCAACGTAGGACTGGAGCGGAAGGACCACCTGATGTGGTCCATGTCCTTGAGTACCTCGTAGGCCATGGCCTTCTGGCCCATGACCCACAGCTCGGTCTCCTGGGACGGTGTGCCGGTCAACATCGACAGCGTGCGTGATGCCATCGTGAAGTCGTCCGAGTCCGACGAGTGGTACAGCGTAGGCACCTGAGCACCCATCTGTCGGACGATGTTGAGCGCGAGGACCGTCTTCATAGAGCCGGGTGGACCGGCGATCATAGAGATAGAGCCTCGACGGAACGACATCTTGTTCTCTTCGAAGACAGGCCAAGGGGTGGGCAGTGGCTCACCTGCCGACACCCCTCGCCTGACTTGTCGCGCCAAGGTTTTCACTCATACACTCCCTGATTGAGTAGCCAGTGGACGAGAGTGGGGGCGGACCCGGCGTTCGTCATACCACCCCTGAGCAGTTCATCGATAACCTCCGACCACTCCTCCTTAGTGGCACACACCGCGATCGAGTCAGTCTGATCCGCTTCCATGCGATGATATGCGTGCATCACTTGGTAACCCCCCACGACTTGAGTCCGGCGATCAGCTTCAGGGCTGCGGGCGAATGCCCGATCCCGTCCAGGTTGTCGAGCAACTCACGCCACTCGGCCTCGCTCCCGATCACCATGTAATGCGGTCCCTCAACTTCAGGGTCGAACGTCAGGGAGACATCCATCAGGCACGAACACCCGCCCTCTTGAGGGCCTTGAGTAGCAGGACGGTGCCAGGCTCCAGCTCGGTCGGCTTCCCTTCGGCGTCGAGCTGCTCCTCAAGGAGAAGCTCCAGCCAATCCAGGTCGATCAGCAGGTCACGCCAGCCCGACCGGCTGCCCGTCACTGTGATCTCCTCCATCGGACCGCCCTCAAAGAACATTCGAGCTTCCATCACTTGCCACCTTTCGTTCGTTCGAACTTCTTGGCTGCCTCGTCCAGCTCTTTCTTCCGGCTCGGCGACAGGGTCGCCTTGCCCTTGGGCTCAGCTTCGCTGTCGCCCTGGTCTTCAGTGAGCTTCTTCTTCTCGGTCACGTGGGCGCATCCGGGATCGAACCGGAGCAGCTACCTGAACCCGCAACGTTCATGCGCCCTGGCAGGCGCCCCCGAAGGGGCGCCCTTGGATCAGTAAGCGTTGATGAACTTAGCCACTAGGTCGCCGTAGTGGTCAAGCCCATCCTCCTCGTCACACTCGTACGACTTGTGAAGGTCGTAGTCGATGTCGGCCAGCAGCCCCCGAAGGGCTGCGTCCACGCGGTCCCAGTCAAGGCGGTCCATCAGCCCTCAGCCTTCACGAGCTTGACTTCGTGCTCCTTGATGTTGCCAACGCGCTTGACCAGCTTCTTACCGAGGATATCCCCGACGTCAACCGATCCACCGTTGTCGATCACAGCCTGCTTGAACTTCTCTCGCTCGTCCTTGCTGTTGAACGGGACCCGAAGCTCACCGTCGTTCGTCTCGATGGTCACCATGATCTGGTGGACAGGGTTCAGCTGAGCTCGCTCGGCCTCATCCTTCGGCACGCCCTTCGGCTTGCCGTCCACCCAGAACTTCTGGAAGCCGACCTTGTTGTTGGTGGTGTCCCACTCGAACACCGGGGCATCGGTGACGATCTGCTTGATCACGCCCTTCACGAACTCGCCCTCGGCCTTGAGGTTCGCCACCTTCGCACGCTTCTCGCTGGAACCGAAGAGGTCATCGAGAGTTGCCACTTAGTTCTCCTTGTGTCGTTTGTTTTTTGTACTGCTGGGTAACTTACCTGTCTACCAGTCCGAGGATACCACAGGCTTGGGGGGCTCGGCCTTGGTCTCCCATGGCTTCGGCTTGGTCTCAACCTCAGCCTCGCCCTCCCAGGGGGCCTGGCTCTCGGCGTCCGAGTCAACCTCCTCCGGAATCTTGACGGCCCCGAGCTGCTCCTTGAGGAGCTTCTCAGCGCTCTCCAGATCCCCGGCGGACTCCTGGTCCACCTCGGGCTGCGAGGCTGCGAGAGGGGCCTCTACGCCCTTCTTGATGCGCCCTACGGTAGCCTCCTCCTCCTTCTGGAAGGCGTAGACGTAGCTCACGTACATCGCAGCCACAGTCTCGGGCGATACGGCTGCGTCGGGTTCGTCTACCTTGATCTCGACGTAGCCGTACTGCACGGTTCGACTCGGGATCCGGAAGATCATGTCAGCCACGCTCGATCTCCGCCCCATACTCGTAGCCCTCGTTCCAGAAGTACTCCTCAGCCCAGTCATTGAGGTAGTTGTTCCGGGAAGCGACGGTCAAGCCATCCCACTCCTCGTCACTGAAGCCGTAGTCCGACAGGTCGGCCATCTCGGTGGACTCACAGCCCCCGTACGGTGTGCTGGCACTCAACTTCAACTTGTAGGTCTTAGCCATTACCTTCCTCCAGCGTCTCGTCGTCAAGCTCCTCGTCAAGCACGATGTTCTCGTCGTTGTCCTCAGCCATGCTTGTACGTCCTCGTCAGCTCGTCCAGCTCGACACACCTGAAACACGCCCACTCATCCGACTCCTCGTCGAAATACAGGTCGTCCTCATGCTTGTCGCACGCCTTCGAATATTTCTCCTCAGCGTACTTGTCGTTCCAATACTCATCATCCTCGCGACTGCCCATCACTACTCCATCACTAGGAACGGTCCGTCCACGATCTTCATGTAGCCGTCCGGCTGACGCTGATGGATCGAGGTGACCAGGGCGACCACAACACCGCCGTCCTCGACCTCGTCCCAGTCTAGCGTTACGTTCACGCCGTTGTCACGCTCTTCCTGGATGGCAGCGCGGATGCGCTGCGCTGCGGCTTCCGCCTTTGTCCTCATCAGTATGGGTATCCGTCCTCTGTGGAGTGATCGTAGAAGGTGGTCCTTGGGGTGATGCCTGAGTTGACCATGCAGTTCTCGGATTGGAAGCAGAACTTGCACATGAAGCCAGCCTTGGTCTCGTAGTGCTTGCCCTCGATCCGTTCCAGTACCTCTTGGTACTTGGCCCCAACCTCGGCCGGGTTGACCTCTGACAGGTCCACGTACCTGGTGTTCGCTGCGCCTGGAGCCAGCATGACATACCTACCGAAGTCGAACTGGTCTACGCAGAACGTAGCGTCGTGATCGTTGTGCTTCAGTAGGGCTGCGTAGGTGATGAGCTGGAAGTTGTCGGGCTTGGTTGAGCCCGTCTTCCAGTCCACGATCACCGGGCCCTTCTTCTTGTGCTCCGCGATGATGTCGATGAACGCCTTGACTGGTACGTCAAGCCCCGGAAGCCCGCCTGAGGCGTCGTACTCAACCTCCCAGACATCCAGGTCAGCTAGCTCCTCCTCGGCCTTCTCGTAGCACTCCACGGCCCTCTGAAGGGCCTTCTCGTGAGTGATAGGCGCATCTGCCGGACCACCAGCCAGCCAGGCTGAAAGATCCGGCTCGATGCGCATCTGCTTAGACACGATCGGATAGAAGTAGTCTTCCATCGGACGGTCAGGCTCGCCCTTGAGGCGAGCCTCGATCTTGTCATGGACTGAGCTACCGATAGGTATGTACCATGACTGCTTCTCCTCCCCGCCCTTCAGGCGGGAGAGGTACCACTGGCGGGGGCAGCTGGAGTAAGTCTTCCACTGGCTGAACGAGATGTGTTCCATCAGTCAATCTTAGCACGACCCCTAACTACCGGTGTTCTTCCTCTTCTGGCAGGTCCGACACCGACGCTTACCCCTGCCGTCGATCATCCAGTCATCGTGATCACGCTTGCAGGTTACCTGTGGGGTTCGTGCAGGGCCCTCGCCCGGAGCGAATCCAGTCCTTCCAGCCCTAACAGACTGATAGTCAGGGCGTTCGGCATCTGGGAACAACCCCTCAGGGGGTTGTCCACCTCGGGTAGTCCAGTACCTATCCAGTTCACTGGAGTTGACACCGCACTCCTGCCTGACAGGGCAGGATGCACACACCTTCAACCCTTGAGCGATCGGTTCATGCTGGACACCCTTACTCAGACTGTCCGTCAGTTCGAACTGTTCAACCGGAAGCCCAGTGCAGGCTGCTTCGTCCCTCCACTCCTCGTAGGACACAGCCCAAGAGGTAGGTCGCAGCAGTGGTACCAGTGGTCCGTTTCTCATCTTCTCCCCGCCTAGCAGTAAGGCCACCCCTGAAGGGTGGCCCTACCAGTGTCTATGGTGTCAACCTTTAGGGCCCCTCAAGGGCCCTACTGGTGTCTAACTAGTAGCTACGTAGGCGCCTGGTTCACCAGATCCGATCTCTCCGTCGCCTTGAGGCTCTGTCGGATCGATGTGATTGTTGCGCATACTGTTTAACTACAACTTCAGTTTAGCACACGCCACCAAATCGGAGGCGCACCCCACATTCACCCTAGCTCCACTCGTACGGGTAGGGCCGAGACTCCGGATGCAGCCTGATTACTACAGACTCAGGCTCCGGCATCACCAGAGGTACCTCTACGCGGGGCCTGGAGGCCCGCTGCGCGGCTCTATAGGGCTCGGTGACCCAACTCCCCATCCATCGCACGAGAGGCGCCTCAGCGCCGATCTGTGGGTTCATCGATTCAGCCCTTCCTCTCAGGAAATTTCATAGTATGTGTGACCTGCGTCACACCTCCTTGTATGACTCAGCGATACGGCTGCGTATGTAGTCAGCCTGCGCTGAGATGCCCTCTCGTACTACGTATGACACATCGGTCTTACCGTATGTCGCGAAGATCAGGTTCAGGTCCTTCGCGAACTGTTCGGTCATCTTGACGGTGATCTGCTTGCGCTCACGCATGTCTGGGTGAGTCATACGGGTGATCCTTCCGTGTGGTATAGTGGAGACATGGCAAAGACTAGGAGTACGCTCGTCATACCGGACATCCAGTACCCGTATCACGATGCGGTAGTACTGGACAAGATCCTGAAGGTCGCTGCGACATACCAGCCCGACCAGGTCATACAGATCGGGGATGGCATCGACTTCCCTCAGGTATCACAGTGGTCCAAGGGTACCGCAGGAGAGTATGCCGACACCCTACAGGAGCACGTAGACGGCTACCGGCAGGACTTTCTCCTTCCCCTTCGGGAGGCTGCCCCACAGGCCAAGATTGTGTGGCTGGAAGGGAATCACGACCTTCGGCTCCGGGAGTTCGTCCGTAAATACGCCGCGCCACTGACCAACCTTCGAACGCTGGAAGTATCCAGCCTGTTCGAGCTGGCTGACCTCGACATCAGTTACGAACGTGGTCCGCTCCGTGTGGCTACCAACACGCTGGCAGTACACGGCCACGAGGCTGGCGGCTACTGTGCCAGCGCTAGCGCCTGGGATCTCAAGTTCACCAAGCGATACGGCAGTGACAAGTCCTTCATCTTCGGTCATACGCACCAACCTTTCCTGATCACCCGGGCATTCGGCTACTCGGGCAAGGTGTCACCCAGGTTCACGATGAACACTGGAAGTATCATGGACCCCGTGGCTGCGACATACGTGAAGGATGGAGCCGTGTCCTGGCAACAGTCATTCGCATGGCTGGAGGACGACGGGAAGAGGGTGTGGCCTGAGCTGGTGACTCTAGTGGATCGCCTCGGTTACTTCAAGGGCGAAAGGCTGTGACCGACTGGTTTGAGTGGTGTCGCCAGTACTCACCCCAAGTGCGCGCCCTTCAGGGGCGCGACAGGAGGCTTGCGGAAGTACTGGACTGCGACGGCTGCCAGAAGCCCGAAGGCTACGAGCCCTGCGGTAAGCATCCCGTCGACTACGTGTACAAGGAGTGCTGATGGAGGAGGATGAGTGCCTGTGCTCGTTCGGGCACTGTCACTACTGGGACTACTGTGAGTCCTGCGAACAGTACGACACGTGGACCCGATGCCCCGTTCATTGCCCCGAAGATCACAAGGAGTACCGCTGATGCTTGACTGGACTCGTTTGACACCCGCCGTCGACCGTGCGGCGGGCATCGCTGCATCCAACTTCCCTGCACACCACGACATCAACGATGTGAAGCAGTCGATGTGGGTATGGATCATGGAGAACAAGAACACCGTCACCAGAGTCCTCACCGAGGGAGATTTCGAGGCCAAGCTCTTGGGCTTGCTCGTCCGGGCTGCGAATACCCACCTCAAGACAGAGGATGCGCAGACCTACGGATACGGTGAAGAGGACCGGTTCTTCTACTCGGTCGACCTGATCAAGAGCATCCTGGAAGTCATCTTCCGATACGAGGACTGGCAGTCGTTCGCGATGAGCCAGGACACCCAGCCTAAGGCTAAGAGTGAGCCTGCTCTCGGTGGCAACAACCTCGCCTCGTACGCCGACGTCAAGTCGGCTGTCGAGAAGCTTCCAGACGACTACTACGACCTCATCCTGTGGCGCTACAAGTACCAGTACACGTTCACCAGGATCGGTGCCGAGCAAGGTACGTCCAAGCAGTCCGTTCAGGAGCGCCACGAGAGGGCTGTGAAGGCCATCCAGGCGCTGCTTGGGCAGCAGTCCCTCACTGAGCTTCGGAGGGGCTACGACGGGCGCACAGCGAATGCTGTGACCCGAGGAAGCATCAGCCGTAGCGACACTGCTCAGCATGTAGTCGAAAGGGACTATGAGGGATGACGCGGGGGATGGGTGGGTAGGAGTGGAGTCGAACCACTCTGCGCGGCTACGGGGCGGTGCCCCTACCTATTCGCCGGGAATCAAGCCCGACACCCCCAACCAGGGGGACATCCCGAATCGAACGGGACTACGCTAACCTATCTCTACCCTTGGGGCCCCTCCTTCCGGGAGGGGCTTTTTGCTGTCAGTCGCCTAGCAGTTTCTTGCCGATCAGGACACCGATCACGATGCCGATGAAGAGGGTGATCACTCTGACTCCTTACCGTTGGTGTTCAGTTGCTGACCAGGAGCAGGGTGACCCCGAAGATGATCAGGGCCAGGCAGAACGCCACCCAGATTACCGCGAGTGGGTCGGTGACCATAGTCTTGAAGACCTTACCGAGATCGTTCAGGAAGTCCATCAGTCCTCCTCCTTGCTGTTGCTGCAGTCGGGCAGGTTGGACAGCACGTAGATCACGTCGTCCACCAGCTTGTGATAGCGGAGCTGATACCACAGGGCAACCGCCGCGAAGGCGACGATGCCCGCGATCAAGGCGTAGTCGTACTTGTTCACTTCTTCTTCCTACTCATGATCAGCATGGCTGTGGCGAATCCGGACAGCCAGAAGTTGAGCATCCCCACCATGGCGAGCCACAGGTTCACTACCATCCACTCCCTAGTCCCTTGATTTCCGCCTTGTAGTGCTTCTCAAGGCTCTTGTTGCTGTCCACCTGGATGTCTCCGGTCATGACGTTGCGCATCAACACGCACAGCGGGCCGGTAGCCACGATCTCGTAGACATGCGACCTCTGACTCAGCGAGAGCTGTTGACCCACACTCCAGTCAGGGTTGGACCATACGGCCTCGATGTCCTCGTCAGACATCTCGACCATCTTGCCCTTGCCGTCGATCTCCACCCTCTTCTTCGGGTAGAACTCCTCGCAGTAGCCCCAGGCAGGCCACGCGAGTGGACCGTACCAGCCGTACGAGGATGTCTCGTTGACGATCCATACCCTCCCCGCCCCGTCGTTCAGGTAGGCTACTCGCCTCACCTTTGCGTCGAACGGAGTCTTGATGAGCATGCCTGGACGTAGCGTCGTGACCGGCTTCTTGATGCCAGCCTCAAGCAGGTCGTGATACCCATCGACGATCTCGGTAGCGATCTCCTTGAGAGATCGCCCTTCGTTGCGGTCGGAGTCCAAGAACTTCATCACCGCATCAATCTGCTGGTTCTTAGTAGGTGGTGACAAAGCTCACCACATCTCGGGTGGCCCTGAATCCAACCCGCGACTCGATGTCAATCGAGTAGACGTACGCGCTCTCGTCCGTGTCCGAGGTGTGGTTCCTGGCGAAGTCGATGGCGTCAGCTTCGTACTGACACACCTCGATGAAGTTGCTGGGGTGGAGTGCGAAGTTCGGGTGATTCGACTTGGACGCTATGTACAGCTTCATGTTCGCCCTTTCAATTTCAACATCTGCTGAGATGCTGGCACACGACCCACCGGGGTGGGTCGCATACTTAAGTCTCAGAAGTTCTCCTCGATCAGATCGGCGATGTCCGCGAACGACAGGCCGCTGTCGTTCTGGTAGGACAGGCGAGTCCAGTCATCCTCCCCGGTCGCGGGGTCGGAGGAGCTGAACCCCGCCCACTCCGCGACCTCTTCCGGGAGGATCCCGAGGGCGAAGTGAAGGCCGATTGCGTAGTAGTCGCTAGAACCCCACTTGCCAAGTCCGGAGATGTCGCACAGTACTCCGAGGCAGCAGTAACTGGCCCTGCTGCCGCTTGTGGCCCTCAGGCTTCCTGAGGTCTGCTGGTACTCTCCGGAGCGGAGAGCCTGGACCCAGGCGGTCTTCACTTCGGGGTTCATCTTCTCCATAGCCGCTCCTTGTGGGGTGATGATCCACACTCCGCTTCTGCGGACTGGCCAGCACATGAGCGAAGAACTGCCATCCGGGGGACAAGCCCTTAGTACCCTACTTGATTCGGGTCACCGGCAGGGGCCTACTTATATTCGGCCACCCATGTGCTGACTAGACCGCCACCACCCTTCGGGGGTGGTGGACGGAACCTCAGTACTCCAGAGGCTTTGATACGTCGATGAAGCCGGACTCCAGTGCACTCACGATGATGGTGTGCGTGTCCTGGAGGCCCTCCCAGTCGTCGTGGGTCTCTGCGTACCGGAGGGGCGTTGGGAGCCCCTCTACGGGGGCGTCAGGCAAATCCCCGATCGTCCCTTCGCCAACGAAGATGATCGTCGTCTCCCAGCGGGGAGGAAGATCCTTCGCTGTGACCTTGCCGAGCACCATCCGGAGCACGAGGATCGGGTCATCCAGTGCATGGTTATCTCCGGTGATCACCACGTAGTCTCCGCTGTAGGTGATCAGGCGAGCGTACATCGACTCCTCATGGAGGTACACCTCGTCCGCCCGAAAGTGAACCGGGCAGTCTTCGCCCTGGGGGCACTCCCCAGCCGCGATCTTGGCGAACTCTTCCTTCAGGATCCGCTCGGCCTCAAGCTCTGCCGAGTTGACCGCTTCTCCGTCAGTCACAGTTGACCTCCAAGTCGTAGACCTGCCGCAGCCCGAGTGAGTAGATGTCGTCACACGTGGCCGAACAGATCAACTCCTCGGACTTGCCCATAGGGCCCTTGCAGACCAGACAGACAGAGTCGTCAGCGTACTCCGTGTCCCTAAATCCGTAAGCCATCTTCTCACCTTTCTTGCGAGGCTTCAGCAGGAGCCGAAACCAGCGGGTGTCAGGGACTTGCACCCCGATGTGTGCTGCTCACCCCTTGCCGTTCAGCTAGCCAGGTCGATAGGAACCAGCAAGCCGTCCTCATCGACGGCCAGATTCCAGGAGTGCAGGTCGGTGACGTCCCACATGAGCTCCTGGAGTTCCCCCTGGAGGGCCTTGAGCCTGATCCTCTCGGCTTCGGGCTCACAGTGATGCAGGAGCGCACCGAGGTACTCCATAGCCATCACACCACCACCACCCCCAGTCAGGTCATAGAACCGGAAGCGGGGGAGGCGACACCCTTTGGGCATCCTGGTGAACCAGTACCTGCGAAGCGCGTTCGCTTCACCTTTGTTCGTCTGGTAGCAGACTTCGTGAAGCTGAACCTTGTAGACCACCCCAGATGGAGCCAGGTAGGCCACGCGGCTGAGGCCGGTACCGACACGGGTCCAGCCCTCGGGTCCTTCTCCGTAGCGGTCAAAGTCGAACGCGTTCAAGCGTTCGACCTGCCAGTCACGGATGAGCGTAGCCTCTTCGATCGTTCCGAGCATGCTACACACCATCCTTGAGGCGTTGTTGAACGCGTTCGAGCACCTTGACAAGCGCCTGTAGGGCGCCTGACTCGGCACTGTAGCCACTGGCGTACCAGCAGAAACGCTCTTCCGCCTCGGCCTCTTCGAGAAGGAGCTTTACTAGCTCTTCCATGAGTACTCCCGTGAGCCAGAGAGCGCCCCTTATGGGCGCTCTCAGCGGGTGTCAAGGACTCGAACCTTGAAGTCTGCCGGTCACCCTGTCTCCCCCAGTCAAGACAAGTCATCGACTAGGAGAGCGTCACAGGCGGATCTCATCATCCGCCACGATGTCCCACACGGAACGCACACCTCGAATCTTGGCCAGGTCAAGCGCCGTACTCAGGTAGCCCATGTGGGTAACACCGTTGAAGTGGATCTCTCCGGTGCTGGGATCATCCCAAGCGCCGTAGTAGTCCGCAGGATTGCGACCGACCCACCAGGCCAGTTCGCCCGGGTCGATCTCACTCGCATCCTTGAAGATCAGCGGAGGGAACTTGCCACCTACGAAATAGCCCTCTGTGGGGATGTTGGCTCCGCTGATACTGACGGCTCCCTCCTCATGGGTAGCCATGCTGCGGAGGGTGGTAGCCAGATCGAACGCGTTCATGTCCTTGCTCCCCTACCTCAAGGGCGCCCTTACGGCGCCCTCAGTGCCCCCTTCGGACTCGAACCGAAGCGTATGCCGTTAGGGCTGGATCTTGCTTAGATCTCCTCTAGGGCTTCCTGGACGGCCACACCCCAAGGGATGCCGCTGTCCTGCCTGTGCTGGACCTTGCTGAGGACTTGGGTCGCCCTAAAGCTGACGCGGTCGATGACCCCCTCTTCCTCAAGCTGCTCCAAGAGCGTTCCTACAGAGATACCGCCGTAGGTGGCGTCGGCCTTCTCCAGACGCTCCAAGGGAACCCCCAGGTTCGCCAGGAATCGACCGACGATGCACGACGGCTCTCCGCTGCGAACGTAGTCGCAGCGATCGCGGCCGTCCGGTTCATAGACGTAGTCCTCACCCTTGAGCACCACCAAGTCCCTAAGGCCTGCAACAACGATTCCCGGGGTGATCTGAATAGCCATGATGTCCTCTTCCTGTTAGCGGTCTCAGCGCAAGCTGAGGCCTCAGTGCCCCTCCTGGACTCGAACCAGGATGTCTAGGAGGGCCCCGAAGGGCCGTCCACAGGCTAGTAGCTACGCCACGTCGCCGCCTTTGGGGCTGGATCTTGCTTAGAGCCCCTCTAGGGCGCACTCAACGGCCACACCCCAAGGGTACTCATTGTCCTGCTTGCATTGGGCCGTCCCGAGCGCTTTGATCACCTTCAGGATGAGGGGATCGATGACTCCCTCATCCTGAAGCTCCTCCAGGAGCGTGAGCGCAGCGGTACCGCTGACTGGCTCATCGGCGAGCTTCAGGCGCTCAAGGGAGACCCCCAGGTCGGCCAGGAAGCGGCCGATGATGCAGGAGGGCTTACCGTCGCGAACGTAGTCGCAGCGACCGGACTCACCTTGCTCGTAGACGTAGTCCTCACCCTCTTGCGCCACCAGGGCCGTGAGGCCTGCGGCAACGATTCCCGGGGTGATCTGAATAGCCATGATGTCCTCTTCCTGTTAGCGGTCTCAGCTTGCGCTGAGACCTCAGTGCCCCCTCACGACTCGAACGTGAGTGTATGCCGTTAGGGCGGTGATGCTAGCGGATCGTGTACACCTGGGCTAGGGCCTTACCCTTGCTGCACTTGTAGGCGTTGGGGACCGGCGCAGCCCCGGAGGGCTGACACCGTTCACACTCCGACAGGTGCCTGTACAGCGCCTTGACGATGTCCTCACGAGTGGTAACCACGTGCACTCCTTACGAGCTTGACGACGCCTTTGAGCGTCGCCTTGGCGATGTTGTAGCCGACCATCACTGCGACATAGCAGAAGATGCCGAACAGCGTGAAGTTGATGGCGGGGATGATGTACATGATCACAGCTCTTCCTGGATGAACTCAAAGGCAACCTTGGCTGCCTGAGCGTGAGTGGCGGGGAGGGGGATGTCCAGGTCTGCTGTCTGCAGCAGGATCCGGCCCTCCTCGGTGAGCTCACGCAAGGTGACCTCCCACTTGCCTACATACCGACGAGAGCCGGTACCGCCACCAACCTTGTTGACCTGCGCCCAAGCACTTGTGCCGGGCACGTAGCCTTCGTACTCAAAGTCCATGTCAGCCCCAGATCTTGTCTGCTACGTACGTGACCACCAAAGTGAAGGCCACCGCGATACCGTATGCTGCGTACATAATCAGACCTCCATGAAGGTGGCGGCGAACAGGTCCGCCGAGTACCAGTCGATCTGACCATCGTCGAACTGGACGGCTACAGAGCCGTCCTTCCTGAGTCCGACCGTGACTCCGACAACCTGCCGGGTCGTGATCGTCATGAGTGTTCGCATGATGTTCTCCTTAACCTGCGGAACCAAGAGGCTAGCGGGGGATGACCGTCGACCGAAGTCTAGGTGCTGTCACCCGCTAGCCGATGGCCCCACAGCCCAAAGGCTGTGTGGCAGTTGCGTCACGGCTTGCGCCGTGAACGCGGCTCTTACAGGGAAATTGGACTACCTAGCTCAGCCTCTGCCGTCTGGGACATGTCGTCGTGCGGCCCCTCAAGGGCCGCGCTCACACCGTCGGTACAGATCGCCGTCAGCTAGGTGACACACTGTTGATTTGTCAAAGATCGTCCGTGGATTCTCCGGCTCCTGGTGATGCTGTCCCGTCCAACCGTTATGACCGGCTGTGACGTTCACGCCAGGCTGCTCATCCAGACGCAGAGGGTCTCTCCCTAGCCTCCTTCGCCCGACGCCCCCTCAAGGGGCGTCTTCCTGGCGAGCTAGGCTCCGTACTGTTCAGTTGTCCAACACCAGGACCCTCACACCTGCCTGTCGACCCTGTCAAGCCCTTGCGGGCCTCACGTGTTCGATCCGCTGTGTTCCGATCCTGTCGGCGTGGGCTGCACCCTGAGGCGTGCCATCACCTGGTCTTGCTGAGGAGAAGCTTTCCAGCCTCTTGCGAGTCTGTCAAGCCCCTCGGGGTGATTCCCTCTCGGGTCTCTCCCCGTCGTCCTTGTTGGCCCGACAACCAGAACTAGACACCTTTGCTCGGGGTCTTGTCCAGCTTCCCAGGTCAGAGGGGGTGTGAGTAGATCGTCTTCGCAGTAGCGTGGGGTGGTGCAAACGGTAGATCCGGCTAAAGAATCATGGAACTCCCTGGTCAGCGCCCTAGCGCTGCCTATAGCGGGGAGAAGCACAGCAACTCGGACATCTCGGTACATCCAGGGCTTTGGTTGGTACAGAATATGGTACAGAACTGGGCTAGATTGCCCTGAGATGTCCGTTTCTGGAGCAACGTTCGCCCCTGCTAAGCCAGGCCCTACACGCGCGTGCGCGTGTACACACACCTAGGCCTGGCTCGATCTCTAGCGCGTGTCACGCGTGTATGCATGTGTGCGTGCATAGGCCCATGTGAGCATATCGGACATAGTGGTACACGTGGTGCTATGCCTGCATATACCAGGCGAGGGGGACTGTCCACCTTCAGATACCAGGGCAAAGTGGGACATTGCCTTACATATGAGTACATCCTGGCCTGTATGTGTACACATCATGCTCAACCTGGACACATCACCCTGTCCGTTCTGCACCGGTCTGCACCAGTCTGCCCTGGTCTGTCTCCGTGTCCGCTTCGTCACACTGTGTCCCACTTTGCCCCTGTTTGACCCGGGGGTTTTAACCTGGGCCCGGGAGGGAGGGAGTGAGACCCCCTAGAAATTTGCCATAAAACTTGACCACCCCAGGACCACCAGATGTCACTCTCCGTAGACCAAGACCCCAGTATACGACTACGCTCCGAAGTAGTTTGTAGAAGTTTCAGCCCCAACCCTGACGGACAGGGCCAGTCGACCCCCTTAGTACTAGTAGGCACCAAGACCTGAAAGAGGCACCTGGAGCTGAACACAAGCTACCCCAACGATGGGGACCCCCCAAGGGGGCCCCAGACAGTGTCTAACGTGTCTAGCAGGACCCAACCACCTCTCACTCCGTTCGCGGAACTCCTCCCCGCCTAGTCTCACCGGCCTGGTGGCCGGGGAGCCAGAGACTGTCAAGTCTGGATCTAAAGGAGCGTCAAGTGGGTAGGCCGGTTAACAGGACCACACGAGAGAAGAAGGACACGATCCTCACGTATCTACGTAAGGGGATCCCTCTGTCCAAGGCTCTAGTCGATCTGGACATCACTAGACAAGCTGTTCAGTACTACAAGGAGTCTGACAAGCAGTTCAGGTCAGACTATGCCAGACTCAGTCTCATGGAGTCTGCAAGTGGCATGGTGGACAAAAAGGAAGTACCTGACTTCCCCGAGTTCTGCATGGAGTACATGGACACCCAGCTGTTCAACCATCAGCTCCAGTGGTATGACGTCCTCGAAGGACGTCCTCCTCGTAACCTCCATGAGAACCAGGTCTTCCATCAGGGAGACCCGGGCATGCTCATAGTGAACACACCTCCCGAGCATGCGAAGTCCACGACGATCACGATCAACTACGTCACCTACCGAGTCTGCCAGGACCCGAACATCCGTGTCATCATCGTGTCTCAGACGCAGGAGATGGCCAAGCGGTTCCTCAGGGCGATCAAGGACAGGTTGGCGGGGGCGAACCCGAGCTACAAGAAGCTTCAGCATGACTTCGCCCCTGATGGTGGGTTCGACGCGAACAGCGCGTCGTGGACGGCCGACTCTATCTACGTGAACGCGGAAGCCCGAGACTCCGGCGAGGCGACGCCTACCGTGCAGGCTCTGGGTATGACTGGTCAGATCTACGGCAACCGAGCCGACCTGATCATCCTGGACGACACGATCACAGGGAAGAACGCCCATGAGTTCGAGAAGCAGATCGACTGGATCCAGCGAGAGGTCATCAACCGGCTTTCGTATCCTGGTGGAACACTACTCCTCGTGGGTACCCGACTTGCCCCTGTGGAGCTCTACTCAGAGATTCAGAAGCCTGAGTGGTACGGGCAGGATGAGGAGTCTCCCTGGACTTACCTCACCCAGCCTGCCGTCCTTGAGTTTGCCGAGCACCCAGACGACTGGACTGTTCTCGCACCCTGGACCAACCGGCCACCAGTATCACTTGGAGCAAGACGCCAGGTGGAACCAGGGGCAGATGGACTCTACCCCTGGCACTCAGGCAAGGCCCTAGCCAGGCGCCGAGCCACGAGCTCGGCCCAGAACTGGAAGATGGTCTACCAGCAGGAGCAGGTGGTTGAGGATGCAATCTTCCCTGCCAACAAGGTTGCCGCTTCAATCGATGGAATGCGAGCAGCAGGACTCATGTCCTCAGGTGCCCCTGGCCATCGACCTCACGGGATGGATGGCCTGTACGTGGTCGGAGGATTTGACCCGGCCATTACCGGACACGCTGCTGCCGTTGTCCTTGGTGTCGATCGCATGTCCGGGATGCGGTATGTCCTGGACGTATGGACTGCTCCCAACCAGAAGCCGGACGACCTCTTCAACAAGCTGAAAGACTGGACGGTCAAGTACCACATGCACGAGTGGGTCATCGAGAAGAACGCGATGAACCTGATGGTCACCCAGAACCGTGACCTGAGGAACTTCCTCGGCAGTCGTGGCACCATCCTGAAGGAGCACTTTACCGGGGCCAACAAGAACGATGCCGACTTCGGCGTCGCCTCTATGTCTATGCTCTTCGATGGTGCCCTGGAGGACCGGGGCCTGATCAAGCTTCCCAGCAGGTCTCAGGCCGAGGGCGTCAAAGCCCTCGTCGAGCAGCTGACCACCTGGTTCCCCCAGTCCAAGGCCAAGCAGGACACGGTCATGGCGCTGTGGTTCGCAGAGACACGGGCCCGTGAACTGGTGAACGACATAGAGACTGTATTCCACCTGGGCAACGCGTACCAGAGTGAACGCGATAAGCAGAAGCAAGTGACGGTAGATCTGGACTATCTTAGCCAGGCCGGAGACTTCGGTGGTGGCTGGTCGTGAGGAGACCACAATGACAGACCTCTGGATGCCGGGTGCACAGAAGCACCCGCTGGGCAACACCGGAGTCATGGATGGTGGCCCCTCTCGTGCCACCTGGCACATCACCTCCAACTCTAAGGACTGGACCTTCAAGAACGAGCTGGGTTGGTTCAACGGTGGTGGCGCCCCGGTGGCGCCGCACATCCTCTGGGACCCGTTCACCGGTGAGATCGCACAGTTCTTCCCGGCGGACTCTCGGTCGCTCTCGCTCAAGAACGCGGGGGATACGAAGACCAACCGCACCGGCAAGTACAACATCCAGATCGAGATCGTCTTCACCGAGGGCGAGACGGTCAACGGCAAGCGGTACTACACGGTAGCCGAGACTCCTCGCAAGAACCTGGACAAGATCGTGGCGTGGCTGCGATCCCTCGGGATCGTCGACACCTTCCCGGGTGGTGCACCTACCGCCTTCAAGCGTGATGACGTCAGCCTCAGCACGTGGTTGAGTAAGGGTGGGCACTATGGACACAACCAGGTACCTGGCAACTCTCACGTCGATCCTGGTCCTCTTGGGAACCTCTTCCCTGCGGCTGCTCTCCCCGCCCCGAAGCCCGCTCCGGTATACGCCCCGTTCCCGGGTGACAAGTACTTCGTCTATGGCCGTACAGCAAAGATCGTAACCGAGGTTGGTAAGGCCCTAGTCAAGGCAGGCTACAAGGGATACAAGCTGGGACCCGGTCCGGTCTTCGGACCGGCCGACCGCAAGGGTGTCATCTGGTTCCAGAAGAAGCAGGGGTGGACCGACGCAGACGCCGATGGACACTTCGGCACCGAGACGTGGAAGCGACTAAAGGTCGCTGTTCCCAAGTGAGCAAGGAGGTCGTATGAGTCTCACACTGGATCAAATCGCATCGAAAACCGAGTCACTGAGACGAGCGGCAGCCGACAGGGACCAGCGACACCGTGACGTCCACGACGTCCGGTCTGGCGACATCGACACCGTCATCCCGGGGTCCATGCCCGAGGCATGGCCCAAGCCCATTGTGGCCAACCTGGTCGACACCTCAGCTCGCGACATGGCTGAGGTCATGGGTGTGATGCCGAGCGTGAACTGCACTACCGCGATCACCACGACGAACAAGTCGAAGCAGTTCAACTCCAAGAAGACGAAGATAGCCAACTGGTATCTCATCGAGTCTCGGCTGTACGCTGGCAAGCAGATCACAGTCTCTGACCACTACCTCACGTACGGCATGGCCATCTACTGTGTCGAGCCCGACTTCGAGACCAAGCGCCCTCACATCCGGATCGAGAATCCGATGGGTGTCTACCCGGAGTTCGACGCCTTCGGGCGCCTCAAGTCCTACAGCAAGGTCTGGCGGGAAGAGGCTATCCACCTGGTAGCCAAGTTCCCCGGGCTGCTCCGCATCCTCCAGGCCAATCAGGGCCCGAGGGATGACGGCTCCTGGGCTGAGCGTGAGATCGAGCTGGTCAAGTACGTTGACAATGATCAGATCGTGCTCTACCTTCCGCAGCACGGCAACCAGCTTGTGGACCGCATGGAGAACCCGCTCGGGAAGATCTACGTGTCCATCGGCAAGCGCCCTGGATACGACAACGAGATCCGAGGCGCGTTCGACGATGCGATCTGGGTTCAGCTCGCCAAGTCCCGTATGGCCCTCCTCGGCCTTGAGGCCGTAGAGAAGAACGTGCGTGCACCCCTGGCTGTCCCCCGCGACGTCCAGAAGATGACGTTCGGCGATGACGCGATCATCCGCACCGACAACCCTCAGCACATCGTGCGTGTAGGCCTGGCCAACAACGTAGCCCCCATGCAGGAAGCTCAGCTTCTTGAGCAGGAGCTACGTACAGGCACGCGCACTCCAGAGGCGCGCTCGGGCCAGATGGATGCTTCGATCATCACCGGCAAGGGCGTACAAGCCCTTATGGGTGGGTTCAA
>Ga0137412_10000125_pt1 | contig 45682 bp, 44 predicted proteins | sample CZODoug2_1_16fun_FD_122160 | JGI IMG/M metagenome (GOLD analysis project Ga0137412, IMG submission 122160) | Vadose zone soil fungal communities from Angelo Coast Range Reserve, California, USA - CZODoug2_1_16fungal (Hybrid Assembly) | ecosystem: Environmental > Terrestrial > Soil > Vadose zone...
CCACACACCCCACACCCCCAAAATAAAAGAGGGCCTGAAGACAGGCCCTCTTTTATTTTGGCGGAGAGGGTGGGATTGACTCGGGCCATCCTGGCCCTCGCCCTGCGGGCGCACTGCGTGCGTCCAAAATCGCTCCCTGCGATTTTGTCGAACCGGTGCGTTCGTCCACACACCCCACACCCCCAAAATAAAAGAGGGCCTGAAGACAGGCCCTCTTTTATTTTGGCGGAGAGGGTGGGATTCGAACCCACGGAGGGCGTGAACCCTCAAGAGTTTTCAAGACTCTCGCATTAAACCGCTCTGCCACCTCTCCAGAACCCGACCAAGCGCTTAATCGCCGCGCATGTTCTGCGATAGTCAATTCTCCTGCACTTTGCCGTGCCAGTCTAGCCTCTCCCTGTGCTCTACTGGGCCGGCACGCAATTGACTTCACGCGCGCCGTGCAACTACAGTTCAGCTCGATCTCCTATCCATGAGCGCAAATCGGAGAAAGTCATCGGTAAATTCACGACCTATTCCGATTTATATAAGTTCATTCGCTTCGATCGGCGCGATGGCATTCTCCAAGTCACCATCCACAATCAGGGCCGCTCAGCGGTCTGGAGCGCGTCGCCCGACGGAATACACGCGGAGCTCGGAGATGCGTTTTATCGCGTCGGACGCGATCCGGAAAATCGCATCGTCATTTTCACCGGAACCGGCGATGAATTCCTCACCCAGCTGGATATGTCGGGTGGAGAAGAGATCAATACGCAGTATTGGGACCGCATCTACAAGGAGGGCAAAGACCTCCTGCAAAATCTACTTGAAATCGAAGTACCCATCATAGGTGCCGTCAACGGGCCGGCGTTCATCCACGCCGAGCTACTGACCCTTTCCGACATCGTCATCGCTTCCGATCGTGCCGCTTTCGCCGACAAAGCTCATGGGCCGGGCGGCGTCGTACCGGGCGACGGCGTTCACGTATGGTGGCCGATGCTGCTTGGACCGAATCGCGCCCGCCATTTCCTTCTCACCGGCGAGGAGATCAGCGCCGAGGAAGGCAAACGTCTGGGCTTCGTCGCCGAAGTGGTCCCGCACGCGGACATGCTGAATCGCGCCTGGGAAGTGGCGCGCGAACTTCTTGCCAAGCCCCCGCTCATGCTCAGATACACGCGCGCGGCGATGACGCAACACATCAAGCGTCGCATGCTCGATGATCTCGGCTACGGCCTGATGCTGGAAGGCATGGGAATTTTTTCTCTGCTGGGAAAGTAACTCAGCGTTGTCACAACTCTCGGGAACTGCGATCTCGAATCCCCTCGAAGCCGACGTGGTCATCATCGGTGCCGGCAGCGCCGGGTGCGTACTTGCACATCGACTGTCGGAAGATCCGAAGGTGCAAGTACTGATTCTGGAAGCCGGTGAGAAAACCCGCTCCTTCGTCGGCGATGTGCCGGGCTTCACAATGAAACTCATTGCAAATCCTCGGACTGACTGGAGCCACATGTCTCTGCCGGATCCGACGCTCAACAATCGCGCGCTGATGTGGAGCGGAGGCAAGATGCTGGGCGGCGGCAGCAGCATCAATGGCATGGTCTACATACGGGGTCTGCGGCGCGATTATGACGACTGGGCCAAGATGGGCTGCACAGGCTGGTCATGGGGCGATGTGCTGCCTTATTTCAGACGAGCCGAATGTTTCGAAGAGGACGGAGCGGAATCCTTGGGTAAACGCGGACCTCTTTCAGTGTCCCGCATCCGCTCATTACACGCCCTCACCCCCAAATTTGTCGAAGCGTGCACGCAGCTCGGCCTGAATCGTCTCGATGACTACAACGATGGCGAGCACGAAGGCGCGTTCGTCAACTTCGCCACACAGAGGCGCGGCCAACGCGCAAGTACCGCGAAGTCCTATCTGTTGCCGGCGTCAGGCCGGCCCAACCTAAGAATTATCCGCGGGGCGTTGGTCGACAAGATACTGTTCGATGCCGGCCGCGCCTGCGGCGTTCGCATCCACTTCGATGGCGCCGCCAGAGACGTCAAAGTACGCGGCGAAGTGCTCCTGAGCGCCGGCGCTGTTCAGTCACCCGCGGTGCTCCTGCGCTCGGGTATAGGCGATGGCCAAGCGTTGCGAGCGCACGGCATCGAGGTTCGCGCAGAGGCAAACGGCGTCGGTGAGAACCTGCAAGATCACGCCGGACTCATGATCGGCAAATTCGTGAATGTGCCGACGTACAACAGCGAAATGGACCCGATCAACGGTGTCCGCCATTTATTCAGGTATCTTCTTTTCCGGCGTGGTCCGCTTGCCTCCGCAGCAGTTCAGGCCATGGCCTGGGCCCGCAGCGACGCAACCCTGACGGAGCCGGACATCCACTTGAATTGGTTCCCGTATGGCGTCGATTACACCGTCTCACCGCCCGCCATGCACAAACGTCCCTGCGTCAGTCTGGCGGCCTGTGTTTCTCGCCCCTATTCACGCGGGAGTGTTCGATTGCGCAGCGCTACTGCACAGGACCGGCCCATCATCGATCATCGCATGCTGGGCGACGAGCGGGATTTGGCCACGATGGTGCGTTCTGTCGGCGTGATGGAGCGGATCTTCGCGGCTCCCGCGCTCGCACCATCGGTGATCGGGGCGAGTCCTCCTTTGGATGCTCCGCAGACTGATCGCGAGCTCGAGCAAACCATTCGCAATTACGCCGGCTTAGGGCTGCACAGCATCGGCACCTGCCGCATGGGTTCCGATGCGCAATCGGTCGTCGATACTGAGTTGCGTGTTCGTGGCGTGAGCGGGTTACGCGTCATCGACGCATCCGTCATGCCGCAACTCATCAGCGCGAATACCAACGCGGCGGCCATCATGATCGCGGAGAAAGCGGCAGATCTCATCAGCCGGGCGCTGCGCTGACCTCCGCTGCACTCGTTAGGGCAGCGCCCTCTCGGGCCGTGGAAACTCTGCGGCCGCCGGGCCATGTTTCATCGGCGCGAGTTTCAGCGCAAACACCGCAACGCCGCTGAACAGCATGAGGCCCGCGCAATAGGCGAACGCAGCATTGTAACTGCCTGTCCTATCACGAAACCAACCGGCGATGACGGGAGCGACGGCCATGGCGATGATCAGCGGCGGCATCATCAGCCCCATGATCCGGGCGAATACGAGCGGGCCGAAACTGCGCACCACCATGACGCCCACCACGGGAAAGACGCCGCCGGCCACGATGCCGACGACGGCGAATGCCAGCGCCATGGGCAACGGGCCGACACGGCCGAGCAGCAATAGAAGGGCTAAGACCGTGGCTGCCGCAGTGACCCCAAAGACCCACCGATAATCCAAGCGGTCGCACAGCCAACCGAGCCCAACGCTCCCGACCGCTCCCCCTGCTGCGATGGCAGGCACGAGATAGCCCGCGACGCCGATGGCTATACCGCTGTCGGCAGCAATCGCCACCGCATTGGTGAGCACGGTTCCGACCACGAACATCGCCGGGACCACGCCCATGAGCGGCACCCAGAAAGCAAGCTTTCCAAGTATCGCCCGAGTGGTGTATTGCGTCACTTCAGCCCCCGAAGCCGTCGCACTCCCATGCGCCGCGATACCTCGCTCGCCGTAGCCTCGTAGCAGCACCCATGCCGCAGGTACGATGGTCGCTAGGACGATCGCAGCGGTGATCAAAAATGCCGGTCGCCAGCCGAACGCCGCAACCGGCCGGGTCAGAACGGCAGGCATGACGATCCCGCCCGCCGAAATGCCCAGCGTGATCACGCCACTGAGCGTACCGGCCTTCTCCGGCAGAATGCGCACTGCGACGCTCTGTGCGGGCAACATACCGGTGAATGCGGCGCCCAATGCCAAAACGCTGGCATAGAGCGCAACGATCTGCCAGAACGAATTCGCGATTGCGCCGAGCAGAAACCCTGCCGCCAGAGCAATCCCGCCCAGCGCTACGCTCACACGGGCCGGGAAACGTTCGAGGCAATTCCCTACGATCGGCGACGCCAAGCCCATGACGAGATTGCCGACGGCGAATCCAGCCATCGCCGTGCTGCGCGGCACGTGAAATTCGTCGATCCACGAAACCACCCATAGCGGGAAGCACGAGATGAACACCCCGTTGCCAATCGCGGGAATGATCATGCATGCGCCAAGCGCAGTCCAGATCCTGGGCGAAACCGATCTCGCAACCCCTGGTCGCATCTATTCCCCCCGCATCGGCTCACCCGGACTTTGGCCGAGTGCTGCACGACAACTGTATTAGCCGACGAACGGCCTGATGGCTGCTTGACCCTTCAGCATATATCATCAAGCCTTCAGCGGAGCACTTTGCAAGGATTTCGGTTTACTTGCAGTCCGATGCGTTCTCACCCAACGATGCGTTCTTGCTCCACGATGCGTTCTTACTTCACAAGGAATCAACCACAATGTCTACAGCAGGTGTGATAGGGCTTGGCGCAATCGGCGGCGGAGTGGCTATCTGCCTTGCGCGCTCGGGCCATTTAAAGGCCGTCTACGATATACGCAGCGACGCGTCGGAGAAATTGACCGGCGTCCCCGCGGTGGCCGCTTCGCCCGCGGAGGTGGCGCGGCAATGCGACGTCGTGTTGATTGCCGTCATCGACGCAAAACAGGCGCGCACCGTATTGACGGGTCCCGAAGGAGTACTGTCCCGGGCAAGGCCGGGCTTGAATGTGGTGCTTCTCAGCACGGTCTCGCTCGAGGATCTGAAAGGAATTCGCGCCCTCACCGATGCCGCCGGCGTGGGTCTGGTGGATAGCGGCGTCACCGGCGGGATAAACGCCGCGCGCAATGGTTTGGTGTGTCTCGTCGGCGCGGACGATCGCACTTTTTCGCAAGTGAAACCGGTGCTCGAAGGCTTCGCGAAGGCTGTCGTCCATATGGGTGGAGCGGGTGCCGGCATGGCCGCCAAGATTGCCCGCAATGTAATCGTGTACGGAACCCTGCGCGCAGGATATGAGGGCGTGCTGCTCGCTAAAGCCGCGGGTGTGGATGTGCGCAAACTCGTCGCCGCCGTGGAGGCGAGTTCCGAATCGGTCGGCGGTCCGCTGATGCTTCTCGGGCGTGAGGCTGACCCCTCCACTGATGCTGACGAGCGGAAATTGCGCGAGAGCGTCTGCGTGCTACTCGACAAGGATCTTGACGCAGCGCTGGAACTCGCCAAAAGCGTCGGCGCATCGATACCCTTGGCGGAGCTGGCGCGCAGAACCGACAGAAGCGTCATGGGGCTCGAACCTTAGTATCGACGTCGGCAAATTCAACCAAAGAGAGATTCAATGAATCAGAAAACCGCAGAAGAACGCTATCAACTGGGACTGGAAGTCGTGGAGAAGGTCTACGGGCCAGGCTCGAGTGCGATGATGACCCCCACGAAAGGCATGCCGTTCGTAGATGAAATCGTCAACCACCTATTCGCCGACATCTGGGCCCGCCCGGGACTGTCCATGCGTGACCGCCGGTTGCTCGTGATCGGCGCGACGGCCATGTTGGGCCGAGACGACTTGATCGAAACTCAGGTGAAGGGCGGCATTCTCAACGGCGAATTCACCGACGAGCAGCTCGATGAAATTCCGCTCATGATGCTGTTCTATGCAGGCGCGGGCAACACAACGATGACTTTCAAGGGCATCCAGGCCGCGCGCGCCAACGTCAAGGCGGCCGCGAAGACTTGAATTCGCGCAGCGCCGCCGCGCCGCGGTTCACTACCGAGGCGCGGTGGATTTCACCGCCTGCAGTTCGGCGATTCCTGCTCCCCAAGAGTGAATGCGCTGCCAGAACTCGCGTCGTGTGTGCGCGAAATTGTGCATGTGGCCCATGCGCGGGCACACGAATACGCCGATGTCGCTCGAACTTTTGAATGCCTTCGGCTCCATCCACGGATCGGGTACGACATCGCGTTCGCCGACGCCAATGAATACCGGCACGGTGATCGAGGCGGCCTCCGTCGCGACGGTTCCGGGAGCAACCATGTACAGACCGCACGGCGGCGTGGTCGCCGAACGCCACTCGGGAAGCGGACTCTCGAGTCCCGCCGCCGCACCCATGTCGCGGGCGACGACCTCCGCCGGCTCGTCGTCGTAATGAAAGCACCAGGCAAAGGGATGTTCGCCCTGCGAGGCCGCTGCCGCGAGATCCTTCTGGGCGCCGAGCTTGGGTCCCGCGGCGGCGGCCAGCGCCGCCTGATTCAGGATTTTCGGATTGTCGAGGGGACTGCCGCGCAGTACCCAGGGCCACGCCGCCGCCGGTGCGCCAGGCCGCGACGGCACGACGGTGTGAATTGCGCTGTATCCCAGGATGCCGACACCGTCGAAAGTGGCGAACTGTGCCTGCGCGACAAGGGTGAAACAGCCGCCCATGGACTGGCCGATTCCCAGTTTCACGGCGCCGCTGACGCGCGGGTACCCCGCCGAGAGCGTTCCACCCTCGAGCTTCTCCATCACAGCTTTGACGGTTGCGTCGTTCGCCCGCGCGATATTTTCATAGTCGAGTGCATTGCCTTCGGGGATGGTCGAGTCGCCGAATCCCAAGTGGTCGCAAGCCACGAAGATCCAGCCGCGATCGCAGTGAAACCCCGCTTCGCCGCCTCCCGAGCCGTCGGGCATGTCGAAGGAATAGTAGCGCCGACAGTATCCGCCCCCCGGAAAGGCGAAACACACCACCGGTGGACCGCCCGGCGCGACCCCTGGAAGGAACACGGTGACGGCGGTCTGCATGGGTCTTCCCATGGCTGCCGCATCGGTCACATCAATTTTAAGTTCGATTGATTTCATCAGGGCTCCGGCTATAAGACGATCCGAGGTAATGCATATTGAGTCAGGCGCGGCTGGATCGACAGCGCTTCCGCCACACGCTCCTCGGTCTGCGCCGCAAAATAATCGAAGAGAATTGGGTCGTGTTCGGGTCCGGCATCGGCAACGAATCGCTCCAACGCGGCGTCAGCCGCTTGCCAATCCGAAGGGCGGTATCCAAGAATGCCGGCCGCACGGTCGAGATCGGCCGCATCATTCGCAGCACCCGCGGCAGCCTGCCCGCGAACCCAGCCGACCAGCGCCGCAGCGGAAGCCTTGTCAGCGGCCCCCATTTCAGTGGTCGCATCGATCCGATTGATGGTCGCTTCCAGCACCCGCGCTACGAGCGCTGAGCGCCCTTCGGATAGACGGGTAACGGGCTTAGGGAGGATCGCGACACCCAGGCACTCCGCCATGGCCCACAGCATTGCCCGCCGCGTCATCAAGTCCCAAGTAAGGTATTCCAGCTGCATCTCCTGCGGACGCGGATTGGTCAGCGGACCGGCGAGCGCCATGACGGCCGTCAACATGAACGCAGCAGTGTGAAAACTCAGCGCCGTTGGATCGATGGGTTTGCCCGTGAGCGCCGCGTAGTAGCGGATGAGGTGACCCGGATCCGCGCCAAGCGGTTCAGTGCCGTGCCGAGTACGCAGCGCGGCAAGGTCTGCCAAGGGATCGCCGATATGGGTTGCCTCAAAATCATAGATGCACGTAAGCCGACCAGCCTCGAACAGGAATTGACCGGGGTCACCATGAATGACCCGGGGCGTATCTCGATGCATCGGTACATGCCGCTGCATCCATTTGAGCGCAAACTCGACCAGCGGTTGCGCACCGCGTTTGGTGCGTCGGTACAGCACGATATTGGCGTTGAGATAGGAGAGCGCCGTCTCCACCGGACCCTTGGGAAGCGCCACGCCTGCCGCGACAAAGGGCGCGGTGTCAAGATCGTGCATGCGTGCCAATACTTCGATGTATTGCTCAGCGACGCCGCGCCGCTCCTCGTCATCGACGGCGCAGACGACATCGCGGGTGCCGGGCACACGGTCCATGACAATGCCGATTGGATTTTCCGTCATGCCGTAAACCCGCGGCACCGGCAGATTATTCGCACGGAATAGACCCAATATCGCGGCCTCGCGGCCAAGTCCCGGATACGGTTCGGCGTCGATCTGCTTATCCCCTCGAATGTAGATGGGGACGCCGACGCCTGCGCGCTCGACCACGGCATACCAAGCTTTGCGCCAGCGCGGCTGGCGTTCGAGGGAGATCATCCGCCCTCCTACCAAGCGTTCGATTTGCGGGCCAAGCCGCGCCTCCTCATCATCCACGGTCGTAAGGTTCCACGCTGACTCAACCGGCAATGACGGTGTCGGGAAGCATGCCGAGTTGTTTGCCGATATCGGCCGTGTCGAAATATTCGCGCCATGCCGCAATCTTACCGCCCGCATCGATCTCATAGATCGCCATCAGCGCATGTTCCACGCGTATGCCGTGCATCGTGAAATGATCGACCCTCTCGGTCACCACGTTCCGTCCGCTGGACACCATTTTTGTTATTCCGCAATGCATGAAAGTCGAGAAACCGCATTGCCTATCGATCTCGGAACGCAGCGCGTCGCGCCCCTTGAACGTCGGACCCGCCGGCACCCACAATTGCCATACGCCATCTTCTGCGAACATGCTGATGATCTTGTTGACGTCAGGTCTAGCAGTCGCACCGTCGCCCCACGCGTTGCAGAACTCGACGACGATCTGCTCTTCTTTTTGCGGCATTTTGGACGCTCCTTTTGCGTATTTGCCCCGCGGCATTGCCGCGGTTGGCTTTGTAACTCCATATACTACGAATGTGCGGGGGAGCGTATATGCGTGCGGTGCGATTTCACGACTATCGTGGTTTGAGCGGCATCCAATATGAGGACGCACCATTGCCTGTTCTTGGCAATGGCGAAGTACTCGTCCGAGTGCATGCCGCCGGCGTCAATCCGTTCGACTGGTATGCCGTCGAGGGCTACGTGAATCAATATGTGAGTTTCCGGCTTCCGGCCGTACTTGGGCGCGATGTTTCGGGCGTTGTCGAAGCGGTCGGCGTCCGCGTTGACGGCTTGGCGATCGGCGATGCCGTTTACGGCCAAACAGATCCCGAATCTCATGGCACCTTCGCCGACTTCACCGCAATCGAGTCGTTTCGCTTGGCGAAAAAGCCTGAGCACCTGAGCCATATCGAAGCCGCTTCGCTCCCTAACGTCATGCTAGCCGCATGGAACGGAGTGTTCTCCGGCGACAGCGGCGCGAACCTGAAGACCCGCCAGACCATTCTCATTCACGGCGCCGCGGGCGGCATCGGCAGCATTGCGGTACAACTCGCGAATTGGTGCGGCGCTCACGTGTTGGGAACGGCATCGAAGCGCAATCTCGGGTTCTTGCGAGAATTAGGCGTCGAACAGGCTATTGACTATACCGTTGAAGGTTGGCATGAGCATGTCGGCCGCATCGACGCCGTGCTCAACACGGCGGATGGCGGCGCAGCGAAGGCGCTATGTTCACTCATAAAGCCCGGCGGTCGCTATGTCGCGCTGCGCGGCCTGCCGGATGCAGCGTTCGTAGCTGAACAAGCGGCGTCCGGCATCAGCTGCGTGGCCGCGAGCGGTCCCGCCAGCGTGAAGGACTTTGCGCAAATGGCCGGCGTGGTGGCGCAGGGAGTGATCAAGCCGGTTATCAGCGCCGTCTATCCGATCTCGGAGTTTCGCGACGCTCTCGAGCGTGTCCGTGAGGGACATGTTCGCGGCAAAATTGTCCTTAGCGTCGCGGGGTGACCCAGGCTACCGCTTTACTCCAGGTAAAGCGATTTCAGGCGCTCGATCTGTTCGGGTCCGGCGCCAAGTTCGGTGGAGAAATACGCCTGCACCGAACCGTAATGATCCTCTATGGAGCGAAAAGCCGCCGCCATGTATGCCGGATCAGCACTCATCATCGCGTGCTGGACCTCTGCCGGAAGACTTTGAAATCGGCGCATGAATTCCGTCTTCCCACGGGGTTTATTTCTTGGCGGCGGCTACCAGTTGAAACAGACCGCCGCCATAGAAATATAATTTCTCCGGCGACAGCTGCCGATACGGCGTCATGGGGCACAGCGAGTCCGCCGTTTTCCAGTACGGTTCCAGCTGCTCCAACACCTGTTCGATGCTGCCGCAGGCCACGAAGGCCTTCACCATCTCGTCCGGAACATGATGCAGGATGGACGACACGTCGCCGTGATTCTGTTCCGCCGTTTGGCAAATTCTCGCCTCCTTGAGAAATCCCCGTGCTTCAAAGAAGCTTTCGTAGGCCTTGATCCCCGCGTAGGCTGCAACCGTGGGCCGGGAATCATCCAGCGCCTGCCGCTGATCATTGTTGATCGCCACCCACGGCCATGCATTGATTTCAATGTCCCGACGATTGCGTCCGTACTTGCGCAGCGATCCGTCGATGACCGGTCCCATGTCGGCCGTGTATCCGGGCGACCATAGCGCATGCAGCATCAGGCCCTCGGCTGTTTCCAGGCCGAGCTGCAGGACCCGGTCGCGCAATGCTGCGATCCAAATGGGAATGCGCTCGCGCACCGGCGGCGGCGTCAGCATCGCTTCCTTGAAATCGGCTTTGAAATACGTGCCTTCGTACGGCTGCAGTCCCTTATGCGCGCCGTTCACAATATGGCGCACGGCACTTACCGTGTCGCGCAAGTGTGCCACCAATTTGTATTCAGGCAGCCCGTAGGCTCCCATGTTGACCGACAACACCCCGGTGCCCAAGCCAAGAATGAAGCGGCCCTGGCTTACTCGGTCGAGATCCATGGCGAGCATCGCGGTTTCGAGCGGACTGCGGGTTGCCGCGACGGCGATGCCGGTGGCGATGCGCAGGCGCTGTGTCGCCGCCGCGGCCACCGCCAGCGGCACGAACGGAGGAGCATAAATCTGCAGTGCCGTTATGCCGTCGAAGCCGGCACTTTCCATTTGCTTGGCGGCGTCGTAGAGGGTGGCGCCTTGTACTACATGAACGAGTCCCCACCACTCGCGGGGCCTACCGACGGCGTTTTGTGCCTGAGTCATGCCGGTCCACAGGTCAATTGGACGCGATGGCGGACGCTTTCGTTATGGACTTTCCGGTCTTCGCGTCGACCGGCGTCGAAATTGTCTCGAATACCGAATACCACTTACCGTCCATGCGGCGCATGCAGTCGCTCTGCCGCAGGTAGAAGTTCGACTTCGTGCCATCTTTCTTCGTCACCGTAATGTCCTGCGTATCGATTTGCACCGCGAAGACGCCGTCCGAATCGACCACGAAGTCGAGTATTTTCACGCGCGGATCGGTGAAATTCATCACCGGCGCAAAGCCGGTGCGGATTTCCTTCATGCCGCGGAATTCGCCCGGTGGATACAACATGTCGTAGACGATCACATCATCCGTGGGTCCGTAGTACGTCATGAGCTCGTCGAGATTCCGGGACAGCACGCCCACGTCGAGCCATGCCCGAACCTCCTTCTTCGCCTGCCCCACTGAGACCGGCGGGCTCTCGAAGGATTGCGGGTTCCACTGCAGCGGTCCGCGAACCGGCATCGGCGAATCGAGTAAGCCCATGCCCGTCGCCGGATCCATGGGAAACGAAATATGCTGCTGCACTATGAGCCACTTGCCGCCGATCTTCTTGAAGGCATCGAGCTGGCGCAGGGTAATGGCGCCCTTGGTGCCGTTCTTCAAGACGAAGTTGAAGTGCAGCTGCATGGCAGCACAGGCAAACTTCCCGTCGGACAGTATGTTCATGTCGGGGATCTCACCCGTGAAACTTTGCCCCTGAGCGAATTGTTGCTCGAAGCCGTCGTATATCTGCTTGGTGCCTCGATAAATTCCCGGTGCATACATGTCGAATACCACCGCATCCGGTGCGTAGTACTGGATGAGATCCTTCATGCTGTTGAGCTTGGCCAACTGCTGCTCGATGTCGGTGAGCGCCTTGACGTCGGCCGGCTTGTTGAGGGTTGCACCGCCTGCGGCCATGGCCCCAGACGACAATGCCAATGCGCCGGCTGCGGCGGCGGCCAAATAAAGAGCCCAGTTCGCATATCGCATGCCGATGATTCTCCCTCGATAATAACGTTATTGTCGTAGATCTCACATTATCGGCGATTGCGCCGGAGCCGCGTCCGTTCAACGCTTGCCCTAGGGTCAACCGGATGTCGGTGGGGCCCGCGCGGACTCACCTCAGTTGTAGGTTTGCATGTAGCCGCCATCGACGACCATGTACTGGCCCGTGATATAGCCGGCATTGTGCGAACACAGGAAAGCGCAAAGACTGGCGACTTCCTCGGGACGCCCGAAGCGGTTCGCCGGAATTCGCTTGAGGAATTCCGTCATGAATTGCGCGTAGGGGGGGCCCGCCTCCTTGGCGCAATGCTGGAAGAACGCCTCGTAGTTGCTGCCGGTATCGATAAAGCCCGGCGGGATCGTGTTCACCGTAATGCCGAAAGGAGCCAATTCATCCGCCAGGCTGCGGCTCAAACCCAGCCCCGCCGGTCGGACGGTATTTGCCAGCACATAGTCGAAATTCAGAATGGAACGGCGCGCGGGCGACTTGGCCGCGCCCGAGCCGATGGTCACGATGCGTCCCCAACGTTTGACTTTCATTCCGGGGACGATGGCGCGGGCGAAATGAGCGAAGCCCTTGACGATATAGGCATAGGCGCGGTCGAAATCCTCGTCTTTGAAATCGTCGAACGCTCCCGGCGGCGGCGCAACGGGTGCATAGATGGCGATATCAGGTAGACCGAACGCCGCTTTCGCCTGCTCGACGATGTACGGGAAACTATCGAACGAAGTCAGATCCGCGGATACCGCAATCGCCTCGCCGCCGTCGTCCTTGATGGCCTTCACGGTCATGTCAAGCTGTTCACGGCCGCGCGCCACCACGACGACTTTACAGCCGTTGCGCCCCAGCTCCTCCGAGATCGAGCGCCCCATTCCATGCGAGCCGCCCGTGACCACGGCCACTCTTCCGGCGATACCTAGATCCATGCAACTTCTCCGTCACCGCACCGGAGACTAGCGCGAGAGGGTGGCTGCGTCCGCCTATCCAAAGGTAGGACCTCGGCTACATCGCACAGACATATGGTCGCTGGCGCGTCCGCAGGAGAAAATGGTGGATCTAGGACTGAGAGGCAAGCGTGCATTGGTCGCGGGATCGAGCAGCGGTATTGGCGCGGGTATAGCCCGCATGCTGGGCGCCGAACACGTCGAGGTCGTCGTGCATGGACGTAGCATGGAGCACGCCGCCGCGGTGGCGCGCGAAATCGAGAATGCCGGCGGTAAAGCTTGGACAGTGCTCGGCCGACTCGATCAACCCGCAGAAGTCGATCGGATTGCCCAGCAAGCGCTCGCGGCGGCAGGTCGAATCGATATTCTCATCAACTGCGCCGGCGCCGGAAAATCCACTCACAGCTGGTTCGAGACTCCGCTCGAGCGCTGGCATGAGCAGTATCAGTTCTCCACTCTGTATGCCGTGCAGCTGATTCGCGCTCTCGTACCTGCGATGCGCGATCGCCGGTGGGGCCGTGTCCTGAATGTGAGTACCGGTGCCAGTTTCAAGCCCTCTGCGTTCGGGCCGGACTACCCCGCCGCGAAGCTCGCGCTGCATTCTGTCGCCGTGTCCCTCATGACGGAATTGGCTGACAGTGGAGTCACGGTCAACACCTTGACTTCAGGTGTGGTCCTTACGCCCAATACGCTCTCGGTCATGCAGTCGCGCGCCGCGCGGGCCGGATTCACCGAGACGGGCGAGGCGCTGGAGAAGCGCGTAACGAAAGATCTCTGGCAGGTGCCCCTGGGCCGTGCGGGACGTGTCGAGGAGTTGGCGGCGGCCGCGTGCTTCCTGGTATCCGAGCATGCGAGCTACATCACGGGCGCGGCGCTTCGAGTGGATGGCGGGGCTTCGGGCTTCGTCGTTTGAGCCAACCGATGCAGAACAGAGCAAGCTTCGTGGTCATGGTTACCGGCGCGAGCCGCGGATTGGGGCGAGGGATCGCGCGCGCATTCGGTTCCAGAGGCGCAACCGTTTATCTGACCGGGCGCGCTGCCGATGGCTCGTTGGAACAAGCGGCGGCCGAAGTCGATGCGCAGGGTGGTCGCGGGATTCCTGTCGCGTGCGATCATCGCGAAGATGAACAGGTGCGCGCACTTTTCGAACGGGTGCGAAAGGACTCGACATCGCTCGACATCCTCGTCAACAACGCGGCCGCCGTCTATCCGGACGCTCTGCTGGCCCCCGGCGGCTTTTGGGAAAAGTCCTTGCGGTTGGTCGACATGATCGATGTGGGTCTGCGGTCAAATTATGTCGCAAGCTACTACGCGGCGCCGATGATGGTCGACGCCACGCGCGGACTGATCGCCAACATTTCGTTTTATGGGGCCGTCAGCTACTTTCACGGCGCCGCTTACGGCGCTGCCAAGGCAGGCACCGACAAGATGACGCACGATATGTCGATCGACCTTATCCCTCATGGCGTGGCGGTAGTGTCGTACTGGCCGGGTTTCATCATGACGGACGCGCTGGCGCGCATGCCCCCGGAAATGGTACCGGATGATTTGCGCGCCATGCTGCCGCAATTCGAGAGGCCCGAATTTTCCGGGTTGGTCATCGATGCACTCTACCGCGACCCAGAACTTCGCGAGTTGTCGGGCAAAGCTCTCATAGGGGCGGAGCTCGGCGTGAAGTACGGGATCAAGGATCTCGACGGCAAGCAGCCGATTTCCTATCGCCGCACCATGGGCTCGCCTGCGGAGCTGTTTAGCCCAAGCGCCTAGCCGGGAAGACCCGCGCCATGGCCGCGCTCATCTCGGCGGCAGCAATTGATCGTCGCGCCAGCGCCTGATGTATTTGACCACGCTTTCGGCGGTGTCGATGCATTCGTGAAACCCGGCTTGGCGGATTTTAATGGTGCTGGTAAGGACGCTGTGTGCACAATGGCCGAGCGCGAAATCCGCCAAGGAACAGGACTCGCCGAGAAAAACTCGCGGATCTTCCGGCACGGCCAAGCGATGCCTGCGTACCAGCTCGCCCCAGAGGCCGGCCATTCCGAATACCGTCTCGCGCACCGACATGGCTTGCGCAGGTCCGACGCAGATCCCGATTTCGGCGGCAATGATGGGCCAGATGTCCGGCCAGACATAGGTGTCGCCATTGGCGATGTTGAATGTTTGATCGCCTGCCTGCGGCGATTCCGCCGCCCATGCAATTGCCCGCGCCAATAACTCGACATCCAACATTTCCATCACTCCCAAATTGTCGCGGCATCCAGGAAACGGCAAATCGCGGCCCCGCTCCTTGAGGAGGGAGGCAAATACCCCGATGGCGAGCAACGCGTTGAGATTGCTGCCGTATCCTCCGCCGGCAATCATCGGCGCACGAAATATCGTCCAGCGCCAATGACTGGCGCCGCGCCGCGACCATAGCAAGTCTTCCTGGCGAAAATAAAAATCGTCATGCGGAGGCCTCGCTAAGCTCTCGCGCAGCGGGACGACGGGTCTATTCGCCAGGTGCGTCGCGTACGCCTTGGTTCCGTGTATCAAGGCGATATGTTGAAGCTTGCCGGCGTCGGATAGAAGCGCATCGAGCAAGTTCTCCAACATGCGGCCATTGCGCGCCGCATGCATGGGATCCGTCCAACTCGCGATCAAATCGCCCGGAGTTTCGTTGACGGCGGCGTAGACCAGATGAGTGACCCTACTCAACCCCGTCAACGCTTCGCGGCAGCTCTCCGGGTTGAGCAAATCGACGCAGCGGTACTCGACTTCGGGAATAGCCCTTGCCGGCACGCGGCGCGACAGCCCTATCACCTTCCACCCGAGCGCGGCGAAGCGCTCGATTGCCGCATTGCCGACGAAACCCGATGCTCCAGCGACCAGGACGACTTTCTCTGCCATAGTTTCTCCCCAAAGAAGGAAGCTCTCACTACTGACCGAAGATCGTCAAGCCCAAACGGTACTCGTGAAGTCAATCGCCTTTGAGATCGTCCGTAAATCAAAATGCTATTCTGGCTGAGCTCGGGCGCAGACCCGCTCGCGATCCATAACGGAGGCTTCATGACAGTCCAGACCCAACCCGCCATGAGTGCCGAACACATGCGAGCCAAGTATGGTCCCTGGGCCGTCATCGCCGGAGCCTCGGAAGGCACGGGTGCGGAGTATGCGCGGCAGTTGGCGGCCGTCGGCATTCATTGCCTGCTGGCGGCGCGGCGTGCGGAACCGCTCGAGAAGATTGCGCGTGAGCTGACCGGCAAGTACAAGGTTCAAGCCCGCGTGTTGAGCGTCGATTTGTCGGCGCCTGATGCCGCGCAGCGCATGCAAGAGGCGGCGGCCGACGTGGAGGTAGGACTGTATGTGTCCAACGCCGGCGCCGACTCCACCGGCAAACATTTCCTGGATATGCCGCTCGAGCACTCGCACCGGCTGATCAACATGAACGTGCGTACGGTTGTCGATGCCGTCCATGCCTTCGCGCCGTTGATGAAGGCCCGCGGTCGAGGCGGCATCGTGCTCATGACCTCGGGCGCTGCGCTCGGCGGCCAGCCGCGGCTTGCCATGTACTCGGGCACCAAGGCCTTTGAATTGAACTTCGGCGAGTCCTTATGGATTGAATTACGCAAGTTCGGCGTCGACGTGCTGAGCGTCGCCGCCCCTGCGATGGACACTCCGGTGCTGCGCGAGGCATTGGCGGCGAGAAATCTGAAACCGCAAGGTGTTTACGATCCGAAGGACGTGGTTCAAATCGCGCTTCAATACCTACCGGCCGGTCCGAGCTATGTCTTCCCGCTGGGACCGCATCAGGATGCCGATACGCTCAACGAAGAACGCCGCAGTCGGCTGCTCGCTGTTGCCGAAATCACCAAGGCTTTCTTCGGCGCCGATTGAACCGACCCGGGGGATCCATGCTGACGCCGCCGGACGAACGAGAGATCATCGCTCTGCTAACCCGCTATGCGACGGGGATTGATCAGCGTGATTGGCCGTTGTTCGAGGCCTGTTTTACCGCAGACGCGCGCACGGACTATGGGGCGTTTGGCCAGTGGAATTCCGCGGCGCAAATCACGGCCTTCATGCAGCAGGCGCACGCCGCCATGGGGCACACGCTGCATCGTCTCAGCAACTTCGTGATTGCCGCGCAAGGACAGGGTGCGGTGGCGCGATCGTACGTGGATGCGCTCTTGATGCCGGGACCCTCCGGCGGCGGGGTCCATCGCGGTATCGGCTTTTACGACGATGAATTGCTGAAGACCGCGCAGGGATGGAGAATCGCGTTCCGGCGCTTTACCGCCGTGCAAATTCTCTAGTGTCCTGTCCCATAAATAACTTACTCGATCCGCCAGCGAATTTTCGTGCCGGGCAAGGCGCGCCGACGAGGCATAGCGGGCACTATGGCGAGGAGGCGCAACGCCGCCCGGCACGATAAAGGCGCGGCGCAGCGAGTGAGGTATTTATGGGACAGGACACTAGGAGATGGTTCCTACCCGGCCGCCTTCGACGAAGATGGTGCTGCCGGTCGTGTAGCTCGAGGCGTCTCCGGCAAGCAAGATTGCGGCACCGACCGCTTCATCGGCTGCCCCGAAGCGCTTGATGGCATTTCGTTCCGCGAGGTTCAAGCCCTTGTGTATATCCGCTTCCTTCCCGTCGGGACTCATCGAACCCACGCACAGTGCGTTTACACGGGTATGCGGCGCCAATGCTTTCGCGAGCGAGCGCGTCAGAAACGCAAGCGCGGCCTTGCTCACGCCGTAGGCGACCGCCGGGGGAAGGGGCGTGAATCCGCCGCAGCTCTGAACGGAGATGACGCTTCCCTTACCGTGCTTTTGCATGTCATCCGTCGTGAGTTCGGTCAATCGCCAAGTCGCCAGCACATTCACGTCCATCGCCGTTTTCCACACTTCATCGGTGTTTGCCCATAGGCCGCCATCGCGCGCGTAAACGACGCCGGCCGCGGCGTTGTTGAAAACGATGTGAATCGGTCCAAAGCGCTTGCGCGCGGCATTCGCCAAGCGAACCAAATCCTCCTTGCTGCCCGCGTCCGCGGCCACGGCAAGCGCGCGGCCCCCTTTGAGGGCATCGATTTCCGCAGCGATGCGCTCGAGCCGCTCTTTGGATCGCGCTGAAATCACCACATTCGCGCCCAGCTCGGCGTACGCCTTGGCCACATGTTCTCCGACTCCCGGGCCCACTCCCGTGAGAATCGCCGTGCGGCCGTCGAGACGAAAACGGTTCAACACAGAGGTCATTGTCTCTCCTGGGAAACTCATTTTTCGTCGAACAAATGGCCGAATCGCGCCAGATACTTGGGCAGCAGCGCGCGCACCTCTTCGCGGGCGATTCCGAAGTCCTCGGGCTTGTGCGTATGCTTGCCGAGGCGTCTGGAGATGCTCTTCATCGCGGCGCCGTGAAGCGCGGTTTCGTGTTCAGCCGTGAACGGTAGCTTGAAGTACCGATGAATTCGCTTGACCACGTCGATGCGGTCTGCGATGACTTCTTTGTGTGAAATATCGATGACCGCCCCGTCCACCTGCGGTTTGCGATTGCGCACGTCGGTCGCGTGCTCGAGCGCGTTGCTCCACGTGTCCATCACGTAGCGGCCGACGGCGATCGGATCCTCTTTCACGCCGGCGGCTTTGCGAAACTCGTTCAGCATGCTCGACAAAGAGGAGAAGGCGCTGACGGGATCGCGATGGGTCCATACCAAGCAGGCGCCGGGAAAGGCCTCGAGCAGCTCCTCGATCGTGCATAGGTGTTCCGGCGACTTGAGAGTCCAGCGTCCCCGCGGCCCCTTCCACTGTAGCTGCTGCAGCAGGCGCTTGTGTGTCGCGTAGCGCCCCGGCACCGAGGGATTTTCCCGCAGCCATTTTCCGTACGAAATCATGCCCCACTCTGCCGGAAATTGCGTGCTCGCAAAGTGATGGGTGAAGGCAAGATTGCATTCGGCGCACGCTCTGGCTTCGATATCTTGTATGTCCGCGAGCTTCGGCGCGCCTTGCAGCAAGTGGGCGAAAATCGCGTCCAACTGCGCGATGCGTGGATCGCTGTCCCAGGTGGCGATTTCGGGTGCCGGCCAGGGCATCGCGAATTCCCAGTTTCGAGGCGCACGCGCCGCCGGATCCAGCGCCAGCAAATCGTACGTGATGGTAGTTCCCGTGCGCGGTAGACCGACGATCACCAGCGGACGTTCGATTTTCTCCTCGAGAATCTCCGGATGCCGCTTCTCATCGTCGACGAAATGCAGGCGCGTCATGAGGCTGCCCGTCAACCGCATTCCGGCCTGCTGCACCAGCGAGTCCGGGGCATCCATGCCGTTCATGGACTCGACCAGCTTCTCGAGTCCGATGCGAAACGACTGATCCTTGCCCCAATCCGACAATCCGGTGGCGGCTTCGGCGGCCGCCGTCAAATGCCCGACATCGAGTCTAGAGCTGTTCTTTGCTGCCGTAGAGGCATTCATCGCGCTCCCCCGGCCTCGAACTTGCGCACGTCCGCGATCTGCGGCTGATGCGCCAAGTGTCCCCCGTCGCACGCGATCGCTTGACCGGTAATATACTTTGATTCGTCGGAGGCGAGAAACGCGGCCAATGCGGCGATGTCGGCGGGTTCACCGAATTCCGGGGTGAGAATGTGCGGCTTTATCAGCGTTACGAGCATTGGATCGTCTTTCATGGCCGGACTCAAAATCACGCCGGGCGTTATCGCATTGCAGCGCACCCCTTGCAGCCCGTATTGGGTGGCTATGTGTTGGGTGAGGGAAATGATTGCTGCCTTCGATGCCCCGTAGGCGGTGCGGGTAACGTCCCCTACGCGGCCGGAATCCGACGAGGTGTTGATGATGGATCCGCCGCCCCCCTTGATCATGTGCGGAATCGCGTACTTGCTGCCCAAGAGAAATGAGGTGACGTTGACGGTCAGTACGGCATTCCAGATTTCCAACGGAATGTCCGTCACCGTGGTGTCCTGCCGCTGAATCGCTTGCGAGGTCAATCCCACATTGTTGTGCAGCACATCGATTCGGCCGAATGTTGCGGCCGCATTCTCTACCAGCGCTTGGATCGAAGCCGCGTCCGAGGCGTCGTAGTGAATCGCGACCGCGTTCGGCCCGAGCGATGCGGCGAGCTCTTGCGCGGTCTTGATATTGAGATCGCCGATGGCGACCTTGGCGCCTTCGGCGATGTAGCGCTTGGCGCAGGCCGCGCCGATTCCCGTGGCGCCCCCGGCGACGATCGCGACCTTGTTCTGCAGGCGTTGCATGACTATCTCCGGTTATCGCTGCACGCTGCGCTCGGGCGACTCTACCGGCACCTATCTACCGATAGGTTCAAGTTGACCGCTCCCCTGTAGGCTGCGGCGCCAATGCGCATACTTAACGAGAGGACAGCGGTATGACCAAGACCATTGAGGAGCGGCTCAAGGCACTCGAGGATCGCGAAGAGCTCATCAAGCTCAAGGCACGCTACGTCAATTACAACGACGGCGGCTGGCAGGGTCCGACGCACACGGATGCCGATGCGGTAGCTGATATGTTCGTCGAAGACGGAATCTGGGACGGTTCGCCGAACGCTGGCTACGCCAAAGGCCGCGCCGAGATCAAGGCGCTCTTCCAACAGTTTCGCGCCGTCAGGTTTATCGTCCACTACGTGACCAATCCGCTCATCGAAGTCGACGGCGACGCGGCCACAGGCCATTGGCACGCCTTGGTGACTTCCACGATGCCGGGCGATGTGTCGCTGTGGATTTTGGGTCTCTATAAGGAGCAGTACGTCCGCACCGCACAGGGCTGGAAAATCAAGGTGCTGCGGTTTGAAACGGCGGTGGCCGCCCCCTACGAACTCGGTTGGGGAAAGGCGATGCAGCAGGCAGTAGCAGGGAAAACTCCTTGATGCCGCTCCGAATCACTCGAGCGTCGCGAAAGCCTGCAGATTGAAACGCCGCAAGGGTTCGCGGCGCTCGACTTTGATGACCCAATCCGGGTCGCCGAGAATCGAGCGCCCAACCGCGACCAAGTCGAATTCGCCGCCCGCGATGCGGGACCGTACATCCGCCAGGTTGTCGCATGCTTCGCTGCCGTTTTCGAACGTGCCCTGCAAATCCTTCTGCAGGCCGACTCCGCCCACCGCCATGCAGGGCTTGCCGCTGAGCTTTTTTGTCCAGCCGGCCAACGTGAGCGGCGACTCGGCAAACGCAGGCTCTTGATAGCGCCGCGTACTTGCATCGAAGATGTCGACGCCGGCATCCGCGAGTATCCTCAACATCGATTCGAGCTCCGCAGGCGTGCTCACGGTCCGACCGTTGTAGTCCTGCAGCTTCCACTGCGAGAATCGAAACATGATGGGGAGGACCGGTCCGACCGCGCGCCGAATGGAACGGACGATCTCCGCCCCGAAGCGCGTGCGCGCGCCGATATCGCCGCCCCATTGATCCGTGCGCTTATTGGTTTCCCGCCAGAAAAATGAATCGATCAAATACCCATGTGCACCGTGAACGGCGATGCCGTCGAAGCCGCTCGCTTTTGCATTTGCCGCGCTGCTGCCGAATCCCGCTATGACGTCGGCTATCTCGCTGTCGCTCATTGGCCGAGTCAACCGCATCATGGGTTCCAAATACGCGGACGGCATCGACGCGAGTCCGTGTTCCGGGCCCCAGATGCCGGAGGGCCGGCACGACAGGGTCCCGGGGGACGGCCCGCTGTTCGCTTGTCGTATAGCGCCCATGTGCCAGAGTTGGGGGAAGATCAACCCGCCCGCCGCGTGCACCGAGTCGACCACGCGCTTCCATCCCTCCAGAGCGGCACTGCCGTGAAGTACCGGCACATTGTCCTCGTTCATGCTGCCGGCACCGAGCGCCGCCGGATGATCGACGCCGATACCTTCGGTTATGATCAGTCCGACTTTGCGTTCGGCTCGGCGGCTGTAGTAGTCGGCCACATTCTGCCCAGGTATTCCGCCGGGAGAGAACCCGCGCGTCATGGGCGACATCACGATGCGGTTGCGCAGCTCGAGCCCGCGCAGTGCAAAGCTTGTGAGGAGAGGATCGTTTTGAAAAGTCATGTGGCACGGAATTCTACGTCGTGCATGCAACGAGGTCGACTGCAAATTGAATCTCTTTTGGCGGTACCATGCAAAACTTCCGCAGCCATTGCCAGGGAACCACTATGAACACGCTGGACGAACTGCTTGCGATCAATGCCATCGAAGGCACCAAGGCGCGCTACTGTAGATTCATGGACACAAAGCGCTGGAACGACTGGGGCATGCTGTTCACCGAGAACGCCACATTGGACGTGAGCGAGGATGTGACCCCGGAGATGGGCCCGCAGATCGTTCACGGCCGTTCGGCCATCGTTGCGCAGGTTCGCGGCGTCGTGGACAGCGCCCGCACCACCCATCAGGTACATTCACCTGAAATAAACCTGATTTCGGCGACAGCCGCCACCGGGATCTGGGCCATGCACGATGTGGTGGTTTGGCCCGAAGGGGTCGCGCGTCCCGTACCTGGGCTGAATTCATTGACCGGCTTCGGCCACTATCACGAGACCTACGCACTGGTCGCGGGCGAGTGGCGCATCGCCAGCTTGAGGCTCAGCCGTTTGCAGCGCATTCTCGGCTGAGGGGCGGTACCTATCGAAAGATAGAGGTCAAGGTACCGCACTCGGCGCGACAGTGCCTTCCTACCCGCGAGTTGCAGGAGCTCGAGTTATGTCTGTCTCGCCCACTACTTCCTTCGGCGAACCGCATTATGTCCCCTACGTCGGCGAAGACTTGGCGCGCAGCCGCGCCTATGTAACCACCTTGGGAGATCTTTTGCTGGATGCGTGGGATCGGTATCCGGAACGCCCTGCCCTGATCTTCCCGGATTCGCAGCGCACCTATTCGCAGCTTGTGGCCAACGCCATGCGCATCGCGCGCGGGCTGCGCGCCATGGGCGTCAAGCCGCGCGACAACGTCGGCATTCTCATGCCGACGAGCCCCGCGCTGGTGGAAATGTTGTTCGGCGTTGCGCTGTGCGGCGCGGTCTCGGTGCTCATCAATGCGCGCTTCCGCTCGGCTGAACTGGCGTACGTGATTGAGAATGCCGACCTGGTGACCCTGCTGACCACCGATGCCATCGCCGAGCAGGTGAACTTCGTCGAACGCCTCAACACGGCGCTGCCGCAGCTCGCCTCTGCCAAGGATGCCGAGCGGCTGATGCTCTCGGCAGCGCCGAAACTGCGCAATATCGTGTTGTTTGGGATGCCGCAATCGGGGTTCGTGACGCAGCAGCGCTTCGACGCAGGCGCGGAGCGCATTGCGGAAGTGGACGTACACCGCTGCCGCGTCAGCGTGTGCGTGCGCGATCCGGCTCTCATCCTGTACACCTCCGGTACCACCTCCCAACCCAAGGGTTGCGTGCTCACGCACGAAGCCATGGTGCGCACGAGTATCGTGCTCGGCAAGGATCGATTCCGGCTGACGCACGAAGACAAGGTGTGGTCGCCGCTGCCGCTGTTTCATATCGCCGCGACCTGCCCGCTCATTGCGGTGTTCGCCGTCGGCGGCTGTTATATCAGCATGGGTTATTTCGATCCCGGCGTGTCCCTCAAGCTGCTGCGCGACCATAAGGTCACTCTGATCTTTGCGCCCTTCGTTACCTTTCTGCAGGCTCTGGCCTATCACCCCGATTTCAAAAAGACCGACTTGTCGTCGGTCAAGCTGATGAATAGCTGCTTCGCCGCGCAGCCCAAGAGCGTCGGCGAGATCTACCGCGTTGCCATGCCGGGCACTCTGCAGCTTGGCACCTACGGCATGACCGAGGCCTCTGGAATCGTTTCGACGGGCCACTACGGCATGGACCCGGAATTGGGCTACTCCCGATTAGGCACTGCGCTGCTCGGCGTGGAGGTACGCATCGCCGATCCGCAAACCAACGCCAACGTGCCGACCGGCGAGCGCGGCGAGATCTGCCTGCGCGGCTACAGCATACTTTCCGGCTACTACCGCGACGCTGCAAAGAACGCGGAATGCTTCGACACCCAAGGCTGGTTTCACACCGGCGACATCGGTTCGTTGGATGAGAACGAGCATTTGATGTTCCATACGCGCCTGAAGGATATGCTCAAGGTGGGCGGTGAAAATGTCGCTGCAGCGGAAATCGAGGCGCAGCTGACCAAGCATCCCGCCGTGAAACTTGCACAGGTGGTCGGCATCCCGGATCCCAAATACACCGAAGTCCCGGCCGCATATATCGAACTTCATCCGGGACTCGAGGTCAGCGAAGCCGAACTCATCGAACTGTGCCGTGCGGAAACCGCCTCGTACAAAGTACCGCGCCTGGTACGCTTCGTCACCGAATGGCCGATGTCGGCGTCCAAGATTCAGAAGTTCCAGCTACGGAATCGCCTGATCAAGGAACTCGGCTTGGACCAGGACTAAGCATCGCAACGTCGTCTGCGCTCTCAGCACGTCGTCTGCGCCCTCAGCGCGCCGTTTTTAAATGACGCAGAACTCGGCGCGCGGCAATTCGGCCGGGAAGCCCGCTCACGCCGCCGCCCGGGTGGATGCCCGCGCCGCCGAGAAAAAAACCGGGAACGATCGAAGGTCCCCCGAGTCCGACAGCCGGGCGCTTGCTCCCCGAGCGAGACGACGCGAAGTCGATATGCGTGACGCAGCCGTGGGTCACGTTCAGGCGCGCCGCCCTGTCCGGCGGCGCTTCGACGAAGCGGCCGATCTCACTGTCGAAGCCTTCGTAGAATTCACCGACGTGGGCGATGACCGAGTCCATGACCCGATCGCGCACCGCGGGCCATCCCTCGCGTGCCACCACCGGCGCCGCAGGCAAGTAGATGTAGGCAAGCGACTGACCGGCGGGCGCTTGAGTCGGATCGCTGTTGCTGAGGGGCGTCACCGATACCGCGTGCCGATTCGGTATATCGCCGCGCTTGGCATAGGCAAAGCTTTGGCGTACCTCCTCGGGTGTGCCGATCAATCCCACCGCCTTGTTGAGATCCGCCCCATCGGTTCGCAGCTCCTGATGCCGGCGCAATCGCAGCGGCGCCGACATGGCAATGTTCGCCAGGAAGGGCACGACGTTGGCGCGGCCGGCGGGCGCATGTTCCATACGCACTCTCATGCGGCGTTCGATTCCTGCGGGCGTGGCCAGCTGGAATGCGGTGCGCGGATCGCAGGTCGCCACGACGACCCGAGACTTGATGATGCGGCCGTCCTCGAGCCGCACGCCGCGGGTCTTGCCGTCCTCGATTAGAATCTCGGCCACCGGCGCGTTGAGCTGCAGGCTGCCGCCCGCCGCTTTGAAAGCCGAGCCTAGGGCATTCGAAAAGCTCTGCATGCTGCCGATAGGCTTGCCCACACCCACACGATGCAGCATGCCGAAGATCATGTAAGCGGCTGCATTGCCGTCATCATCGATCGGTCCTGCCCCGGCGGCGATCCCCGTCATCAATGCGATCGACGCCGGGTGTTCGAACCACTCGCAGGCAATCTGATCCGCAGTGCCGGTGGTCAACGCGGTCAGCTCGTTCTTCAAGCGCCGATTGCGAATCAGAGCGCCGATCATTTTCACCAGGTCGCGAAGTCTCCAACGTCCCGGATCGTTGAGCATCACCGGCAGGCCGATGTCGACCAGCGCATCGAGCAGCTTTGCAAATTCCAGGTACGCCCTGCCGTCGTTGCGCGACAGCCGTGCCATATCCTCCGCGGTACGCCGCGCGTCGCGGAATACCGCGATGGAGTTTCCGTCGGGATGAAGGTAGGCGTACGACGGGTCAGGGTCGACCGTCCGCAGGCCGTGGCGGAGCAGATCGAATTCCTCGATGATGCCTGTGGCGCGTACGAAGATCAGCTCGACGGCGCAGGGCGTCACCATGTGCTGGGGCGCTTCTGGAATCATGAATCCGGAACTCGTCATGCCGCCCAATTTCGGACCGCGCTCGGCGATGAGTACGCGACGACCGGCTTTCGCCAGATAAATACCGGCGACGAGTCCGTTGTGGCCCGCCCCGACGATGACGACGTCGAACTCATCCGCCATGGATCACCTCTCGTTCGCTGCGCTCGAGTTAGGCCCGATGCCTACGGCAGGCCGACGTTTTAGTTGTGGCTGTGTTGTGGCTGTATTATTGGCCTCGAAGAATACTTTAGAATGATCCATCGTACGCCAGGCCGACGGTTGACCTGCGGTCAATCAAAAGCGCGCGCTGAGAGCGCGAGAAGTCCGGGTGCCGCCATAGAACATGTCGGCTATTCCGGCTGTGTAGTAATCCAACTTGTCCTGCGCCAGTGCGTAGTGCGGTATCACCGGCGTGCAAGCATCAGCCTCGCGCGTGCGCTCGAGCACTCGGCGCCGGACCTCGTCGGCGGATCCCACGATCGCGATGCTCTCCACCATGGCGTCGCTGCAGGCCGCCACCATCCCCTCAAGATCGCCGCGCGTGAAACACTCCTGCAAGGCGCGCGCTTCCGCGCCAAAGCCGATCGCATCGAAGTAAGGTAAGTACTGGGGCGACTGGCTGTAGTAAGCAACGCTCGGTCGTGCATCCTCGATGGCAGCGCGCCGGTCCGAGTTCACCGCAACGAACATCTGCAAGTTCAAGGTGACGGCGCCGCGTTCGCGGCTCACGGTATCGAGGCCGCGCCGCAGCGCAGGTAGCGTTTTTTCGGCAATCCAGCGCTCGTTCCACAGCGGGTGCCCGAGCAGCCCGTCGCCGATCTCCCCCGCCATCTCGCAGGCCTTTTCAAACACCGCCGGCACATAGATGGGAATGTCGGTGCGCAGCGGCGGCGCAAAGGTTCGGAAGTGACGCAAGTCCAGCCGATGGTACTCGCCTTCGAGCACACCGAGTTCGCCGGTATGCGCCTTGGCGATGAGCAGGCGAATGAATTTGATCACCTCGCGCATGTGTCGCAAGGGTTTGCCATAGGGCATGCCGAACGCATCCTCGGTGAGGCTCTTTGCGCTCGATCCTAAGCCGAGCACCGAACGGCCGCCGCTGAGCAGGTCCAGATCCATGATGTTGCACGCGGTCTCGAGGGGGCTGCGCACGAACGCGAGCGCGATGCCGGTACCCAGCTTGAGCCGGTTGCTGGCGACCGCTGCCGCCGATAGCGGGCCAAAGGGCGCACCGAAGGTCTGCGAGCACCAGATCCCCTCTAGAGCTGCGGTTTCGAAACGCTGCACCGCCGCAATCAATTGTTCGCGCGGCATCGGCGGCAACTGCGCCCAGATCCGAAGTTTGTCGCTCATCGCGGCTCCCGTGCACTCGCCGCAACATCGTTTTTGAGCGGAGGCAGCAATCCCGCGAGAATGAACTCCGCAAATAGAGTGACCTGCGCATCGAGATGCGAAGCGGCGATCTCGTGAGCCGCACCGATTCGTTCGAGCATGGGTCCCGACGCAAAGTAAAAGCCCACGCCTTGCACGAGTATGGACATGAGCGCCGGCGTGGACAGCGGGCGCACCGGGCGCATCGTTGCGACTTTTTCCATCAAGGCGTCGAGGCGCTGCTTGAAGGGCAGCAGGTAGCCGTCGACGATGTAGTCGAGGCGCCATGAAGCGTGGCGGCACTCGACATTGGTAATGCCGACCAACTCCGGATTCTCCAAAGCCCAGCGGCAGAATCGATGAAGGAACTGCTGCAAACGCCGCTCATCGTTCAGGCCGGGCGCGTCAAACGCGGCGTACACCGGCGGCGCGGCGCGGGCCACCCGCGCGTCCACCGCGCGCCGCCACAGATTAGCCTTCGATCCGAAGCGCACATTCAGCAAGTTATGGCTGACCCCCAATTGCTTGGCGAGCGCGCGCAGCGTGGTTCCCTCGTAGCCGCGGCGGGCGAAGGTTTGAAACGCCAGATCCAGCACTCGGGCCTCGGGGACGGCGTGCGCGGCGTCCGCCCGTGGACGGCCACGCCGGCGGCTCAGCAGCTTAGGCTTAGGTTTAGGCCCTCTTAGCGCCTTTTGACCCCCCGTGAAACGCGAACCGGCGGGCATGTCAGTCATATATTGCCATCTGACAATTTTATATTAAGATAGGCGCGGGAGGAACCATGGAATCGACCTGGTGGGCGGTGGCGCGCAGCGAAGAAGTCACGGGTGATAGACCGTTATCGGTGGATATCGGCGATCGCCCGGTCGTGCTGTGGCGCGATCTCAATGGACAGGCGCGTGCCTTGGAGGACCGCTGTCCGCATCGGCGCGCCCCTCTGTCGCTGGGCTGCATCCGCAAGGAGGGCTGGATTCAGTGTGGCTATCATGGCTGGAGCTACGACGGCGAAACCGGCCGCGTGAGGGAAATTCCGAATCTCAAGAACGAGCAGCGCTTTTCGGCCGTTTACAGAGCCGAGCGGTTCGCGGTGCATGAGGCGGCGGGATTCGTGCGCATATCGCAAGACACCGAGGCCAGGCCGCCGCAGACAGCGGCGATCGACATGCCTCTGTCCGGTACGGTGCATGTGGCGCTCGATCACGATCGCTATCTGGCTGCCCTGTTCGATGAGCCTGGCTTGCTGCTCAGCATAGTCGGGGTTCACTTCACCACGTATCTCATGTCTGAACTGCACCAGCAGGACGGGCAGCTGGTGATGGAGCGCAGCTGTCAATGGAAGCGGCCGCACTGGCCGGCCGCGTTCAGCAGCGACTATCCCCTTACTTTGAACTCATCCACCGAGCCGATGACCGGCGAAACCGCGCTATTGCTCCGTGATCGCGACTTCAGGGAACTGTTGTCGGTGCGCCTGGCTCCGGTGCCGGCGGGGCGCGGAGTGACCGCCGTGCGTTGGCGTGCGGTCCGCGGAGCGGACCTTCCGAAGCTGGCGGGCCGTGTGCTTCGATGGCTCAATCCCATCAAAGTGCATGCGACCGTCGACGGCGCCGCGTTGCGCACACTCAAGCCGACGGCCTCGGTGGTGTTCGATGACTTGCGCCGCGCGCTGTATCCCTCACCCGCACAAAGCGTTGCCTAGCGAAGGAAAACACCATGCTCGATCTTGCACATGACATCCGCGATAAAGAGACTCGCCCTTCACTCGACGCGAAATTCTCTGCCAACAGTTGGACGCCGCACGGCATCGTGCTGCGCGACACCTGGTTTCCCCTGGCGCACGCCGATGCCGTCGGCGAGCGCCCGGTGCGGCGCGCGATTTATTCTCATCCCTACTATTTGTGGCGCGACAAAGGCGCCGTCATCGCATCGGAATTCCATCCCAGGGAAAAGGTGTGCCGCCCGGCGAGCGAATTGACGGGCGGCACGGGCCGCTATCCGGTATTGGAGCGCTACGGCTATGTCTGGGGCTGGTTCGGCAATCCCGACGCAGCCGACGAAATTCATTTGCCCAACCTGCCCTTTTTGCCGCCGAGGGGCGGACTGCCCAAACACATGCGTGGCACGGTTCGTTTCGATTGCACGGCGCCGCTGTCGCTCGAGAATCTAATCGACCTCACGCATGCCGACTTTCTCCATGCCAATGTGGTCGGCGATGAAAAATCGGAGAGCGAAGAAATCAAGGTGTTTTCGGATTCCGAGACCATCACCATGATCCGCCACTGCGTCGGCAAAACGGTCGCGCCGGCCATGCGCTTCTTCGGCGGCGTCAAGGCCAAGACTCAGGAGGTGCGCCAGGTGATCCGCATTTACGTGCGCAGCCACGCGGCCATCGCTTACGGCCGTTTCCGGCCGGGCGATGACGTGCCGCTGTTCCATCCCTGCGTCCCCGAGACGCGGGATCGCACGCGCCTCGATTTCGCGATGAATACCTCCCGCTCGCACAATTTGTTCCGCTACGTCATGCCCAAGGCCAGCTATCTGGTATCGCGCCAGGACAGCTCAATGACGTCGCCGCAAAGCGCGCGCTACGCCCGCCCCGAAAAGCGCCGCGATCTGCACTCCAAGCTCGACGTTCCGAGTACGGGATATCGTCTGTTGATGCAGGAGCTGGCCGCGCGCCAGGCGGCGGGCGACTATGCCTACCGGCCGGACGGCATCGTCAGCCGAGATTGCAGCGAGATCATCGGCGTCGAGCCGGGCATGTTCCCGTATCCGAACTGATGGACACCTATCTCAAGGGGCGGGTGGCCTTGGTCACGGGCGGCGCGACCGGCATCGGTAAAGCCTGCGCGCTGGCGCTCGCGCGCGAAGGCGCGCGTGTCGTCATCAGCGGACGCCGGGAGCAGGTCGGCGAGGATGCTTTACGGGAGATTCGCGCCGCGGGAGGCGAGGCACGGTTCGTGCGCGCGGACGTCGGCCGGCGCGCCGATGTCGAGTCATTGATCGCGCAGACCATCGCCGCCTACGGTCAGCTGGATTTTGCGGTGAACAATGCGGGCATCGAGGGTCCGGCATTCGTCCCGATCGCCGATTATCCCGAGGACGCCTGGGATGATGTCTTGAACGTCAATCTCAAGGGTCTGTGGCTTTGTATGAAATACGAAATCCCGCATCTGTTGAAGCAGCCGGGCGCCGCGATCGTCAACGTATCCTCGGTGGGCGGAGTCAACGGCAGCGCCTTGGGAGTCGCCTACCACGCGAGTAAGCACGGGGTCATCGGCGTCACGCGCGCTGCAGCGGTCGAATACGGCGGCAAAGGGTTGCGCGTGAACGCGGTGGCGCCCGGCTCGTTCCACACCGACCTGTCGCACCGCTTATTTCCAACGGCGATACATGATGCGGTGGCTGCCGCCAGTCCCATGGGACGGTGGGGCGAGCTCGATGAAATCGCAAGCGCGGTGGTCTGGTTGTGCTCGCCGGGAGCGGGCTTCGTCAACGGACACACCCTTGCCGTAGACGGTGGATTTCTCATCCATTAAAAAGATTGACCGCGCCCGCTCGCAGCTGCGAGATGGTTGACTTCAGGTCAAACGATCCTCTGCCCTTCCGCCTGGAAAGCGCTCTACTCTGAGCCGCATTCGCAAACACGCACCGAGCACCGTACATCGAGCATCCCGCAATCCAAGCTCGATGGTTAGCTGCTTGCACGAGATAACAACGATTGGAATGAGGGGAGTTTATGAATTACGCGCCAAAGGTTTTATGTGTCATCGCCATGACCGGCGCGATGCTTGCGCTCGACGTGCATGCAGCTGCCGATACGGACGCCGGGGATCAGGCGAGCGCTGCGGCGACCAACGTCCTCGAAGAAATCACGGTCACTGCGCGGCGCAAAGAAGAGTCGCTGCAGTCCGTGCCAGTGTCGGTAACGGCATTCTCGGCTGAAAGTCTGCGCGAGAAGTCGATCTCCACGACCCAGGATCTGCAGATGAGCACCCCGGGCGTCTATCTGTCGGGCTCGGGCGGCAACGAAAACGTCGTCTACCAGATTCGTGGACAGAGCAAGGCTTTGTCCGGCCCGAGTTCCCCGGCGGTGGTCAGTTACTTCGCCGAAGTCCCGGACGTGACCTTCGGCAGCTCCGTGCCGCAGTACGACATCAGCTCGGTACAAGTATTGAAAGGACCGCAGGGAACGCTGTTCGGCCGCAACACCACGGGCGGTGCGGTGCTCTATACACCGGCTCCGCCGACGTATGACTTCGGCGGCAGCGTTTCCGCTACGGTGGGCAATTACTCGGACCACGAGACTCAAGTGACCCTGAACCTGCCCCTGGTGGACCAGAAAGTATCGCTGCGCATTGCGGGCGACTTGCATCGGCGCGATGGCTACACGAAAAATCTCGGCGTGGGCGGACCCCTGGACAACATCGACTCCAAGGCTGCGCGTGTGTCGTTGCTGCTGGAGCCGCTGCAAGGTCTGAAGAACCTCACCACAGTGGATTACTACAAGAGCGATGACAACGGCAACGGCACGAATCTCATCGGCGTCGCTCCCGGATTCACCCTATTGACCCAACTCGGGATTCAAAAGGCGCTGCAGCAGCAATTGGCGCTGCAGCAGGCGCGCGGTCCGTTCGTGGTCGACACGACCGAGGCGGACTTCACGCATAACCGCCGCACCAGCGTCACCAATCGCACCGATCTTGACCTCGGCCCGATCCAGCTCGTCAACATCTTCGGCTACCGCAATACGCATTTGTCCTACTACATCAACGTGGACGGTGCGCCGGTAATCATTACCGATGGCACGGGCGCCTTTCCCGCCGGCATCCCGCTGGAGTTCATCCGCGGCTCGCTGGACAACAACGTCAAGCAGATCAGCGATGAGTTTCAGATCAGAGGCAAAGCAATCGACAACAAGCTTGATTGGTTGGCGGGCCTGTTCTATCTGCACGATGAGCCCACCGGAGCGCAGGGTAATTTTGTCGGGTTTGCGCATATCGTGGGTACGCCCTCGGCCGGACCCGGCTACAACTTCATTACCGAAACCAGCAAGGCCGCATTTGTGCATGCCACGTATGATCTGAGCAATGTTCTGCAAGGGCTGGCGCTCGAGGCGGGCGTGCGCTATACGAAGGACGATATCTCCTCCTGTACCGGAACGGGGCTGACCGATACGAATTCCGGCGCCGTGCAGCCCGGCGATTGCGCCGCCCATGAGGCGAATATAAGCGGCTCGAGTATCAATGCGGCGAGCTCCCACGCGCCCACCTGGTCGGCCGGTCTGAACTGGCAGTTGGACAAGGACCTATTTACGTACCTGGTGTCGCGTCGAGGCTACCGGGCCGGCGGCATCAACAGTCCCACGCTCATCGGCCGGCTCGCACCGTTCCAAAGCTTCGCTCCCGAGACCGTGACGGACGTTGAACTCGGCATGCGTTCCGACTGGCATATCGGCGGCTCTGTCCTGCGATTCAACGCGTCCGCTTTCAGCGGGTGGTATGACAATGTGCAAACCGCGCTCACCGGCGTGCAGACATCGCCGCTCTGCACCGCGACCAACAATGGGCCGGGTGTATCACCCACCGGCAGCTGCAATCCCGCCAATGATCCCGCCGGCGGAACGCTGTTGGTCAATATCGGCAAGACCCAGGTGTCGGGCATCGATCTGGACGGCGCATTCGCCCCAACTCGTTCTCTGACATTCACGTATGCGGCAGGTTTCCTCAATCCCAGGACGGTATCCCAAGATGTTCCCGCCTCTCTCGCGCCCTATGTAGGCACGGGCGGAATCGCGTTCAACATGACTGCGCGCCGGACCTACTCAGGCGGCGTGCGCTACCAGCTGCCGCTGCCGGAAGAGCTGGGCCAGGTGATTTTCAACGCTGACGAATACTATTCCGGTCCGACTGCGTTCACCGGTACGAACCTGCCTCCCTATGCGGTGCTCAATCTGCGTCTCGACTGGAACGATGTTGAGGGGCAACCCTTGGATCTGAGTTTTTTCATGCGTAACGCCTTGAACCGGGAATACATCGCGACGCCCGTGGCGTCCGGCGCCTTTCTCGGCATGACGTCCGGCATCTATGGACCGCCTCGCATGTATGGACTGGAGTTTCGGGTTCGGTTCGGGAAGTAATGCTGCGGGGCTACAGCGTCATCCCGCCGGACAGCGGAATAACCGAGCCGGTCACGAAACTGCCGGCTTCGGAAGCGAGATAAATAACGGCGCCGACGATGTCATTCGGCTTGCCCAAGCGGCGACGCGGCACCAGGTTGAGCACCGCGGGGAGCTGCGCCTCGGGGATCTGCGTTATGCGCGAGATAAAGAACCCCGGTGCGATGGCGTTGACCGTAATGTTTTCCGGCCCGAAGCGTTTGGCGAGGGAGCCTGACAGGTGGTGCAGCCCCGCCTTCGCTGCCTGGTAGGAGTAGTTCTCCTTGGGCCCGACACGCGAACCGCCCATCGATCCGATATTAATCACACTCGCAAGGCCGCGCTCGCGCGCCGCGGCACGCAGCGCCGGCAGCAGTTTCTGCGTGAGGAAAAATACTGACTTGAGATTCAGGTCAGCGACGCAGTCCCAGCCTTCCTCCGTGAATTGATCGATCGGCGCCTCGTACATGGCGCCGGCGTTATTCACCAAGATATCCAGCCGGCTCTCACACGCGGTGAGTGCGGCCGCGACCGCCTCCACCCCGGCAATCGTGGATAGATCGCCGGGCAACGCGCGACAGACGCCGCGCTCGCTCAATTCCCGGGCAACCGCTTCACAAGTTTTCGCATCGCGCCCGACGATGTACGCGCGCGCGCCGTGCTCCACCAAACCGCGCGCGATCATGAGACCGATGCCGCTGGTGCCCCCGGTGACCAAGGCAACTTTGCCGGCCACGGAAAATAAATCGCTCATAGTGTATTCGCTCGATATGGGAAGCCTACGGTCTACCAGCAGGCGAACCCGCCGTCCACAACGAAGTTCGCACCGGTGATGTACGCGGCATCCTCGCCTGCCAGAAACACTGCGACGCCCACCACGTCCTGCGGCTGACCCACACGCTTGATGAGATTGTTCGCCAGCATCAGATCGCGAAAGGCCGGGTCGGCCAGCATCGGCGCCGTACCGGGCGATTCTATTACGCCCGGGCTAATCGAATTGACCCGAATGCCGTGAGGCGCGCCTTCCACCGCCAGCTGCCGGGTCATCGCAATGATCGCGCCCTTGGTGGCCGCGTGCGCGGTGCCGCCCACCGCTGCCCCGGACATACCGGCCACCGAGGCGACATTGATAATGACGCCCCCGCGCTTCTGCAGATACGGCCAGGCGTAGCGCGTCGCATAGAACACCAAGTCCAGCTCATTGCGGACCGTGAACTGCCAGGCCTCGACCGTGAAGGACTCGATCGGCAAGAAACGCGCAGCCGACGCATTGTTGTACAGCACGTCGATGCGCCCGTGCAGCGAGGCGGCATCCTCGATCCAGCGTCGCGCGCTTTCCGGATCCCCTAGATCGATGGGTTCCATGGCGGCCATGGAGCCGCCGGCTTCGCGAACGAGGGCCGCAGTCTCGCGGTTGCCCTCCTCTTTCACATCGCAGCCGACCACCTGCGCTCCGGCGAGTGCGAAGCGCAGCGCCGCGGCACGGCCTTGGCCGCCGCCGGTACCGGTGATCAATACGGTCTTGCCCTCGAACGCACCAGCCATCGCCTACGCCCTCGGCTCTCGACTCACTTGTAGGGATCGACCGGCTGCTTGTAATCGATCACGCCGATGTCCATCAGCATGCTCAGCACGTCGGAGATGCTGTAGATATGAACGATCTTATCGTTCTCGAATTTGAGCCACGAGAACCAAAACACATTGATTTCCTGTCCCTTGGGGGGAACGCCCATGTAGGGGCCGCCGGTCTGCTTGCCATAGTGATGGCACAGCACGCAGATTTCGTCGTCGCCGCGCCCCCACGCCTTCACGGTGCGATACAGACAGGGGGGAAAAGTCTTGTAAAGACCTTGCGGAGAGCTCTTCCACTGTTTGAAGGTGCCGAGATCGGGACGATTCGGGTTGGCGTAGGTCATCTTCTGGGTGTCGAAGAAACTATCCATGCCATCCCAGTCGCCGCGGTTGATGGTCTCGTGCAGATCCATCCAATGGGTCACCATCTTGGTTTGTTTCGGGGTCAGACCCTGGGTTATTTCGGCCCGTTTTTCGGGGCTCAGCTTAAAAAGACTCACATCCGTCATAATCGCTCCTCACGCGTGAATGGGTTTTGGCATACAGGCTGGCTGCCGTCAGGCGACTTTGGGCATCACTTCGGCGGCAATCCAGCGCAGGCGATCGAGATAGGCTTCGAAGTCTTGCAGCGGCGGCAGCGGCACCACCACTTCGGTAACGCCCAGACCCTTGAGCCAATGGCATTGATCAATGATCTTTTGCGCATCCCACAACCCTTCAGCGCGCGGATCGCCCGTCACCGCATGCGCATCGCCGACATTCAGCATCGACATGGCAAACATCATGTCCAATGGACGGCCGTGGTAGTCGCGCTGTGAGCGAATGAAGTCCAGACGCTCGGGAAACTTCTCCGGCGGCGTTCGAAAGGGAGACCAGCCGCTGCCCCAGCGCGCCACCCGCTTGAGCACATTGTCGGCATCGCCGCCGCACCACAGGGGTAGGTGCGGCTTCTGCGCCGGCTTCGGTGCGAAGCCCACGTCCTTGAATGAAACGTACTTGCCCTCGAACTGCGGCGCGTCGCTGGTCCACAGCTCGATCATGGCGGCGATATATTCGTCGCACATTCGGCCGCGCTCGTGGAACGGCACATTGAGGATCCGATATTCCTCTTCGAGCCAGCCCACACCCACCAGCGCAACGGCGCGGCCGCCGCTGAGCCAGTCGAGCGTCGCCCACGCCTTTGCCTGCACGATCGGATTCTGCAAGGGCAGTATGGTCACGGACGACGAGAGCCGCATGCGCGGCGCCGCATTGGCGACGAACGACAATGCCGCCACCGAATGCAGATAGTGGTCGCCTGACAGCGGCACGTGCGACTTCGGGATGATGAAATGCTCGCCCGTCAGCAGTTTCCAGAAGCCCAGTTCGTCGGCGATGCCTGCCGCGCGGGCGATGTCGGCGCCATTCAACGCGTGTTCCCACGGCTGCGTCATGGCGACCACATGCATCGAGTTCAGCAGGGTGACGTCAAATTTCAAGGGGCGACCTCCGGGGCTCTTGCAAGAGAGTGCGATCAGGCCTTGGTAGCCGCCGTCTCGGACGCGGGATACCACTTGCCGTCCTGATGGCTTTCATACGGCGAGGCGATCTCGAGCAACACGCCGTGCGCGCTCTTGGGCGAGACCCATCCCCATTTCTGCCAAGTCATATCCGGATCGTTGTAGGTCTTGCCGCCCCCGGCGAGTTGAATGCCCTCACCGGATAGTTTGGCCAGCGTTCCTGGCACATCGGTGGTGGTAAAACACAAATGATGCACATGCTCGCCCATCTTCTCCAGACGATCGCCGAGCGGTGTTCCCGGCGCGGGTTGAATGAACTGAATCTCCGTGGCGTGATGCGACACGAACGTTGCCCACTTCATGCCGGCATCGGCGCCGCTCGAGAAGGTATCGTAGCGAACCACCGGGTCCGTCAACTGCCCCGGGTCGAGGATGCGCAGCATCTTGGTCCAGTCGTCGACCGCCTTGTCGAGGTCCTTGACCAGCATACAAACATGAGCGAAAGGTCCACTGGGCATGAAGGTCTCCTGATTGCGCGAAGTTGAAAATTAAAGCGGTGCAGCGAGGATCGCGGTTCCGGTGAGTACCGCGCCGCGGGCTTCGGCCCGCAGCCAAACGTCGCAGCTTATCCGGCGCTTGGAGCCGTCCGCCGAGACTTCTTTGACGGTACCACCCGCTTCGACGGCCTCGCCGCCGAAAACGTTATCCACGTAGCGCACTTCCAATGATTCGATTTGGGCTTTCGGAACAGCGACCTGCAACATGCTGATGAGATAAGCAAGATTCGCCGGTCCCTGATTGATCACGCGGTCGCCCAGCCCCTTGGCCTTGACCACGGCCGGGTCGAGATGAATGGGATTCGGGTCGTGCAGAAATTTCGCCCAGGCTTTCATGCCCTCGGGACTGACAGAGGCTATGCGGAAGGGCTTGAGCGTATCGCCGGCTTTCACGCGAGTCTCCTGCGCGGAAGCACCCAAACATTGGTAGTGGTGAGCATCGGCGTGCCATCGGGCAGCGATAGCTCCAGCAAGTACTCCAGCATATCCATCACACCGAGTTTCCGGCTGGGCTTGCGCACCAGGCTCACGATGCGGCCGGTGATCTGATAGGGCTGGCCGGTTACCAGCGGCCGCGAAAACGTCACCTTGGACGAGGCCATCATGGGTCCCTCCTCCACATCGAACTCGCAGACACTACACAGGCCGGCCACGGTCATTCCCATCCCGACCTGAGTGGCGATATAGAAGTAGATGGGGTGCGCGGTGCCGTCCGCGGCGGGGGCGACGCCGATGGATTCGCACAGCGCCCGATTTTCATCGGCGCTGATCGTATAAGGCTTGGTTCCGGCGAGAGAAATGCCCGCCACCTGGGGCGGCGCGGGCAGATCCGGCGTCGGCGTCGGCTGATTCGACATTAGACATTCCAGACCAGCGGCACCGTCTCAGGCTCGATCATCATGCCGATGCCGGTGCGGATGGTAACTCCCGGCTTGATGCGGAAGGCCGGCACATTGGCCAGGAATTCTTCCATGGCGATCACCAGTTCGCGCCGGGCAAGCGGCGCGCCGACGCAGCGGTGCGGACCGGTGGCAAAGGTGATATGGCGCGGATTGCGGTCGAGCAGCACCTCATTGGGCCGCTCGAAGGCGTCAGGGTCGCGATTGGCCAGCGTGGTCGCCATGGCCACCTTATCTCCCGGCATCAGCTGCACGCCGTGAACCGTTACGGGATTGATCACCGTGCGGAAAGTGGTGACCGCAGCGTATGCGCGCAGCAGCTCTTCCACCGCGCTCGGAATCTTCGACGGGTCTTTGCGCAGCACCTCCTGGTGATCCGGGTGTTCCGCGAGATGCCGGAAGTGCAAACCCATGTTGGTGGACACCGTGTCGAGCCCGCCGATGAACAAGTTGAAGCAGAAACCGAACAACTCGTCCGGCGTGAGTTTGCGTCCGTCGATTTCCGCCTTGATGCCGTAGGAAATGAAGTCCTCGCCCGGACGGGTGCGGCGCTGCTCGATCACGCTCATCAGATAGGCCTTGACCTTGCGTACGCCATCGGTGATGACCTCCAGGTCGGCGGAGTGCAGCAGCATCATCTCCCATTGGAGGAACTCGTCGATGCGATCGAGCGGCAGGTCCATCAATTCCAGAAACACCGCGATGGGAAATCGGAATGCCAGCTCGCTCATGAATTCGCATTCGCCGCGGTCTTTGAACTTCGCGATGTAGCCGCGCGCGAACTCGCGAACATGATCGTCCAGCGCTTGCATCTTGCGCGGTGCGAACAGCGGATTGACCATGTTCCGATATAAGGCATGCATGGGCGGATCGGTTTCCGCGGGCAGTAAGTTCCACGTGTCGCCCAGAAGTTTTGCAAAAGGTGCAAAGTCCTTATTGGAGAAGTTCGCGGTGTCTTGATAGATCGCGGCCAGATCTTTGGCGCGCCGGAACACCCATCCTGGCTTGTGCCCCGGGTAAACATAAGGCGTGTAGAAGACTTCGGGTCCTTCGTGCACTTTGGGAACCAAGGTGTCGAACGGATTCTCGTCGCAGGTGGCGCCGAGCACGAAAGGATAGTCGCGCACCAACTCGCGCGGAACATGAGCAGGTATGTTTGCAGCGGGTATCGCGGCGGCGTTCATGGCAATTTTTCCCCTAGAAATCCGGACGCTTGGAATGCGTGAGACCGTACATCGGCTTCCTCGGCCATGCTCCTATCTTTGGGAAGGAGGTAGCGCTTGGATGCGACTCATTGCTTTGCCAGCGAAGCTTCCATGCCGAGCGCCGCCATCAGACTTGCGAAATCTGCGCCGACCTCCGGCAGCGGTTCCCCCAGCAGTCCGGCAAGCAGACGCACGATGGGCGCGTTTTCACGCGCCGTCGTGTTGGGGGGAATGCGGCCGCGCTGGATTTGCCGATCGGCCGACCGCATGCCGACGATGGCCATGCGAAAGGCCGCGAGCACATCGAAATAAGCCAAATTCTCGACCGGTCGTCCGAGCGCGGCTTCATACCATTGGATACACACCGCACGTTCCGGCAGACCGGCGAGACGCGGCACACCCATGCCTCGGCTAAATAAATCATCAAAAAATAACCACCATGCCAGATCAGCCTCGGGCGGCCCGAGGACGGCCATCTCCCAGTCGATGACGCCGCTCAAGGAGCCGTCCGGCAGAAACAGGAGATTCGTCGGCTGCGGATCGCCCCACAGCAGAGACACCTGTGCATCCGCTGGGCGGTTGGTCTTGAGATATTCGATGGCGATGTCGGTGATGCGATGCGGTCGACCCGCCCGCGCCCATTGATACCATTCTTCGATCCAGTGCAAATACTGATCGAAGGGCGTGCGGCCCCGTTTTGGCTGGTCGAGAAAATCGAAATGGCCGGACACCGGAAGCCTGTGAATACGGGCCAGCATCTCCAGGCAATCGCGCCAAACCCGGGCTTGAGCAGCGGCCGGCATGTCGGCAAGCCAACCTTCTTTGTTGTAATTCGGGCTCTGCGGCAAAATGCGTCCGGGAAGCTGTTCCATCACCATGAACGGTGCGCCGATGAGGCCGGCATCGGATTCCAAGCCGACCACGCGGGGCACGGGAATTCCGGCGCCGTCCGGATGTGCACCGACAGCCGCCATCACGCGCGTCGGCAGGGTTAAGTCCGAATCGAGAAAGATATCGCTGCCTTGATTCTGGCGCCGTATGACCAGCGGCATCTCGCGCGCAGCGCCCTCCATCACACCGGCCACTGTGGCAAAAAACGTGTCGGCCGAGTTGCCGGCTCCGGCGGAACGCCACGACACCATGCGTAAATCGGGAACGCGCAGCTTTGCCGCGAGCCACGGGGTCAGTGCGCGTTGCGCACTGTCCAGAGTCAGCGCCCGTGCGGAGGCTAACTCAGAGTTGGGCATATGCCGCCACCAGCGGGCCGAGCCTATCCGTGGTCGTACCGTGCAGCACGATCTCGTCGGCGCCGGCGCTGCGGTATTCGAGCAGGCGTTTCGCTACCGCTTGCGTAGGACCTGAAGCGGCTCCCTGTTCCAGCCATTGCGGGGGCAGCACGGTGATCGCTTCCTTCATGCGGTCGCGCAATTCTTCGTGGGTACCCTTCTGTCCCTCAATGTTGAGAAATCGCGGATCTGCCAGCAGCCGTTCCAACGGCGCCGCATCCCAGCCGTTCATTGCCACCAGCTGACCACCCAGGTCACGAATTGTGAAGTAGGTAATCGCCCGCATTTTGACGGCCGAGACGATCTCAGCCTCGCTGGCATCCGGCGCCACTACGACTTCTGCATAAATTCTCACCGCGGACGGATCGCGTCCTGCCTCCTCAGCGGCTTTGCGCACGATGGCGACCGAGCGGGCCACCCCTTCAGCCGTGAGAAAGGGATGCAGCACCACGCCGTCGAAGTGCTGGCCGGCGAGCGCCAAAGTCTTGGGGCCGATGGCGGCGAGAATCATCGGCGGCGGCACCTCCGGAAGCTCCGGCATGCGCATGTTGGGATAACGGCCCGCCGGACCGTCGTAATTCACGGTCTCGCCGGCCCACAGCGAGCGCAGAATCTTCGCGTAGTCCGCCATGGCGACATTCACCGGTACCGCAATGCCGAGATTCTTCCAGACGAAAGCCACCGAACGCCCGAAGCCCAGAATGAACCGATTGCCCGACAGTGCCTGCAGAGTCGAGGCCATGCCGGCGAGCACGATGGGATGACGGGTGCCGAAGTGCGTCATCCCGGCCACGAGTTTCACCCGCTGAGTTCGCTGTGAGAGCGCTCCGAGCGTCGCGGCGATCTCCTTTTTTTCCCAGCGCTCCGCCACCCAAATACTGCCAAGGCCGAGCGCTTCGCCGATGACGGCTTGCTCGAGGCCCGGACGAGGGTCGATGATGCGTCCAGGTAAGGCGTAAGCGCCCAGATCCAGCGTGGAACGCGGCATGATCGGATTCTCCTTCAGTGTTGGCAACACAACGCAGGTTGCGGGTAAGCTCGGGCTTATCGTCGGCGTCGGCACCTCCCGAAAGATAGGTTGAACAGTTCGATCCCGCGGGTGTAATGCAGGATCAGTCTACGCTGAGTCTGGCGCCGCTGCTCGCGGCAAGCCGCGGTGATTGGCGGCGGCGCGCGCTGCCCAGGCACATTCGGCCAGGAGGGTTCTTGCAGAAAAAATACGATTACATCATCGTCGGTGCCGGCTCTGCCGGATGCGTCCTGGCGAATCGCCTTTCCGAAGATCGCGCCGTGTCGGTGCTGCTGATTGAAAGCGGCCCGGCCGACACCAGTCCGTTGATCGCCATGCCGCGCGGCATCGGCAAGCTGCTGGCCGCCGGCAATCCGCATGTGTGGGACTACCAAGCCCTGCCGCGGATCGGTCTTGCGCCCGAACTCTGGCTGAAGGGACGTACCTTGGGCGGTTCCAGTTCAATCAACGGCACTGTCTATGTGCGGGGTACGCCCGCCGATTATGACCATTGGGAAGCGCTCGGCTGCGCAGGCTGGGGTTGGCCGCATATCGGACCGCATTTCGTGGCGCTGGAAGACCACGAACTTGGCGCCGGCGAGTGGCGCGGAGCGGGCGGTCCACTAAAAATAAGCGTGCATCCCGCAGGTGATCCGCTGTGCGAAGCCGTACTGAACGCGGCAGTACAGGCAGGCACGCCGCGCGCTGCCGACGTCAATGACGTGAACACCGTGGCGCAGGGAAGCATGGGCTACCAGCCGGTAACCACGTACAAAGGCAAACGCTGCAGCGCAGCCGGCGCGTTCTTGGCGCCGGTGCGCGGTCGCCCGAATCTCGAAGTGCTCACCGACACCGATGTGCTGCGTATCGAATTTCAAAATCGCCGCGCAATGGGCGTTCAGGTAAAGGATCGGGACGGTGCACGCACGATCGCCGTCGCCGGCGAACTGATCCTGGCCGCAGGCGCTATCGAGTCGCCCAAGCTGTTGCAATTGTCGGGGATCGGTCCGGGTGAACTATTGCAGAGCCACGGTATTCCGGTGGTGCTGGACGCACCCGCCGTCGGCAGCAATCTGCGCGAGCATCGTTACCTCGCGATGCAGTACCGCGTGACCGGCGGCAGCCTCAACAACCGCTTGAGCGGAGTCGGTCTGCTGCGCTCTTTTCTGAACTACACGCTGCGCTCCAAAGGGGCACTCACGCACTCCGCCCACGAAGTCGGCGGATTCGTGAAGACGCGGCCGGAGTTGGATCGTCCGGATGCGCAGATTGGCGTGGGTCTGTATTCCATGAGTGTCTCCGGCAAGACGGTGAACATCGATACGCATCCAGGCATCACCATTGGCGGCTACTTCATGCGCCCGGAAAGCCAGGGAACGATCCGCATCCAATCGGCCGACCCGGCCGTGCGGCCCGCCATCAACGCCAACCACTTGTCCTCGGATATCGACGTCAGCTCCGCCATCTCCCTGTTTCGCTGGATCCGGCGGCTTGCGGCGCAGCCGGCGCTGGCGCCGTGGCTGGTATCCGAAACCACCCCCGGACCAGAGTTTCAAACCGATGAGCAAATCATCGACGCGTTCCTGCGCTACGGCAACACGGCCTACCATGTCTGCGGCACCGTGCGCATGGGCAAAGACGCCGCAGCCGTGCTCGATCCGCAGCTGCGATTGCGGGGTATCGAGAACTTGCGCGTGGCCGACACCTCCATCATGCCCACCATCGTGTCCGGGAACACCAATGCGCCCGCCATGGTGATCGGCATGCGCGCCGCTGAACTGATTCTCAAGGCGCGCGTCGGCGTGGCGCGCGCGGCCTGACCACAGGATTTCCCATGTCGACCGTTCCCTACACGCATATCGAGAATCTCTACATCAACGGACGCTGGGAGAAAGTGCAGACCGGCGAATCGGTGCTCAATCCAGCCACCGAAGCGGCGATCGGTCACGCGCCGGTCGGCGATGCCGCCGCGACGCGCGCGGCGATCGAGGCGGCGCGTTCGGCGTTCGATCGCGGACCATGGCCCACTCTCACGATGGCCGAACGCGCGGCGATCATGAGCCGAATGCATGCAGCATTGGCAGCCAAGCGCGACCGCATCGTCGAGCTCATCATCGCCGAGGTCGGTTGCGCCCAAGGAATTACCAATGCGATGCAGGTCGATGCTCCGCTCGGTCACTTTGCCAGTGCACTGCTTCATTCTACGGCCGACGACCGCCGCTATCTGCCGGTGGAGGCGACACCGAATCTGATGAATCCGATGGGGCCGCGTATTCTGGGCAGCGGCAGCGTGGTACGCGAGCCGGTGGGCGTGATCGCCGGGATCACCGGCTATAATTTTCCCTTCTTGTTGAACTTGGCGAAGATAGTTCCGGTATTGCTCTCCGGCAATACGCTGGTGCTGAAACCCTCGCCGTTCACGCCGTTCTCGGCGCTGCTGTTCGGTGAAATAGCCGAAGAAATCGGCCTGCCGAAAGGCGTTCTCAACATCGTCACCGGCGGCGTCGAAGTGGGTTCGCTATTGAGTTCACATCCCGACGTCGATATGGTGACGTTTACGGGCTCCGAAGCGGTCGGCGTGGCCATCATGCAGCAGGCTGCGCCGACATTGAAGCGCGTGCATCTTGAACTCGGCGGCAAGTCGGCGCTCATCGTGCGCGCCGATGCCGACGTGCAGCAGGCCGCCATCGGCGCGGTTGCCGGGTTGGCGGTCAATTGCGGTCAGGGTTGCGCGCTGCTGACGCGTTTTCTGGTGCACAACTCGATCCGCAAGCAATTCGTCGAATTCGCGAAGGTCATCGCCAGCCAGTGGAAAATCGGCGATCCGGCTGATCCAACGGTACTCATGGGGCCGCTGATCCGCGAGTCGCAGCGTGCTAAAGTCGAACGCCTGATCGGTCAGGGGCGCGACGAAGGCGCGCGTCTGGTCTGCGGCGGCGGGCGGCCTGCGCACTTGCCCAAGGGATTCTTTACCGACATCACATTATTCGATGACGTGGAGAATCGCATGGCGATTGCCCAGGAGGAAGTCTTCGGTCCCGTCGGCGTCACCATCGGATTCGACGACGACGATGAGGCGATCGCGATCGCCAACGACTCCCGTTATGGGCTCAACGGCGGCATCCTGAGCGCCGATGCCGCGACCGCCTACGAGATGTCATTGAAGATCCGCGCCGGCAGCGTCTACATCAACGGCGGCACCGGCAAGATGTCCTATGCCCCCATCGGGGGCTACAAACGCTCGGGCATGGGACGCGAGTACGGACCGGACTGGCTCAAGGAGTTTACTCAAGAGAAGTCGATCTTCTATCCGGTGGGCCGCTGATGCGCATTGCACTCGCACCGCGCTAAGATGTTCCCCCAATGAGTACCTGGGCCCTGGTGCCGATCAAGTCCCGTGCGCTGTGCAAGACGCGGCTCGCGCCCGTCCTATCGCCCGTTCAACGCGTGGCGCTGGTGCGCGCGCTCTTGGGTCACGTACTCGCGACGCTGCGCGCCGTGCCGGGCGTCGACCACATCGCCCTCGTGAGCAGCGAGCGCGACGGCGTCGCCGATGATGTGGGGATGGTCCAGGATCGCGGCAACGATCTCAACGCTGGCCTGGAATCCGGTGTTGATCACGCCATCGCCGCGGGCGCCAAGACCATTCTCATCGTTCCCGCCGATCTGCCGCTGCTCTGCGTTGATGACGTGCAGCAACTGATGAGCGGAGCGCGCCGCTCCGGCATCGCGCTCACACCTGACCGCCACGAACGGGGCACGAATGCCGTGTGCATGGCGCTGCCGGCGCGGCTGCATTTGCAATTCGGCGAAGATAGTTTCTTGAAGCACTGCCGGCAGGCCGCGGAAAGATTCGGGGCCGCGGCCCATGTGCGCACCGGCGGCTTGGGATTCGACTTGGACACCGCGGCGGACTGGCGCTGGTTCACTCAACACGGGACCGATACCATGAGTACTTTCTTGACTCCTGCCGAGGGCCATTCGGATTTCGCTCACGATGCAGGTGCGGTCGAGACATTGCTGCGCATGCCGCTCGACGAGATGATGGAGTCCGCGCAGCGTTTGACGCTGGCGGGCCATGGGCGCCTGGTCAGCTACTCGCCCAAGGTCTTCATCCCGCTCACGCAATTGTGCCGCGATGTCTGCCACTACTGCACCTTTGCCAAGGCGCCGCGCGCGCTCAAAGCGCCGTATCTGCCGATGGACCAGGTACTCGCCATCGCGCGCGCCGGCGCCGCCGCCGGCTGCAAGGAGGCTTTGTTTACCCTGGGCGACCAGCCCGAGCTGCGCTACGCCGCCGCGCGCCGCGCGCTGGCTCAACTGGGCTACCCCACCACGCTCGAATATCTTGCGGCGGCCGCCAAGGCCGTGTTCGATGAGACGGGTCTGCTGCCGCACTTGAATCCCG
>Ga0137412_10000126_pt1 | contig 45649 bp, 44 predicted proteins | sample CZODoug2_1_16fun_FD_122160 | JGI IMG/M metagenome (GOLD analysis project Ga0137412, IMG submission 122160) | Vadose zone soil fungal communities from Angelo Coast Range Reserve, California, USA - CZODoug2_1_16fungal (Hybrid Assembly) | ecosystem: Environmental > Terrestrial > Soil > Vadose zone...
GATGCGCTGAAGTTCGCGTCCCTCGTCCCTCGTCCTTCGTCCATCGGGACGAGCGGCGCACCAACACCTCGGGTTTCCTGGCCACGGCCACCTCCAGGCGGAGTCCTGGAGCAAGACGGCCGGGCCCAGCCCGTTAGATCGAAGGTCCGGTGACCAGCCATAAGGGCGTACGGGCGGCCGTTTGTCACAGACAGGTTACGGAGGCGTTTCGGGTGTTGACATTGATCTCGAAGGACCTGAAGACTCCACCCACACATCATAGATCCTATAGGAAATCTCCTGAGTATGTGACGAAGGGTGACACCCGTGGCACGCACGCGCTTTATGGTTCAGCTGGGGATGGGCACGGTCGCCGCCGCTGTGCTGGCAGGATGCTCCACCGCCAGTTCGATGCCGACAGCGGCAGGACCGACGGCCTCGAAGCAGGTGGTCATCGGCTTGTCGAACCAAACGATGGCGGTCACGTTCCCGGTCGGTCTGGCCAAGGGTGCACAGCAGGAGGCGGACAAACTCGGCGCCAAGGTGCTGTTCCAGCACACATCTTCGGGCAAAGGGAAGATGGTCGTGTCCTACAACAGCCTGGATGAACTCGAAGGAATTCTGACCCACATCCACTAGTCAGCCGCCCGCCGCCAGGGTCCCTGCTGCAGCCCCCGTGCGACTCCGCAGCGCAGTGCAGTGCGCGGCCCCACCTCGACCGCCGCCGGTCAAAAAGCCATCTGTTAAAAACCCAAGCCTGATCATTGGCTTGTGACTCTGCGCAAGCCTCACTATAATGCGCCGGCTTTTAAGCAGCGGCAGCTTGCAAATGAATATGTGGGCCAAAGCCACGTTAAAGAGGGACTGCCGTAAGCCGGTTACGCGCCGGCCCCCTTTGCGATGCACGCCTTCTCTGTGGTCATGAAAAGGGCCGGCAACGGCAAGCGGCTCGTGATGCGAGTCGTGCTCCTGCAGGCAGGTTGCGCGGCCGCCGTAGCGGCCCTGTTCTGGGTCCTGCAGGGTGTGGCGGCTGCGCGCGCGGGATTGGCGGGCGGTCTGATCGTCGCAACCGGCAGCGCGCTATTCGGTTTGCGCATGTTCGCGCCGGGAATTGCGCCGGCCGCGACGCTGCAGCGAGCGCTGTTCGCAGCCGAGGCATTGAAGTGGATTTGGTACGTGCTCGCCATTTGGGCGGCGCTGACCCGCTTGAAGTTGATGCCGCTGCCGCTGATGGCGGGGCTGGTATTCGCGCAGTTCGGCTACTGGGTCGGGTTGATCGGGATGAAACGAGGGTAATTGAATGGCAGCGTCTGAGGGTGGCCCCGGAGGCCTGACGGAATACATCGGGCACCACTTGACTCATCTCACGGTGAATCAGGGGCACGGCGCCTTTTGGGCATTCCACCTCGATAGCATTGCGTTCACGATGGGGCTCGCTCTCTTGTTCGTGTTTCTTTTCGGTTTCGCCGCGCGGCGCGCCACGAGCGGCGTGCCGGGCAAGCTGCAGGCGGCATTCGAAATTCTGGTCGAGATGGTGGACGGGACCGTCAGAGAGACCTTTCACGGTAAGAGCAAGCTGATCGCTCCGCTGGCCATCACGATATTCGCCCTCGTATTCCTGATGAATTTCATGGATCTCATCCCGGTGGATTTGCTCCCCTGGGCGGCCAAGCGCGTCGGCGTCGATCACTTGCGGGTGGTCGCCACCGCCGACATCAACACCACGCTCGGCATGTCGATCACGGTATTTCTCTTGATTTGGTATATCGGCATCAGTGAAAAAGGCGCAGTCGGCTTTTTCAGCGAGTGGTTCAGCGCGCCGTTCCATGCGCACGGCGTCGTGGGCAAGATTCTGGCGGCGTTTCCCAATTTCCTGCTGCGCGTCATCGAAGAAGCGGTGCGTCCGTTGTCGTTGTCGCTGCGATTGTTCGGCAACATGTATGCCGGCGAACTGATTTTCGTGTTGATCGCGGGCCTGACGCTCGAGTCGTCATTCGCCCATGTCTCGACCTACATTTGGGGCATCGTCCAGTTCGTCGCCGACGTGGTCTGGACCTTGTTCCACATTCTGATCATCACGCTGCAAGCTTTCATTTTCGGCATGCTGACCATCGTTTATTTGAGCATGGCCGCGGAAAAGCACTAATTACCTTCACCTTAGACCCTTAGACCTCTGGAGACATAGATGGGAAATGCACCTCAGCTTGCTCAAGTAATGAGCTTCACACTAATTGCGGTGGGCCTGTTGATCGGCCTCGGCGCACTTGGCACCGCCATCGGCTTTGCGCTGCTGGGAGGCAAGTTCCTGGAAGGCTCGGCGCGTCAGCCGGAACTGACACCGATGCTGCAGACCAAGATGTTCATCGTCGCGGGCTTGCTCGACGCGGTACCCATCATCGGCGTCGCCATCGCTCTGTTGCTGATTTTCTCGAATCCCTTCACCGGCTCGTTTGCAGCCAAGTAAGAGTCCGATCTCGTGGGCGCAAGCGGCGATATGAGCGGTAGGAGCTTTGACGAATGGACATAGCAGTTACGCTAATCATTCAGGGCGTCGCGTTCTTCGCGGTGGTCTTGGTGGTGATGCGGTTCTTGTGGCCGCCTCTGATGGCGGCGATCGAGGAGCGGCGCAAGAAAATCGCAGAGGGCCTGGCCGCCGGCACCCGGGCTCAGAAGGATCTCGACGAGGCCAAGGTCAAGGCCCAGGAAATCATTCGCGAGGCGCGCGACAAGGCGGTGCAAATCGTCGACCAGGCAAGCAAACGCGCCGCCGAGATCATCGAGGAGGCGAAGGCCACGGCCATCGCCGAGAGTCAGCGCATCGTCGCCCAAGCGCATGAAGAGATCGCCCTCGACACCACCCGTGCCCGCGAGGGCCTACGCAAGCAAGTGGCGAACCTCGCGGTTCAAGGCGCGTCGCACTTGCTGGAGCGAGAGATCGATCCCAAGACACACGCATCGATTCTCGACAAATTGGAGTTGGAGATCGCGAATGGCTGAGGCGGCAACCATCGCCCGTCCCTATGCGACGGCCGCCTTTATGTCGGCGCGCGATACGAAGGCATTGCCTGCCTGGTCCGAGGCGCTGCGCCTGAGCGCAGGGTTGATCGGCGACCCGTCGATAGCGGATCTGTTGACCAGTCCCAAGATGACCATGGATCAGCTGGTATCGATGTTCGCCGGGTTGGGCGGAGACGCGATCGATGCGCGCTGGCAGAACTTCGTGCGGCTGCTGGCGCGCAACAAGCGGCTCGGCGTACTGCCCCAGATCGCGGCGCAGTACGAAATGCTGCGTGCGCAATACGAGAACGAACTCGATGTCGAAGTGACCTCGGCGGCCGCGATGAATGCGGATCAGCAAGGCAAGCTCGCCGCCGCGCTCAAGAAGCGTTTCAAGCGTGATGTGCGTATGAGCGTAAGGCTTGACCCCGGCTTGTTGGGCGGCGCCGTCATTCGGGCCGGCGACTTGGTGATCGACGGTTCGATCAACGGCCGGCTGCAGCGACTGGCGTCCGAATTAGCCGGCTGATTCAGCCAATTGAATTTAAAGAAGGCGAAACATGTCCATCAAGGCATCTGAAATAAGCGACCTCATCAAGGCGCGTATCGACAAGTTCCAGTCGGCGACGGAAGACCGCAATGTCGGCACCGTGGTCAGCGTAACCGACGGCATCGTGCGCGTTCACGGCCTCGGCGATGCGCGCTACGGCGAGATGCTGCAGTTCGGGGCGGACACCTTCGGATTGGCGCTGAACCTCGAACAGGACTCGGTGGGCGTGGTAGTGCTGGGCGACTACAAGAGCATCGTCGAAGGCGATACCGTGAAGACCACGGGGCGCATTCTCGAAGTGCCGGTGGGGCCCGAGCTGCTCGGCCGCGTGGTTGATTCGTTGGGCACGCCCATCGATGGAAAGGGTGCGATCAACGCCACGGCCAAAGCGCCGCTGGAGCGCGTCGCGCCCGGCGTCATTTTCCGCAAGAGCGTGTCGCAGCCGGTTCAGACCGGCCTCAAAGCCATCGATTCCATGGTGCCGGTGGGACGCGGCCAACGCGAACTCATCATCGGCGATCGCCAAACCGGCAAGACCGCCGTGGCAGTCGACACCATCATCAATCAGAAAGCCACCGGCGTTAAGTGCATCTACGTCGCCATCGGACAGAAACAGAGCTCGATTGCCAACGTGGTGCGCAAGCTCGAAGAACACGGCGCACTGGCCCATACCATCATCGTCGCCGCCTCGGCCTCCATGCCGCCCGCAATGCAATACCTCGCGCCGTACGCCGGTTGCGCCATGGGCGAGTACTTCATGGACAACGGCGAGGACGCGCTGATCGTGTACGACGATTTGTCCAAGCAGGCGGTCGCCTACCGCCAAATATCGCTGCTGCTTCGCCGTCCGCCGGGCCGCGAGGCCTATCCCGGCGACGTGTTTTACCTGCATTCGCGTCTACTCGAGCGTTCCGCGCGCGTCAACGAAGAGTATGTGGAGAAGGCGACGAAGGGCCGCGTCAAGGGCAAGACCGGATCATTGACGGGACTGCCCATCATCGAAACCCAAGCGGGGGACGTCACGGCCTTCGTGCCGACCAACGTGATTTCGATTACCGACGGCCAGATCTTTTTGGAATCGGACTTGTTCAACGCCGGCATCCGTCCGGCCATCAACGCCGGCATCTCGGTGTCGCGCGTCGGCGGCGCCGCGCAAACCAATATCATCAAGAAACTGGGCGGCGGCATCCGCTTGGCGCTGGCGCAGTATCGAGAACTGGCGGCGTTCTCTCAGTTTGCTTCCGATCTCGACGAAGCGACGCGCAAGCAGCTCGAACGCGGTGTGCGCGTCACCGAGCTCATGAAGCAGAAGCAATATGCGCCGATGTCGGTCGCGGAAATGGCGCTGTCGCTGTATGCGGCGAACAGCGGCTACTTCGACAAGGTGGCTCGAACCAAGGTGGTCGAAACCGAGGCTGGGCTGCAGTCATTTGCCCGCACCAACTATGGCCCGCTGCTCAAGACCATCGTCGACAAGCCGGAATTGTCGAAGGACGTCGAGGCTTCGTTGAAGAAATGCTGCGAAGAATTCTTCGCGACGGTCTGACGCATGGCAGGCGCAAAGGAAATCCGCAGCAAGATCGCGAGTATCAAGAATACTCAGAAGATCACCAAGGCAATGGAAATGGTGGCCGCGAGCAAGATGCGCAAGGCGCAGGAGCGCATGCGCGCGGCCAGGCCCTATGCCGAAAAATTGCGCAGCGTCATCGGGCATCTGCGCCTGGCGAATCCGGATTACAAACATCCGTTCCTGCTGGAACGGCCGATAAAGGCCACCGGCATCATCGTCATCGCCACCGATCGCGGCCTGGCCGGCGGCCTCAATATCAACTTGTTCAAGGCCGCGCTGAACACCATCAAGGACGCTCAGGCGAAGGGCCAGAAAATTCAGCTCTGCTTGATCGGCACGAAGGCCGTGGTGTTCTTTCGGCGGCTGGCATTGCCCATAGCCGCCTCAGCGACGCACTTGGGCGATCGGCCCGAGATTGCGCAGCTCATCGGCACGGTCAAGGTCATGCTGGACCAGTATCGCGCCGGAGAAATCGACCGCTTGATTCTGGTGCACAACGTGTTCGTCAACACCATGAGCCAGAAAGGCACGGTATCGCAGCTGTTGCCGGTCGAAGCGACCGACAAGGAAACGCTGCAGGAGCGCTGGGATTACATCTATGAGCCGAGCCCGGCGGAATTGCTCGACGGCATTTTGATGCGCTATGTCGAGTCTCAGGTGTATCGAGGCGCGGTGGAAAATGTGGCCAGCGAAATGGCGGCGCGCATGGTCGCGATGAAGAGCGCCACCGACAACGCCGGCGACCTCATCGCCGAGCTACAACTGATTTACAACAAGGCCCGGCAGGCCGCGATTACCACCGAGCTTTCGGAAATCGTCGGCGGGGCTGCCGCGGTGTAGAAGAGGCAGGGGTTTAAGTCTTAACGGCGCGCAGCGCCGCTAATGTACGGGGTTGCGCAGCAACCCCGTTGGCAGTTGGCCGAAGGGCCATGACGAGTTTCGACGGCGCGAAGCGCCGCCAAGTGTTCGGGGTTGCGCAGCAACCCCGTTGACAGTTCGCCGAAGGCGATGACTAGGGGTTAATATGTCCAGCGGAAAAATCGTGCAAATCATCGGAGCGGTCGTCGACGTGGAATTTCCGCGTGACCAAATCCCGAAGATTTATGACGCGCTCAAACTCGATGACGTGAAGCTGACGCTCGAGGTGCAGCAGCAACTCGGCGACGGCGTGGTGCGTACGATTGCCATGGGACCGTCCGAAGGCTTGCGCCGCGGCTTGACCGTCGCCAACACCGGTAAGCCGATTTCCGTGCCGGTGGGCTCGGGCGTCTTGGGCCGCATCATGGACGTGCTCGGCGAGCCGCAGGACGAAGCCGGACCCGTGCAAGCGACGGAATATTGGCCCATTCACCGTCCGTCGCCCGCCTACGACGAACAGACGGGCGGTCAGGAATTGCTGGTGACCGGCATCAAGGTCATCGACTTGCTGATTCCCTTTGCCAAGGGCGGCAAGGTCGGATTGTTCGGCGGCGCCGGCGTCGGCAAGACCGTGAACATGTTGGAACTCATCAACAACATCGCGAAACAGCACGCGGGTCTGTCGGTGTTCGCGGGTGTCGGCGAACGTACCCGCGAGGGCAACGACTTCTATCACGAAATGAAAGATTCCGGCGTGCTCGACAAAGTGGCCATGGTGTACGGTCAGATGAACGAGCCGCCCGGCAATCGCTTGCGTGTCGCGCTCACCGGCCTGACCATGGCCGAATATTTCCGCGATGAAAAGCAAGCGAACGGCAAGGGCCGCGACGTGCTGATGTTCATCGACAACATCTACCGCTACACGCTTGCCGGTACCGAAGTGTCGGCGTTGCTCGGCCGCATGCCTTCCGCGGTCGGTTACCAGCCGACCCTGGCGGAAGAAATGGGCGTATTGCAGGAGCGCATCACCTCCACCAAGACCGGCTCCATCACCTCGGTACAGGCGGTATACGTGCCCGCGGATGACTTGACCGATCCGTCGCCCGCAACCACGTTTGCGCACTTGGATGCCACCGTGGTGTTGTCGCGTCAAATCGCATCCCTCGGCCTTTATCCGGCGGTTGATCCGCTCGATTCCACCAGCCGCCAGCTCGATCCTTTGGTGGTCGGCGACGATCACTACAATACGGCGCGCGGCGTGCAGGCGATCCTGCAGCGGGCCAAGGAATTGCAGGACATTATCGCGATTCTCGGCATGGATGAACTGTCCGAGGAGGACAGACTGGCCGTGTACCGCGCCCGCAAGGTGCAGCGCTTCTTGACGCAGCCCTTCAATGTGGCGAAGGTGTTCACCGGCCAGGACGGCAAGATCGTGCCGCTCGCCGATACCATTCGCGGTTTCAAGGCCATCATCGCCGGCGAATACGACCACCTGCCCGAGCAGGCGTTCTACATGGTCGGCGGCATCGAAGAGGCCGTCGAAAAAGCCAAGACGCTGCAATAGCATTTGGGCCGCGAACGGAGAACACCATGGCCGGAACCATACACGTTGACATAGTCAGTCCCGAAGGCCAGTTGTTCGCGGGCGAGGCGAACATGGTATTTGCCCCGGCCATCGAGGGCGAGATCGGCATTGCGCCGCGTCACGCACCGCTGTTGACGACCTTGAGCGCCGGGGTGGTGCGGGTGCAGGTCGAAGGCGGGGAGGAGCACACTTTTTATGTCGGCGGCGGTGCGCTCGAAATTCAGCCGAATCGGGTATCGGTGCTCGCGGACACGGCTGCTCGTGCTCGCGATCTCGATGAGGCGGCCGCCCAGGCCGCCAAGCAGCGCGCCGAAGAAGCGGTGCGCGGCCACAAGGACAAGATCGATATCGCCCAGGCGCAAGCCGAACTGACGCGCGCCATGGCACAATTGAGAGCGATAGAACGCCTGCGCAAGAAGCGCTGATCCAAGCATTCGGGAGCCGTCATGCCGCTTTCCGTCGTCATACTCGCCGCTGGCCAGGGCAAGCGGATGAATTCCGATTTACCGAAAGTGCTGCAGCCGCTGGCGGGCGAGCCTCTCCTCCAGCATGTGATCCGCACAGCCCGCCGTATGGACGCGGCGAACATTTACGTGGTCTATGGGCACGGCGGTGCGCAGGTGCAGAAAGCGCTGGCGCACGAACAGGGGGTCGACTGGGTTTTGCAGGCGGACCAATTGGGCACCGGCCACGCCGTGATGCAGGCAATGTGCGTCATCCCTGACGATCATACGGTGTTGGTGCTTTACGGCGACGTGCCGCTCATTCGAGCGGCATGCCTCAAGAAACTGGTCGATGCCGCCGACGCAGGCACGCTTGCCTTGCTCACCGTCAATCTCAACGAAGCCGCCGGCTATGGCCGCATCGTGCGCGATGCCGACGGCCGCGTGAGCGGCATCGTCGAGCACAACGATGCCACCCCCGAGCAATTGCAGATTCGAGAGGCCAACTCGGGACTCATGGCCGCTCCCGCAGGACGCCTGCGGGATTGGCTGTTGGGCCTCGGCAGGAACAACGCCCAGCGCGAATACTATTTGACCGATGTCGTGGTCGCCGCCGTTCAGGCGGGCGATCATGTCGCCGCAATCCCCGTGCCCACCGCGGTCGAAGTATTGGGCGTCAACGATAGGATGCAACTCGCGCAAGTCGAGGCCGGCCATCGCGCCTTGAGGACGGAGGAGTTGATGCTCGCGGGCGCGACGCTGGCCGATCCCTCGCGGGTCGATGTGCGCGGTGAAATCACCGTGGAGCGAGATGTCTTCATCGATGTCAACGCCGTCTTGATCGGGAAAGTGCATCTGGGCGCGCGCGTCAAGGTCGGACCCAATTGCCTGATCCGCAATTCGAACATCGGCGCCGATACCGAGATCAACGCCAACTGCGTCATCGAGGGTGCCGTCGTCGCGGAAAATTGCCGGATCGGACCCTTTGCGCGATTGCGGCCCGAAACCGTGTTGGCGCGCGACGTGCACATAGGGAACTTTGTCGAAGTAAAGAGCAGCGAAATCGGCGCCGGCAGCAAGGCGAACCATTTGAGCTACATCGGCGACAGCCGCGTCGGCAGCACCGTGAACGTCGGCGCCGGCACCATCACCTGCAACTACGACGGCGCGAACAAGTGGCCGACCGTCATCGAAGACGACGCCTTCATCGGCAGCGGCAGCATGTTGGTCGCACCCGTGCGAATCGGCGCGGGCGCGACCATAGGCGCCGGATCGACGATCACCGAGAGCGCCGCCGGCGGCAAGCTCACGCTCACGCGCGCGACGCAAACCACCGTCCCGAACTGGACCCGACCCGGCAAACTGCCGGACGATAAGAAAGCGGCGGCGATCGATGCGAAGTTGAAAGCGCCGAAGGCCTAGACACGGGCGCGCCTCGAAGGCGCAGCCGTTCAATCGAAGCGCAGCGTTTGGCCCACGCTCAAAGCCCCGGCCTTGTCGAGAATCGCGCCTCCCAGAGCAATGTCGCTCAGCGACAAACCTCTGTGCCAGAACAAGATGGTCTCCGAGTCGCTTTCGCGCCCTGGCCGCAGGTTGGCGACGATTTGTCCCAATTCGGCGTGCAGGCTTTGTTCGGTGATCTTGTCGAGATCGACATGCTGGCGCAGCGCGCCGTACGGCAGCCCCTTGCGGCACTGTCCCCAGTCATCGACGACCACTTTGTCCATGATATCGGTGAGCGACAATTCCACGGCGCTCATGGTGCCGTACGGAATCACGAGCGCGCCGGGCCGAATCCATTCGGTCTTGAGCAGCGGCTGCGGCTCGATCAGCCGCGTCGCCTCCACCACGATATCGGCGTCGCGAACGCACTTCTCCCAGTCGTCGACTGCGGTCACCGGTTTTCCGAGATCCTTCGACAGCCTTGCCGCCAAGGCCTGGCGGCTCTCCGGCCGCTTCGAGTGCACGCGAATTTCCTCGAAGTCGAAGAAATGGTTGAGCAAGCGGATGTTCCAATAGGAAGTGCCGCGCGCTCCAATGTGCCCCAGGATCTTGCTGTCCTTGCGCGCCAGGAATTTAGCGCCGAGAGCGGTCATCGCGCCGGTTCTCATATCGGTGATCGAGGTCGCGCTGAGAATCGCCAACGGAACGCCGGTGAGGGGATCGAACAGGGTGAGCATCCCGATCTCGGACGGCAATCCGATTTCATGATTGTTGACGAAGTCGCCGACCACCTTCACGCCCGCCAGCCCCAACGGATGAACGACGCCGCGCAGTACGTTGAAATGACCTACGGAGGAATGGTCAGGCACCAGATGCACCCGCGGTTCAATGACGACTTGCTTGCGCCCCTGCGCTTCCAAGCCTGCCTCGACGGCAGCGAGGATCTCCGCGTCGCTGAGCGCCAGACCTTCGATGTCCGGTCCGCTGAGATAGACGATATGGAGAGGATGCATTAGGAGCCTGTCTGAGTATTTCGCGTGAGCCGGCGAAACCGCCGCAGATCCGCTTGCGGGTGGATCAACACCGCCGCGAGTAAGCCCGCGGCGGCAACCAGTGCGCCGGCATAGAGATACCCGGCTCGGAACCCCGCTTCGGGATTCGCGCCCACGTCGACGATGAGACCCATCACATAGGGTGCACACAGGCCTGCCAACGTGTGGATCGAGTTTGTAATCCCAAGCATGGCGCCGCGTTGCGGCGCCGGGGAGATCTCGCCGATCAATGTCGGGCCCAGCGTGAATATGACACTGCCGATCGAAAAGCCCAAGCCGATCAAGAACGTCTTCAATACACCGACCTCCAGGAGCGCCATGCAGATCATCGATAGACCGCTGGTGACCACACACAGCGCCCCGAGAAAACCGCGCGACACGCGGCTCGAAAGCCCGCGCCGCGCCAAGATTTGGGACAGCCACGCCAGCAAAGGAGCGAGCACCATCTGCATCACGGCGGGAAGCGCCACGATCCATGACGCCTCGAATGGCGACATATGCAGCCCTTTGATCAAGTAATTGGCGAGCCACACGATGTTGAGCGCGATGACCCAGTATGCACCGAAGCCGGCGAGGAATACGCCGATTGCGGTCCGACTCGATAATAACAGCCGATACCGAACCCGAAGCAATGCACCGGACTGCGGGGCAATTCCATCGATCGGACCGTCCTCCGCACACAGGAACCACAGAGCCGCCCAGGCGAGGCCGGCCGCGCCGAGTGCGCCGAACGCGGCGTGCCAGCCGTGATGCACTATGATCCATGTGATGAGCGGAGCGATGACGCCGGTACCGAAGGCGGCGCCGCAGGCAACGACGCTGGTGGGCAGCGCCCGCTGCCGATCCGCAAACCATTTATACACGGCGTGGAGCGCCACCGGGAATGCGGGACCTTCGGCGGCCCCCAAGACTACCCGGCTCAGCAGCAGCAGTCCGAAGCTCGACACCCAGCTGATGGGCAGCAGCGCGCCTGCCCAAACAACCGCCATCGCCAACATCAGGGATTTGGCGCGAACGTGATTGGCCAGAAAACCGACCGCGACTCCGGAAATCGAAAACAACAGAAAAAACGCGCTGCCGAGTTCGCCGAACTGCGTATTGGAAAGCCCGAGATCCCGCATGATGGGCACGCTCGCCAAGCCGATGACCGCCTTGTCCGCGAAATTGATGAGCATGAACAGGAAGACCATGGCCACGTGGCTCCACGCCCGCGTCCGGAATGCGATCGAAGCAGCGGCGTTTGCGTTTTCCGGGCGTTTCGTCAAGTTTCTTGCACAGTAAGCATGAAGAGCCTCGTCGTTTTAACACAAAGGTCCCGCGTGCTGGCCCGCTGCCCGGCGCCCCTGCGTCCGGGCGTCCCGGCAGCCGCGGCATACGCCTGTCTTTCCCGTCCAACCGATGAACCAATTGCAGGGATGGCGGGTCTCAATTGGGCGCCGCGCGTGGCGCGAGATGGACTGAGGGATGAGCGAAGCGCCGAACGATCCTGGACATTCTCCGCAGGGCCAGGAGTCGATCGATCGACGTGCGTGGTCGCGGGAGCGCCAGCTGCGCGTCGCCGCCCTCTCATCGGCCGTGGCGGCAGCCGCCATTTTGGCAGCGTGGTTCGGAGCGGGATTTTTCGGCAGACATGAGACGCCGGCCACGAAAGCGCCGACGCCGCCGGGGACGTTCCGGCCTTCCGTCCAACAACTGAAGACGTTGACCGTCGAGGCGGTCGGCCTGCACGGCTTCGTCAGCGAAGAATTGACTGAGGGGAAGATCGCGGTGAACGGCGACCGTGCGACGCCGGTATTTTCGCCGTATTCAGGGCGGGTCACGCGAGTGATCGCAGGGCTGGGAGATACCGTCAAGGCAGGTGCGCCGCTCGCGACGGTTGAAGCTTCTGAGTTCGTGCAAGCGCAAAACGATCTCGCGACCGCCGTCGCGCAGGTCAAGCTTGCGCGGATCAACGAAACGCGCAAACACGCGCTGTACGACGCCAAGGGCGGCAGCCTTCAAGACTGGCAACAGGCCCAGGCTGAACTCACGGCTGCCGAAACCGCGCGCAACTCGGTGCGCAGCCGCCTCAAAATCTTGGGTAAATCCGCCGCGGAAATCGACGCTCTCGAGGCATCCAGTTCGATGGGTTCTGCGGCCACCATTGCCGCGCCGATCGCCGGGGTCGTGGTGGACCGTCAAGTCGGCCCGGGGCAGTATTTGCAGGCGGGCAGCGGCACGCCGGTATTCACCATCGCCGACCCATCGAGCGTGTGGCTGCTCGCCAACGTTCGCGAGGCCGACGCCGGCTTAGTGCGTTTGGGGCAGGCCGTGGAAGTACGCGTGCTTGCCTATCCCACGCGCGCGTTCAAGGCGCGCGTTACCTATGTCGCCGCCTTGGTCGACCCGGTGACGCACCGCCTGCCCGTGCGCGCAGAGATCGAGAATCGCGATGCAGCGCTCAAGCCGGAAATGTTCGCGAACTTTCGAATACTGACGAGCGACGCGACGAACTCGCCCGCCGTGCCGGAATCGGCCGTCGTATATGAAGGCGAACTCGCCCATGTATGGGTGCTCTCAGGCGACGGTCTGATTGCTTACCGTTCGATACGAACCGGTCGGAACAACGACGGCTTGGTCGAGGTGCTCGATGGCCTGAAGCCGGGAGAACGTATCGTCACGAAGGGTGGTCTGTTCATCGACCAAGCGGCAGTTCACACCTCGTCATGAACGCGATCGTCGCCTTCGCGCTCCGTCAGCGGGTACTGGTCGTCGTCATGCTGGTGATGATGCTGGGCGTCGGCGTGGCCAGTTTTCTGACGCTCAATATCGAAGCATACCCGGACCCGGTACCGCCCCTCGTCGACGTGGTGACTCAAAGTTCCGGGCAATCCGCCGAAGAGATCGAGCGCTACATCACCATCCCGCTCGAAGTTCAAATGGCGGGCATTCCCAACGTGCAAGCGATTCGCACCATATCGTTGTTCGGACTGTCCGACGTCAAGGTGCAGTTCACGTACGATTTCACCTACAGCCAAGCCGAGCAATGGGTGATCAATCGGCTCTCCCAGCTGGGTCCTCTGCCGAATGGCTCGCAGCCGCAGATTTCGCCAACCAGTCCGATCGGTGAGATTTTTCGTTATCGCGTGGTCGGACCGCCCAATTATTCCGTGACGGATTTGAAAACGCTGGAAGACTGGGTGCTGGAGCGCCGCTTCAAAGCCGTGCCCGGCGTCATCGATGTGACTGGATGGGGCGGCAAGACCAAGACTTATGATATCGCCATCGACCAACGCAAGCTGATGGGTTATGGGCTGTCGGTGCCGCAGGTGCTGACCGCCCTCGGCAACGCGAATATCAATGTTGGCGGCCAGACCGTCAATTTCGGCGAGCAATCCGCCGTGGTACGCGGCGTGGGTATGATCCATTCCGCCGACGCGATCCGGCGCACGCTCATCGCCAACAACCAGGGTGCGCCGGTGGTCATCGGCGACGTGGCCGAAGTCAGCATCGGCAATCTGCCGCGGCTCGGCATCGCGGGCTACAACGATGCCGACGACATCGTTCAGGGAATCGTGCTGATGCGTCGCGGCGCGCAAAGCGTACCGACCATCAAGCGCGTCGAAGCCGAAGTGGACAAGGTCAACGCCAGCGGAATATTACCGCCCGGCGTCAGCATCCAGCGCATCTACGACCGCAGCGACTTGATCCGCGTGACCACCCGAACGGTGCTGCACAACATGGTGGCCGGCATCGCGCTCATTTTCTTTTTGCAATGGGCTTTCCTCGGCAACTTACGCAGTGCGGTGATCGTTGCGATGACCATTCCGTTTGCGCTCTCCTTCGCGATCGGGCTCATGGTGTTGCGGGGAGAGTCCGCCAATCTGCTGTCGGTAGGCGCCATCGATTTCGGGTTGGTGGTCGATGCCACCGTAATCATGGTCGAGAACATATTCAGGCATCTGGCGGAAGCCTCCGCGCATCGGGGAACAGGCCCCAGCCCTTTGCATCGCATGCGGGCGTCCAGCGGTTTCCGCGGCAAGATGAATACCGTATCGATCGCAGCGGCCGAAGTCAGCCAATCGATCTTCTTCGCGGCCGCGATCATCATCGCCGGCTTCGTGCCGCTATTCACGTTGTCCGGCATCGAGGGCCATATATTCGGTCCGATGGCGAAGACCTATGCATACGCCATCGCCGGCGGCTTGCTTGCCACCTTCACGATCGCACCCGCCCTCAGCCTGTTGCTGTTCCCGCAGGAACTCGAGGAACGGGAAACGCCGGTGGTTCGCGGCCTGCGCCGCATTTACGTACCGGCGCTCGAGTTCGTCCTGGCCAACCGCATCCTCAGCTTCACCGGCATGGCGCTGCTTGCCGCGTTGGCGATACTCGCGGTGCGCTCCTTGGGGCTCGAGTTTCTGCCGAAACTCGAAGAAGGCAATCTATGGATCCGCGCGACGTTTCCGCAATCGGTCTCCCTGGAAGACAGCGATTCCTATGTGAATCCCATGCGCGCGCTGATCGCCAAGTATCCCGAGGTGCAGGCCGTGGTTTCGCAGCACGGCAGACCCGATGATGGCACCGACGCGACGGGGTTTTTCAACGCCGAGTTCTTCGTGCCGCTCAAACCTTTCGATACCTGGCCGAGCGGGATGGACAAGGAAAAACTCACCCAGACCATGACGGACGCGTTGGCGCAGCAATTTCCCGGCGTCGATTTCAATTTCTCGCAATACATTCAAGATAACGTCGAGGAGGCGGCGTCCGGAGTCAAGGGTGAGAATTCCGTCAAGATCTATGGGAACGATTTGGAAACATTGGAGAAGAAGGCGGACGAAATCGCCGCGGTACTCGCCAAAGTGCCGGGCATCGCGGATCTTGCCGTTCTCCGGTCGCTGGGGCAGCCGACGATTCGCATAGACGTCGACCGGACCCGCGCAGCCCGCTATGGCCTCGCTCCCGGCGACGTCAATGCCGTGGTCCAGGCGGCCATCGGCGGCCAAAGCGCCGGCGACCTCTACGAAGGCACCAGCGATCGGCATTTCCCGATGATGGTGCGTCTGAGTTCGCCGTATCGTCAAAATCTCGATGCGATCCGGCGCATTTCGGTCGCCGCGGCTGCCGCCTCGGGCAAGGGGCTCGTTCAGGTGCCGCTCGAGGACGTGGCCACGGTGCGCTTGGTCTCCGGCGCTGCATTCATTTATCGCGAACAGCAGCAACGCTACGTGCCAATCAAGTTCAGCGTGCGCGGCCGCGACCTCGGCAGCGCGGTTCTCGAAGCGCAGCGCGCCGTGGACGCCCAGGTCGTGGTGCCGGGCGGCTATCGATTGGAGTGGGTGGGCGAGTTCGGCAACCTACAGGATGCCATAGCACGCTTGAGCGTCGTCGTGCCGCTGTCGATCGCGTTGATCGTCTTATTGCTGTATTTGAACTTTGGCAGCTTACGCGATGCGCTGTTGGCGGCGAGCGTCATACCGATGGCGATGTTGGGCGGCATCTTCGCGTTGTGGGCGACCGGCACCGCATTCAGCGTGTCATCGGCAATCGGATTCGTCGCACTGTTCGGAATCGCGGCGATGGACGGCATCCTGGTGCTGTCGTACTTCCACCTCAGTTTGGACTTGGGTCAGGATCGTGCCACGGCAATGCTGGAAACCTGCCGCACTCAGCTCCGGCCGGTGATAATGACGTGCACCGTCGCGTGTGTTGGCCTACTACCGGCCGCGTTCTCCACGGGAATCGGATCACAGGTACAACGGCCGCTGGCGTTGGTTGTCGTCGGCGGGATGTTGCTGGCGCCGGTCTTGATCCTCCTGGTGCTTCCGCTGCTCATTTTGAGATTTTCGACGGCGCAGGAAATGCGGCCGGAGCCCGACCGGCAAACGCCGGCTGGCAGCCGCCCGACCGAGCCTTCCCCGGACGCAGGCGGATGACGCGGCCCCTCGCCTGCGGCCTGGCTGTCGCGACCGGCCGCGCCGCCCTGGGCGCCGCCGCAATCAGCGCAGCGCTCGGCGCGTGCGTTGGTCCAAATTTTCACCGCCCCGCAGCGCCCGGCGTCGAGCGCTACACCATCGAACCGCTGGTTCGCACCGCGGCGGCGCCCGGGGTCGGCGGCGCTGCGCAGCGCTTCTTGGAACAACAAGACGTACCCAGGAATTGGTGGACCTTGTTCGGATCCGATCAACTCAATGCCTTGGTGAACGAAGCACTGCGAGCCAATCCGGAGGTTGCATCGGCGCAGGCCGCGCTGCGCCAGGCGATGGAAAACACGGCGGCCCAGCGCGGTCTGTATTTTCCCAGCATTCAGGGCGACTTCGATGCAAGCCGCAATCGCGACGCCGTGGGCGTGTTGTCGCCGACCCTGACATCCGGCAGCCCAGTTTACAATTTGTTCACGCCCCAGCTCACGATCTCGTACGTCCCCGACGTGTTCGGTGCGAACCGGCGGGCGGTGGAATCGCTGGCCGCACAAGCCGAGGCGAGCCGTTTCCAGCTCGATGCCACTTATCTCACCTTGACGGCAAATGTCGTGACGACGGCAATCCAGGAAGCCGGTCTGCGAGCCGAAATCGCCGGCACCGAACAGGTGATCGCACTCGAGCGCGAGTCGCTTGGCGTTCTGCGCCGCGAACTCGAGCTGGGTGCGATCGCGGAAGCCGACGTCTACGCCCAGGATGCTGCGCTCGCACAATTGGAGGGCACGCTGCCGCCCTTGAACAAGCAATTGCATCAGGCTCGCGATCAATTGGCGGCGCTCACCGGGCATCTGCCGGCCGATTTCAAACCGGATCCCTTGGAGCTGGATCAATTGACCTTGCCGACGGATTTGCCGCTCGGCGTGCCGTCGCAGCTGGTCGAACGCCGTCCCGATGTGCGCGCGGCCGAAGCGCAGCTGCACGCCGCGACCGCGCAAGTCGGCGTGGCCATCGCCAACCTGCTGCCCCAAGTAACCATTACCGGCGACGTCGGCAGCACCGCAACGCTGTTCTCGGAGCTGTTCAAGCCGGGCACCGGATTTTGGAGCCTCGGCGCGAATGCGACCCAACCCCTATTTGCCGGAGGCGCGCTCATGCATCGCAAGCGTGCGGCCGACGCGGCTCTCGATCAGGCGGCAGCCCAGTATCGCTCCGCGGTGTTGACCGCATTTCAAAATGTAGCGGATTCCCTGCATGCGCTCGATACCGACGCGGATGCGCTGAACGCGGCGAGCCGCGCGGAGCAAGCCGCGCAAAAGAGCTTGGGCGTGGCGCATCATCAATTGGAACTCGGATCGGTAAGTTACCTGGCGCTGGTCGCTTCTGAACAGACCTACAACCAAGCGGTGGTGTCGCTTGCGCAGGCGCGTGCCAATCGCTATGCCGATACCGCTGCCCTTTTTCAGGCGCTGGGCGGGTCCGTCTCGCCGGTCGCGGCCCCACCAACGCCGCATTAGGGCATTCGACCCCGCGCGAGATCGTTCGCGCCGCTGCGACCGACGGACGTATAAGTGCTTGCTTTCAAAACCGTGCCGGGCAATGAATATTCCACGTCGGCCGGGCGGCTTGCTCGATGGGGCACGACGGTGGATTTACCATCGCGCTCGGGCACACTAGGCCCCCTTTAACCTTACTGGCTCGGAGCATTTCCACATGTGCGGAATCGTCGGTGTCGTCGCGGAGCGCAATGCCGTTCCTATCCTGATGGAGGGACTGCGCCGTCTCGAGTACCGGGGATACGATTCGGCCGGAGTGGCCGTGCTGGGGGCCGCCGGTCAGCTCGCTCGGGTGCGCACCGTGGGCAAAGTAAAAGCGCTGCAGGATGCCCTTGATGCCGCACCAATCGCCGGCCATGTCGGCATCGCCCATACCCGTTGGGCCACTCACGGCGTTCCCACCACGCGCAATGCGCATCCGCACGTTTCTCGGGGCGGAATTGCCATCGTGCACAACGGCATTATCGAGAATCATGAGGCGCTGCGAGCCGGTCTCATTGAGCTGGGCTACAGTTTCGACTCGGAAACCGATACCGAAGTGATCGCCCACCGAATCCATCATCACCTTACGGGCTCAGCCGATCTATACGCGGCAGTCCGCAAGACCGTTGCCGAACTAGAGGGCGCCTATGCCCTTGCGGTGATCTGCGAAGGCGATCCGGACTGCGTCGTCCTCGCTCGGGAAGGCTGTCCCGTCGTCATTGGGCTCGGTATCGACGAGAACTTCGTCGCCTCCGACGTGGCGGCGCTGCTCCCGGTGACCCGGCGGTTCATGTTTTTGGAGGAAGGCGATGTCGCGGAGGTCCGCCGCAAATCGATCAAGATCCTCGACGCGCACGGCGCCCCGGCGGTGCGGACCGTGCGCGAGAGCGAGCTGCCGGCGGATGCGGTCGAGCGCGGCCCGTACCGGCATTTCATGCTCAAGGAAATTCACGAGCAACCTCGCGCCATTGCGCAGACGCTGGAGGAACGGGTCACGGGTGCTGCCCTTCTCGATGCCGCTTTTGGCCCGGCGGCGCAAGGCGTGTTCGCCCGAGTCAAGGCCGTTCACATTGCGGCCTGCGGTACCAGCTACCACGCCGGTTTAGTGGCGAGCCACTTCATCGAACAGATCTGCCGCCTTCCGGCGCGCACCGAGATCGCAAGCGAATATCGCTACCGCGACCCCGTGGTGACGCCGGACACATTGTTCGTCACGATTTCCCAGTCCGGCGAGACGGCGGACACCCTGGCGGCGCTGCGCAACGCCAAACAGGCGGGTTATTTATCGACGCTCACGATTTGCAACGTCGCCGAGAGTTCCATGGTCCGAGAATCGGAATTGGTGCTCCTGACTCGCGCGGGCCCTGAGATCGGCGTCGCTTCCACCAAGGCGTTCACCACTCAACTGACGGCGCTCGGGATGCTCGTCGTCGCGCTTGCGAAGCATTGCTTGCAGGGTGCAACGCACGAGCGCGAACTCGTGTCGCAGCTGCTGCAATTGCCCGGCTTGGTCGAGAAGACATTGAAACTCGACGATACGATCCGCGCGCTCGCCGAAACGTTCGCGCATAAACGGCATGCTCTGTACCTGGGGCGGGGGCCGCTGCACGCCGTCGCGATGGAGGGCGCCTTGAAGCTCAAGGAGATCTCCTACATCCACGCGGAAGCTTACGCCGCCGCCGAACTCAAGCACGGTCCGTTGGCGCTCGTCGACGAGGACATGCCGGTGGTGGCGGTTGCACCCAACAACCAGCTGTTGGAGAAGCTGAAGTCGAACCTGCAGGAAGTGCGTGCTCGCGGCGGCAAACTATTCGTATTCGCCGACCCGGAAACCGGCATGGAAAGCGCGGATGGCGTCGTGGTCATTCCAATGCCGGTCAAGGCGACTGCGCTGCAGGCGCCCATCATATTCGCCTTGCCCATGCAGCTGCTCGCCTACCACATCGCGGTACTCAAGGGAACGGACGTCGATCAACCGCGGAATTTGGCCAAGAGCCTGACGGTCGAGTAAGAGAGTCACGGAGTCGATTTGCAAGGCCGACATCTTGATCAAGGGCCAGGAGCCCTAACGCATTTGCGATAATTGTAGGCTATATATTACAAATTTAAGCATAAATGAAGCATATAGGCTACATTTATCTTTTTCTTTATAAGTTATAGGCTACAATATTATCTCGAAATGAAAGCTATAACCTACAGGTAATCATGTGTCGAACGCCCAATCTGCCACTGCGGAACTGCTAGACCGCCAACTGCCTGCTCTCCAAGCAGCGGCAAATACCCTCCGCTCGCGCCCGTCGAGGGGATGGATTGCGGCGCTCCGAACCGCGCTCGGCATGAGCAGCACAGCGCTCGCCAAACTACTCAAGGTTAGTCATCCGACGATCCTTGAATATGAGAAGGGCGAAGTGAGCGGTAGCATCACCCTCGAAACCCTCCGTCGAGTTGCTGATGCACTCGATGCTGAACTCATAGTCGCTCTCGTCCCGCGCAAGTCGGTGGCAGCCACTTTGCGCGCGCGCGCCGAGTCGATTGCGCGCGAGGAAATGCGCGCCGTTATCCACACGATGCGCCTTGAGGATCAGGAGGTCGAAAGCGAGGCCTCACGCGAAGAGTACGAAAAGCTCGTAACCTCACTCCTTGCGCGCCCGCGGAAACTATGGAGCTGACCGATCCGCACGCGCCGGGCGCCACGCCCCTGACGGCAGAGCAGCTGAAGGGACTACGTAACCCCTTCATCACCACCCACGCCGAGTTGAACCGCGCGGAGCAGGCGAACATCGTGGCCGCCCGGCTATGGGCGCGAACGGCACGTTCGATAGTCATGCCAAACATGTTGAGCCGCGAATTCGTGGAGGACCTACATCGGCGCATGTACGGGGATGTATGGACTTGGGCGGGTAAGCAGCGCACCGTAGATACCAACATTGGCGTCGATTTTCCGAAGATCGGCGTGGAGTTGCGCATTCTCTTTGACGACGCGCGCTACTGGCTCGACCACGGGACCTATCCGCCGATCGAGTACGCAGTCCGCATGCATCACCGGCTCGTCTTCATCCATCCCTTCCCCAACGGTAACGGCAGGCTCTCGCGCTTCTACGCTGATCTCGTCCTGACCCATCACTTCAAAAAGGATCGGCTCACCTGGGGCGGTGGGCAGCTAGGCAATGAAGATCCGCGACGTATGCAGTACATCGAAGCCCTGCGCGCTGCCGATCAACACGACTATCTTAGTTTAATCGGATTCGCCACCAGCTAATAGAGAAAGGCAGGGGACAACCCTCAATCGCCGTGAGCTATAGTATTCGCTCGTTGAGCAGCGTCGCTGGTAACAACACTAATTTTGTTGCATCGCGTAAGGCGAGAATTGATCGAGCTTTTTGCGGTGACAGGTAACGACTCTATTTCATGCGCACAGCCACCATTTTCGGATCGGCGTATTTCCGAAAGTTTTACTTGAACACCGCCAGCCGCGTCATAACCCCGAACGAAATGCGGGTGCGGGCGCGCTTGATCGCCGCCATTCTGGCGCAGGCCGCCATCCCGGTCCGCAGCATCATCGACGCAGGCTGCGGCATCGGTCTGCTGCGCAAACCGTTTGCCGATGTGCTGCCGCGTGCCGGGTACCTTGGCCTCGAGGCGAGCGACTATCTGTGCACCCGCTATGGCTGGACGAGAGGTTCGGTGATCGATTACTTACCCAAGAAACCTGCCGATCTCGTGGTTTGCTACGACGTGCTGCAATACCTCGACGATCGCGACGCGGCGCGGGCCATCGCAAATTTGAGCCGGCTGACGCGCGCAGCGCTGTACGTGTCCGCCTTGACGCGCGAGGACTGGCGCGAAAATTGCGACCGCTCGCGTACCGACCGCGCCGTGCATCTGCGCACCGGCGACTGGTATCGCCGACGGCTGAAGAGAAATTTCCGCTACCTCGGCTTCGGCGTGTGGCTGCACAAAGGCGTGACCGCCCTCTTGTGGGACATGGAACGCACGCCCGCCTGAATTACAAGTTGGCCTGGACCCAGTCCACGAGTGCCGCATGAACGGGCTCGGCGGCACCGTAGTCCGCGCGCGCATCGTTGATGAGCGAAACGAGAACGTAGGTTTTGCCGGCCGGCGTCGTCACGTATCCGGCCACGCCGCTGACGCCGTCGAGGTGGCCGGTCTTCATGCGCACCGATCCTGCCGCTGCGCCCTTCATCCGCGATCGCAGGGTACCGTCGAGGCCCGCGAGCGGCAATGAGGCGATGAACTCCGGCGCGTAGGGGCTGTGGTATGCCGCGCTCAGGACCTTCGCCATCTGCAGGACCGAGATATGCGTGGCGCGCGATAGACCCGAACCGTTGTCGACGTCCACGCCTTGCAACGAAAGACCGCGTTCGCGGCTCCATACCGCGATGGCGGCTGCCCCCTTGTCGAGGGTCGCCGGCACGCCGAAGCGATCTTCACCCATGGTGAGCAACAAATGGCGAGCCATCAAATTGCTGCTGTACTTATTGGTGAGCCGCACGATCTCGCCCAAGGTGAGGGAGTCGAAGTCCACGAAGGCTCGGGCATCCGAAGGCGTCGAGGCTACGCGCAAGGTTCCGCCGAACTCGCCGCCCAACTCGCGCCACAGGGACACGAAGGTGCCAAATGCATAGTCGGCGGGGCGCAGCAGTACCCGGGCGATACTGCGTTCCGCGCAACTCGGGCTGAGCGCGCCCGAGAAAATCACGCGATCCCAACGTTCCGAAGCCACTTCGAAATCGACTCGGGCGGCGCGGGCACGGCAGCGGCCGGACGCAAGCGCGATGTGATTCTCGACATTCAAGTTGATGGGCGCAGGCGTCGCAACGATGTCGACCCGGTGCATGCTCTCATTCGGCACGATCCTGAACTCGACGGACTGGAAATTGACCATCAATGCGTCCGGCATGACGTTGTAGGAGCGGTTCGGCCGACCGTCGAACGCTCCCGGATCCTCGGCAGGCAGGGCGAACGCCGTGTTGTCGATGACGATGTCGCCGCGAATGGTTTTCAAGCCCCTATCGCGCAGCGTGCGGGCGAAGCTCCACCAGCGTTCGAGGGTCATATAAGGGTCACCGCCGCCCTGCAGAATCAGATCGCCGTCCAACACGCCGTTTTTCATTTCGCCGCGGATGGCGGCGCGCGTATGCCAAACATACGCCGGGCCGAGCAAGTCCAGACTCGCGAACGTGGTGACCACTTTGATCGTCGACGCCGGGCTGCGCGGGGTGTCGACATTCTGAGCGGCGATCAGTCGATCGGACTCCGGGTCGAGGATGGCGAAGCTCACGGCGCTGACGGGAAGACGCTGCGCGGCGATCGTCCGTGCGACAGGCGGCGGTGCCGCGGCCAGCGCGGGCGCAGGTGCGAGCGCCTGGGACGCACATATCGTGAACACTGGGACGATGCGCGCCAACCACTTCGACATATCGCTACGGTAGCACAGCATCGCTCACCGGAGCGGCAGCACCACGCGGCGCCAGGCCCCTGATCGCCAGCGCCAGAACAGCATGACCCCCAGACAACATATATAAACGAGCGCGGCGAACCAACCGCCCACCGCGCCGAAACCGAACTGCGGCAGCCAGTCGACCCAGCCCGCACCGGGCGTGAACGACAGTATGTGCGCGAGCGGCACGAAAAGACCCCACGATAATACCAGCACCATTATCGACGGAACCTGCACGTCGCCGGCACCTCGCAGACACGCTCCGCCGCTCAAACTAAGCCCGTCGAATAGCTGGTATCCCGCGGCGATCCACAGCAGTTGACAGCCGCGTGCCGCGACCGCGGCGGCTTGGCTGTCGGCTCGATTCGTAAACAGCGGCAACAGCCAGGGGCCGGCGATGGCGAGAAGTATCCCGCTCAAGCCCATGTAGACCACGGCGATCACGATGATCCCGCTGCCGACCTTGGAAGCCCAATCGGGCTTCCCGGCGCCGATGGCTTGACCGACCAGAGTGGTGCCTGCCATGGCGATCCCGACGGCCGGCATGTAGCAAAAGGACGTCAGCATCATGACGATCTGCGTCGAGGCACCGTCGACCGTACCCAAGCGCACTTGCATCAATTGGAACAGCGCAAATCCCAGGATATCCGCGGCATACAATACGCCCATCGGAAATCCCAACTTGAGTTGACCGATGAGCGGCCGCAGGCGAAGGCGGGCGGTCAGATGCGAGCGAAAGCGCGCGCGAGTGGCCTTGCCCAAGAAGGCTGTCAGCGCCAATGCCAAACCCAGCAGTTGCGCCACATCCGTCGCCCAGGCCGATCCGGCGACCCCCAACCCGAGATCGAAAACAAAAAGTTGATTGAGGATCGCGTTGGCCACGGCGACGCCGACCGTGATGCGCAGGGTGTTGAGGGGCTGACTCACACCGTTGAAGAATCCAAGAATCGACCACAGCGCAATCCCGAGCGGCGCGCCCAACATGCGCGGGAACCAATAGTCCACGGCCAGCCGCAGTGTTCCCTCGGCAATGCCGAAGGGTGAGAATAGCCAGGCGCCGGCCAGAGCGAGAGCGGCGAAAACGGGCAGCGTGAACAACGATGCCCAGATGGCCGTCCAGGTGGCCATCGCTGCGCGGGCATACCGGCGCCCCCCATAGGCCTGTGCGACCAGGGTCTGCACCGACAGCCCCACGCCGCCGAATAGCAATACGAATACCAGCACCGGCCAGTAAACTGCGCCGATTGCGGCGGTTGCAGCCGGGGATAGGCGGCCGATGAACCAAGTGTCGGTCGCATTGAGAACCGCTTGCACGGCGCTGTTCAGCATGAACGGAAACGCGAGCCCGGCAACAGCGGCATAATCGAGCCGGGGGCGGCCGCTCGAGCTTAGCGCTTGTCCGGGAAGCAATTTGATGGGTGTATCCACGTAGGGTTCCGTCGATCGAGCCGGCGAGGTTAACTGAGTCGGATGAAGGAATGAAATCCAATGCTGCGAACCGTAACCGGTAAATTCAGAGCGCGGAATCTTGGGGCCGGCGCCTGGCGGCTGTGGACCGGCGCCCTGTCCGGCCCGGAAATTTATTTGCTGGGCGCGGGCCCCGACGCGCCCGAACTGCTGCTGGACCTGAACATCACCGGCCTATGCTGCGAGTGGCGCGTCGATGAGGTGAACGTGGCGCTGACATTGCCGAGCGGCGTCCGCTATCTGACCGCCAAGAGCGCAATCATTCACGAACCGCAGGGGCGGCTCTACGAGAGCTTGCCTCTGGCAGGGTTCGATTCCGACGCAAAAAGATTTTGGAAGCGGGTGTTTCGCTTGATGCGGATCCCCGGAGGGCGCTTTCTCTTGGGATTGGTCGCTCGCCGCAACCGCAGCAAACGCGGACCTGCATCACGCTAGCGGCCGCTTATTGTAAAGCCCGGCGCACGCCCGACGTATGCGCGCGAGGTACCGCATCTACCGTATCGTCCCACGCGCTCGTCGCATCGAACTGCGACGTTCATCAAGGATGGAACCCCCGCCTTTCGCGCACATTGTCCCCAGAATGTCTGCAGTGCTGCATGCCAAGGCGAGCGCGCCCGAGACTCCTCCGATGGATGCCTCTTTCGAGCCCTATGGTCGGTTGCTGCGCATGCTCATGCCGAGTCTGCGCGGAATAGTGGTGCACGATGGGTTTTCCAACCTGGTTTGGGCTTCGGACGAATGGGATCTCGCCGCAGAGCCCGAAATCGTCAAAGACGCAATTTCGAATGCCCTCGCCGATACCGCCGATTTCGCCGGCGTCATGCGGATGCCTGATGCGGATCGCGTGGTGTACTCCTTCGCGGTCCGCGGCGAGCACATCGACTTGCTTGGCGTCGTCAGCCTGATAGGGCAGTTGTCCGGCAAGCAGAGCGACGCGCGGCCTCTGAAGTACGTGCAGCAGCTGGTGCAGCCGGCATTGGAATGCCTGCGGCGCGAATTGTCGCTGCGTTCGCAGCTCGGAACTCGCGAGCACGATCTTGGCGGACGCGAGCGCGACCTGTCCTTGATGCTCGAAATGTCCTCGCAACGATCGGCTTCTGCCAGCGATGCCGACGAGTTCGACCTCATTTTGAAAACCGGGCTCGAACACATGAACTGCGCGCTCGCGGCGCTGTGGGTGCCGGACAAGAACATCGAGTTATCCCTGACGCGGAGCGGCCAGCCCATGTCGCCGGACTCGCTCAAACGCGCGCAGCAGCATCTGCTGGCGTGGATGCAGCTGCAGCAACGCACGATCGTCGTGAATAGAATCTCGAAGGTCGCGAGCGATGCCGCAGCGCCGTATAAAATTCTCGCCTGCCCCGTGCGGCATCCGTCGGAACGCGTGATGGGAGTGCTGGCCCTCTTCAATCCGCCCAGCGCTCAGGATTTCGATTCGCATCAAACTCGGATCGCCGAGTTGCTGGCGAAGAAAGCGACGCTCATCATTCAGGCGCAATACGATTCGAGCACCGGGCTGATGACGCGCCACGCATTCGAGAGGCAGGCCACGGTGCTGCTGGCCTCTGAGGGAGCGCCGCACGTCCACTGCGTTCTCTATCTCGACATCGATCGCTTGCACGTCATCAACGAAACATTCGGCATGCACGTGGGCGACGATGTCATCGCAAGCGTCGCCGAATGCATGGCGAAGACCCTCCCGCGCGGGGCGCTCTCGGCGCGGATATCGGGCGATCGTCTGGCCGCTCTGATACCGCACCTCGGAATGGAGGCGGCCGCGGCAGTGGCCGAAAACATCCGCGCTGCGATCGCCGCCATTGTGCCGCGCGCAGGCCAAGGATCCTTCGAAGTCTCGGCATCCCTCGGAGTCGCGCCGATCGGCAGATCCGACAACGCCCTTGCACACGCGCTGGCGACGGCTGAAATTGCCTGCAAGGCCGCGAAGGATCGCGGCCGAAATCGCGTGGAAGTATTCCAGGATTCAGATCAGAGCATCATAAGGCGGCATACCGACATCTTGGTCATCGGTAAATTGCGCGACGCGTTGGAGAACGACAGCTTCAGATTGGACGCGCAGCCCATACTGCCGCTTCGAGGAAACTACGGACGCCCGCGCTTCGAATTGCTGATACGCATGCTCGGCGATCGCGGCGAGATCATTCCGCCGGGCAAGTTTCTTTCAGCCGCCGAGCGTTACCAATTGATGCCCACGATCGACCGTTGGGTGGTGCGCCGCGCCTGCGGACTGCTCGGCAAGCACAGCGAGTCGGTTGGTGAAGAAATCGCACGCTTTGCGATCAACCTCTCGGGACAGTCGCTGCAGGACGAGTCCTTCCTGGAATACGTCATTGACCAGATCAAAGCCACCAAGCTGCCGCCCAATGTCCTGTGCTTCGAGTTGACTGAAACCGCGACGATCGGCAATCTCGCGAAAGCGCAACACTTCATGCGGACGCTGCAGGATCTCGGCTGCCAGTTTGCGCTCGACGATTTCGGCACCGGCGTCAGTTCGCTGGCATACCTCAAGGATCTGTCGGTCAACTATCTGAAAATCGACGGCAGCTTCGTGCGCGATGCACTCGCCAATACACGCTCCGAATCCATGATCAAGGCCATCGCTCAGCTGGCTAAGGTCATGTGCATGGAAACGATCGCCGAATATGTCGAGACCGACAATTTGCGCGCGAGGATGGCCGATCTCGGGGTCGATTACGGCCAGGGTTTCGCCATGGGCAAATCGCAGCCCCTCGAGGATCTGCTCAAAGAGCTGGCCATTTACGAGGCCACCGTCAGTATTTGGGAAATTCCGGCGGAAGCGGCCGCCAAGGCGCTGCAAAGTTCCGGCTGAGCGGTGTCGGCGGCCGTCCTACAGCGGATAGAACCATATGCCCACATCGAAGACGTTCCGCCAACGTTAAAGTCGGGCGGTCACTTCCCCGCGGGCTGAAAACATGCTGATACTGACCAGACGAGCCGGTGAAGCCTTACGCATCGGCGATGATATTGAAGTAACCGTCATGGCGGTGAACGGAACGCAAGTCCGCATCGGCATCAAGGCGCCGCGCGACGTCGCGGTCGACCGAGAGGAGATCGCGGAGCGCAAACGGCGCGATCGCGAGAACTTGCGGGATCACTCCTCCGCGATGCATTCGGCCGCCGTCAAGTAAGGCACGGCCGATCCATCGCCGGGCGACCCCTCCGGGCCGCCCATGGATTGCGCGCGAGCGCAACAACCAAATATCGCACGCTGAACTCTTGAAAGTCATGCATGACTTGAGTACACAATAGGAGGTAACCTGAGCCGCCAAAAATAATCAATAAGGACAAGCGCGCCATGCTCGAATCAAAACCGGGCCCGGCCGGCTGCATTCATGACAACCTCGCTTTCTCTCGCACCCGAGCTGCAGGTGCAATCGTGGTTCAACACGGACCGTCCCTTGCAATTATCCGGGCTGCACGACCGGGTCGTGGTGCTCGTGGCGTTTCAAGTTCTCTGCCCACAATCCGCTTCTTGCGGCATTCCGCAGGCGCAGCGCATTTACGAAACTTTCGCGCCGAGCGACGTGGCGGTGATCAGTTTGCACGCAACTTTCGAGCACCACGACGCTTACAGTCCGGCCGTGCTCAGGGCTTTCATCCACGAGCATCGCTTGAAGTTTCCGATCGCGCTCGACCAGCCGAACACGGCGAGTCCGATTCCGCACACCATGGAACGCTACAAAATGCGGGGCACACCCAGCCTCGTGTTGATCGACAAGCAGGGGCTCGTGCGCAAACATACCTTCGGTGCCGTCGACGATCTGCGGATCGGCGCCGAGATCGGCGCGCTGACCCAGGAGCCGGCCAGATCCGCGCTGGTGCGGAGTTCCGCCGCCTAGGAGCCTGAACGAGGCAACTAGTCTTTGAGCGCGAATCGTATGCGGATTCGGGCGCGCTGCGCGCTGGGCTTGGAATCCCGTATCACCGGCTTGTATCGCCATTGCGAGAGTGCGCCGATGGCGGCACCGTCGAAGACGGAAAGCGGATTTGCCGCATGAACGGCGATATCTTTGACTTCCCCGCCCTCGGCGACGGTGAAATCGAGCTCCACCCACCCTTCCGTTCTGGCTTGCTCGGCCTTCTTCGGATAGATGGGCGTTACCGACTTTACGAGCGTCAATTCACTGGCGCCGATAACGTTCGCGAGAAAATGCTGCTGGTTCGCCGCGGCCTCCGTCTCTCGCAACGCAGCGCTCAAATCTGCCGATGAAAATCCGACGGCGGCCGCCTCTTCGAGCCAGCTGCGGGCGGCGTCGTATTGCTGAAGAGTGAGGGCGCGGCGCGCTTTGGCGGCCAAGCGCACTCCAAGGTCCTGCAGCGCAGGCGCCAGGCCTGCATTGCCGGGATTCACGTCGCGCAAAGTCATCAGGTAGTACTTGGCGCTATCGTTCGCCGGTTCGATGAGGCGGTCCTGCTGCAGACGCTCCTGAGCGGTTTTCAGCAATTGGTCCCAGGCGTCGGTATCGGCCTGCTTGCGTGCGGCGCTCAGGAGCTGCCGGGCATTCTCCACATTCGACGCCGCGGCGATGCCGTCGGCGGCTTCGAGCCAACCCGCTGCGTGGGCGAAATCGCGACGGTCGATGGCCCCGCGCGCTTCCGCCAACAGAGCCAGCGCGAGAGTTTGCTTGGCCGCTTGCGTGGCGTTGCCGTTCGGATCGATTCGCAGGGCCTCCTGGACATAGTACCGCGCGTTGTCTCGATCCGGATCGATGAGGCGGCCGGCTTTCATGCGTTCCGACGCGAGACTCAAGGATCGGCCGGCACCATCCCCGCCGGCGTTTGCCTCCGCGGCGCGTGAATCGCTTTTGGGACGAGCCTGAGCCATCGCACCTTTGAACAGTTCGCGCGATTTGGCGAGTTGCGCCGTCAAAAACGCGATGCGGCCGCCGTCGACACCGGCTTTGCGCGCCGTCTCGATTGCCGTCGCCGCTTCGTCCAGGCGCTCCTCCAACAATGCGTTCTCCGCTCGGGCCAACAGGCGCTCGTGAACCTCCGCAAGGCCGGCGCGTGCCGAGGCATCAGACGGGTTGCGCGCCAATTCCTGCCGGTACAAATCCAGTGCGTTATCGCCGCCCGGTTCGGTCAGGCGATTCGCCGCGAGAGCCGCATCGGCTCGCGTCGGAAGCGCTGACTCGATCGATGGGGACTTGCCGGCGATCCCTGCCTGCGGCGGTTCGCCTTCCCGATACCCGCCTCGCAATGCCCAGGTCGCGACGATGCCTGCGACCAGCACGCCAATCGCGGTGCCAATCAGCAGCCGGCGCTTGACGGCGAAAACGCGAGCGGCCCCCGGTGGTACCGGCGCACGCTTACGGTGTTCCTCGTACTTCTTGACCGCCGCCTCGGCGAATAACTTGGCGCGGCCCGGAGACATGGGCTTATGAATGAAGCGGTAGACGATGCCGGCGCTGATGAGGTTTGCCAGCGAGGTCTCGGCCTCGCGATTGCCGGCGACCACCACCACGAGGTCGGGAAATTGCCGCTTGATCTCCGCAATGAAAACGTTCGCGGCCTCGGGCAGTGCCTGCACGTCCAATACCAAGATGCCGACCTCGCCTGCCAGCAATAGGTCACTGACCTTATCGGCCGATGGCACGTGCCAGAGGCGGCGCGCTCCGCCCAGCGCCTCGCGCAGCGTTTGCAGGAAGACATCGTCGTTGGTAAAGACCACCAACTCGACGATGTCGCTCGCGAGGCTGAAACCCAGCGCGTTCTGCGTATCGCGGTCTTTGTCAGAGGCTAGCACTTGGCTTCTCCGCATCGCCCCAGACAGTAATTGGTCAACATATTGTTTGCCGCACTGCAGCAACAGCGCCTCGTTATGTTAGCCTAGTGTCATTCCACGAGCGACGCTATACGATACGTAGTCTCAAGGGGCAGACAATGTCTGTTGCGCTGCGTCAAGTCATTTTTGTGACTGGACGCTCATTAGAGCGAGCGGCAGCGCTTCGCGGGGAAGGGCATTGAGCGATCATCCAATCGTCATTACGTCCAAATTGGCCGTGGAACAGCGCGCCGCACTCGAGCAATTGCTGTTCTTTAACGTGAATCAGCATCGGGTCCGCTTGGGGATTCAGCAATCGATAGAGATCTACGGGGTGCCGGAGATCTACGAGCAGGACGGCGGCCTGCGAATCCGCGTCGGAGACATCGAAGGCGTGCAAACATTGTTCGCCGTGTCCGACATCGGTCGACCGGTGGGCGTTGCGGTTTTCGTGCGCCTGGCCCACGAACGTTTCGTGGTGCTGCATCTCGGCGTCGAACCGCGGCTACGCACGACGATCGACGTCAACACCCTCGTGCTGCTCAAACTGATGCATGAGATACGCAGCGCTGCGCGGCGTACGCGAGGCGTCGCCCGCATCGAATTGGTCTACAAAGAGCGCCACGCCGTGCGCTTGAACGTCTAAAGCCGGATCACCAACCAAGGGGATGTAGGAAATGCCTAGAGTGACTTATCGCGGTGCTGCGGCGCTCGCTTCGAGCGTATTGTTGAGCGTGGCCGTATTGACCGTAGCTCACGCCGCAAATGTGGTACGAACACCGCTGCCGGACGGCAACCCTTTCCCGATTTCCGCCGCGGTCACGGTGCCCGCCGGCTTCGACACCGTGTATGTCAGCGGCGCGTTGCCGTCCGTCGCCGACAAGGACGCGCCGAAAGGCAGCGTCGCGGCCTATGGGGATATGGCCGCGCAGGCCGAGAGCGCGCTCACCAACATCAAAGCTTCGCTCGCCAAGCTGGGACTGGGGATGGGCGACGTGGTGAAGATGACTGTGTTCATGGTGGCGGACCCGACCAAGGACAATAAGCTCGATTTCGCGGGTCTGATGTCCGGCTATACAAAATTCTTCGGAACCGCCGAGCAACCCAACAAGCCGGCCCGCAGCGCGGTACAGGTGGCCGCACTCGTTGCCCCGGGAGCGTTGGTGGAAATCGAGGTCATTGCGGTCAAGCCGCACAAGAGCAAGCCTTAACCCCGCTTCAATGGCGAACGAAGCGGAGCGTCGAAAAAGAGGCGCACAACCTCACGCCGACGGCATGCGGCGGTGCGCGTGGTGTCCGGCGGACCCGCTGTACGTTGCTTATCACGATAACGAATGGGGTGTGGCCGTGCGTGCCGGGGGACGGCTGTTCGAGATGCTATGTCTCGAGGGTGCGCAAGCGGGCCTGAGCTGGCTCACCATTCTGCGCAAGCGCGAGAGCTATCGCGCGGCATTCGATCATTTCGACGCGGCAAAAATGGCCCGGTACGGCAAGCTCAAGCGCAAAAGCCTGTTGCTGAATCCGGGCATCGTCAGGAACCGGCTCAAAGTCGATGCTTTCATCAGCAACGCGAAGGCATACCTCAAGATATGCGAGCAGCCGGGCGGATTCGTCAACTACATCTGGCAATTTACCGACGGCAAGGTGCTGCGTCGGCGGCCGCTCTACTTGAGCGATATCCCTCAATCGACGGTGCATAGCGACGCCATGAGTAAGGATCTGAAGGAAAAAGGCTTCCGTTTCGTCGGCTCGACCATCTGTTATGCCTTCATGCAGGCGGTGGGGATCGTGGACGAACATCAACGGTATTGCTGGGCCGGTAGGCGGCCGCCGCCATGACCGGCAACGCCGCGGGCCGGTGGGCCCTGGGCCGCTCCGCCGCGGGCCGCTGCGCCGGCGCGCTCGCCATCGTCCTCGCATTGGCATGCCTGCTCGCGCTGCCCAGGATCGCGAGCGCTGATTCCGCAAAGCCCGTCCTCAAGGCCAGGGACGTTTTCGATCTACAGTGGGTGGCGGACCCGCAAATCTCGCCCGACGGGCGCAGCATCGCCTATGTGCGAATGAGCATGGACATCAAGACGGATCGGCAGCGCGGCGTGATCTGGCTGGTCGGCGTCGATGGCAATCATGCTCGCCCGCTGTCGAGCGCGGACAACAGCTCGCATCCGCGCTGGTCGCCGGACGGCGGCCGCATCGCCTATTTCGGGAGCAAGAGCGACGGATCGAAACAGCTGTTCATGTACTGGGCGCAAAGCGCTGTAACGGCATCGATCAGCGACTTTCTGGAATCGCCGTCGAGCCTCGCTTGGTCGCCGGACGGCCGCTGGTTGGCGTTCACGATGCCGGTGCCCGCGGAACACAAGCCATTGAAGGTCGACATACCTGAGGCGCCAAAAGGCGCGAAGTGGGCGGATCCGCCGAAATTGATAGACCGAATGGTGTTTCGCATGGACGGTGAAGGCTACTTGCCGAATAGCTTCAGCCAGCTCTTCGTGGTCGGCGCCGACGGCGGTGCGCCCCGGCAGTTGACTCACGGAGACTTCGACACCCGCGGCGCTCCCGAATTTACCGCGGACGGCAAAGGGGTGCTGATCGCCGCCAATCGCCGCGCCGACGCGGATTTCGAGCCCATCGACAGCGAAATCTATCGCGTGGATTTGGCGGATGACTCGCTGCACGCCCTCACCGATCGCCGCGGGCCCGACCACGATCCGGCGGTCTCCCCGGATGGGAAACACATCGCTTATCTAGGCTTCGACGACCGGCGGCTCGGCTATCAGGCGACACAGCTGTACGTCATGGATAGCGACGGTACGCACTCGCATTCGCTCACCGCGTCGCTCGACCGTGATGCGGCGTCGCCGCGTTGGACCAGGGACGGCAAGCAGCTGATCTTTCAATACAACGACCGCGGATCAGGCAAGCTTGCCAGCGTGGACCTTCAGGGGAAGGTTCGAATTCTCGCCGCCGACTTGGGCGGCAGCGACATCACGCGTCCCTACACCGGCGGAACGTTTTCGCTGGCCGCCGGCGGACGATTCGCCTATACGCGAGCGGTGCCAACGGCGCCGCCGGCGCTCGCGACCGGCAATTCGAGCCGCGATATCGTGACGCTCGCCGCCTTGAGCGACCCGCTGCTCCGCGAGCGGTCGCTCGGTCGCGTGGAGGAGACCGCATTCAAGTCGTCGGCAGACGCACGCACGCTTCAGGGATGGATCATCAAGCCGCCGAACTTCGACCCTGCCAAGAAATATCCCCTGCTGCTCGAAATCCATGGCGGACCGTTCGCGAGTTATGGGCCAAGCTTCGCCGCCGAACTGCAGCTTTACGCGGCGGCAGGATACGTGGTGCTGTACCTCAATCCGCGCGGCAGTACGGGCTACGGTGAAGAGTTTGCGGATCTGATTCACCACGACTATCCCGATAAGGATTACGACGATCTCATGTCGGGCGTGGACGAGGTCGTCGGCCGCGGCTATGTCGACCGCGACCGGCTGTTCGTCACCGGCGGGAGCGGCGGCGGCGTGCTCACCGCCTGGATCGTCGGCCACACGGACCGCTTTCGCGCCGCCGTCGTGGTCAAGCCGGTAATCAATTGGGCGAGCTTCGTGCTCACCGCGGACATGACCAATTATTTTTATCGATACTGGTTCGACGACTTCCCCTGGGACAACTCGCAAGCCTACTGGAAGCGCTCGCCGCTCGCCTATGTAGGCAATGTCCACACCCCGACGATGTTGATGACGGGTGAGGTGGATTACCGCACGCCGTCGAGCGAAGCAGAACAGTTTTATCAGGCCCTCAAACTCCGCAAGATCGACACGGCGTTGGTGCGCGTGCCGAATGCGTCGCATGACATCTCGATGCGTCCCAGTCTGCTCATCGACAAAGTGGCATACGTTCTGGCATGGCTTCATGCGCACGACTCGGCGGCGCCGTGAGCTTCATGTCTGGCGCGGGCCAGTAGTATAAATCCCATCATCGGCGATCGTCCGGAGGCTCGAGCGGCAGTCCATGTTCCCGCAATAGTGCAATGTAAACATCCTCTTCACGGGGCATCGCGCGCATTTTCGCGAGGCGCGAACGGGCGCGGGCATTCCGCAGCCACGGCAGCAGCGGCGTATCGGATTGATTTGCCGCCGACACGCGCCATTCCAGCAAGCGTCTGCGTTCAGCGATGGACCGCAGTTTGCCGTCCGACGACGTCAAACGCTTTTCTATGGCGAAACCTACCAGTTGCGCCATGACGGCATCTGCCCGCTGCATGATCTTGGATAACTTGAGACATGCCTCGCGACGCTCCGTAGCCGCCGCTTCGCGGCACGCATTGATGAGCGGCGAGAACGACGGCATGACGACCGCACCCGCTATCCCCATCGCTTCGGTCAGCCGCGTCAAATCCGACGTGAGGTAGTTTGGGGGGAGAGCCCCGCGCGCGCCTTTTAGCGAATCGAACATCCGGACTGCCGTTCGATTCCCGTAGAGATCGAAACGCGCACCTTGAGCCATGTCCGCCAACACCCGATCGACTTGAACCGTATCTCTGTCCTTCTGCGCTGCCGCCAGCGTCGGCAGCCACGCGGCCCCGTTGTCGGCGTCCACCCAACGCATGGTGGTTGCCGCATCGCGAATGTCGCAGCCGGGTGCGTCGGCGCAGAGTTGCAGATGCAGCCAGCTGATTGCCGCGTCATCGGGCGCAAGCTCGCTGGCCTTGGCGGCGATTTCGAGCGCCGCGGAGGCTGCCTTTGCGGTGTCGGACTTCGAGCGTGATGGGGGCCCGACGAAAGTGAGCGCGGCGGCGGTCGCGAGCGACGGGGCATTGGCGCGCGCCGCCAGCGCGCGCGCCGCCGCGGCCCGCCACCCCGCATAGGTCTCCGCCTCCGATTTGGGCGGTACGCCATGCGCGGCACCCGCGGCCAGGGCGGATGCCGCATGCAGCAGCGTTAGCGCAAGCACCTTGAAGCACTGCTTGACCATGATCAACGCACCCTTGGACTTGACTGACCCTACGAGGTCTTAGTGCGGCTGCCGGCGGTGAGGCCCGCAGTGATTGCCAGTCTCATGGCATCCTCGACCGAAATGTCGAGGGGCTGAATGCGCTCCCGCGGCAAGTACAGCGTATAGCCGCCAAATGCATAGCTCATCGGAAAATAAACGGTCACCCAGTCTTGGCCGCCGTGCGCTTCGAGCGCTAAAGGAACATCTTCACGAGTGACGAAGCCGATCGCGTGCACATCGGCAAACCGGGCGAGCACCACGCGCTGCAGGTCGCGTTTTTCGCCGCTGCCGGATGGCAGCAAGCTGACCACGTCGCGAAATCCACCGTACAGTGTCTTGACGAATGGGATCCGGCCAAGGAAGTCATCCCAATACTTGAGCAATATCTTGCCGGCATAGGCATTGACCAGACTGCCGACGGCGAGCAGCAGCAGGAAGCCGGTTATCAACCCGAGGCCGGGCCAGTAATGCTCCGGCCGCACGATTTGCAGCGCGATCAAGGCGCGTCGCAGCCAACCCTCCACGGTGTTCACCAGCCACCAAATAACGTACACCGTCAATGCCAGGGGCAACACGGTCACGAGGCCGCTCATCGTCAGCGTGAAGATCTTTCGCATGGGTCAATCATCGCATGTTCAAGATCGGGGCGCCGTACCCGCGCAGTGTGTAAGCTTTGCGGCATTCGTCGAATGAGGTGACGCCCGATGACGCACGCTGCCGCCGCCCCCGCTCTTGAGATCGCGTCCGCACAGGAGGCGGACATCCCGCTGATTTTGGCCCTGATCAATGAGCTGGCCGAGTACGAAAAGCTCGAACACCAAGTGGTCGCGACCGAGGCGGCGCTGCGGCACGCTTTGTTCGGACCGCGGCCCGCCGCCGAAGCGCTGATCGCCCGCATCGACGGCGAGTCCGCGGGGTTTGCGCTGTACTTTCACAACTTTTCGACCTTTCTCGGCAAGCACGGCCTGTACTTGGAGGACTTGTTCGTACGGCCCGCATTTCGCGGCTTGAGCGTCGGCAAAGCGTTGCTGGTGCGCTTGGCGCGGCTTGCACTCGAGCGCGATTGCGGCCGATTCGAATGGGCCGTCCTCGACTGGAATAGCGCGGCCCGCGATTTCTACGAAGGGCTCGGCGCGGCCGCCAATTCCGCCTGGGTCAACTATCGCATCACCGGGGAGGCGCTCGAGCGATTGGCGCGGAGCGGCGGCCCCGGCCAGCCCGAGTCCCCGCGAGCTGAGGTCAGCGGGTAGCCGGCCGCCCCCAAGTTATTCCAGGCAGGCTATTGCCGCGGCAAGAGAAAGCGCAAGGCGTGGTAGTCCAGAATGACGCCGTCACGCCGAATACGCTCGACGGTAGGCCCTTCTTGCAAGGTCGCGCCTTCGTGATACTTACGCATGTTGATGTACACGAATCGTTCCGTCGATTTCGTCGCGAATACGTGCACGTCGAGATGTAGCTCGGGCAACGCTTGCGCTCCCGTCAAATTGATCTCGTTGATCGTCGGCAGTAGTTCTTCGTCATCCGCCTTGAAATCTTCGTCGTTGAGCAGCGGATCGCGGCGATGGACCGCATTTGGGCCGGAACTTCCCGAGTTCATCGGTTTCGCAAACACGGGTGTGGGCACGGGGGCGGCGGCCACCGGAATCTCCGGTGCGTACACGGTAGGGGCATCGAGGGGACTGAATTGCCCCTTTGCGGTTGCGGAGGCAGCGACGTCCGGCGCGGCGACGCCCGAGGTGCCGGCGGCGGTCTCCGCCGCGCCCCGCTCGGTTGCGGCTGTCGCCGCGCGCACACGGCGCTGCGCTACAGAGTCCACGCGCGACGAATCCGACGCGGTCATCCTGCCCCGCATCAACACGACCGACAGCACGATCAAATTCACGGCGAGCAATGCGCAGAGCGCGATTGCCCAGGTCGGCAGCCGCGGCCGCGGCCGCGCGACTGCGGAATCCACCAAGCCCGGAACGCTTTGGCGTTGGCGCTCCATCTCCGATTTCTTGAGTGCGTCGAGAATGAATGACATATCGTTCCTAGCCGTGCGGCGGCGTCTTGAGTAACAACGGCGATCCCGGGTCGGCCAGAACCGTGTCCAGCACGACCTGGGTCTGCAGGCCGGCGATGCCGTCCACGTTCAGACGATGCTCGCGCTGAAAGTTTTGCACCGCGATGGCGAGTTCCTGATCGTACACATCGCTGTGTTCCGGATCCGAAGCCGCGCCATGAAGAGCATTGAGACTGCGCCGTAGCCAGCGGACCTCATCGCCGCGCATTCCTACGGACAGCGAGCGGGTGCGGGTTGTCTTGGGCTTCCATACCACGGTGAAATCGCCGAACCAATCGCGCGACACCTCGTCCAGCGGTACGCGCTGGTTGTGTTCGCCGAGATCCAGCGTCGCGAATCCATCGTCCAGGGCGGAGAGCACTACTCGATGCTTCTGTCCCTGGTCGTCCCACAGGGTCAAAATAGCCGGTCGATTCAGCGCCCGCACCTGGGCCCAGGAGCCACGTTGCTCGAGACAGGCGAGCCCGGCTTTCAGCGCCTGGCCGCAGGGATCACGGTCATCCGTCATCGCCGTTCCCCACAGCGACAGCAACCGACGGAAGGCCGCAGCATCGCCGGTATTGGCACTGTTCGCCGCCAGCAACGCGTTGATCGAAACGGGCGCCGGGAGCACCACGGGCCGCGCCGCGGCGCTCGGCACGGAGCGAGTGACCGCATGCGGCGGCGGGTTCGCCGCCTGCGGCGCGGAGCTTTGGTTCTGCCATATGCGCCAGCCCGCGACGGCCGTGGCCGCGAGGCAGGCCACGACGAGTGCGCCGGCGGTCCAGCCCAGCCAGGGCGGGGCAAAGCGGCGGCCATACACTTCGCCCGCCGCCTGCCGTACCAACGCGGCGGTCACCTTCCGCGCTTCCTGAGTGTAAGCGCCGAGAAGCGCGCGGTCGCAGCTGACGTTGATCACGCGCGGGATGCCGGCTGCCAGTCGATGCACTTCGCGCAACGCGCCGGGCGTGAAGATTTCTCCGACGGCCCCGGCGACGCGCAGGCGGTGGCGCACATAGCCCTGCGTTTCATCGCTCGACAGCGGCCTCAAGTGGTAGCGTCCGGTTATGCGCTGGGCCAATTGACGCAGGTCGTTGCGGTCCAGAAGCTCTCTAAGCTCAGGCTGACCGATCAAGATGATTTGCAGAAGTTTCTGGGTCGGAGTTTCGAGATTGGTGAGCAGCCGAACCTGTTCCAGAACCTCCGCCGACAGATTCTGCGCCTCGTCGACGATGACGATGATGCGACGGCCTTCGGCGTGCGCGGACAGCAGGCGGCGGTTCAGTGCGTCGACCATCTGTTTGACGCTGTCGCGATCCGCCTCGGCAATGGGCAGTCCCAACTCCTCGCAGATCGTGAGCAGAAATTCCACCGGCGTGACGCGGGGATTCAAGATCACCGCAACGTCGGCGTGGTGCGGTACTCGAGACAGCAACGTTCGTACGACGGTGGTCTTGCCGGTGCCTACTTCCCCGGTCAATTGGATGAAGCCGCCGGATTCGTTGATGCCGTACAGCAGGTGAGCCAGGGCTTCGGCATGCCGCTCGCTCAAATAAAGGTAGCGCGGGTCCGGGGTGATCGCGAAAGGCTTTTCGCTGAGTCCGAAGAAGCTGGTGTACATGGGACTGCCAGCCTATACCAAGCTCAGCGGTGCCGCGAACCGCGGGGCGGCCCTCCGCCGCCCTGTACCCGCGGCAGCGAGCTGGCGCGAGTCAACAGCGCGGTTCCGAAGCGGTCGCGAATTCCGTCGACCGCGGCGTCGAGCCGCGACTCCTGCGGGTCCGCTGCGAAAAGATCGGCTTGCCGCAGCATTTGCAAATCGGCTACGCCGACGCCCAGCAATCGCACTGCCGCATCGGGCTGCGCGTGCGACCATTCCTTGAGCAGGATCTGCGCCATGCCGCAGATGACCGCCGTGTCCTGCGTCGGCGGCGTAACGCCGCGCTGCCGTGTGTACGTGGTGAAATCGCGCCGCCGAATCTTGACGGTGACTTTGCCCGCGGTGAGTGCGTGCGCGCGCAGACGGGCGGCGGTGCGATCCGCGAGGTGCGTCAACTGGCGTTGGAGTTCGCCGATGCCGCAAATGTCGACGGCGAACGTTTCCTCCGCGCTGATGGATTTTTCTTCGCGATTGGGCTCGACCGGCCGGTCGTCGATGCCCGCGGCCCTATCTCGCATGGCCTTGCCGTGCTTGCCGAAGGCGCGCCATACGGTCTCGTCTCCCGCGCGCCGCAAATCGCCGAAGGTCTGGATTCCCGCGGCCTGCACGCCGGGCAGCGATCTTAAGCCCACCCCGAACAGTTTTTGAATCGGCAAGGAATCCAGAACGGCGTGTAGATTGTCGGGTCCGAGGCGGCACAATCCATCGGGTTTGTTGAGGTCCGAGGCGATTTTGGCCAGCAGTTTGTTCGGGCTAATGCCAATGGACGCGGTAAGGCCGACGTTCGCGCGTATGCGCCGCCGTATCTCCGTCGCGATCGCCTCTCCATCGCCCATGAGCCGAAGGCTCGCGGTCACGTCCAGAAAGGCTTCGTCGAGGGATAGTCCCTCTACCAGCGGCGTGAAATCGTGAAAAATGGCGAAGACCTGTGCGGACACTTCCTTGTAGCGCGCCATTCGTGGCGGGACGCAAATGGCGCGAGGGCAAAGGCGCAGCGCTTCGCGCATCGGCATTGCGGAGTGCACGCCGAAACGCCGCACCGCGTAACTCGCTGCGGCCACGACCCCGCGCCCGCCGGTGCCGCCCACGATGAGCGGCTTGCCCTTCAGTTCCGGCCGATCCAGTTCCTCCACCGAGGCATAAAACGCGTCCATGTCGACGTGCAGAATCGTGCGGGCGTCGCCACGCCCAGTGTCGCCACGCCGCACAGGATCCGCCGTAGGCACGGTTCAATTCACGGTAATGGTGATCTTCTTCGAGTGCAGCGGCGGATCGAAGGAAAGATGTTGATAATCCGCCACCAACAGTTCGAGCGTGTGCTTGCCCGGCGGCAGCGTCACCGTGGTCTCCGTTTGGCCCTTGCCAAAATGCAGGATTTTGTCGGTGATCGGCAACGGCGCGTCGAGCTTGAGCTCGCTCAAGTCCGTGTCGACCAATAAATGATGATGGCCGGTGTTGTCGAATTTGATGCCGGCCGGTGCGATGCCCATTCCCTTGAGACCGAAGCGTACGGTAACCGGGCCGTGGATCTTCGCGCCATCGCTCGGCGCGATGAAATATACTTCAGCCCCCGGCGCGGCCGCTGTGTGGTCCTGCGCCAATGCCATGGTCGCGAGCAACATCGCGCCGAATGCCATCAATAAACGATTCATGGAAAACCTCCGGGGTTGTAAAAGGATGGGGCGCACATCATACAACCGGCCCGCGGCATTCACGAACTCGCGCATCCACTGTCGCCGATTGGCGTCCACACCCGATTCGCGAGGCGCGAAGTCATCGACGCTGATGAGATTCAGCACCTTGGAACTGGAGCACTCCCAACGCGCTGGTCCTAGATCAAAGTCCTAGATCAAGTCTTTCACACCATCGCGTTCTTCCAACAGTTCGCGGTGGGTCGCCGACATTTTCTCGCGGCTGAACTCGTTGATATGGAGTCCCTGAACGATGCTGTATTCGCCGCCTTTGCACGTCACCGGATAGGAATAGATCACACCTTCGGGGATGCCATAGCTGCCGTCGGATGGTATGCCCATGCTGACCCAGTCGCCGGCCGCCGTGCCGAGCATCCAGTCGTGAATATGATCCAACGCCGCCGACGCCGCCGAGGCCGCGGATGACGTACCGCGCGCCTTGATGACTGCGGCACCGCGCTGCTGCACCGTCGGAATGAAGTTCTCCTTGAACCAGCTTTCTTCGACCACGGACAGCGCCGCTTTGCCGCCGACCGTGGCATGGTGTAAATCCGGATATTGGGTTGCCGAATGGTTGCCCCAAATGATGACCTTTTTGACATCCGCCAGGGCGCGGCCGGTCTTTTCGGTCAACTGCGCTAGCCCGCGGTTATGGTCGAGGCGGGTCATTGCCGTGAAGCGCTTCGGCGACAGCGACGGCGCATTGCGTTGGGCGATCAGCGAATTTGTGTTGGCGGGATTGCCGACGACCAGGACCCGCACCTCGCGGCTGGCGACGGCGTCCAGCGCCTTGCCCTGGGCCGAGAAAATCTTGGCATTTTCCAGCAATAGGTCTTTGCGCTCCATGCCGGGGCCGCGCGGTCTCGCACCCACCAACATGGCAAATTCACAATCCTTGAACGCGATACTCGCCTCGCTGGTCGCGGTCACTCGATTGAGGGTGGCAAAGGCGCAGTCGTTCAGTTCCATCACCACGCCCTGCACGGCGGCACTCGCGGCGGGAATTTCCAACAAATTCAAGTTGATGGGCTGGTCGGTGCCGAGCATCTGACCCGCGGCTACGCGAAACGCGAGCGCATAGCCGATATTTCCGGCGGCGCCCGTGATAGTGACGGTAACTGGCTTCTTCATGTCTGGCTCCCGGCGAAAAGCGTGGAATGGTAGCCGAAACGTCGCAGCATTGCCGCACCGGCAGCGGCGGCCGCGCTTGGCAGGTGCAGGTTGAGCCCACCCACACGGGAGGGAGAAGGGTCCATTCGCCCGCTCTGCGGACAGCCCAAATTAATTATTTCTCGTGGGTGCTTGTATGTAGCAGTGATGTATGTAACTATATCACCAGGTCACCGAAACACCTCGATGACCGCCCACTCAGACAGGAGATCGACATGACCACTCAACTTTCTACCAAAATCGCAGCTCTCGCCGTGGCCTTGATGGTGAACAGCCTAATGATCGGCGGAGTCGCCTACTTGTTCAGCGGCCAGATTCATCAGCCGACCCTGCTGACGACCATGGCCAAATCCTCTCCGACGAACGCGGTTGCGCCGACGATTTGACCGCGGGCCCTGAATTGGAGCGTTCTGCTAGATTAGCGTGCTACATGCCCCGTACACGGGGCCGGCACAACGAGTGGAGAATGGACCCGAATTGGAATGACAACCAACCCATCTATCGCCAGCTGCGCGATCGAATGGTCGCCCTCATCCTCGAGGGCGCGCTGAAGGAGGGCGACCCTTTGCCCTCCGTCCGCGCGGTTGCGGCCGATTATCGGCTCAATCCACTGACGGTGCTGAAGGGATACCAACAGCTCGTCGATGAACGCTTGGTTGAAAAGCGCCGCGGCCGCGGCATGTTCGTGAGTGAAGGCGCACGCCGACTATTGCTGGCCGGCGAGCGCGAACGATTCCTGAATGAGGAATGGCCTCACATACTTGCGGTCATCAACCGCCTCGGGTTTTCGGCCCAGGAGTTGTTCGCACAAACGCCCGCACTCACCCATCCCGCCCCGCCTCCCCGCGGCGGCGAAGCAAAAGAAGAATGAATCAATGCCCGCTCTAATAGAAGCTCTCGACCTCTCGAAGAAATACGGCAAGCACACCGCGCTGGATCATGCGAATTTCGCGGTCGAGCCGGGTCGGATCGTCGGTCTCATCGGCCCCAACGGAGCCGGCAAGACCAGCGCGCTGCGCGCCATCCTCGGGCTGACCTCGTACGAGGGTCAGTTGCGGGTCTTGGACCGCGAGCCATTCGGCAATCGCGCCGCCCTGATGAACGACGCCTGCTTCATAGCCGACGTCGCCGTGCTTCCCGCGTGGCTGCGGGTCGATCAGGCCATCGATTTCGTCGCCGGTGTCCACCCGCGTTTTCGCCGCGACCGCGCGCTCGCGCTTCTGGCGAAGACGCAGATCACCGGTACGCGCCGTATGCGCGAGCTTTCCAAAGGCATGAAAACCCAGGTCCACCTCGCGTTGACCATGGCTATCGATGCCAAATTGCTGGTGCTCGACGAGCCGACGCTGGGCCTCGATATTTTGGCACGGCGCGCGTTCTACGACGCCTTGGTAAATGACTACATGGACGAGACTCGGACCATCTTGATCACCACTCACCAGGTTGAAGAGGTGGAAAATCTGCTGACCGACGTAATTTTCATCGACCGCGGCCGCATCGTCCTGAGTAGCTCGCTGGATGACATCGCCACGCGCTACGCCGCCGTGGCCGTCACCGAAGACAGGGTCGCAGCTGCCCGCGCCGAAAAGCCTTTTTACGAGCGCCGCACCCTCGGGAAAACCGTTCTGTACTTCGAGAGACCGGACTTCGACACGCTCAAGGGCCTGGGCGATATATCGACGCCGAGCGTTTCCGATTTGTTCGTGGCGAAACTTACCGCTGGTGCAGCATGAACACCTATTCATGGCTGGTACGACGGGAATTCTGGGAAAACCGCGCGATCTGGATCGTACCCGCCGTGATCGCCGCCGCTCTCACCCTGGCGGCGTTGTTCGGCAGAGTCGATATCGCCGACCTGACCTCGCCCGAGCAGAATCGGGTGATCGGCGGCATGGTGTTGTTCGCGTTCGGCGTCACCTTCTTCGTGGTGATGAGCATCTACTCCACCTGGTATCTGCTCGATTGCCTGTACGCAGACCGCAAGGATCGCAGCGTTCTGTTCTGGAAGTCTCTGCCGATCTCCGACACCGCCACGGTGCTCGCGAAATTGTTCACCGGCCTGATTGCCATTCCGATGGTGTATTTCATCGCCGCCGATCTGTCCACTGTGCTGATGGCATTCATCATTTCGGTACGGGCACGTTCGACCTTCGGCAGCGCCCTGTGGCAGCCCGATCTATGGTTGCAGTTGCAGGCAATGTGGCTGTATCTGATAGTGACCACGGCGATCTGGTATCTGCCTTTTGCAGGTTGGCTCATCGCCGTATCGGCCTGGGCCAAGCGCGCGGTCATGCTGTGGTCCATTCTTCCGCCTCTCGCCCTATATTTGCTGGAGCGCTGGTTCTTCGGTACCCATGTGGTGGGAACGGCGCTCGCAGAGCGGGCGCTGGGCTACCTTCCCCGCGCCTTCCACGACATGTCGGATCGGACCGCGTGGGTGACGACGGTCATCGATCGCGACACGATCACGACGCCGGGAAGCGTCTGGCGCTTGCTCGATCCGCTGGGATTTTTCTCGAGCCCGGCCACCTGGATCGGCGTCATCGTCGGCGCCGCCTTCGTCGCCGTGGCCATCCAATTGCGGTTGCGGCGCACCGAGGTGTAGGAGCCTGTCCCAGACAGGCTCCTAACGGTTCTTGGGATTCCCGATCAAGAAGTGCAAAATAGCGGGCCACCAGAAACCGCCACTCGCGAGGACCGTTCAATGTACAAGACCAAGATCGACCTTTCGGAAAAAACCCGCCGAAATGTCATCACCGTGCTCAATGACCGCCTGGCCGACGCCATCGACTTGCAGAGCCAGGTGAAACAAGCGCACTGGAACGTCAAGGGTCCCCATTTCATCGCGCTGCACGAGTTGTTCGACAAGATTTCCGATGTCGTTCTGGAACACATCGACGAGATCGCGGAGCGCGTCACGTCCCTGGGCGGTACGGCCGAGGGTACGGTCGCGGTCGCCGCCAAGCGCAGTAAACTGAAAAATTATCCCTTGAGCATCACCGCGGGAAAGGATCACCTGTTCTACCTGTCGACTCAGATTTCAGTATTCGGCAAGGCGGTGCGGGCGGCGATCGACGACACCGCCAAGCTGGGCGATGCGGATACCGCGGATCTATTCACTCAAGTTTCGCGCGAGCTCGACAAATACTTGTGGTTCCTCGAAGCCCACCTGCAAGACAAGGCCTGATGCGAATGCCTGAGGCTGCCGGCAGCGCCCCCGATGATGAGACCACCCATAGGGCGCTCGCTACGTTGCGCGGACTGCTTACGACCGATGAAACCTTGGAGGCGTGGGCGATGCAGCATCGATTGTTCGCCTTGACGCATCGGCGCGCCTGTATTGCGGCGACCAGCGGCCGCTTCATATCGTTGAACCGACGGCTGCTGGGAGGCTACGACTCGGCCGACATAAGGTGGCAGGACCTCAAGGAAACGCGAATCCGCGCCGG